>ERZ772807.50-NODE-50-length-76586-cov-6.301760_pt1 | contig 76586 bp, 74 predicted proteins | sample MGYA00511472_ERZ772807 | MGnify/ENA primary metagenome ERZ772807 (study PRJEB29015, sample SAMEA2737947) | human oral metagenome | biome: human oral; feature: human-associated habitat; material: dental | place: China | collected 2039 ... | reverse complement strand
CCTGTCAGGCTGATAGGCCTCAGTGGCGCCTGCGGGCAACCACCAGGGTCACGCCGCCCGCGAGGGCGATCGCGCCGACGCCCGCGGCGAGCGTCGCGGCGGAGCCGGTGTTGGCCAGGGTCGGGCCACTCGAAGCCGTGCCCTCAGCGGGGGCGTTCGTGTTGCGAATGCCGCCACGAGCGGAGACGGGGGCCGGGCCGTTGCCGTTGGAGATCTGGCCACGGGTCGTCACGCCGGTGCTGCCGACGGGGCCGGAGTTGGCGCCCGCGCCGCCCTGATCGGCCGCGGGGGAGGAGGGCGCAGGCGTGCTCGGCGCGTCCTGGGACGGCTGCGGGGCCGGAGTGTCGCTCGGAGGCTGCGGGGTGCTCGGCGGCTGGGTCGTCGGCGCATCCTGGGACGGCTGCGGGGCCGGAGTGTTGTTGTCCGCGCCGTTGCCGGGAGCCGGGGTGGCGGTCGCCGGGGACGAGGGCGAGGGCGAGCTGCCGGGGGTAGGTTCGGCAGCAATGGCGGCGCCGGCGGCGCCGGCGATCAGGCCGAGGGCCGCGGTCGCGGCGAGCAGAGACGAGCTCGTCTTCTTCATTGTTTCTCCTGATACGGATGTGGTGAGGGATGAATGCGTGACCCTGACCGGTACGGACAGTGTCGCGTCACGACGTTCACTGCCACCATACAACACTTCCTGACCAAAGAGAACAGATTCCACGAAGCGACACGCCGCACGCCCTCGCCACCCCGCGCCGGCGGGTGATGCCGCCCACCCGCTCCGACCACCTAGGAGGCGTTCGCTGCCGCGATGAACCGGAAGATCCCCTCCATGATGAGCTGGGTTGCAATCGCGGCCAGAAGCAGACCCGAAATTTTGGTGAGGAGCATGATTCCGCCCGGCCCCAGCAGACGCGAGAGCATCAGCGAGAATCGCATGGTCAGCCACATCACCACGTGCGCTAGGACGACCGCCACCAGGACGGCCACCCACGACCCCACGTTGCTGCCCGCCTGGCCGACCGCCACCATGACCGCAACGATCGATCCGGGCCCGGCCAGCAGGGGCGTACCCAGGGGAACGAGCGCGACGTTGACCCCCTCGTCGCCGGTGTCCGGAGAGGAAGAGTCGGTTCCCATGAGGAGCTCCATGGCGACCAGGAAGAGAAGCACTCCCCCGGAGAGTTGGAGGGCCTCGACGGAGATGTGGAGGAGGTGGAGAATCTGCCCACCCAGAATGGCAAAGGTCACGATCACGCCGAAGGACACCGAGGTCGCCTGGATCGCCGCGCGACGCTGCTTGAGCGGCGCGTACCGGCTCGTGAGCCCCAGGAAGACCGGGACGGTCCCGATGGGGTCCATGATGACCGTCAGGGTCGCGAAAGCCGTCGCAAACAGCGTGACGTCAAAGAAGCTCACGGCTCGACCACCCCGATGTACCCGCGCTTAACGACCTCGGCAATCGTCGCGGGGTCGGTCGTGTTCTCGCCGATGCGATTCGGCTTACCGCTGCCGTGGTAATCCGAGGAGCCGAAGAGCGCCAGCCCGAGTTCGCCGCCGATGCGTTCGACGTCCGCGCGGTCCTGGGGGCCGTGATCGCGATGGTCTCGTTCGATCCCGAAGAGCCCGGCATCCGCCATGTCGCCGATCACCGCCTCGGGCAGCAGACGCGAACGCCCGCGAGCGCGAGGGTGGGCCAGGACGGGCACGCCGCCGGCCTTGAGCACGAGGCGCACTGCCTCGACCGGGTCGGGCGCCCAGTGGTGCACGTAATAGGGGCCGGAGGGGTGCAGGGCGTGAACAAACGCGGCGCCGCGATCGGGGAAGCAACCGGCTCTCACGAGCGCGTCGGCGATGTGGGGGCGCCCGACCGGGCCGCCCTCGGGGGCGAAGTCGAGCACGTCCTCCCAGGAGATAGGATAATCGGCCGACAGGTTGTCCACGATGCGCCGCGCGCGCGTCTCGCGGTCCTGGCGGGTGCGTCGAAAGACGTCGAGAAGGCCGGGGTTGGCCGGATCGAAGAGGTAGGCGAGAAGGTGGGCGGAGATTCCCGATGCCGAGCACGAGATTTCGGCGCCACGGATGAGGCTCACGCCCGTTGCGGATACGGCAGCGCAGGCCTCGTCCCACCCGTCGGTCGTGTCATGGTCGGTCAGAGCAATCGCGTCCAGCCCCGCGCGCGCGGCGGCTGCGAGGAGCTGCGCGGGGGTGTCTGTCCCATCGGAGTAGGCGCTGTGCGTGTGGGGATCGATTCGCTTCACCATCTGAGACTACCCCATTAACCCGATCACACAACCGTTTCGGACCGGGCTCTTCCGCCCGCCGCCCTCGTCTCCCGCGATGCGTTACCCTCCCGCCCTCGTCTCCCGCGATTCGTCGCCTCTCTCGGCGCCACCGCAACGCGTCCGATGAATGACCAGGCAGGGCGCACAACCGATGTCTGTAGGAAACTAACGGGGATGGCCTCCGGGCCGCAATCAACACTGAACGGAGTTCGCGTGTCCACCAACGAGCACGCCCAGCCTGCTGCCGCAGCCGATGCGGGAGACGCCGGGTACAACAAGGCGCTGAAGAACCGACACATCCAGATGATCGCGATCGGCGGCTCGATCGGCACCGGCCTCTTCCTGGGGGCGGGCGGCCGCCTCGCGCAGGGCGGTCCCGCCCTGGCCTTCGCCTACGCGGTGTGCGGCGTCTTTGCATTCCTGATGGTCCGAGCCCTCGGAGAGCTGGCGGTTCGCCGCCCCTCCTCGGGAGCTTTCGTCTCCTACGCGCGAGAGTTCCTGGGCGAGAAGGGAGCCTTCGTCACCGGCTGGTTCTTCTTCCTGGACTGGGCCGTCACCGTCATGGCCGACATCACGGCCGTCGCCCTGTACATGCACTACTGGACGATGTTCCAGGGGATCCCACAGTGGGCGATTGCCCTGGTCGCTCTCAGCGTCGTGTTCGTCCTGAACATGATGTCCGTCAAGGCCTTCGGTGAGGCCGAGTTCTGGTTCGCGATGATCAAGGTCGCCACCATCCTCATCTTCATGGGCGTCGCCATCTGGGCGATCCTCACCCAGGCGCCGGTCGCCGACCACACGGCGGGCATCCACAACATCTCCGAATCCGGCGGCTGGTTCCCCGAGGGGCTGAGTCCCGTCTTCGCGCTCACCCTCGGCGTCGTCTTCGCCTTCGGCGGCACGGAGATGGTGGGGGTCGCCGCCGGCGAGGCCAAGAATGCCGCGACAATCCTGCCCAAGGCCATCAACTCGATGGTCATCCGCATTTTCTTCTTCTACGTCGGCTCTGTCGTCCTCTTTGCCTTCGTTCTTCCCTACAACGCCTACTCGTCGAGCGAGTCTCCGTTTACGACCTTCTTCTCCGGCATCGGGGTCCCCCACGCGGGCGACATCATGCAGGTTGTCGTCCTGACCGCCGCCCTGTCCTCCCTCAACGCGGGCCTGTACGCCACCGGGCGCACCCTGCGCTCCATGGCCCTCGTCGGGGAAGGGCCGAGTTTCGCCGCGCGCCTCAACAAGCACCACGTGCCCTACGGGGGCATCATCATCACCGCCTCCCTGGGGCTGGTGGGCGTTGTCATCAACGCCTACGTGCCGGAGAAAGCGTTCAACATCGTCATGGATTTGGCGGGTATCGGCATCGCAGGCACGTGGGCGATGATTCTCATCTCGCACCTGGCTTTCCTGCGCAAGGTGCGCCGCGGCGAGGAGCGGCGCCCCGGTTTCCGCATGCCGGGAGCCCCCTACACGAACTACGTGGCCCTGTTGTTCTTCACGGTGGTCGTCGCCTCGAACGTCACCTCCGAGTCGGGCCGCTGGACCCTCGCGCTCTTCGGCGTTGTCGCCGTCCTGATGGTCGTCGGCTGGTTCGGTGTGCGCGGACGCGTCGGTAGCCTGACGGACGAGGCAGCCGCCTCCCTTCAGGGCGAGGAAACGCTCGTGGCGGGCGACTAAGAGACGAGGATAAGGAGAGCATCGTGCGTCTTCACGTGACCTACGCCGGCGGCACGATCGGCATGATCGACTCCCCGGAGGGCCTGCGTCCCGGCGCGGACCTGCAGGGATGGTTCAGCTCCCAGCTCGACGGCATCGAGGCGGCCTCCAACATCTCGATGTCCGTCCTCAACCCCCTCATCGACTCCTCGGAGGCAACCCCCGAGGACTGGCAGACGATCATCGACGACATCACCGCCCACGCGACGCAGGCCGACGCCTTCCTCGTCCTTCACGGAACGGACACCATGGCCTACACGGCGGCCGCCCTGTCCTACGCGCTGGCGGACCTGGGCAAGCCGGTCGTCATCACGGGATCCCAGTACCCGCTGGGCGTCGTCGGCTCGGACGCCTCGGCGAACGTGACGGGAGCCCTGCGCGCGGTGATGTCGCACCGCGCCAGGGGCGTCATGCTTTTCTTCGGCCACAAACTGCTGGCGGGCAATCGGGCCACCAAGACCTCGTCCTGGGCGTTCCGGGGCTTCGAATCCCCCTCCGTCTCCCCGGTGGCCCGCACGGGCGCGCCGTGGCGCTGGTACGGGACGCCCCACGCGGGCACCGGCTGGGCCTCTCCCCTGCCCTACGCGCGCCAGGACATCGCCGTGGTCGATGTCGTTCCGGGCATGAGCGCCGCCAGGCTGCGGGCAATGACCACGGCGCACCCCGACGCGCTGATCCTGCGGGCCTTCGGCGTCGGGAACATTCCCGCGTCCGAACCCGGCTTCGTCGGCGTCCTAGCCGAGCTGACGGAGGCGGGAGTGCCGATCATCGTCGCCTCCCAGTGCTACCAGGCAGAGGTCATGCTCGGCCACTACGAGGCCGGGGACGCACTGGCCAAGCTGGGGGCGATCGGCGCTCACGACATGACGCTGGAGGCGCTGTACGCCAAGACCGTCTTCCTCCTGTCCCAGGGGGTGCGGGGCCAGGACCTCGCTCGGTGGATGGGCACCTCCATCGCGGGCGAACTCACGCTCCAGGACTAGGGGCGCTCGCTCGCATCAGTGGCAGACCCTGGGCCACATACGCCTGCCAGGCGATGTCGCGCCGCCGTAGAATGGGCGGCATGAGTGAAGAAACTTCCCAGTCCATGGCCGACCGCGGCGAGAGCCGCTCCCGTCAACCCCAGTCCTCCGCTTTCCGTGACTTCATCGGCACCGGGTGGGCTCCGCGCCCCAGCGAGTTGCCCGACCGCGAACCCGTTGCCGACTTCCTCGCCGCCCGCGCCCTCAAGGCCGGCGCCCCCTTCCCGGGCGAACGCCTCGTCGTGCCCGCGGGCCCCTACAAGGTCCGCTCCAACGACTGCGACTACCGTTTCCGCGCCCACTCCGCCTTCGCGCACCTGTCGGGCCTGGGCGCGGAGAAGGAAGCCGACACCGTCCTCGTCCTCGAGCCCACTGAGGACGGCACGCACACGCCCCTCCTGTTCTTCAAGCCCCGCGCATCACGCTCCTCCAAGGAGTTCTACGCCGACGCCCGATACGGCGAGTTCTGGGTGGGGGCGCGTCCCTCGCTGGAAGAACTCTCCGCCGCGACCGGCCTGGAGACCCGCCACATCGACACCCTGCGCGACGCCCTCGCCAAGGACGCGGGCACCGTCGCGCTGCGCATCGTGCGCGGCGTTGACGCGCGCATCGAGGACATGGTCAACGAGGTGCGCGCTCAGGCGGGTCTGCCCGCCGGTGAGGACGCCCGCGAGGAGGACGAGGCACTCGAGGAGCGCCTCTCCGAGATCCGCCTGACCAAGGATGCCTTCGAGCTCGAGGAAATGAGGCGCGCCGTTGCGGCGACCAAGGCCGGCTTCGAGGACATCATCCGCGTCCTGCCCCGCGCCGTCGGCCACCGCAGGGGCGAGCGCGTCATTGAGGGAGCCTTCCGGGCGGTCGCCCGCGAGGAGGGCAACGGCGAGGGCTACGAGACGATCGCCGCGTCGGGCAACCACGCGAATACCCTGCACTGGATCGACAACGACGGAACGGTCCGCGAGGGCGACCTGGTGCTCGTCGACGCCGGCATCGAGGTTGATTCCCTCTACACCGCCGACATCACCCGCACGCTGCCCGTCAACGGTCGCTTCACGCCGGTCCAGGCCCGCGTCTACCAGGCGGTGCTCGACGCCTGCGAGGCCGCCCTGGCGCGCGCGAACCAGCCGGGCTGCCGATTCAAGGACGTGCACGACGCCGCCATGGGCGTCATCGCCGCGCGCCTGCACGAGTGGGGTATCCTGCCCGTCACCCCCGAGGAGTCACTCGCGCCCGGCGGCCAGCAGCACCGCCGCTGGATGCCGCACGGCACCAGCCATCACCTGGGCCTGGACGTGCACGACTGCGCGAAGGCGCGCTCGGAGCTCTACCAGGGCGCACTCCTGGAGCCGGGCATGGTCTTCACGATCGAGCCTGGCCTCTACTTCCGTGCCGACGACCTGTTGATTCCCGAGGAGTATCGGGGCATCGGCGTGCGCATCGAGGACGACGTCGTGGTGAACACCGACGGGTCCGTGACCCGCATCTCCGAGGACATCCCGCGAACGATCGCAGACGTGGAGGAGTGGATCGCGTCGATCCAGTCGCGCTGAGCGCTCCTCGCGCCGCCCCGAGGTTACGCCTCGGGGCGGTCCTTTGACGGGGACGAGGCCGGGGCGTCCTCTTGGCCGCAGGGCGGTGCGTCAGGCGCGTCGGGCGCCTCGGGGCTTCCGCCCTCGGGCGCCGCTCCCACCTCGGGCGCGGCCGGTGCCTCGGGCACGTCGCCTTCCTTAGTGGCCGCGCCAAAACGGGGGCGCCCATCGGGGAAGAAGCCCACGGAGTCCTTCTTTGGACGGTCAGCCTCTGCCCGAGGACGCACGACGCGCGCCCGGTTGCCGGGCGTTCGCTGCAGCAGCGCGTAGGCGCGGTCGATGTCGGCCGAGGCCAGCACCGCGTAGCGCAGGGCGACGACCTGCTGGGAGGACACCAGGTCGCGGTTACGCCCCCGGATGATGAAGGCCAGCGCGGCCAGGGCCATGCCGGCGAGCGCGCCGACGACGATGCCGCTCACGACCCATCCTCCGGTTCCACCGGCGCTCTGGCCTGCAGACATCAGCATGCCGATCAGCGCCCCCCACAGGGCGCCACTGGAGGCGCCGGACAGCGACGCGCGGGCGATCGTGAGGCGTCCCCTCACTCGTTCCACCAGGTGCAGGTCGGTACCCACGATCGTGATGGACGAGACGTCAAAGCCGTTGTCGGACAGGTAATCCACCCCGGCGCGCGCCTGCGCGTAGGTCTGATAGGAGGCGACCTCCGTGCCGGTGGGCATCTGAGGTTCTATCGCTTGGGGCATCGTGTCTCCTTACACCGCGGCGGCGGTGGCATGGGACGCATTGTCCACCCCGCGCCCGGCTCGCCGTTACGCTTCCTTAGTCCACAGCCTAAAATGATTAGGTGAGCATCGCATCTATTGAACTTGGCACCAAGGGCCGCCGCGTCTACATCGGAAAGCTCGCCGGCACCGGTGTTTTCGACCCTTTGGGCGACCAGGTCGGCAAGATTCACGATGTTGTTGTCATCTTTCGGCTGAAATCGGCCGCCAACGTCATCGGCTTCGTCGTCGAGGTCGGGCCGCGCAAACGCGTCTTCCTGCCGCTCACCCGCGTCACCGCGATCGAGTCCGGCTCGGTCATCACGACCGGCCTGCTCAACATTCGTTCCTTCACCCAGCGCCCCATCGAGACCCTCGTGCTCTCCGAGCTCTTCGACCGGGTCGTCACCATGAACGACGGCTCCGGGAAGGTGCGCATCCTCGACGTGGCGATGCGCCAACGACGCCCCAAGGATTGGGTCATCTCCACCCTGCATGTCCAGCGCGTGCGCACGTCCTCCCTTGGTTTCACGCGCAGCGGCGAGACCCTGACGGTGGACGTGTCCGACGTGTCGGGCCTGCTCAAGACGGACTCGAACCAGGCGGCCACCGCGCTACTGCAGTACACGGAGGACATGCGTCCAGCCGACCTGGCCGACTTCATGCACAACCTCCCCCAGGACCGCAAGATGGCGGTCGCCACGCAGCTCACCGACGCCCGCCTCGCCGACGTGCTTGAGGAGCTGGGAGACGACGACCGCGTCGCTATCGTCTCTGGCCTTGAGGCTGCCCGCGCCGCCGACGTCCTCGACGTCATGCAGCCCGACGACGCCGCCGACCTGGTCGCCGAGCTCCCCGATGCCCAAGCCCAGTCCCTCCTCGCCCTGATGGAACCCGAGGAAGCAGAGGACGTTCGTCGCCTCATGACCTACGACGAGTCCACCGCCGGTTCGCTTATGACCACCGAACCCGTCGTCTTCGGCCCCAACGCGACCGTGGCGCAGATGCTCGCCGCCGTGCGGCGCGAGGACATTCCCGCGTCCATCGCGACCGTGGCGTTCATCGCCCGCCCTCCCCAGGAGACGCCGACGGGGCAATACCTGGGCATGGTGCATATCCAGCGCGCCCTGCGCGAGCCGCCGCAGACCCTCCTGGGAACGATCCTGGACCGCGACATCGAGTCCGTGGAACCCAACGCCCACATCGCCACCGTCACGCGACTGCTGGCCACCTACAACCTGACGGTCCTCCCGGTTGTCGACGAGGACGGGCACCTCCACGGCGCTGTCTCGGTCGACGACGTCCTTGACGAGCTCCTGCCCACCGACTGGCGCGACTACGACGACGACGTGACCGACCGCATGATGGCAAGGAGCATCGATGGCTGATCGCCTGGATAACCCGCTCGAAAGGCGCCGTTCGTTCTTCCGTCGCTCCGGCGGCAGCGGCGACGGATTCGGCCGCTTCGCCGAGGCCACCGCTCGCTTCATGGGCTCACCCAAGTTCGTCCTGTACATGACGATCTTCGTTGTCGCCTGGATCTGCGCCAACCTCATGCTCGCGAGCATCAGCGAGGAGGCGGCGTGGGATCCCTACCCCTTCATTCTGCTGAACCTCGCATTCTCCACCCAGGCCTCGTATTCGGCCCCCCTCATCATGCTCGCGCAGAACCGTCAGGACGCGCGCGACCGCGTCCAGGCAGAACAGGATCGCCTGCGCGCCGAACGCAACCTGGCCGACACCGAGTATCTCACCCGCGAGATAGCCGGCCTGCGCCTCGCGCTCCAGGACGTGGCCACGCGTGACTTCGTGCGCTCGGAGCTGCGCGACATGCTTGACGAACTGCGCTCCGAGCTGGCGGCGGACACAGCCGCCTCGGCGGGAGGTGGCCAGGAACGAACGGATGGCAGCGAGCAGGAAGAGCCCAGAACAACCGGGGGGCGTCCCCTAGAAGATGGACACCCCGGCCAGTAGAGTGGAGGGCATGCCAGTCACGCTCGATTCCATCATGGAGGCTCTCGGCCAGGTCATCGACCCCGAGATCCACCGCCCCATCACCGACCTCAACATGGTCAGCCCCGACCTGGTGACAATCGACGGCTCCTCCGTCTTTGTCAAGGTCCTGCTCACGACCGCCGGCTGCCCCCTGCGCACCACCATCTCCAAGGACGTCACCGACCGCGTCGGCGCCCTCGAGGGCGTCGAGAAGGTATCCGTCGAGATGGGTGTCATGGACGACGCGCAGAAGAAGGCGCTGCGAGAGAAGCTCAACGGCGGACGACCCGAGCGCGAGATCCCATTCTCGCGTCCCGACTCCCTCACCCGCGTCATCGCCGTCACGTCCGGAAAGGGCGGCGTCGGCAAGTCCTCCATGACCGCGAACCTGGCCGCCGCGATGGCCGCCCAGGGCCTCAAGGTTGGCGTCATGGACGCCGACATCTACGGGTTCTCGATCCCGCGCATGCTCGGGGTGGATCACGACCCGCAGGTCATCGACGGCATGATGATCCCGCCGGGCGGCGCCGGCGGCGTCAAGGTCATTTCTATCGGCATGTTCGTCCCCGACGGGCAGGCGGTCATCTGGCGCGGCCCCATGCTCCACCGGGCCCTCCAGCAGTTCCTCGCCGACGTGTTCTGGGGAGACCTCGATGTCCTGCTCATCGACATGCCCCCCGGCACGGGCGACGTGGCGATCTCGATCGCGCAGCTGCTCCCCACCTCCGAGATCCTGGTCGTGACGACCCCGCAGGTCGCCGCCGCCGAGGTGGCCGAGCGCGCCGGATCGATCGCGTCTCAGACGAACCAGAAGGTCATCGGGGTCGTCGAAAACATGTCGTTCCTGCCCCAACCCGACGGCTCTCGCCTGGAGATCTTCGGATCCGGGGGCGGGCAGGCCGTCTCCAAGCGCCTGAGCGCCCAGCTCGGCTACGAGGTACCCCTCCTCGCACAGGTTCCCCTCGACATCGCGTTGCGTGAGGGAGGCGACCGCGGCGAACCCGTGTCCGTGGCTTCCGGCCCCGCCGCCGAGGTCCTCGCCGCCCTAGGCAAACAGCTCGCGTCGGCGGACCGCGGCCTGGCAGGCCGCCAACTCGGCGTCTCCCCCATCCAGCACTGATGCCGCTGGCTGCGTCCCCCACGGGCGGGGCCGCACCTGCACATACGTGCGCCCCCGCCCACTTTTCCTAACCTTCCGGAGCGCCACCGCGCCCCGTTCATTCCTCGCCTGTACCCTGAGGCGAGGGGAAGAGCAAACGCGAGAGCGCTCCTCGTCGAGGTGAACGAAACAACGTGAGGAACAGGTGATGGCGGACAAGGCCCAGACGTGGGTGTACACCGAAGACTACGTGGCGGAAAGCGATGCGCTGACCGCCGCTCGCGTCGTCGCCGCGGAACTCGGAGCCACGCCCGTCTCCTCCGGAACCGGTGCGGCGCTTCGTATGCTCGCCGCCGTGTCCGGCGCGCGGGCCGTCCTCGAGGTGGGAACGGGGGCCGGTGTCTCGGGCTTGTGGCTCCTCGACGGCATGGCCACGGACGGAGTCCTGACGACCATCGACATGGAGTCGGAGCTACTGGGGCATGCGCGCCGCAACTTCGCCGCCGCAGGGGTCTCCTCCCACCGCACGCGCCTCATCGCCGGGCGCGCGCTGGATGTGCTTCCCCGCATGGCCGCACGCGGCTATGACCTGGTGGTCCTGGACGGCGACCTGGAGGAAACACCCCAGTACCTCGACCACGCCGTTCGCATCCTCCGCCCCGGCGGAACAATCGCCTTCGTGCACGCCCTGTGGCATGACCAGGTGGCCGACCCGGCGCGCCGAGACGCGCGCACCGTCGTCGCGCGCGAGGTCGTGAACTACCTGCGCAACTCCGAGGAGTTCGCCTCCGCGCTCCTGCCCGTCGGAGACGGGCTCGCGGTCGCGGTCAAGCGCTGACCGCGCTCGAGCTTCCGCAGAAGCCGACAGACAGCACAGCGGTGGGACAGGGGCGTTTCCCTCTCCCACCGCTTCGTCGGTAGATTCAGATGGCGTTGCGAAGCGCCTCGGCGAGTTCGGCCGCCTCCTGCGCGCTCATCTCGATAACGAGGCGACCGCCCCCCTCGGTGGGGATTCGCACGACGATGCCGCGGCCTTCCGCGCTGACTTCCAGGGGGCCATCCCCCGTGCGAGGTTTCATTGCTGCCATGTGTGCACTCCTTCTGAGAGTTACGCCCGAGCCACCAACGGCGGGGGCATCACCTCTATCTTACCGGATAAGCGCATTCTTTCATTAACAGCTAGTCAGCGCGGCCGCAAGGGGAGGTGCGGCGGTGGGCCGAGTCTCACGTGCGCACGCGACCTCGGCGCGGGCACGGTCCCCGAGACTGCGCCCAACCCCTACGCTCCCGTCGCCAAGCGAACCGCTTCGACCGGGTCGTCAACGACGTGCAGCAGGTCCACCTCGTCGGCCGAGATCATCCCCGCCTCGACCATCGAGGAGCGAACCCAGTCGACCAATCCTGACCAGTACTGTGTTCCCACGAGGACGAGCGGGAAGGAACGGATCTTGCCCGTCTGCAGCAACGTGGCGGACTCAAAGAGCTCGTCCATCGTTCCAAAGCCGCCGGGCATGACGATGAACCCCTGCGAGTACTTCACGAACATCGTCTTGCGGGCGAAGAAGTACCGGAAGTTCACCCCCAGGTTCACCCACTGGTTCATGCCCTCCTCGTGCGGAAGCTCGATGCCCAGCCCCACCGAGGTGCCGCCCGCCTCCCACGCGCCTCGGTTCGCCGCTTCCATGATGCCCGGCCCTCCGCCGGTGATCACCGCGTAGCCGCGCTCGACCAGGAGTTCACCGATGCGTTGGGCGCTGCGGTACAGGGGATCGTCGGGCAGCGTGCGCGCGGAGCCGAAGACGGAGACCGCGGAGCCGACCTTGGCCAGGGCCTCGAATCCCTCGACGAACTCGGACTGGATGCGCAGGACCCTCCACGGGTCGGTGTGCTTCCAGTCGGTGTTGGACTCGGGTTGGAGCAGCGACGCGTCGGCCGTGAGACGCGGGATCTGCGTGCCGCGTAGAACGACGGATCCGCGACGGTAGGTCTTGTCGAGCTTGTTCATGATCGTGTCTTCCTCGTTGATTCTGGGCTCCCGCACGCGCGCGTCGGCGCGAGCACGAACTCCCGGAGCGTCTCATGCACCCTGAGGATATCCGAGGTTGGCACGTGTTCGTCGCGCGTGTGCGCGAGCAGCGGGTCCCCGGGGCCGAAGTTCATGGCGGGAACCCCAGCCTGCGTGAAGCGGGCGACGTCCGTCCAGCCGACCTTGGCGCTCACACGCAGCTCACCGCCCGCCCGCACCGCGCACGAGCGCGCGACCTGAAGGAAGCGCTGGGCGAGCGCGGAATCGGCTCCGGGTCGCGCCCCCTCGCACAGGTCGTCGACCTCGAGGGTGGCTCCCGTTGCCTCGAACAGGGTCCGCACCCACGCGAGCGCGTCCTCGGCGCTTCGTGAGGGCGCGAAACGGTAGTTGACCGTCATGGAGGCGGACTCGGGGATGACGTTGTTCGCGGTGCCTCCCTCGACGCGCACAACGGAGAGGGATTCTCGAAAGTCCAGCCCGTCAACGGCGGTGACGGGGTTGCCGTAGGCGGCGATTCTCTCGATGACGGGCGCCATCGCGTGGATCGCGTTGTCTCCCATCCAGGCGCGCGCCGAGTGCGCGGCCAGCCCGGGGAAGCGTGCGATGACGCGCAGCGTCCCGTTGCAGCCTCCCTCCACCTGCGCACGCGTGGGCTCGCCGAGAAGCGCGAGGTCGCCGCCGAGCCACTCGGGGTGGCGACGGTGGATGCGTCCCAGGCCGTTGAGGTCAGCGGCCACCTCCTCGTGGTCGTAGAAGATCCACGTCACGTCGTAGGCGAGCGGCGGCCGTGCTCCCCCGCGCGCCACGTATCCGACCTCGCAGGCCAGGGCGAGGGCGGCCGCGCACCCGCCGAGCATGTCCACCGAGCCGCGCCCCCACAGGACCTCGACACCGTCGCGTTCTTCGCTGCGGCCGGGAACGTTGTCGGCGATGGGGACCGTGTCCAGGTGCCCCGCGAGGATAAGACGCTGGCCCCGTCCCAGCCGGGTGCGCGCACACACCGCGTCGCCGTCGCGCAGGATCTCCAGGGCCGGGACCGTGCCGAAGCCCGCGTCGCGTAGCGCCGCCTCGACGGCGTCGGCGAGGGGTCCTTCCTGTCCCGACACCGAGGGGATGTCGATCATCTGGCGAGCGAGCGCAATCGGGTCACTCACGTCCGTCAGCTGCATGATTCCTCCTTCGTCGCTTCCCACAGGATAGCCGCGAGCGCCCGGTGTCGCGGCGAGGTGGCGGGCGGAAGCGGTCCCGCGGCCGGGTGGCGGGCACGGTTATCACTCGCGCGTTCGTGGTGTTACCCTCTGCACATGACACGCTGTGCTGGCCCGTCGCTCTTTGCGGGTATCGCTTCTTTCCTGTCCGCCGCCACGGGCGGTCGTTTCCGCCTGATCATCGGCTACGAGACCACGGAGGGGATGGAGAGAGCACGCGAGGGTGCTGCCATCGTCGAGGGAGCCGGCGGGCACGGGCTCGTCATGCCGCGCGCGCTGCCCGCTCCCCTCACCGCTTTCTCGGTGCGCATGGTGATGGCCGACGGCGCCGTGTATGTCACGGGGGACTCCCGTGCTCTGGTGTACCTGGGCGGGCGCGCCGTCGACCGATCGAGCGAGGGAGCGCCGGCCTCTGCGTCCGCGCTTGCTCTCATCGACGAGGCCGCGGCGGCCAACGGCGACGAGTCCTCGATTGTGCGCGCGTGCGGCGGCTGGGAATCGGTCGGCGAGGGCATGGTCGGGGCGTACATCGACCGCGCGGCCGCGAGGATCACCGCGGTGGCCGGAGGCGCTCCCGCGCCGCGAAGCGTGTCCTGCGCGGATCCCTCTGGGATTCTTCCGCTGCTTCTCGACCGCGTCGGCGTGCGGCACGTCGAGGAGGGCGACGTGAGGCTCGTCGTGTCCTCAGACGGGCGCTCGCTCACCGCATCCATGCCCGACGGCGAGGTGAGGGCCGCGCTGGCCGAGGCGCTGTCCTCGAATCCTGCGCTCCCGCAGGGGCCGGGCCTCTACTGCGTCGATCCCGCGTTCGTCCTGGACGCAGACGCCCTGTGCGCCGGAGCGTTGCTGGCCAAGAGCCTGCCGCGTTAGCCTCAGGCGTCAAACGGGGTGGAGACCGTCAGGCCGCCACTCTCGATCTGGCCGGCCATGTCGGACAGCCCGAGCTTGAGGTCGGCGGAGAGCATCGGCGTGTAGGAGCCAAACCCGGTGAGGATGACGCCGCCGGAGACCAGCGACACGGGGACGGTCGAGGAGGGGCCGCCCGCAGACGCGTCGGAGATCAGCGTATCGGCGGCGCTGGAGTAGTCGACGACGATGCCCGTCAGGACCGGGGCGCCGATGGAGGCGCGCACCTCGTCGGAGATCTGGATGTAGCTGAACGCGTCGGCGAAGGACTGCGTGTCGACCACCTGTTGGGGCGCGGCTCCGGACTGGCCCGACATGGGGACATCCCCGGCGGACTGGGCCTCGTCGCGGGTCAGTCCCTTCAGGTCCTGGCGGGTCAGCCCCGACCAGACGAGTCGCACGAGCGGGTTGGCGGCCTCCGTCACGGCGCGCGCCGCGCCCTGGTTTGCCGCCCCCGCGAGGGGCAGGATGATGTCGGCGCCTCGGGCAATAAAGTCGGAGGTGGCGGCGCGCACCTGCTCGGCGTCCTGCGCGTACGTGCCGTCGTTGGTGGCGGTGTTCCAGCCGAGGACGCTGATGGAGGTTCCGTTGGCGAGGTTGTAGGCGTCCACTCCCTGGGAGAACGCGGACATCTGCGAGCTGGTGACGTTGTCTCGCGCGCCGCCGACGACGCCGAGCGTGCCGGTCGTCGTCATGCCGGCGGCCGCGTAGCCGGCGAGGTAGGCGGCCTGCGAGGCGTCAACATCGACGACGGACCCGTTCTTCAGCGTCGTCGCGTGTCCCTTGGCGTCGACAAAGGAGGCTCCGACCAGCGCGAACCTGGTGCGGGGATTGGCGCGGGCGGCCTCGGAGATTGCGGAGGCCATCGTGGAGTCCGCGCCAACGATGAGCGTGCAGCCTAAGGAGACGAGCGACGCCGGTGCCCCCTCGCCCGTGGCGCTGTCGTAGGCGATGGACGCCCGACTCGCACCGCCCGCGAGCGCGAGCGCCACCGGATCTGTGGAGGCGTCTCCGTGGGCGCCCGAGATGGCGGCGCACACCTTGGCTGTGTCGGCGGGTACGGCGGAGGGCGTGGACGAGCACGCGCCGAGGGCCAGGGCGGCCGCTGTCGCGGTCGCCGCGAGGGCAACGGTGGTCCGTTTGTTCACGTCGGGTGCCTTTCGTCAGTGCGTCTGCTGCCCATCACGCTACCAGCGCCGCCGAGCCGCGGCTGGGCGGGGAGGCTCACGTCACCGCGCGAAAGTCACGCCACGAGGCGGCGGGGAGCGACGCGTGGGGCAGTCCCTTGTCCTAGAGGAGGTCGGTGCGCCCCGCTGCCGCCACCGCGTCGACGGCGGCTTTGACCGATTGGGCGCGGTCCCTGCGGGTGACGAGTATCGCGTCGGGGGTGAGGGCAACGGCGACGTCGGGGACGCCGACGAGGGCGACGAGCGCCCCGGGTGCCCCGTCGTGGGCGGTGGAGCCGAAGACGGGGGCGCCGTCGGATTCGATGCGCAGCGCCTCGCCGAGGCGCCCGCTGGCCGCCGCGACGGCGGTGAGGGCGTCGAAGTCTCCCAGGTCCGTCCACCCGAGGGCGGCGTCGGCGGGAACGACGGCCACTCCCCCGTCGGCGGCGACGGGTTCTGCGATGGCGTGGTCGATCGCGATCTTCGTCAGGTGGGGCCAGTTGTCGCTGAGGACCCTCTGGAAGTCGTTGCTTCCCCACGCGCGCGCAATCGTCTCGAGCCTGGCGTGCATGTCGGGCAGGAGGCGCGCGAGGTGGCGTGCGAGGACGCCAGCGGAGACGATGAACATTCCGGCGTTCCACAGGTATCCGTCGCGCACGTAGCAGGCGGCCGTGCGCGGATCGGGTTTCTCCACGAACTCGGCGACGCGCCGTGCTTCCGCGCCCGCGCCGGGCGCGGGTCCGCCCAGGGTGGGTCCCGGTGCGATGTACCCGTAGGCGCTGGAGGCTTCCGTGGGCGTCAGGCCGATGGTGACGACGTAGCCGTCGGCGGCCGCGGCCACGGCCTCGTCGATGGCGGAGTGGAGCAGCTCGGGCCGGGCGATCAGGTGGTCGGCAGCGAAGGAGCCGACGATCGCCTCATCGCCGTAGCGCTCGCGCACCACGTATGCGGCCAGTCCGATCGCGGCCATGGAGTCGCGCCCGGAGGGCTCGATGAGGAGCGTCCGAGTGGCGGAGTCGGCGAACTCGGGCAGCTGGTCGAGCACGCCGTCACGGTGGGACTGTCCCGTCACGATGGTCACGGACGAGGCCCGGGTCTGAAGGCGGTCGACTGTCCCCTGCAGGAGGGTGCGCCCCGTCCCGGCCAGATCGAGGAGGAACTTGGGGCGGTTGCGTCGCGACAGCGGCCATAGGCGTGTGCCGGCGCCGCCGGCGGGGATGATCACGTGGAGGTCATTCATGCCCCCAGTATCGCAGATAGGAGGAAGGGGCGAGGCCACGGCCTCGCCCCTTCGAAGAGCGTCAGTGTGCGAGCGTCACTCGGCTGCTTCCTCGGTCGCCTCCTCGGTGGCTTCCGCTTCCTCTTCAGCGGCGGCTTCCTGGACGGAGACGATGACCGTCTCGGGGTCGAGCTCGACCTCGACGCCGGAGGGCAGGGTCAGGTCTGCGACGCGCACGGCGGAGCCGGCCTCGATGCCCTCGATGGAGACCTCGAGGCTCTCGGGGATGGCGGTCGCGGGAGCCTTGACCGCGATGGTGAACTCTTCGAGGGAGTGGACGGTGCCGGGCACGGGCTCGCCGGTGACGACGACGGGAACCTCAACGTCGACCTTCTCGCCGGCCTTGACGGCCAGGAAGTCGGCGTGCAGGATGTTGCGGCGCACGGGGTGGACCTGCACGTCCTTGACGAGGGCCAGCTGGGTCTTGCCGGCGATCTTCAGCTCGACGAGGGCGTTCTTGGTGCCGCGAACGATGAGGAAGAGGTCGTGCTCGGGCACATCCAGGTGGCGGGGTTCGGCGCCGTGGCCGTACAGGACGGTGGGGACCTTGGCGGCGCGGCGGGCGCGGCGGGCGGCGCCCTTACCGAACTCGGTGCGCTCTTCGGCCAGCAGGACGGGGTTGTCGCTCATGTTGTTCCTTCGTTTCTCAGGTCCGGCTGCGGTGTCGGCAGAGCGAAGGAGACGCGTCGCGTATCGATTCAGGCCCTGTCGATAACGGCGGATACGGATCCGCCCTCGCCGGAGCAACCCCAACAGGGTACCTCACGGCGAGGGCGTATGTGAAGCGGGAGCCGGTCAGTTAAACAGCGATGTGACCGAACCGTCTTCGAAGACCTCGCGGATGGCGCGGGCGAGGAGCGGCGCGATGGACAGGACCGTCAGCTGCTCGAAACGCTTCTCGGGGGCAATCGGGAGGGTGTCGGTGACGACCACCTCGGCGGCGCCGGATTCGGAGAGTCGGCGCGCGGCGGGGTCGGAGAGAATGCCGTGCGTCGCCACGACGATGACCTTCTTGGCGCCGGCGTTGTTGAGGACCTTGATGGCCTCCGTGATCGTGCCAGCGGTGTCGATCATGTCGTCCACGAGGACGCATTCCTTGCCCGCGACCTCACCGACGACGCGGTTGGCGACGGCGACGTTGGGGCGGGTCGTGTCGCGGGTCTTGTGGACGAAGGCCAGGGGCGCGCCTCCCAGCTTCGTGGACCACTTCTCGGCGACGCGGATGCGACCCGCGTCGGGGGACACGATGGCCGTGTTGGTCAGGTCCACGCGTCCGCGCACGTATTCGACGAGGACGGGCATGGCGAAGAGGTGATCGACCGGGCCGTCGAAGAAGCCCTGCTCCTGCGAGGCATGCAGGTCAACGCTCATGATGCGGTCGGCGCCGGCCGCGCGGTAGAGGTCCGCCATGAGGCGCGCCGAGATGGGCTCGCGCCCCTGGTGCTTCTTGTCCTGGCGAGAGTAGGGGTAGAAGGGGGCGACCACGGTGATGCGCTTGGCGGAGGCCCGCTTGGCGGCATCGATCATGATGAACTGTTCCATGAGCCACTTGTTGATGTCGCCCGCGATGGACTGCAGGACGAACACGTCGGCGCCGCGAACGGATTCGTTGAAGCGCACGTAAATCTCGCCGGAGGCGAAGTCGTAGGCCGTCACCGGCGAGACCCCACATCCGATTTCCTCACCCACTGCGTGAGCCAGGTCCATGTGAGCTCGCCCAGAAACGAGGACGAGGTTCTTCTCTCCGGTGGTCACCAATCCGCTCATGCGGTTGTCTCTCCTTGCGTTGGATCAGGCGCCGTGCGCCGTCATCAGTGTGCCGATGGTCGTGTATGGCCTCACCATCGTATCGGCTGCGACGCAGCCCTTACCGACCCACGCGGCGGGGACCACGCAGCGATCCCCGATTTCCGCATCAATCAGCGTCGCGCTGGGACCGATTTCACAGTAATCCCCAACGACGGTTGTCCCCCGCAGGCACGTGCCCGGGTAGATCGTGGTGTCCGAGCCGAGGCGCACGTCGACGTCGATCCACGTGGATGCGGGGTCGACGATGGTCACTCCGGCGCGCATGTGTTCCTCGCAGATCCGGCGGTTGAGTTCGGCGCCGAGCTCGGCCAGCTGGACGCGGTCGTTGGCGCCGGCGCTCTGCCAGTGGTCGGTGAGTTCCAGGGCGCCGGCGCTACGGCCAGCGGGCGCGGCGGCCGCCAGGACGTCGGTCAGGTACACCTCGCCCTGGTCGTTGTTAGTTCCCACCGAGGCCAGCGCGGAGCGCAGGAAGGCCGCGTCGAAGGCGTAGATGCCCGCGTTGATTTCGTTGATGCGCGCCTGCTCGTCGGTCGCGTCGCGCTGCTCGACGATCCCGGTGACGGTGCCGGTCGCGTCGCGGATGATGCGCCCGTAGCCAGTGGGGTCCTCGACGCGGGAGGTCAGGACGGTGACCGCGTGTCCGGCGCCCTCGTGGGTGGCGACCAGGTCGGCCAGGGTCGCAGTAGACAGGAGCGGGACATCCCCGTAGGTGACGACGACCGTGCCCGTGACGGAGGTGACGGCCGCGTCGAGGGCCTGCAGTCCGCACTGGACGGCGCGGCCCGTGCCGGGGATCTCGTCCTGATCGGCGATGATTGCGTGCGGGGCGACGCGCTGGATCTCCGCGGCGACCACGTCTCGCTGGTGGCGCACGACGGCCACGAGGTTGTGGGGGTCGAGCCCTTGGGCGGCTCGCAGCGCGTGGCCGATCATGGACAGGCCCGCCAGGGGGTGTACGACCTTCGGGAGGACCGATTTCATGCGCGTTCCCTGACCGGCGGCCAGGACGATGACGGCGGCGGGGCGAGACATGTTCCTCCTCGGGGTTAACGGTCCCGACGGGACCGGTCGCTCCGCCCCTAGGATTCGAACCTAGACTAAAGGCACCAAAAACCTCTGTGCTGCCGTTACACCAAGGCGGAATGCGTCCACGGTGATGATACCCGCACCCCGCTGCGCCTTTCAAACGGGCCGCATGCTTGCCACGCTCCCGTGTGATACTGGGAGCATGGCCGAGAAGAGGACACGAATGAGCGGCTTCGCTCGTCGCGAGCAGCTGGTGAGCGTTGGCCGCTCCCTGTTTGCCGAGAGGGGCTTTGGGGCAACCAGCGTCGAGGAGATCGCCGCGCGCGCGAAGGTCTCCAAACCTGTCGTCTATGAGCACTTCGGGGGGAAGGAGGGGCTGTACGCCGTCATCGTCGACCGCGAGGTGCAGGCTCTCCTCTCCTCGCTGCAGTCGTCCCTGGAGTCCTCGAAGAGGCCTCGCCTGATTCTGGAGAACGCGACCCTGGGGTTGTTGGACTACATCGAACGCAACACGGATGGTTTTCGCGTGCTTGTGCGCGATGCGCCGTCGGATCGCGCGGCCGGGTCTTTTTCGTCGATCATGGGCGACGTGGCGACGCGAGTCGAGCACATCATCGCCGAGCAGTTCAAGCGCTCGGACTTCGATACGACCTGGTCCCCCCTGTACGCCCAGATGCTGGTGGGCCTGATCGCGCAGGTCGGTCAGTGGTGGCTCGACGATCGGCGCATGAAGAAGGACGAGGTTGCCGCCCACGTCGTCAACCTCATCTGGAACGGCCAGCGCGGCCTGCGGCCGAACCCGACGCTGCGCGTTCGTTCCTGCACGGGGTAATGCGAGTGGGGCCGCGGCGGTCATCCCGCCGCGGCCCCACTCGTGTGCTGAGGGTCAGCGCGCCTCGAAGGAGAGGCAGTCGGCCGTGCCCGCGCCGACCGAGATGGCGGCGGCGGTGCACTCGAGGGCGGAGTTGTGGACGCAGTCGGCCTTCTGGCAGGCGCCAACGAAGGGCTTGGCGCGCTCCAGGCCACCCTTGACGGTCAGGGGGATGAATGTCGTGCAGGAGGTGGAGTAGCCGACGGTGATGGCGGCGGCTCCGCAGTTCTTGTCCTTGTTGTAGGAGCAGGAGGTGACGGAGCAATCGAGGATGCGGGGCATGTCTGCCATTGGAGTGTCCTTTACAACGTGGCCCTTGAGGGGCCTTCACTGGGTCGGTCGCGACCGGGTGGCCGCGCTGTTGACTCCAGTGATACGCCTTTTCGCAACACGGTCCAAACGTCGCGACTTTTCGTTGCAATTCCAACGGTCTCATTGGGGCTTGTGGACGGTATTTTCGCACCCATCCCATCACAAATTACGCAAGTTTAGTCGCGAATTTCGTTGCGTAATTCGCGTAGGTGAGCCTGCGCTGCGCCCCTTTGGCATACCTATCCTGAGCAAGGCCGTGGGGGTCGATGTTCCCGTCTCCGACGCCTGACGGGACTCGCGGCCCCGGCCTCGTGAAACCGCGACCTCCCCCACCTCCGGCGACCGCCGCCTCAATGAAACCCCGCACGCCCCTGCTCACGCCCGATCGCCCGAAAACGCCGCATGACGGCGCGCAGGGGAGGTGAGGGTTGCAGCCGAAGCAGCCGAGCGCCCAGCAGGGGCGGGCGGGGGTTCACGCCGCCCTCGCACCGTCCGATCCTGACAAGAGCCATCGGGAGCCGACGACTCTTGGCGCTATCGGTCACGCACTCGCGGCTGATAGCGGTCCGCCCACGTCCTACCGGCTCACGCGCCGCCTTCTAAGCTCACCCACTGCTCCAGCAGTTCGCCGCCCGAGGGTTCTTTGTAGGCGGCCAGGAGGGCGTCAAAGTCCATCTGCATGACCTGGGACAGTTGGTTGAGTTCGGGGTGGGCGGGAAAGATGGTGCGCATCTCCATCGGGATGTAGCCACCATCCAGGGCGAGTCGGCCGGTGATGGGGGTTAGCTGCTCGAAGCTCCACTGGGGGTCCACGCTGCCGGGGTCCGCTGGCACGTCAATGCGCGGCCAACGCCTGCGCCAGCGCGCCTTGTCTCCGATGCGCATGATCGCCCACTTCAGCATGATCTCGCCGTAGTCGCTGATCATGGTGGGCACTCGAGGCTCCAGGTATTCGCTTTCTCCGTAGAACGCCTGGGGGCGTCGCGAGTCTGCTGTGTCCCAGATGTGTTGCCAGCTGCGCCCGCCGTCCCAGGTGAGGGCGATTCCGTTGCCGCGATAGACGGAACAGATGGCGCCGCTGTCGCGCGCGAAGTCGATGAGGTCGGCGGTGACGGACATCAGTTCTCCCCCTCTTCTGCGAGGATGCCCAGCTGCAGACATTCATTGGCGGTGAGGACATACTTGCCGGCTAGGAATTGGACTTGTCGGGCTCCCCCGGGGAACGAGAACTGGGGGATGTTGATGCCGGTGCGGATGGAGAACCCCGTCGGTAGCGTGAGGATGCGGTACTGATAGTAGGGGTCATGCACGGCGTAGATGTCGAGGGAACGCTGTTCCAACGGGAAGGGCTGCCCGTGGTCGGGGAGTTGCCAGAAGTACTTGCCGTTGGGGTCTCCGAGCCGGTCGACGTGGGTACCGTAGGCGTGGGTGTAGGCCAGGTAGCTGGTGTAGGTGGTGACGGTGGCCCGGTCCATGTGGGCGAGGACGGCCGGACCGTCCGGGGTCCACTTGAGCACGCTCGTGTTGGGGAAGTCCGGCGAGTGTACGTTCGGGATCTGACTGATGTCCATGTCATGCTTCCTTTGTCGAGACATTCCTAGTGTAGGGGGTTTAAGGCCTGGGCTGCTTCACTGCCGCCGAGCCGTGGTGTTAGCGCTCACCGGACGTAGGGGCGCCCCAACCACCGGCGCAACAAGGGTCCGCCATAGGGCAACATGTACGCGTGCAACAACTCCGAAGGAGACACATCATAGAGCCACACCAAAGGAACACAGTAGCGCGCTTCACCTGTATTAAACTCTAGCTTAACACCATCAGGCCCCTTGAGAGACACATATTCCAAATATCTATTCCTTTCCAAGGACCACCCACTCGGCAATTCATCTTCCTCCATCGGCAACCCCAGCCACTCAAAGCCAAGAGCATGCCTCAAGATCGACACCGTGTAGTTCAGCATCACCTTCTGCGTCAACTCAATCGAAGGAGAATTAAACACCCCTCCCCTCCGAACCTTCCCACGCTCCTCTATATCAAAACAATAGACATTATCATCGTACCAAAGGCGCATATAAGAACAGTTACCATAATCAATATAGTAAGCATCCCCCTCCTCAGACACACTCCCAAATACTTTCAAGCCAGTATACTTCTCCATGACCGACTTGTATTCGTCAAGAAAATCCAACAGGACTCTCCTTTCCCTTTAGGATATGATCCTTTACTAGTCGTGAAACTGGGACAGCCTCAACGTTTTGATCAACGATTTGCAGCTGCGTCGCTCCCCCCGGCTGCTGACCCCAGGGGGCAGCCTTGCCGGACTTAATGGTCCACCCCCCGGGGGGATTCTCCCGGCGACATAGGGCAGCTACCTCACGTAGGGGCGTCCCAGCCACCGGCGCAACAGAGGCCCGCCATAGGGCAACATGTACGCGTGCAACAACTCAGAAGGGGAAACATCATACAACCACGCCAACGGAACACAGAAACGCTCACCAGAAGTCTCAAAATCCAGGCGCTCGCCATTTGGACCGTCTAAACGTTCATAGCGTGCAGCAGCAGCCTTGTATAACGACCAGCCGCCTGGAAGCTCTTCAGCATCCATCGGCAGTCCCAGCGGCTCAAAGCCAAGAGCATGCCTCAAGACCGACACCGTATAGTTCAGCATCACCTTCTGCGTCAACTCAATCGAAGGAGAATTAAACATTCCCCCCTTCTGAACCTTCCCACGCTCCTCCTCGTCAAAACAATAAACACCATCCTCCAACCACAGCAGCCCCCCATCTCCGAACCCAAAGTTGAGAGACAGATCAGCATACCCCTCCTTGAATCCATTGCGAACTTCAATTTGCGTATATCGATTCATTACTGTTGCATATTCATCCATGAATTCCAACGGGTCACTCCTGTCCCCAGAGGCTCCCCTCCCAACGATTTGTTCCAAGGCGTTCAACTCTGTCACCTTCCTTTCAAGCAGGAAAACCCCATTCTCGCCCCTACCGCCCGCGTCAGCACTAACGACGTCAGGCCAACCACTGACACAGGAGAAGACCCCACCCCCGAAGGATACATATATCCGGCAAGTAGCTCGTCGAAATCAATCTGCATCACAAGGGACAGTTGATTGAGTTCCGGATACACCGGGAAGATTGTGCGAATCTCCATCGGAATGTATGCACCGCCCGAGGTTAAGCGACCGGCGATTGGAGTGAGCTGTTCAAAACCCCACTGTGGCGAGACACCTTCGACCGCCGTAGGGACATCGATTCGCGGCCACCCTCGGCGCCACCGAGCTATTTCACCGATGCGCATAATCGCCCATTTCAACATGATCTTACCATAGTCACTGATCATGGTGGGTACGCGTGACTCCAGGTATTCACTTTCACCATAAAATGCCTGCGGACAATTACCCCCACTGTCCCAGATGTGCTGCCAGAAACGACCACGATCCCAGGTAATTGCGAGACCATTTCCGTTATATGGTTGAACATGAGCCTCAGAAGACTCAGCGAAGTCCACAAGATCAGAAGTCGCTGGCATCTGCTATTCACCCAACCCCCGAGAATTCCTAACTGTACACACTCATTGGCTGTAAGCACGTAATCCCCTGCCAAAAACTGAACTTGACGAGCACCACCCGACAGGTCAAACTGTGGGACATTAGTGCCGATGCGGAAGTCCCAGACGATCAACATACGACCCACATGAAGCCACATACTCATCGAGAGACGCATAGAAGCTCACCGTTGCACGATTCATCCCAGCCAACACTTGATCACTATCAGAGTTAAAGCGCATAACTCCTTCAGGCCGACGACCATGTACATTCACATCATATACATTATCCTCCATAAAATCGGACGCAAAAGATCAGCTTTCCACGTTCATGATGAAATGGCACTTGAAGCTTACAAAAAGCTACCTCACCTTCACCTCAAAGTACCCTGACGCCAGCCTTCCCAGTAACATTCCATTCCACCAGATACACCTCAAGAAGTCCACGTAGACAACAGACCACCATTTTTACTCACATAAGCCTCCAACAGCTGCTCAGGACTTAGATCATGAACCCAAGACAACTTATCCGCATACCCATCGATATCACAATCAATGAGTTTTCCTTTTTGTCCATAGCGCGGACTAAAAGGCCACCCTTTCCTACGAGCCGGAAATACGATTTTCGGATAGCGCAAAGCAGACCTTACGAGAGGACACTTCACCAAAACCAAAACCTTGAAAGCTAAAGTGAGGTCAGTGGTCGAAAACGTCCGGTAGAAGTCACCACGCTCAAACCCGCCAAATTGATAATACCCTTCTACTGCCTGAAGTTTACACAAAGGCACACCTTGCCATTTTGAATAGAAGACAACACCTGACTCAGTCGGATTGACCGAAATACTCTCATCTTCGAGACGCTCACAGAATTCCTTAAGGTCTCCAAGAAAACACATCCCATTTCCCCCTAATTATTTTACGATCGAGCATTTCCTGAACCGATGCAGCTGTTCCATCATTTTTTATGATTCTCAACTGCCGCGCGCCTCCTGGCTGCTGCCCCCAAGCTGCAGCATGCCCTGTTTCAATTTTCCACCCATCGGGTAGCTTCGCATTCCATCTGAAACGGTACCGGTAATAGCGATCATGAAGCGAATGAGGTTCCAATGATCGCTCTTCAAATGACGCCGGCCGACCATTTTCAACCACACCGAGATACTTTCCTCCGGGATGCCCAATGCGATCTAGGTGCCTACCATGGTCGTTGACATACTCTTTAACTGAAGAGTAGAATACCCGTCCTTCCTCGTCATAACCATCATTTTCCGGCCACTTCACCATCCATTCCCATTGCTTAGTGTCTTCGTTGTAACCCCAGTATTTACGCTCCTCGAACCAGTCTTCATAGGTATACAGTGAGCCGTCCTCATGAACTCCAAGAACTTTCGTCGGGTCATCAACAAGGTCCGCACCTCGCACCTGTTTAGTCAGACCAACTTTTGGCGGCTCAATCGAATCATCCTGATATGAATTACGCGGAACGTGTGAGGCCACTTCATGACCATCCTTAGGGACTGACGGCAGGTCAGCATCCTGGGCCCCACTATGTGGGTTGTGAGCCACTGGGTTGCGAGTTTTCCATCTATCAGCTAGGTCATCTAGTCCATGTTTACGGAGATACTCTTCAAGTCGACTGGATAAACGACTACCACTTTGTTCGGCAGTCTGCGCAACATCGTCGATTACTCTGGGGAGACGGCTCGTGACTCCCATCCCCATGTCACGCAGCATCATGCCTTCGCCAACGATAGGTAGAGACTCGATCACGGCCGTCAGTCGGGCAGCACGAGCACCCGCACCCGGAGCCACGCTCAGCGCTGCGAGCACCGCGCCCGGTACCAGCTCCCCCAGGGCAGCCCCGGGATCATCAGCCCACCCGTCTACATTGAGCAGCCCCTCCACCATCTTCCGCGCAAAACCCTTCGGGTCCGCAAGAATGGCGTCGCGCAGCGCCAACATATCACGCCCGGGAAGCACCGTCCTCTTAGCCCTGAGTTCTTCCCACGATATCCATCCGAGCATGTAGCGCCCATAGTCCCACAGCGCTTCAGCCGCCACCCCGTAGGTCATCGTCAGCAGGCCCCACACGCCATCGAAGATGCCCGCAACCGCTCGCCGCGCGAAATGAACGGGAGCCCAGGAGGGGTCCGGTGAGCGCTCGGATAGCTCGTAGAGGGTCTGCGCCAGGGCCTCACCCGCGGCATCGGTGTCGCCCACCGCCGCGTTGAAATCCGCGATAGCCTGCTCTTTTGCCGCTTCACCCGGCCGGGTATCACGCTCCGGATGATACGAAAAGTCCCACACGGGGAACCCTAGCGCGTCGTGTTGAGGGTGCTCCGAGGCCCACCGTTGCTCCACGAGTGCCGCCTCCACTGAGGCAACCCCCGCCTCGTACGCGACCTTGGCAGCTGCGGCGCGCGCTTGCGCCTCTTCCAGCGCGGTCGCGTATGCCTCCCACGCATCGGCGGCACGTCCAAACGTCGCCGACGCACACCACCACCTGTCGGGCTGCGTCTTGAAGTGCTCGTGAAAGCGATCCGCCGCACGCCCCACCCACCCGGGGGCCGAAATCTCCTGGAGAGACCACGCGATCCTCTCGCAGTCCGACGCGCGATCACGCATGACCGCCACACGTCCGCGGATAGCCGCAGCATCTCCCATGATCTCAAAGTCGGGTGCTCCCGTATGCAACACGCCCACGTTAAACCCCCGTCACCATCTGCTCTGTTGACACGGACCTCGCCGCATCACGCGCACGCTGCATCGCGTCCTCGCACGCACTCATGTAATCCCCGTAGATCCCCGCCACCTTCCCCAGGCGTCCCGCGGCCTCGGCGACATCTCGAAGCATCCCATTGAGTCCCTGATCCCAGGCCGTGTTAAATCGATCTAACGCCCCGACGACCGTCGGATCACGGACCATCGCACCATTCGGCGTGTAATCCGCAACGTCGTACGTCCTGTTCCGCTCCTGCAGGTCAGCCAGCTGCGACGCGGCGGTTACCAAAGCCTCGATATCGACCTCAAAATCGTGGTTTCCCATGGTTCCCCCTAGTCCACCGCCGCAAAAGCCAGGGTTTCCGCCTCGATGCCCGCCTGGCGGATATCCTCGAACGCCTGCTTCAATGCGTCCAACGCACCCGATAGCTCTTCCACCCGGGTATCCAAGCGCTGCGCACAGGCCTTCTGTGCCTGCCTGGCCTCGGAGGTATCCGTCCACTCCACGAGCTCGTGTTCCACAAACTCCGACATCTGCGCACCGCTCTCGCGTAGCTTCGAGGCCGCGCGGGCAATGTCGTCCATCATGTAGTTCACTGCTGTTTCGTGAAAGACCAGGTCCTGCCCGCTCATTGCCCACTCCCAAAAGCCGAGGCGATGCCGCTCATGGCGCCGGCGGCATCCTCTTCAGCCGCCAGGAGGGACTCATCCACCGCGATCAGAGCCTGCGCGTAGCGTCCCAAGTCCAGCCTGTGTGCACGCGCGCCCTCACCCCACGCTTCCAGCGTCTCGCTCAGGATCGAGAGATAGGGGCCGTTGACCCGCGAGGATTCCCCAACGACATCCGATTCGAGGTTCCGAGCAATGTCGACGATGGCGCTGTCACAGTCCGCGACGTAGCCCGCCGCCTTCGTTTGCGCCCCAATGACAAGTCCAAATCCTGGTCCGCTCACGCTACTGTCCATTCTCCATCGAATCTGATCGACAGCTGTCGCTCCCCGCTCGGCGCCACGTCAGCCGAACAGAGTAGTAAACCACAGAGTGGGCTAGCCGAGCAAGTCGGCCGCCTCCAGCCAGGCCTCCTCCAGCTCGTCGATCTCGCCGAGGACGCCCTGATGGGCGGCCGAGACCTTCGTCAGCTCCGACACCGCCGAAGGATCCGTAGCCACCTCGATCGACAGCTTCTCCAGCTTCGCCTCAAGGTCCGAGGCCTCGGCGCGCAGGCGCTCCAGCTTGCGTTCGATACGGGCGAGGTCCTTCTTGGCGGCCCGCCTGGCAGCCGCGTCGCTCACGGCGCCGCGAGCGCTCCCCCGCCCCGCGCTCTCCTCGCCCGAGGAGGCGCCCGAGGAGGACGCGACCGAGCGGGAAGCAGGGTCGTCCTCGTCGGCGCGAGTGGACGTACCAAACGCCCCAAAGTCTCCGGAGGACCGCATCTGCAGGTACTGTTCGACGCCGCCGGGCAGCGCGCGGATCTGTCCGTCACCGAGGAGCGCGACCTGGTGGTCGGTGACACGCCCGAGGAGGTAGCGGTCGTGGGAGACGACGACGAGGGTGCCCGGGAAGGTGTCGAGCAGGTCCTCCATGGAGGCCAGGGTGTCGGTGTCGAGGTCGTTCGTGGGCTCATCCAGGAGCAGGACGTTGGGCTGACTCATGAGCAGTCGCATGAGCTGGAGGCGCCGCCGCTCGCCGCCGGAGATCTCGCCGATGCGCGTGTAGGCGCGGGTCCGCGTGAAGCCCATGCGCTCGGTCATCTGGGAGGCGCTGACCTCCTTCCCATCCACGACGACGGTCTGGGCGACGTCGGCCACCGCCTCGACGACGCGCATGTCGGCCAGCGCGTCGAGCTCATGCGTGTCCTGGGACAGGGTGGCGACCTGAACGGTCTTGCCGCGCCTGACCCGACCCGAGGTGGGCTCAAGGTCACCGCGCAGCAGGTTCAGGATCGTCGTCTTTCCGGCGCCGTTGACTCCGACGATGCCGACGCGCTCGGCGGGGGCCAGGCGCCAGGTGACGTCGCGAAGGATCGTGAGGGCGGCGCCGTCGGGGCGGGTGAAGGAAACGGACACGTCCTCGAGGTCGATGACGTCCTTGCCGAGGCGCGCGGTCGCCATTGTCACCAGCTCAACGGTGTCGCGCGGGGGCGGCACGTCGGCGATGAGCGCCTCGGCGGCGGCCACGTGGAACTTGGGTTTGGACGTGCGGGCAGGCGCCCCGCGGCGCAGCCAGGCGAGCTCCTTGGTGAGCAGGTTGGCGCGCTTGGCGGCGGCCACGTCGGCCTGACGGACGCGTTCGGCGCGGGCCAGCGTGTAGGCGGCGTAGGAGCCGTCGTAGATCTCGACGTGGCCCGCTACCTGCGGGCGGTCGCCTCCCGGGTCAACGCCGGGCACGACCTCCCAGATGTGTTCGCACACGGCATCCAGGAACCAGCGGTCGTGGGTGACGGCCAGGAGGGCGCCGGACGCACCTGGCCGGGCGAAGCGCGCGTTCAGGTGGGCGGCCAGCCAGGCCACGCCCTCGACGTCGAGGTGGTTGGTGGGCTCGTCCAGGCACACGACGTCGGCGTCGGCGGCAAGCACCCGGGCCAAGGCGACGCGCCTGCGCTGGCCTCCCGACAGGGCTGCGATCAGGGCGGCGGGGTCGATGTCGGCGAGCAGCCCGGCGTGGATGTCGCGCACTGCCGGGTCCGATGCCCACTCGTATTCTTCCATGCCGGGGTGGACCGCCTGCACAACGGTGTCATCGGGAGCCAGGGTGTCGGCCTGCGTCAGGAGCGCGACCCGCACCCCGTCGCGCCGCGTCACCACTCCCGCGTCGGGTTCCTGGGTTCCGGCGACGATGCGCAGGAGCGTGGACTTGCCCGCCCCGTTGGGGCCGAGGATGCCGACGCGCGAGCCGTCATCCAAGCCAACGGTCACGCCGTCGAGGAGCCTGCGCGACCCGGCGAGGGCTGCGACGCCTTGTGTTCCCAGCAGGTGTGCCATTAGTTGACCTCCGTCTCTTCGACCACGGCGCCACGTGCGGGGCCGGAGGCGCACACCGCGCGGGCAACGGTGTCCTCGGCCTCGAGCGCGCGGGCGAGGTCTTCGGCATGCTCGGCATCACGCGCGAGGGCCGCGACGGTGGGGCCGGAACCGGACAGGGTGACCGCCAGCGCCCCTGCCCGACGCGCCGCCTCCATCGTGCGCGCCAGCTCGGGACGCAACCGCAGGGCGGGGGCCTGCAGGTCGTTGACGAGGCGTGGGCCAAGCTCCTCGGGTCCGGATCGCAGAGCGCGCGTCTCCTCGGGCGTCGGTTCGGCGAGGCCGGGGGCGCGGGCGGCGTCTACCCGGTCGAACTCGCGGAATACTTCGGGGGTGGACAGGCCCTCGTGGGCCAGGAGCATCACCCAGTGATGCGCGCTCGTGTTCCCAGCCTCGCCCTCGCCGTCGGCGAGGACCCTCATGCGGTCTCCGCGTCCCGTTCCCAGGGCGATTCCACCGACGAGGCAGGCGGGCACGTCTGCCCCCAGGGAGCGGCCGATCGCCTGGAGCTGGTCGGCGCCGAGGCCCAGGTCCCACAGCTGGTTGCAGGCGACCAGGGCGGCGGCGGCGTCTGCCGAGCCGCCCGCCATTCCTCCGGCGACGGGGACTCGCTTGTCGACGCGGATGCTCACTCCCGCGGCGGTGGACGCCCACGGTCCGGCGGCGGCGAGCCGCTGAAGGATGCGTGCGGCGCGCACGGCCAGGTGGGATCCCGGGTCCAGGTCGGCCATCGCGGCGGTCGTCGCCTCGTCGACGCGCCCGTCGGGCAGGTAGGCGATGGTCTCCACGCGCACGCCGGGAGTCTTCGACGTGCGCACGGTGACGGTCTCGCGCAGGGACAGCGCTTCGAACACAGTGACGAGCGGGTGGTAGCCGTCGGGGGTGGGCGGGCCGACTCGCAGTGTCAGGTTGACCTTTCCGGGGGCGCTGGCGCGCACTTCACGCATGGCTGTCCTTTCGTTTCGCCGCGGCGGTTCGCCCGTCAGCGGGCCGCCTGCGAGGGCGGGAGGGTTCCGTCTTCTCGCGCGTCGAGGACGGCGCGGCCCAGGGCGACGAACTCGTCGATGGAGAGCGTCTCTCCCCTGCGGGTCGGGTCGATTCCGGCGGAGCGAAGCAGGGCCTCGGAGGCTTCGGGTCCGCCCGCCCAGTTCTTCAGGGCGGCGCGCAGGGTCTTGCGGCGTTGCCCGAAGGCGACGTCGGTGACCTCGAATGTCGCGCGTCGCAGTGCCTCGTCGCCGCGAGGTGAGGGTAGTCGCGTCAGGCGCACGAGGGCGCTATCCACCCCGGGAACGGGCCAAAAGACCGTGCGTCCAATCGTGCCCGCCCGCTGAACCTCGCCGTACCAGGAGGCCTTGACGGAGGGGACGCCGTATGTGCGCGATCCCGGGTCCGCGGCCAGGCGGTCGGCAACCTCGGCCTGCACCATGACGACGACGGCTTCGATGGTGGGGAAAGCGTCAAGCATGTTGAGGAGCACGGGCACGGCCACGTTGTAGGGCAGGTTTGCGACCAGCTTGGTGGGCGGCGGCCAATCGACGCCGAAGTCCTCGTTGCCGGTGATCTCGGTGGCGTCCATGGTGACGACGTGGAAGCGTCCGCTCGCCTCGCCCATACGTGATCGGATGGTCTCGGGTAGCGCCGAGGCCAGGGGCGGGTCGATCTCGACGGCGCGCACGCGCGCACCGGCCTCCAGGAGCGCCAGGGTGAGGGAGCCCAGGCCCGGCCCGACCTCAACGACCTCGTCCCCGGCGCGCACGTCTCCTGCCGCGACGATCTTGCGGACCGTCCCGGCGTCGTGGACGAAGTTCTGCCCCAGGACCTTGGTGGGGCGGATGCCCAGGGCCTCGGAGATGGCCCGCACTTCGAGGGGTCCGAGCAGTCCCGTCTCGGAGGGAACGGCCCCCTCGGGCAGGGTCGGATCAATGCGGCGACGTGCGTCGCGGGCGCGCTGGGAGGAAGGGGATTGGGTCACGCTGGCCAGTCTAGTGCACGGCACCGGCGAGGCCGGGGCGAGGCCCCCTGTGAGGCTTGGCCCCTCGGGAGGCGAGCATCCTCACGGCGCGGCGGTGTATCAGCTCCCTGGGCGCAGTCAGTTGGTCGACTTGTTCGAGGCTGCCGACAGCATGGAGAACCCTGTGATGCATACATTGCAACACGGAGAACACCGCTATGCGACGCGGATACGGATAGGTTATCGCTACGCGGATAGGTTATTGGCTTGCGGATAGCTTACTGTCCTATCCGCGTGCTCATAACCTATCCGCATGTTCACAACCTATCCGCGTACCTGAATCAGGCAACAGAAAGGCCGGGCCCGACAACCTCCGTTGTCAGGCCCGGCGCTCCTCAGCTCTCAGGCTCAGTACCAGCCGACCGCATTCGAGTGCGCCCAGGCGGAGCAGGGCGTGCCATAGCGACCCTTGATGTAGCCGATACCCCAGCTGATCTGGGTGATGGGATTGGTGCGCCAGTCGGCGCCCGCCGAGGCCATCTTCGAGCCGGGCAGGGCCTGCGGGATGCCGTAGGCTCCCGAGGACGCATTCTCAGCGTAGGGATTCCACTGGGACTCGCGGTTCCACAGTTGGATCAGACACTGATACTCGCTGGTCCCCCACCCCTGCGCCTCGACAAGAGGCTTGGCCAGCGCACGCGGATCCTCGCCCGAGTAGGTCGTCGGAACCGCTCCGGCGGCCGCGGCAGCGGCGGCCGCAGCCGAGGCCTCGGCTCCCTTCGATTCGGCCGCGATCGCAGCGATTTCGGCCTTGGAGGAGAGCGTCCCCAGCTTCGCGCGGTAGCGCACCGAGGTCGTTCCATTGGCTTCGGTGGCCTCCTCGAGGGTGGCCTTCGGGTCAATGCCCGCCGCAACGAGGGCCGCCGGGGTGGCTTCCTTCGTTCCCTCGGTGCGCACCTGCGTCACGGGCTGGGAGGTGGAGTGCTCGGTGATCGGCACGGAGGTGAGCACCTCGTCGCCGTTCTTTTCCTGCCACACCGTCCAGGTCGTGACGCCGTTGACGCCCGGCGTCGTCACCTGAGACTCGCCGACGAACATGTCGCCGCTGGTCGCGGTGGTCTCGCTGAAAGGAATCTCGACGGTCTCGGTCGCCTGCCCGCGGGTGACGCGGCTGACGGTGATCGTGAGCTCCCCGGCGGGGCCATTCGACACGTTCACGCGATCGAGAGGATGCACCGATACCCCCGCCGCCTCGAGGATCGCGCGCGCGTCCTGGCCGGGTCGCGCGGCCACCTCACGGCTGGTGCCATCCACCGTCACAACGACGTTGCGAGCGCGAGAAACCAGAGGGGTCAATTCATCGCGCGAGGAGGAGCGGTCCGCTGCGAGCGTCACGGCCGACCCCAGGGGCGCCGCGTCGGCAAGGATCGCATCGGCCGAGGAGGCCGTCGTCCACAGGGTGCGCGACGTGCCGTCGACGGTCACCGCGTACGCCTTCGAGGTTCGCACAATGATCGTGTCGCCGTCGCGGACGGCCTCTCCCTCACCGGGCTGCACCAGGTCGTTGCTGCCGACACTCACGCCGGCAACCTCCAGCGCATCTCCCACGGTGTTTCCCCACGAGGTCACCGGACGGGAAACGCCGTCCACCTCAAGCATGACGGAGGTGTGGGAGGCGGCAACGCCGACTCCTGCGACGCCGAGCACCCCGGCCGAGGCCAGGGCCGCGACGCTGAGAACGATGCGGGGGGAGGGTGCGAAGGAACGCAGGTGGGCTCCGAGAACGTGCAGGGCGCTGGCGGCGGAGGCACTCAGCGAGGTGCTCAGGTGGTGGCTCACGATACTCCAGTTACTCGCTATTGGTGTTGCTGGTCAGCATAACGCGACAGCCCGCGGGCACGCCAGAACAATGGCGATGGCGCGGGTAATGTCACGTCAGACGAGGCCGAGCTTGTAGGCGCAGCCCCACTGGCCCCACCCCGCGCGCTGCTGAAGCATGCGCGCACGCATGGTCTGTTCCTCGGCCGAGGCCTCGGAGGGCAGGCCGGTGCCGCCGACGCTGCGCCACGTGGGAAGGGAGAATTGGTACATGCCGTAGTAGCCGTTGCCCGTGTTGATCGACGGATTACCGCCGGACTCGCACTGGGCGATGGCCGCCCAGATGGAGGCGTCGTCACCGGAGATGGCCGCAGAGCCGGAAGAGGAGGAGGAGGAAGACGACGAGGAGGAGTCGGAGGATGAGCCGGAGGGTTCTTCCGCCTTCTTGGCCTTGGTCCCCTTGGACACGATGCGGGTCGTGGGCTCGGTGCGTGAGGTGGAGAGCACCGCGGACACGGTCACGTTGCCGTCGATGGTCTCCTGATATGCCTGGGTGACCTCGCTGCCCGCCGCGCCTTCCTGCACGGTCTTCTCGGTCCCTTCCTCGGCCTCGGCGTCCTCACGCTCCTCGGTCTCGTAGGGAATCTCGGTCGTGGTCGTGACGGTGCCGCGAACGACGCGGGCAACCCGCAGCGTGGTGTCGCCGCCGACGTTCTCCAGGGTCACCCGGTCGATGGGGCCGGCGCTCACGCCCGCCTTGGCCAGGATCGCGCTCGCCCCCTCGGAGGCCGAGGCGACGACGTCGGTCGTGTGACCGTCGGCAACGACGTGAATGTTCTCCCCGCCCTCACCGATCGGCATCTCGGAGCGCGTGTAGGAGCGGTCGGCGGCCATCGACGAAGAGGATGCGGGCAGGGCGGTCAGGACGCCCGAAATCGAGGAGGCGGTGGACCACGCGGTCGTCTGGGCGCCGTCAACGGTCACGTCGTAGGCGGTGGCCGAACGAACGACAACCGTGTCGCCGCTGGAGACGCGCTGGTCGGCGGCCGGGGCGACGAGGTCGTGGTCGCCAACGCTGACGCCCGCGGTGCTCAGCGCATCGCCCGCGGTGGCAAAGAAACCGGACACGTCGCGGCTGACGCCATCCACTTCCAGGGTGACGTGCCGGTAGGAGGTGCCGACGGCGGCGGCAGCGGTGCCGGCCACGAGGAGGGCAGTCGCGGAGGCGACGGAGATGACGACTGTGCGGGAGGGCTTCAGGCTCACGGGTCTCCAGACCTTGTAGGTTCCGAGTCGTTGGCCGCGTCGCACCGGCGCCTCGAATGCGAGGGGGCGAAGGGTCCTTCGACTCAGACTGACTCCTCCACCGTAACCAATTTGTTACCCTTTCGCGACCACTTTGACGCAACTCACGCGATCTTCCGCCGCCTTGACGGACCCCCGCGCGCGCCTCCTCACCCCGACGCGAGGCGCCAGCGCCTCACCAGGAACCGTAGACGGCCTCGGTGTTCGCCCTCAGCTGCTCGCACGCTTCCTCCTCACCGAGTCCCCACAGGCCTGCGATAAAACGCACGGTGTGCGCCATCACGTAGGAGGCGTTGGGGCTGCCGCGCCACGGGGCGGGAGTCAGGTAGGGCGCGTCGGTTTCGACCAGGACGAGCTCGCGGGGCATGGCCGCCAGCGCCAGGCGCGCATCGTCGTTGGCGGGGTAGGTGATCGGCCCGGCGAAGGAGGCGTACCAGCCGCGTTCGGCGAGCCGGGCGGCCATCTGCGCGTCACCAGAGAAGCAATGGAACACGATGCGCTGATCTCGCTCGGCGCTCTGCTCCAGGATCTCGAGGGTGTCCTCGTGGGCGTCGCGATCGTGAATCTGCAGGGGCAGACCCGCCCGGCGAGCCATGTCGATGTGGGCACGGAAGGACTCCTTCTGCGCCTCTCGCCCGGGCTCGGCGGTGCGGAAGTAGTCGAGGCCGCTCTCCCCCACGGCGACGACCATCGGGTCACTCAGGCGGGCCTCGACCGCCGCAAGGGCCTCGACGAGGGGAACGTGGTGGTCGCGCGCCTGCGGGGTCAGCCCGTCGGGCGAGGCCTCGGTGCAGCCGGCGTGCAGGGCTGCCTCGTTGGGGTGGATCGCCAGGGCGACGCGCACGCCCGCGTGGGAGCGAGCGAGGGCCAGCATGGGGTCGAAGTCCGGCAGCTCGCACGCGCTTGAGATCACCGCGTTCACGCCGACCGCGCGGGCACGTTCCAGCTGTTCCTCCAGGGGGAGACACACGCCGTCCGCTCGGGGAATCTGCCCGACGTGGGTGGGCAGGTGGGTGTGGTTGTCGACGACGGGGGCCGCCAGCGGGGCGGGAGCGTCGGGCCAGGTACGAGGCTTGCGCCGACTCATGCGGGCTGGCCTTCCTTTCGGGTCGATCGGATGGGTGCTTCAGGGTGCGAGTCCCGCGCCGCTCAGCGGGAGCGCACGATGGCCCGGGAGACCTCGTCGACCGCCGCGTCCCCGAGGAGCACCCGCACGATTTCGAGGCCGAGATCCAGGGAGGTCCCGGCTCCGCGGCTGGTGATCACGGCCTCGTCGACGACGACCGGGTTCTCGTGGACGATGGCACCGCCGCCGGCGATCGCCTTGACGAAAGCCGGATTGGCGGTGGCGTGGCGCCCGTCCAACACGCCGAGCTCGGCGAGGATCGAGGGGGCCGCGCAGATCGCCGCGATGAGCTCCCCGGCGTCGGCACGCCGCAGCACCTCTTCCTGGATCGCCGGTGTCGCCTTGAGGCCCAGGGTTCCCGGCATCCCGCCGGGCAGGAAGAGCAGCGCGTAGGTGCTCAGGTCCGTATCCTCGAGCATGAGGTCGGCGACCACTCGGATTCCGTGGGAGCTCGTGACGTGTCGGGCGTCGGTCACCGAGATGAGGTCGGCGCGCACCCCGGCGCGGTAGAGGACGTCGGCGACCGCCAGGGCCTCGACCTCTTCAAAACCCTCCGCGAGCATGATGGCGACGGCGGCGTCGGTGGCGAGCTTGTCGGGTGTGGGCATGGTTCCTCTTTTCTTAGGGCCTTGCGCAGGCGTTACCCCCAGCCTAGCGCAGGGCGCGGCTCGGGTGTCCTCGATCCGGGCGGTGGCATCCGCGCGCGGCGTGGGTGCGGCACGGGCCCCGCACCGCACCCACGGCTACAGGCTCACTCCGAGCGCAGCGCCTCGACGGGATCCTGGCGGGATGCCCTGGCCGCGGGAATGATGCCCGCAATGACCGTGAGGAGGACGGACACCGCGATGAGGATCGCCGCGGTGAGCGGAGAAAGCTGAGCGATGTTCTCCACCTCGAAGGATGCCTTGACCACCACGTTGGCGATCGCGCACAGGCCATAGGTGACGCCCACGCCGATCAGGCCGGCGAGCAACCCCTCGATCACGGTTTCGGCGTTGAAGACCCGGGACACGTCCCCCTTCGATGCGCCGATCGAACGTAGGATACCGATCTCCTTGCGACGCTCGAGGACCGAGATGTAGGTGATGATCGCGATCATGATCGAGGACACGATGAGCGAGATGGACACGAAGGCGATCAACAGCCAGGAGATGACGTTGACGATGTTGGTCACCGAGCTCATGAGTGAGCCCATGACGTCGGAGTAGGTGATGACCTTCCCCGTCTCACCGGCGGCCTTCTGGTCGGCGTTGTAGGAGTCCAGCACGGCCTTGACCTTGTCCTTGTCCGCGAAGGACTTCGGGTAGATCGACACGTTCGAGGGAGAGGAGATGTCCGCCCACCCGAGGGTCTTCAGGTTCGTGTCCAGTGTCGGCACGTTCGAGGAGAACATGGTCGCCATGAGGGCGGCGAGGGACTTCTCGTCGACGTTGGACTGGAACGCCTCGGCGAAGGCGTTCGGGTCGATCGCGAAGGCGCTGGACATGTTGGTGGCGAACTGTTCCATGACCGTGCTCATCTGCTCGCCGATCGCGCCGGAGAGCTGAGTCATCATCGAGGTCATCGCGCTCGTCATGGCCTCCTGCATGACCTGGCCGATCGCCGCACCGACGCCCTGCGTGAGGGTGCCTCCCAGCTGCGCCGCGATCTGAGAGGAGATCGCGCTCATGACCTGGGCGGACACCTCTGTGCCGATCTTGGTCAGAGCCGGGTCGTCCCCGAGCGCCTTCATAAGGTTGGCGCTCAGCTTGTCGGAGTCGACGACATGGTCCGAGGAGACGGCCTGACGCAGCTGCTCGACTACCTCGGGCTGGGAGAAGTAGGCCGCCGCCAGGGCCGCGAAGTCAGTGGTTCCTCCCTGCTCGATCTGCTGACGCGCGTAGTCCTGGAAGCCCTGGGCGATCCGCGTGGCCTGGGCACTCAGGTAGTCTGCGGCGCCCTCCTTGACTGCCCCGTCGGCCAGAGCCGAGCGGATGATGGTCGGGAAGTCGACGTTGGCCAGCTGGGGCAGCTGCTTGCTCAGATCCCCGAGGTTGAGGGCGGACAGGTCAAAGCCTGCACCCGACTGCAATCCCGACTGCATGCCCGGCGCCTGAGCGAGGGCGGACAGGTCGAGCTTGGACAGGTCCATGCCGGACATGTCCAAGTTGGAAAAGTCGAGTCCGGACAGGTCCATGCCGGAGAAGTCCAGGCCGGACAGGTCCATCTGGAGCTTCGACGGATCCATCTGGAATGCGGCCTGTAGCTTCTGCTCGTCCACGGTGAACAGGGAGGACATGTCGAAGCCTCCGGACTGGCTCTTCTGGTTGTCGGCCAGTTCCTTGAAGGTCTTGCCCGTGAAGACGTCGACGTCGGGCTTGGCGCGCTGGGCCTTGACGATCGGGCTGGCGGCCGCCTCCTCGATGATCTGGTAGGTCATCGCCGGCGTGTAGGCGATGCCCTGACGCAGCGCGCCTCCCTTCGTGGAGTTGGGCTTGACGATGCCCGAGATGGTCAGCTGCTGGCCGCCATCGACGAGCTTCTTCATGTAGTCGCTGTCGTTGGAGCGGTCGGTCCACACCTTGTAGGTCTCGTCCCACGTGTACTTGTCGAAGGCGTTGATACGGCGGAAGGTGGTGCCCAGGATCGTCGAATAGTCGTACGCCGTACTGCTTGCACCCGACTGGGCTGCCGACTGGGCACCGGACTGCGTCTTGGCGCCGAGCGCGCCCTGGTAGTACGTGCGCATCAGGTCGTCGAATTCCTTGTGGTCCTTCAGACCCAGCGTGTATTCGAAGAGGTTGGGAATGTTGCCGTCTTCGTCGAGGACCAGGACCACCTGGTTGGCGCCGGTCGGCCAGGAACCGGCGACCACGTCGTAGGCGGAGGTGTACAGCGAGGACGTGGCGGGCATCTGGTAGAACGCGTTCGTCTGCATCATGGAGGAGAAGGAACCGGCACCGAAGCCGGTCTCCATCTGTTTCATCGACTGGTCGGGGCTGACCTGCACGGTCGACTTGGAGGTGTCCGACTGGAAGATCTGGGGGACGACGTCGTAGTCGTACTCGACCGCGTTAACCATCGAGTCGATCCCGCCGCCGTTGTTGTCCAGATAGGTCTTGAGCGAGGCCAGGTCGTTTGTCTTCGCGTCGCGGATCGAGTCCGCGAAGGTCCGCATTTGAGAGACGCCGACCTTGCCGTCCGGCGCCCCCTTGGATTTCTTGGACTCGGAGCTCGCCCCGGCCAGCGCGGCGGTCATGTCGAGGCCGCTCTTCTGGATCGTCAAGGGGTAGGACCCCAGGGTCTCCTCCTCGGTCTTGGCGATATAGGCGTTGGTCCCGTTGGCCAGCGCCAGGATCGCGGCAATGCCGATGATGCCGATGGACCCCGCAAACGAGGTCATCAGCGTGCGCCCCTTCTTGGTCATCAGGTTGTTGAACGACAGGGACAGGGCGGTGAGGAATCCCATCGACGTGCGGCGCACGGGCTTCGCGGCGCGCCGGTCCTGCTCGGTAGGGATAAAGGGTGCGGAATCGGCGACGATGGAGCCGTCGGCCAGTTCGACGATGCGCGTCGCGTACTGGTGGGCGAGCTCGGGGTTGTGGGTCACCATGATGACCAGGCGGTCGCGGGCGACGTCGCGCAGGAGATCCATGACCTGGACGCTGGTCTTGGAGTCGAGGGCTCCCGTGGGTTCGTCGGCGAGCAGGATCTCGGGATCGTTGATGAGGGCGCGGGCGATAGCAACGCGCTGCATCTGGCCGCCCGACATCTGCGAGGGCTTCTTGTGGACATGGTCCTTCAAGCCCACGCGCTCCAGGGCTTCCAACGCCCGGGAGCGGCGCTCCGAACGAGACACGCCCGAGAGGGTGAGCGCGAGCTCAACGTTCGACAGGACGCTCTGGTGTGGGATCAGGTTGTAGGACTGGAAGACGAAGCCGATGCGGTTGTTGCGGTAGGCATCCCAGTCGCGGGCCTTGTAGTTCTTGGTCGAGATCCCATCGATGACGAGGTCGCCGCTCTGGAAGCGATCCAGGCCGCCGATGACGTTGAGCATCGTGGTCTTGCCCGAACCGGACTGACCCAGGACGGCCACGAACTCGTTGTCGCGGAAGGCAACCGAGACCTTGTTGAGTGCGACCTGCACCAGGTTGGCGGTCTGGTATGCCTTGACGATCCCTGTGAGCTCAAGCACGCTTCATCCTTACTCGCGTTTCTCTGTGCCCTGCCAGCCTAGCCGAGGAAGAGTGCGCACAAAACAGTGCTCTCTCACAGTGACCCCTGATCGCACCCCTATTGTCCCCTGATTGCTCCCACCGCATCCCCTGATGTGCCCGAAACCTTACCGCGGCTTTACCTCCGTCTCGGGCAGGAGCAGAGGCCTCCAGCGGCTACAGTTGTCCCATGACAGACCTCACGTCCCTGCCCGTGCCCGACGAGGGACCGATTCGCGACAAGATCCAGGAGATCTACGAGCGTTCCTTCCCGCCCGAGGAACAGATCACGATGCGAGATCTCCTGCGAGCCGCCCGCAAGCCTGAGGTGTCCTTCGACGCGTGGACGGATACGTCCCTGCCCGCAGGCGAGGACGGCGCCGGCCGCGTCGTGGCCCTCACCTTCTCCTTCGCCTTCCCCGACCTGTTCTACCTGGGTTTCCTCGCGGTCGATGGACGTACGCGCAGCGCGGGCTACGGGTCGCGGATCCTCACGCATGTCGGTCAACGCTACCCCGGCGTCCCCCAGCTGCTGGAGATCGAGCCCGTCACGCGCGAGGCCCCCAACTACCAGCAGCGGGTGCGTCGCCTGGCGTTCTATGAGCGCAATGGCTTTACGGTGACGAACATGCTCACCCACGAGGCCGATCAGACCTACCGCGTCCTGGCGCGCGGAGGCGTCGTGTCCCCCGGGCGCCTCGAGGAGGCGCTCAACTCCGTGACCGACGACCCCGCCTACTTCTCGCGGGTGACCATCGGCTGATCGGGCACGGTGACCTCTCGGCTGTCACTGTCACCGCGTCCGTCGCCGTTGTCGGCCCTCCCGTCCCCGTCGCGTCAGTGTTCCTGGCCGTGCCCGGACACCAGGAGGATCTCCTCGTAGTCCAGGCGCGCGAGCGCACCCTCCAGCGCGGCGGAGGAGAAGATACCCGCGTCGCGCGCCCCCAGCAGCGCCTCGCGCTGGGCGTGAATGGCCTCCAGGGCGAGCTCGCGGATCTGCTCGCGCGTGAAGGAACGCTCGACCTCCTCCTCGCTCATGTCGACGGTGCCGCGGACGTGAGCGCCCCGCTGCTCTCCGGTTTCTCTGGTCTCGCCGGCGGTCTCATCCGTCTCGTCGTCGCACCGCGGGCGCAGGCCCTCGTGCGTTGCGTCTTCCTGTGCGCCGGCATCCTGGAGGATGTCACTCACGACACGGTCGGCGGTGCGGGCGATCTGATCGCCGTCGCTGGCGCCGTCGTGGGACACTGCGTGCCCGATCCGCGATAGCGTCCGCGAAACCCCCGCGGACAGGAGCGTCTGGCCGTCCACCTCGTGGATCGCCTGAGCGAGGGCGGTGTCCACCAGGGCGGAACCCATGACCTTCAGGAGCTTGGCGCGCTCCTCCTCGGGGATGTCGCCCGAGGCCATCTGCGGCTTGACCACGCGGATCACTCCCGGCAGGGTCAACCCCTGGATGATGAGGGATCCGGCGGCAATGAACAGGGCGATGGTCAGCAGGTATCCGCGCAGCGGCGCGTGAGAGGAGATCGTCTGCGCGGCGGCCAGGGTGATGGCCCCGCGCATGCCCGCCCACACGATCACGCTGCCCTCGCGGGGCCCCAGGGGTTCGTTGGCGAAGTAGTCCAGGTCCGTGGCTCGCAGCGCGTTGCGGCGCTCGCGGCGCGATAGCCGACGGCGGAAGCGTTCGAGGGCGAGTCCCCACTGCTCGGGGCTGAGATTGCGAGCCTCGAGCATGTCCTCATCGACCGCGCATGCCTCGTTCATGCGTTGCTCGAAGTAGTCGATGCGTTCGGCCTCGGCGTCGAAGCGCCGCTGGCGGTGCTGACGGCGGTGGTCCAGCCATGCCAGCATGAGGGCGATGAACAGGGCGCGGATCACCATGATCAGGGCCCCCAGGGCGACGGCGAGGAAGGCCGCGAAGCCGAGGCCCCCGCCCACGGCGCTGGCCTCTTCGACGATACCGAAGGCCTGCAGGCCCATCGTGAGGAAGATGCCGCCCTCGAGGACCAGCGTCATCGTCTGCCAGTTGTGCTGCGAGAAGCGCCTGTTGGTCGCGGAGATGGCGCCCGCGCGCCTGCGGGAGACGACCAGCCCGGCGATGACCGCGGCGACCAGGCCCGAACCTCCGACGTGTTCGGCAGGGATCGAGGCGATGAAGGGCATGACGAAGGAGAAGACGGTGTCCGAGGATGGCTCCTTGATGAAGGAACGGATGCGCACCCCCAGCTCACCCACCACGAGGCCGATGACCGTTGCGATGCCCAGCGCGAGGGCAACCTTGCCGATCAGAAGGCCCGGGTTGAGGGCGTGGGAGTCGGCGGCCAGGCCGGCGCTCATCGCGGCCGACAGGAGCACGAGGGAAGTCGCGTCATTGAACAGCCCCTCCCCCTCAAGCACCGTGACGATCCGGTGGGAGACGCCGCTGCGTTTCGCGATCGACACGGCGACGGCGTCGGTTGGGGACAGGACCGCGCCCAGGGCCACCCCCCACGGCAGGGAGATGGCCGGAACCAGCCAGTGAATCACGAATCCGACCGCGAAGGCCGAGAGGAAGACGAGGGGGATCGCGAGCATCGCGACGGCCTGCATCTCGCGGCGAAAGTCCATCGTCGGCATGCGAACGGCGGCGGAAAAGAGAAGCGGGGGGAGAACCATCTCCAGGATGATGTACGGCTCGACTTCGATGGCTCCCACCTGGGGCAGGAAACCAATCGCCAGTCCGACCGCCAGGAGGATCAGGGGCGAGGCCACGCGCACCTTGGGTGCGACGAATTGGCACGCCACGATGATGAGCATTCCTGACAGGGCGATGAGAAGGGGATCCACGGGTCAATGGTACTGTCGGCGTCACAGGGGAGCCTGTCGATCTCATTGCCCCAACGGGTTGGTCGCCGCATTCGGCAGGGGCGACGCTTGTCCCGCGCCGTGGTCGCCAAGTCGTCCGCTGGCAGCTTCGTCACCCGCGTGACAGTGTGGGCGTATGCTTCCCGCGACTCCCCCGAGCAGTTCCGATCCGGCGCTCGCCTCCTACGACTCCCCCATCGGGCGCCTCACGCTGGCCGCGCGCGGCGGCGCGCTCGTCGGCCTGTGGGCGGCCGGCCAGCGGTTCTTCGGCGCCCCGCACGGGGTCGGCGAGGCCGAGGCTGGCAGCTCGCCGGACGTGACGGAGCCGGCCAGGAGGGCGGCACGCGTCGCTCCCGCGGGGTGGGACCGTGAGGACGCCGAGGTTGTGTGCGCGACGGCCCGCTGGCTCGACGGGTACTTCGCTGGCCTGCGTCCCTCCCCCGATCCGATTCCGATTCAGGCGGCGGGCACGGCCTTCCAGATGCGCGTGTGGGAGGCCATGGATGCGATCCCCTACGGTCAGACGTGGACCTACGGGCAGCTCGCCATGCGCCTGCGCGGCGGCGCTCCCGCATCGGCCCGGGCGGTCGGCGCGGCAGTGGGACGCAATCCCCTGCTTCTGATCCGCCCGTGCCACCGGGTGGTTGCGACAACCGGGCGGGGCGGCTACGCGGCGGGAGGCAGCGCGAAAGCCTGGCTGCTCGCGCACGAGGCGGCGACGGCCTCGTCGGTGAGCTGACTCAGCCGTTCGACCGATCGGCCTTGAGCGCTTCCTCGATCAGTGCCTCGTCGACGGGCAAGGCGGCGCTCACGTAGGCCGCCGCATCGTCCTGGGTGACGACGATCTCCTCGGCGATCGATCCAGCGTCCCGCCTCAGTTCCACGCCGTTGACGACGGAGGCGCGGGCGAGGGTGCGGGCCTGGGCGCGGTGCTCGTCCGTGTACTCCAGGTCGTCGGCGTGCTTGCGCACGAGGACGCGGATGAGCTTGCGACGCAGGTTCTCCTCGCGTAGGACGGCGGAGCGCTCGCGCAGCCAGCCAACCGCGAGGACGACGAGGAGGGCGACGCCCAGCCAGCCGATGATCGGATACATGCCGCCGATCAGATTCTTGAAGCCCATGAGCGATGCCGCGTAGCCCACGGCAACGACGCCGACGAGGACGATGCGCATGCGACCCGTCGAGCCGCCCGAGAAGCGGCGCGCCGTCGAGTAGAACAGGGAGAACACGGTGTTGTAGATGAGCGCGAAGATGATGAGCGTGTAGGCGAAGGCGAAGGCCGGGTGGATCGAGCGCGCGATCTCGAGGGCCGGCACGTTCACGTCCCAGACGCGATCCATGTTCAGATACAGGCACAGGGCGTCCGCGCCAATGACGAGCGCGATGATGGTCCCGCCGATGCGCCCGGCGCGGCGGGCCTCGCCGATGCGCAGCACCGAGCCGCCGAGCACGAAGGCCATCGCGATGCCGTTGACGACGCACAGCGCGAAGTAGTTGATCGTGGAGAGCCAGAGGTTGGGCAGTGCCGGGGTGACCTGGGTGGCTGCGGCGTTCAGCTCGGCGACGCCCGGGTGCGGGGTGGCCAGCGAGTAGATGGTGAGGATCGTAATGGCGACGATGATCATGGGCGTAAACACGCCGATGACCTTCATGATGCGGTCGAAGTCCAGGAAGGCCGTGAGGACCACGAGCACCGCGCACAGGGCACTGCCCGCCCACGCGGGCAGGCCGAACTGCTGCTCGAGGTTCGCGCCCGCGCCCGCGAGCATCACGAATCCCATCGCGAAGCCCGAGAAGACGAGCACGACGTCGATGACGCGGCGCAGCGCCGGGTGGGTGATGCGTTCGAAGACCTCGTCGTGGTGGCCGGATCGGTAGTAGGAGCCGAGCTGGAGCGCGACGACGCCGAAGATGACGTTGAGGACGCCCAGGACCGCGATGCCGATCAGGCCCTTCGCGCCAAAGGACAGGAAGTACTGGAGCAGGTCCTGGCCGGATGCCAGGCCCGCGCCGATGATGACTCCCACGTAGGCGAAGGCGACAGAGAGGCGCTTCTTGGACATAGGGTCCTTCCGGTAGCGAACGTTTGACGAGGCCGGGGCCTCGTTCCACGGTAGACGCTCGCCCGGGCCCATACCCCGCAATGCGGGATTGTTCACGAAAAGGTAAAGGACCCTTTACTCTACTTGCCTTCGAGGAGCTGGATCGGCGGACGCGGGGCCTCCATCGTGTTGATCGGCGCCTCAGGATCGGCATAACCGAGCGCGAAACCAGTGATGAAACGATAGTGCTCGGGGATGCGGAACTCGGCGTCCACGGGCTCGCGCCAGGTGGCGAGGATGCCGACCGGGCAGGAGTCAATGCCGCGCGACTTGGCAGACAGGAACAGGGTCTGGAGCATGAGGCCGGCGTCCATGGCGCTCCACGGGAGCATGTCCTCGTGGACGAACACGAAGCCCATGACGGGCGCATCGAAGGCCACGACGTTGCGGCGGTTCACCCGGTTGCGCCCCTCGATGTCGCCGCGCTCGACGCCGTAGATCCCGTAGAGGAGCTTCGCGACCTCGATCTGGGCGGGGCGCACCTCGTCCGGGTAGCGCTTGCGCACCGGGTAGTCGCCGTCCGGCACGGGGATTTCCACGGTCGGATCCTCGGCCTTGCGGGCGTGAGCGGCGATCTCCTCGTCGAAGAGACGGCCGTAGTGTTCGCGCAGGCGCTGGGCGCGCTCGCCCGTGGCCAGGGCGACGCGGAAGGCGCGCGTGTTGGACCAGCTCGGCGCGGTCGTCGCGTCGGCGAGGATCGCCTCCAGGACGCGGGCGGGAACCTGGCGGTCCGTAAAGGCGCGCGTGGAGCGGCGCGAGGCGGTCAGGGCGGAAAAGTCGTTCGTCTCAACGTTGAGTGTCATGCACCCAGGCTAACCCGGCCCATCTTCCCCGATCCACCCGGCCCGCCCACCGGACGGCTTCCGCTGAGCAGGCTAGTGATCCCCGTTCAGCTTTCGCGAGATGCCACGCCCGGCTTCCAACTCCGCGATACCGCGGTCAAGATGAGCGAGGTTGGCGCGCGAGAAAAAGCCATCAACCTCCACAGATAGCAGATTGATAGCTAAATCAATAGCAGGGTGACAGCATGATGAACCTGTTATCAACGCACTCCACCCGCAGAGGATATGAGTGACGCCCTTACCGCGCCAGCGCCTCCTCGAAGGCCGAAACGTCGGTGTCGGGGGTCGCCCAGGAGGTGCCGAGACGGGCGAGCAGGCGCCCGTCGGGCAGCGTCTCCCAGATGCCGTATCGGACCTTGCGCGACAGCCTCTCGTGCCCGGCCTGGTCGAGGGCCACGAAGGTCAGGTTCGTCGGCGAATCCATGGTCACGACGTAGCCCGCCCTCCGCAGGGCGCCGCGGATTCTCGCGGTCGCTTCCACGGCAGGGGCACCGATCCTGAGGTACAGGTCGTCCTCGAAGAGCGCCTCGAACTGAACGCCGAGCAGGCGCCCCTTGGCCAGGAGCGCCCCGTGCTGCTTCATCTGCGTGACGAACTGACGGATCGAACCCCGGGTCGGGATGACGACCGCCTCGCCGAAGAGTGCCCCGCACTTAGTGCCGCCGATGTAGAACACGTCGGTGAGCCTCGCCAGGTCGGCCAGCGTCACGTCGTTGGCCGGGGAAGCCAGCGCGTAGGCCAGGCGGGCGCCGTCCACGAAGAGCTTCAGGTCACGCTCGCGGGACACGCGCGAGAGCTCCTCCAGTTCGCGGCGCGTGTACAGGGTTCCGTACTCGGTGGGCTGGGAGATGTAGACGAGGGCGGGGGCGATCATGTGGTCGCGCGCGCCGTCACCCTCCCACGCCGAACAGATGCGCTCCACGTCGGCTGCGTTGATCTTGCCGTCAACGGCGGGAACGTCCAGGATCTTGTGGCCGCCACGCTCGACGATTCCGGCCTCGTGCATGTTGATGTGGCCGGTGTTGGGGGCGATGACGCCCTGCCAGGGAAGGAGGATCGCGTCGATGACGGTCGCGTTCGTCTGGGTGCCGCCCACCAGGAAGTACACGTCGGCGTCGGGGGCGGCGCAGGCGTCGCGGATCAGGTTGCGGGCGCGCTCGCAGTGTTCGTCGGTGCCGTAGCCGCTGGATTGTTCCATGTTGGTGGCGACGAGGGCGTCAAGCACCCGGGCGTGCGCGCCCTCCTGGTAGTCGCTGGAGAAGTTGGGCTGCGTGAGGGAAGAATTCACGCAGCCATTATTCCACGAGGCAGGACGGATAGTTCCCGTTACATCATGAACATCTTTTGCCGCTCAAGCACAAGGACTATCCTGACGTAAGCCAGGCGGAGCTGCCGGGCTTTCCGACACGAAAGTGAGGGCATTAAGGAATGCCGACCACGCACGGCGAACAGACGGATGCGATCAACCGCGACTCGCGGGACTACTGGAATAAGCGGGCCGCGACGTTCACTCGCAACGCGACCGGCGACTACGAGCGCTGGCTCGTGGAGCTACTCGCGCTCGAGGCGGGCGAGGAGGTCCTCGACATGGGGTGCGCGACCGGGACGCTGGCGATTACGCTGGCCAAGGCGGGGCACCGCGTCCACGGATGCGACTTTGCCGAGGCGATGCTGGCGATCCTCGACAAGCGTGCCGCCGAGCAGGCCCTGCCCGTCTCCTCCCACCTCCTGGCGTGGGAGGACGACTGGGAGGCGGCCGGGCTGGGCGCCGACAGCGTCGACGTCGCCTTCGCCTCGCGTTCCCTGATGAGCGGTGACGTGCCCTCCGGCGTGCGCAAGCTCGATTCGGCCGCGCGTTCGAAGGCCGCGGTCGTCGTCCCGGCGAGTCTTTTGCCCTCCCGCGACCCGCGACTGCTCACCTACCTGGGACGCGCCGCGCGGTCCCCGCGCGTCGTCCGGGACGTGGGGCGGGCGCTCGCCGCCATGGGCAGGCTCCCCGTCTCTGCGACGACGAGGACGTATCGCCCGATGCGATTCTCGTCCTTCGACGAGGCCCGCTCCGACCTGCGGCGCCTGGCCGGACCCGAAGAGCTGACGGCGCGCGAGGCCAGGCTCTTCGATGCCTACGCCTCCGATCACGTCGTGCGCGCGCCGCACTCGGACGGTGACGGCGCAGGGGCGGAGCGCTGGACGCTCGACTACCGGCTCCCCGTGACCTGGACGTTCATCGGCTGGCGCACCGACGGGAGCGCGTGGACGTAGCCGACCCCGGCCTCGTTCTTCTTAGTCCGCGTCGGGGCGGCGCCTGCGCGCCTTGACTTCCGAACGTCTCTTCTTGTCCGCGAGGCGGCGCAGCTTCGCCCCTCGCGTCGGCTTCGTGGCGCGCCTGGGGACGGGCGGGGTGAGGGCCTCGCGCAGGACCTGGGCGAGCCGCTCGCGCGCCGCACCCCGGTTGCGGCGCTGGGAGCGGTGCTCGGCGGCGGTGATCGTGAGGATGGTTCCCGTCAGGCGATCCCCGAGAACAGACAGGGCACGCTCACGCTGCTTGTCGTTCAGGGCGGTCGTCGTCGCCAGATCCAGACTGAGCTGCACGCGCGAGTCCGCCGTATTGACGCCCTGTCCGCCCGGACCCGAGGCGTGGGAGAAGCGCTCGATCAGCTCCCCCGTCGGCACGACGAGGCCGCGCGGGCAGCCCGGGCCGGGTGGGATTCGCAGATCGTCCATGCCTCCAGTGTGCACCACCTGGCCCGACCCCGGCCTCGTCAGGCGAGGAGGGCGGCGACCCGTTCCTTGAGGTCGGGGAGGACGGTGGCGGCGAACCAGGGGTTCTTCTTCATCCACATCTGGTTGCGCGGCGAGGGGTGGACCAGCGGGAAGTAGGTGGGAAGGTAGTCGCGGTATCGACGCACCGTCTCGGTGAGGGAGGCCGACGAGGGCAGGCGCAGGTATCGCCTGGTCGCGTAGGCGCCGACGAGGATGGTCATGTCGAGGCGGGGCATGAGAGCGAGCAGGCGCGGGTGCCACTTGTCGGCGAAGTCCCTGCGCGGGGGCAGATCTCCGCTCTTGCCGGTGCCCGGGAAGTAAAAGTCCATGGGGACGATCGCGAGTTTGCCCGAGGAGTAGAAGGTCTCGCGGTCGACGCCCATCCAGTCGCGCAGCCGGTCGCCGCTGCGGTCGTTCCACACGATGCCGGTTTCCTCGGCGACGCGCCCGGGCGCCTGGCCGACGATCATGATGCGGCACTCGGGACCCGCGTAGAACAGCGGTTCCACGCCTCGCATCGCGAACGAGGCGTTGGCCGGGTCCGCCGCGATGGCCTCGGCGATCGCGCGGATGGCGGGGTCGGTGATCTCGGGAGTCATGCCTCCATGGTAGGCGTCATTCTGCTCCCACTGAGAGTGACGCCGCCGAGGCAAGGCAGCGAAGCATCGCAAGCCTCCGGGGCACCCCACGAGCGGGAGGGCACCCGATAAAGGCGGGACATCCCACACCCATTAGCACCTGCGGGCGAACGAGAACTACAGTGGGTGCCATGAAGGCAACGAGCGCGGCGCGCATGGGAAGCGAACGATGAGCATCAGGTTTCTGAGGTCATCGCTGCGCGCGGCGCCCCTGGTCGGGGCGACGCTGGCCGTATCCCTCCTGAGCGTGGCGGGCCTCGCGGCCTGCACGGGCGGGGGCGAGGCGGCCGGTCAGCCGGACCCGTCGCCCATCGTCTACGAGGACGACGGCTCCGTGTCGATCGCGGCCTCTTTCACCGACGTGGATTCTCAGCTGAACGGCTCCGTCGATACGGTTGCCTACCAGCAGGCCTATCGGGGCGTGACCTACGATAAGGAAGCCTACGTCTACGTTCCCCCGACCTACTCTCCCGACACCCCCGCCAACATCGTCTACCTCACGCACGGCTGGCAGGGTAGCGCGGCTGGGCTCGCCGAAGGGGTCGTTCCCGTCGTCGACGAATTGACGGCATCGGGCCAGCTGAGCCCCACGCTCGTCGTCTTTGCGACCTACTATCCGGATCGTTCCTTCGCGGGCGACGATTACGAGGACGACTACGAACTCAACCGCTTCTTCGCGACCACCGAGATCGACACGATCATCGACACCGTCGAGTCGAGGTACGCGACCTACGCGGGAGGCGACACCTCGGACCAGTCCCTGCAAGATTCCCGCACCCACCGCGCCTTCGGCGGTTTCTCGATGGGCGCCACGACAACGTGGGATGTCTTTTCCATGAGGCCACAGTACTTCTACGGCTACATGCCAATGGCCGGCGAGTCGTGGATCGGGCGCGAGACGGACGCTGACATTGACCAGATCGCTCACCTGATCGCCGCGGGTGCCGAGCGCGCGGACTATGGCGCCCAGGACTTCCGGATCCTCGCGTCGGTCGGGTCCGACGACCCCGCCCTGTGGGACATGAGTCCCCAGCTTGAGCAGCTCCAGTTCGACTACCCGGACCTGATGACACCGGGCAGCCTGCAGCTGTGGATTGACGAGGGCGAGGACCACTCCATGGCGTCCATCCAAAACCAGGTCGCCCACAACCTGCCCCGGCTACTCCCCCAGGCCTAGCACGAACAACGCGCGTTTTATCACGTGCCACCGCATCGTCATCAAGACCGCCGGAGTCAGTCACGCTGGGCATCGGCGAGGCCGGGGCTGGCTGTCAGATAGGCGAGGCCCTTAGGCGTGGGGCTGACGCTCGGCCCACTCGCCGAGGCTCACGCGGGGGCCCGTGAAGAAGGGGGTGTCCTCGCGCACGTACAGGCGCGCCTCGGTGTAGCGCTGCGCGTGCATGACCCCCTCCAGGCGATCCAGCGAGTCCGCCTCAAATGCCAGCACCCACTCGTAGTCGGAGAAACCGAAGGCCGACAGGGTCGAGCCCTTGACGTCCGGGTACTGGGAGAAGCCGTTGCGGCCGTGTTCGGCCATGATGCGGGCGCGCTCGTCGGGGGCCTTCAGGTACCAGTCGTAGGAGCGCACGAAGGGGTAGACCATCGCCCAGTCGCGGGGAGCGACGCCGCCGAAGCAGGCGGGAATGTGACGCTTGTTGAACTCGGCGGGGGTGTGCAGGCCCATGCAGGACCACACGGGATCCAGGAACTTGCCGAGCGCGCAGGCACGCAGGCGGTGGTAGGCGTCCTGCAGGACCTCCGGGTCGTCGTCGAGCCACCACACCATCAGGTCCGCCTCGGCGCGGAAGCCCGACACGTCGTAGAATCCGCGGATTTCGGCGCCCGCGCCTTGCACATAGTCCAGGGATTCGGCGATGACGCGACCGCGCTCGCCATCGTCGGCGGGCAGGGACTCACCGAGTGCGAACACGGAGTAGAGCGCGTAGTGCTGCTTGTTGTTGACCTCGTCCAGGTCAATGTCCGTCGCGTCGCGCGGATCCGTGACGCGGGCGTGCGCGGCGTGCGAGAGGGGCGTTGCCTCGGCACCCGCGTGGCGGGCCTGGCGGCGCGCGGCGTGTTCTCCGACGCGGTCGGGCACTCCCGCCGGGTGTCCGGGATTGTCGGGGTTCTGATCGGGCGATACGGCATGGGGGCGCTGAGCGGACATGGATTTCTCCTGAGTTGTGTCGGGTTGGCCGGCGGCTCGGGTGGGCGCGCCGGAAGCGTGAGAGGTGGGTGCGGCGTCGGGATGAGTACGCCCGGCGACGGGTGAGGGGTGGCCGGGGCGCGCGAGCGAGAGGCAGCAGTCGCTCGGGCAGACGGTGTGGAAGGGGCCGGTGCCCGTCACGGTGACGCGCTCGGGCCTCTCGCCTCGCGCCTGGGCCGCGCGCTCTTCGAGCACGTCGACCAGGGAGGACACGAAATCCGGGTCCGTGGAGACGGTGTCGGCGCGCTCGTAGGCGATGCCGAGCCGCGCGGCAGTCTCGTTGGCCTCGGTGTCGAGGTCGTAGACGACCTCCATGTGGTCGCAGATGAAACCGATGGGGACGACCACGGCGCCGCTGAGCGGTCTCGTGTCCGAGGAGCTCCCCGCCGCCTCATCCGATCCGCCATCGGCGATCTCTTCGAGGAAATCGTTGATGTCCGGCTCGAGCCAGCGGGCCTGCGGCGGGCCTGATCGCGAGCAGTAGACGAGGTCGTAGCCCAGATCCGCGCGCCCCAGGATGCGTCGCAGCTCGGGCATGATCGCCTGGATGAGGGCGTGGTGCTGGGCGACGTAGCTGATTTCCGTGGCGGGGGTTCCCGCGCTCGACGAGGCCCCACTCCCCTGCTGCTCGGCATGATCGCCCTCGGGCGCGGGGGCCTCGCCGATCGAGGGACGGAAGGGGAAGGGCGAGGAGCCTGCTTCCATGCTGACGGGGATGGAGTGGGTGACGAAGATCAGGCGAACGCCCGAGGTGTCGACGCCGCGCGCCTCCAGGGCCTCCCACGCGCGCCGGATGGATGCGATCTGCGCGCTCGCCATGCCGGGGGTTGAGTAGTAGGGGCGGACCTTGTCCAGGACGATGTCGGCGTGCGGGTTGTCGGCGCTGTCCTCGCCGCCCAGTGCGATTATCCCCCACTTCTCGCGCAGGGCCGCCGCGGCCTCGGCGAGGTCTTCGCGGTACTGGCGACACCCCGAGTACGAGGCGTAGGCGGAGGTGGGCAGGACGAGGATGCGCCTGGCGCCCGCCTGGGCGAGCTCGTCGAGCCCCTCGGTGACGAAGGGGTGCCAGTTGCGGTTTCCCCAACCGAGGGGGATGTCGTGTCCGCGGCGCGCGAGCTCCGCAGACAGGTCCGCGATCAGGCGCCGATTACAGGCGTTGATGGGCGAGACGCCGCCGAAACGCTTGTAGTGAGCGGCGACCTGGAGCAGGCGCTCGTCGGGGATTCCCCGCCCACGCGTGGCGTTGCGCATGAACGGCAGGACATCCTCCGGGCCGTTCGGGCCGCCGTAGGACAGCAGCATGATCGCGTCATAGCCTTCCAATCCCGACACCTGAGTCCTCCTTACGGTTGCGTGGCCAGTGTAGGGACGATTCCCTTCGTGGCGCAGCGACAGAATGTCAGAAAACGCGACGATTGAGGGATGGCAGACACAGACGTCACCCGCTCTTGCACCACGAAGTTAACACTGTTAACCTATTTCGCGACACATAGTTAACAGTGTTAACCAAAGGAGATGGGCCATGACACGACCACAGACACCACCCCTGGAAGCTCGGGACATACGCAAGAGCTACGGCAGGCACAACGTCCTGCGCGGCGTTGACCTACACGTCGAGTCGGGCCAGATACTCGGCCTGCTCGGACGAAACGGCGCCGGAAAGTCCACGCTCATCACGATCCTGTGCGGCCTGCGCCGCCCCGACTCCGGCACCGCTTCAATCTGCGGGGCGGCTCCCGGGTCCCCCGCCGCCGCCCGGCTCCTCGGCTACGCGCCGCAAGAACTGGGGATCTACCCGGATTTGAGTGTCGCCCAGAATCTGGCGGCCTTCGGCGAGCTGCACGGACTCGGCCGACGCGAGGCGGCCTCGCGCGCGGGTGAGGTCATGGAACTGCTCGGTCTGGCCGAGAAAAGCGGTCAGCGCGCCTCGCACCTGTCGGGCGGGCAGCAGCGCAGGCTCCACGCGGGCATGGCGATCATGCACCGCCCGAGCCTGGTCTTTATGGACGAGCCGACCGTCGGAGCGGACGTGGAGGCGCGCAGCCAAATCCTGCGTGCGGTCCACCAGCTCGCCGACGAGGGCGCGGCCGTCGTCTACACCTCGCACTACCTGGCGGAATTCGAGGAGCTCGGCTCCGACATCGCGGTCCTGAACGAGGGGCGCGTCGTCGCGAGCGGAACGCTCGAGGACATCATCTCGCGCCATGGCAGTGCCGAGGTGACCCTCGAGTTTGATCGTCCCGTTCCCCCGATCGACGGGTGGAGCGCCGACGGGACGACACTCCGACACATCGGGGACGAGGCCGACCCGGGCATCCGGATTGGCGAAGCCCTGGCCTCGCCCGCCCTCGAAGGCGCACGCCTGACCGACGCGCGTATCGAACAGGCAAGCCTGCACAACGCGTATCTGCAGATCATCAAGGAGAGTGACCATGTCGCAGCTTAAGCAAATCGGAGCCATGACCCGCCTCAACATCCGCCTGCAGCTCACCGACCCTGCGCCTATGCTCATCCTGACGGTGATCCCTCTCGTCTTGATCCCCTTCATGATGCCGGCGTTCAAGTCGATGCTCCTGGCCGACGGATACACCGGCGTGACCGGTGCGGAGCAGGCCGTGCCCTCAATGGCAATCCTGTTCTCGTTCCTGGCCGTGCAGAACATCATCAGCTCGTTCTTCAACGAGCAATCGTGGGGAACGTGGCAGCGGCTCGAGGTATCCCCTACCTCGCGCGCATCCATCCTGACGGGTAAGGCGCTGGTCGCCTTCCTCATGCAGACCGCCCAGATCGCGGTTGTCCTCGCGCTCGGCGCTGCAATCTTCGGGTATCGACCGACCGGGTCTCTCATTGCACTCGCCGCTGTCCTCCTCAGCTTCTCCGCGGTCCTGTCGGCGCTCGGCGTCGCACTCGCCCTGTGGTCCCACAGCCGCGACGCGGCACTGTCCCTGTCGAATATCGTGGGCATGCTGGCGGCCGGCATCGGCGGCTCCTTCTCCACGATCTCCTCGTTCCCCGATTGGGCACAGCACGCCGCGCGCCTGTCCCCCGCCTACTGGGCAATCACCGCGATTCACGAGGTGAGCCTCGACGGGGCGAACCTCTCCGACGTCGGGATGCGGATCGGGGTCCTGTGGGGTTTCTTCGCGGTGATCGCAGGGCTGGCCCTGATACAGTTCCGTTATCACAGGGAGTAATGACCACCGAAGCGGAGAGTCCATGCCTCAGTCGAAGCAGCGTGCGCTGTCTCGCGACCTTATCTTGTCGACCGCGCTCGACCTGGTTGACGAGGAGGGACTCTCCGCTTTGTCTCTGCGGTCCTTGGGCAAGCGCCTCGGCGTCTCCCAGGCCGCCTTTTATCGCCATTTTCCCGACAAGGCGGCGCTCCTGGAAGGCATCTCGGAGCAGGTCTGGCGCCTCACCTTCGAGGCGTTCCTGGCCCGCTTACAGGAGGGGGAGGTGGAGGTCCCAGGCGGTTCCACAGCAGCGGCGGGAGTCGGCGCGAATCCATCCTCGCGGCTGATGGCCTACATGCGCGAGTACGCGCACTGCCTGGCAACGACGTTGCGATCCCACCCGGGCACGGTGATGCTGGTGCTCACCCATCCAACCTCGACACCGGAGCAGTTTTCTCTTCTCGCTGGCGTGTTCGTGCAGCTGGCGCGCCACGGTATCGCACCCGAGGCCAACGTCCTGGCGCTCATCAGCGCCGTGTCGATCTATACGACGGGCTTCGTCGCCGCCGAGGTCGTTCCGCCGGTGGGAGGTGCCCCCGAGCGCCCCATCGACCTGTCAACCGCGAGCGCCGCGCTAAGCCCGGACGATGCGGAGGTGCTGCGTCCTCTCGTTGAGGACGTGGTCGCGGGCCGCTGCGATCTGAGGGTGCAGTTCGCCCAGGGCCTGGAGGCGCTCCTGCGCGGCTGGAGCTGAGGCTAACCGACCAGCTCCTCAACCTCGCGCACGATGCGCGCGACTCCGCCGAGCGAGGACAGTTCCGCGCGCAGCCCTCGGATTCCCGAGGTCAGGGCGGGCTCGTCGACGAGGGTGCGGGCAGCGCGCGCGATGAGCGCCGGCTTGGACTCGCGCACGGTCAGGCCGCAGCGCACGTTTTCCACGGCCTCGGCGTTGAATTGGCGCTCAAAGACGCGCCCCGGGACTATCACCTGGGGAACTTCGTAGGACAGAGCGTCCATCATCGAGTTTTGCCCGCCGTGGTGCACGAAAACGCGGGCGCGTGGCAGGAGATCGGCGAAGTCGAAGCGGGGCGCGCAGGTCACCTCGTGGTCCCCCACAGTTTGGACGGCCTCGGCCACGCCCGCGACGTAGACGTCGCATCCGAGGGCCTCGGCGAGCTCCCGTCCGGTGCGCACGGCCACGCCCGCGGGGACGCTGCCCGCGCCGAGGTAGACGAGCGCACAATCGCGAGGCGTGGCCGTCAGTACGGGCGGCTCGTCCAGGAACCCGCAGTAGACGGCCCGCTCCCCCGCCCGCGGCTCCAGGGTCGGGCAGCTCGGGATGAAGCGGCGCCGCACCCCCTCGAGAACGGTCAGGGACGAGGCCGGGGCGGGCATTCCCATCTCGCGCAGCAGGCGTCGAATTCCTGCGGAGTTGCGCGGGTGGGAAGCGTAGGAGGCGGTCGTCGGCTGCGAGGCGCTGCCCACGCACGGGACGCCCTCGGCACGGGCGGCGATGACGGTGGCGAGGTTGAATTCCGAGTAGACGACGTCGGGGCGGATGGCTCGCATGTGGGCGCGGAGCGCGTCGACGGCGGCGCGCGTGTAGCGCTCGTCGAGGGCACCGGTCAGCCAGAGGACCTCCTCGAAGCTATGCACGGGCTTGCGGCCCATGAGGCCGAGGCGCGAGGCCAGGGGGAAGGTGTGGCGCGCGATCACCTCGGGAAGGCCGAGTGGCGAGGGCACCGGAATCTCGAGCGTCGGAGCGATGGGATTGGCACAGTTGCCGTCGTCTCCCCACGCGAGCACGGCCTCATGGCCAGCGTCCTGGAACGCACGTGCGACGCGCTGCGCGCGCGACCACGGCCCACCCATCCGCGAGCGGGCAACCATGGGAACGACGAGAACCTTCACGATCCAAGGGTACGCGGATCAAAGACTCCTCAAAACACCGACGGGTAAACTGAGCATGGTCGACGCCGAAACCCACGCGAGGAGGCATTCATGGACAAGCGAGATCGCATCCGAGGGGCAATGATCGGCTGCGCCGCTGGAGACGCGCTGGGATACCCGGTTGAAGTGCTGTCAGAGGCCGCGATCGCCGAACGCTACGGGCTGCGCGGAATCACCGACTACGACCTAGACGAGAACGGAACCGCGCGTATCACCGCAGACACACAACTCATGCTGCTCAGCGCAAATGGGATCCTCTACGCTCACACGCGAGGAGCACTCCGCGGGATCATGGCCCCCGTGTACACATATTTCCCACACTTCTATATGGACTGGTACAGGTTGCAGACAACCGAACGCGCATCCCGAAGTCGGATGGGATGGATCAGCGCCTACCCTTCGTTGTCCGCACAGCGCGCTCTTTCTCCCACCGTCATGGAAGTTGCCGCAACCAAGAAGTTCGGGTCGGTGGACGAGCCCGTCAACGATTCCAAAGGATCCGCATGCCTGCTGCGGGCAGTCCCCATCGGCCTCTCCTACTCCCGCGACCCCAACCGCATTGTCGAGCTGGGGGTAAACACGGCGGCACTCACGCACGGCAACGAAGTCGCCTGGATGGCATCGGGGGCACTAGCCCTCATCATCTCACTCATCATTCACCGGGAGCTCTCCATCACCGAGGCCGTCAACAAAACACTGAAGGCTCTGGACAAGTCCTTCCCCGATTCCCGCACGGTCGTGTACGAGTTGTCGCGGACCATCCGCTCGGCAGTGTCGCTCGCTTCCTCAGCCTCGAGCGACCTGGATGCCATCCACGCCCTCGGCAAGGGGTGGGTCGCCGACGAAGCCCTGGCAATTGGTATCCTCTGCGCGCTACGCCACGAGAACAACATTGCGGGGGCGATGACATTCGCCGCCAACCACGGCGGAGACTCCAACAACACGGCCGCAATCGCAGGAACGCTCGTCGGAGCACGAATCGGTTTCAATGCGATCCCCGACAGGTTCGTTGACAGGCTCGAGCTCGTCGACGTCATCCTCGAGTTGGCCGACGACGTCACCACGGACTGCCCAATGTACGATTGGGGCCCGAGTAATCCAGTGTGGGAACACAAGTACATCCACAGTGACTACGCCTATTGGCACAGGCGCACCCCGGAGGCCACGGAGAACCCGGGTAAATCTAAATAGATAGAGCACAGTTATTCAGTCGCGGCATAGCGATCAATCATTTCCTCAATATTCTGAACAAAATAACGCTTCCTCACCATAGCAAGACGATCACCACTTGAATCATCCAGCAACAATTGCCTTAGATCGGATAGCCATTGATAACACAACACTTTATCTTCCTCACCAACACCGATATGAGAATCTGACTTATAGACAAGACGCCTGACCTCCTCCTGCCCCTCAGGACCCAAATTGTCAAATGCCTGTAAAAGAAGATGGGGTGGAATCAGAATAATTCCCCGCAAGCCAGAAACAAGTAATCGATTAAGGACATCAATCACTAGTTTCGGCTGGCCCACATCACACATGCTAGCCGCTACCTCCCGAGCAATGCCCTTCGAATAAATTTCGATAGCACGATCCTTCAAATTATCCAGAATAGACTCAATCGCATCCCCACGAGAAAGCTGAGTATCATAGTATCGAACAAATTCGAATGCCCCCCAATGATCTCGCTCAAGAACATCGACACAAGCTTCAACGAGTTCTTCCTTCGACACTAAATTTTGGAATCCAAAACTCAACAACCGCATATTGAATGTAACAGCATCACGAATGAGCACACACGAAAGCGAACGCTCTCGAATTACTGTTGCTAGGCGCACAGCAAGCGGCACGACCATATCGTCAGATACAGCAGGCCAATACGACATCATAGAGGTCAGCTCCTGAATTACCTGAGCCGCATCAGAATTAGGATATCGTTTCCCCAAATAGGCTCGCACATCTCCATCAACATCAACCTCCACATCGCCCTTCGACGAGCAGAAGAAAGCATCAATACACGGAAGTTCTAAATATCGAGCATACTCCTGCTCAGCCTGCCACAACTCAACAGAAAATTTCCTATTACCGTCACCTTCTGGAACAACAGGCTTTTCTGGCCCCTCCCCCTGACATACCATCAAGACGAACTCCAACATATCAATAAGAGCAAAACGAAGACTCGCACAATACACCGAAGGGTCCAAAAGCACACTCGCCTTAACCAATTCACACACAAACAACCGTGCTTTGAGCAAGGCTCTAACATTTACACATCTACGACGCTCCACCGCAACGCGTACACACTCAACAATATCAACACGAGACGAGGACTGTCGGAATTCAGCAAACATACTATCAACGAGCGAATCAACCGATTGCCGATACTCATACGTTCTCCAGATCAGCTTTTCGCGAATATCATAATCAAACAGCCGTTCAGCCTCTCCGACCAGAGAGCCTTCCCCGATCACAAAGATAGCCTTCAACCCACGTCCCTCAACAAGCTCATTGACCGCTCCAAATAGAGAAAGATCATCAGCAGCATTAGACCTACGCTCAACGTCATCAAAAACAAGCACATGCTTTCCCGAGGCAAGCACATCAACAGCAAATTTCATTCCAACATCAAGCTGAACTGAAATACCAAAGAAAGACATGGCAGCTTCAGCGAAATTTGGAACATTGCCAACTACCCTCCTTCCCACTTTTGCAACCTTTCCTTCATATTCACCACCCCCCTCAATCCGCAGCAGAACAGCACCAATTCTCTGATAGAGCTCATCCGCATTTTCAATACCAAACATCGAAACACGAACTAAACGTTTGTTCTTATCCTTAAGGATTGGAGCTAGAACAGAATTCACAAAACGAGTTTTTCCAGAACCCCACGCCCCTTTAATTGCTATTGCATACTTATGCTTATCATCGTTGACATATTCTAGAATTTTGCCACAAAGCCACTGATCGGCTGAATATCCCACTATGAATCACTCCCAAACTCTTCTCAACACATCTACTGAGAACACCTTATTATCTCAAATCACGTCGACTAGCATGCGATTTTAGGATATGCATTTTTGCTACAATTTTTTAAAGAGAATCTAATTCAACCTCTTCAATTGCACACCGCTCACTCACAACTAGATACACGCGAAGCGAAGGCCAAGATTCCCTTAATTGGTTGATTTTCACCACTCTGTGACCACCGCCAACCACGATCGTGTCATTTTGCATACAGATTGCTCTCCACGTCGGGGCATTATTGATCATTGGCCCACACCCCCCTGCAGCATCAGAGGTCCACGAAACCAAGACAGAGGCGAACACACAAGTCTGCACGCCTGCGGAGCTATAGTTCGAGCCTCATGTGCACGAGCTCCTGGAACCCAGTGGACGAGCACCAATAGCCCCGGGGGTTGCGCCCGTACTCCTCGAAGCCCGCGCGCCGATACAGGGACATCGCTCGCTCATTGTCTGCCACCACATCGAGCTCGAGCTGGGCGTAGCCCGCCCGGCGGGCGCAGTCAACACACGCCTCCGTGAGCACTCGGCCGATCCCCATGCCCCACAGCTCCTTGAGCACGCTGATCCCAAAACGCGCCCGGTGCGCCACTTTGCGCCTGCTGCCTACCGCTTCGACTCCTGCGCTTCCCACGATCCGCCCATCGACGATAGCGACAAGTTCGACCTGGTTGCCGCAGCGTTCGGTTTCCTCCAGGAGGCGCACCTCCCGTTCCTCGTCAGTGCCCTGCTCGTCCGGGTAGGACAGCAGGTAGTCGGTCTCCGAATGCGTGCGGCGCATGGTCTCCCGCAGCGCCCGGGCGTCCGACGCGACGGCGTTCCTCACAAGGAGCTCCACCCCACCTGTCAATGCCACCATCGCGGCGTATCTCATCGTCGATTTCCTTCTCTCCTTAGCAGCAGGGCTCGTTGTGGAGTAGCGGGGTCTCCACACCAACACGTGGACGACTGATCGCGGACCTAGGGGCCAGGGAAGCGGACAACCCACACGCCCGACCGGGCACTCCCCTGTCGTTCGAGGACACCTTCTTCCTTGAGCTGCGCGACGATGCGCTCAGCGCTTCGCTTCGAGCGGCCGAGGTGCTGCGCGAGTTGCGTGACGGTAGACCGCGCGTTGTCACGGAGGAAAGCGAGAGCACGGGCGCGCTCTGTGTCCGCTGCATTCGCTGGCCGCGCATAGGGAAGTATGGCTTCCCTGATTGCTTCGAGCATGAACTCGACGAAGTCCTCGCACGATCCAGCCGCGCCGGAGCGGGTCAAGGCCTCGTAATAGTCCGCCTGCCGGCTCCTGATCGCCGACTCAATGGGCACCCAGGCCAGTACCGGGCGCCACCGCGCCAACAGTAGCGTGTGCCAGAGCCGTCCCATCCGGCCGTTCCCATCTGAAAAGGGGTGGCAGAACTCGAATTCGAAGTGGAAGATGCACGAGACGAGGAGAGGGTGCATGCGCGTAGCATGTACCCACTCGAAGAGGCCGCCCATCACCTCGGGGACATAAGCGGCTGGCGTCCCCGCGTGGATGAGGGTACCCCCGTTGAACACGCCGACATTGCCGGAGCGAAAGCGCCCAGCATCGGGAACGAGGCCACCCATCATCACGCGGTGAACGCGCAGCAAATCCTCCAATGAATGAGGATCAAGCTCGGGTATGAGATCGTAGGCCGTGCGCGCGTTTTCCACCTCGAGAATGTCGCGCTGATCGCCGAGCACTCGTTTGCCATCGATGATCGCACTAACGGCACTCTCGTCAAGCTTGTTACCCTCGATGACGAGCGAGGAGTAGATCGTGCGGATCCGAAGCTCCCTGCGCAGGGTGGGACTGGTCGACAGCGGAGCCTGCGGCGAGAGCATGCCGACCAGCTCCGCAATCTCCATGCAGAGCGCATCGATAACGTCAGTGCGTTCGAATGACGGCTCGTAGGCCATGACCACCCCCTATTACCGCCACAATTATACCGCCACTGGCGGTGATCGGATGGCGTCTTGTGGGCGGCGATCGGCGGGGCGCAGATGAGGGTGCTCCACCGTACCCTGGGTACAGGAACGGGATTCATGGCACCACCAGGAGGGCTCACCCATGAAGCAAAGCCAGCAGCACTCACTGTTCGAGGAGTCCGGCGAGGACACGCGTCCTCTCGCAGACCGGATGCGCCCCGCCTCCCTCGACGAGGTGGTGGGTCAGTCGCACCAGATCGGGCCGGGCAAGGCCCTGCGCTCCATGATCGAGGCCGACCGCACGCCCTCGATGATCTTCTGGGGGCCTCCCGGGGTCGGCAAAACCACCCTGGCGCGCGTGATCGCCCGCCACACCCACGCCTCGTTCATCGACTTTTCCGCGGTGACCAGCGGCATCAAAGAGATCCGCGAGGTCATGAAGCAGGCCGACGCGCAGGCGTCCATGGGCAGGCGCACGATCGTCTTCGTCGACGAGATTCACCGCTTCAACAAGGCCCAGCAGGACGCGTTCCTTCCCTTCGTCGAGAAGGGATCAATCATCCTCATCGGCGCGACCACCGAGAACCCGTCCTTCGAGGTCAACAACGCCCTCCTGTCGCGCTGCAAGGTATTCGTCCTGCACGGCCTGACCGAGGAGGACCTGGTTGGCTTGATGCGCCGAGCCCTGAGTGACCCGAGGGGTTTCGGCGGCCGGGAGGTGCGCATCGAAGAGAAGCTGCTGCACGCGATCGCCATCTTCGCCGACGGCGACGCGCGCGTGGCCCTGTCCACCCTGGAGATGGTCGTCCTCAACGGCGTGGAGGACGACGGAGTGACGACCGTCAGCCAAGACACCATCACTCAGCTGACCTCCACCAAAAGCCTGCGCTACGACAAAGACGGCGAGGAGCACTACAACATCATCTCAGCGCTGCATAAGTCGATGCGCAACTCCGACCCCGACGCCGCCGTGTACTGGCTGGCGCGCATGCTCGAGGGAGGCGAGGATCCCCTCTACGTGGCGCGGCGCATCACGCGTTTCGCCTCCGAGGACGTGGGCCTAGCGGACACAAACGCCCTGAACGTGGCGATCAACGCCTTCCAGGCCGCCCACTTCATCGGTATGCCCGAGTGCTCGGTCCACTTGGCGCAGGCCGTCATCTACCTGTCGCTGGCGCCCAAGTCGAACAGCTCCTACGTCGCCTACGAGCACGCGAAGAAGGACGCGCTACACACGCTCGCCGAACCCGTGCCGCTGGCCATCCGCAACGCACCAACCCGGCTCATGAAGGACCTGGGATACGGACGAGGCTACCGGCTGGCGCACGACGAGGCCGATAAGGTGGCCGCCGACATGCGGTGCCTGCCCGACTCCCTCGCGGGCGCCGAGTACTACAGGCCCACCGAGGAGGGCAACGAGAGGCGCTTCAAGGAGCGCCTGGAATGGCTGACGCACCTGCGCGAACAGGCGCGGACCGCGGCCCCGGACGCCTCGGCCAACGACGACGAGGCGTAGGCACCCCGCGACCCGGAGGGCCATGCCCCTCACGGACGCCCCATGTCGATGGTCGTCATGGACACCATGTGGAACATGTCGGAGATGCGCATGTACGCCCTGGGGATGAGCCCTACGCCGCGCCGGTCAATGTCGCGGTAGTAGGGCACGTGCTCAACGAGGCGCGCCCCGCCTTGGAGCCGACCGACAAACTGACGGGGGTCGTCGACCGAGAAGTGCATGGTCGAGCCGTTCTTCATGCGCTTGACGTACGCCTGGGAGAGCTTCAGCCCCTTCGAGGAGGTCGAGTCGAAGACCACTCGCACGGCGTCAAAGGCCGAGAGGTGATTCAGGAAGTCGATGACTCTTTCCTCCTCGAAGTAGTAGAAGACGCCTGAGACGACGACGATGGTGGGCCGCTTACCATACTCCTTCACCCGCTGGATCCACGAGTAGTCGAACATGTCGCCCGGGATCAGGACCTGGCGCTGTCCGGGCGGGAGGAGTTCGCCGCGCACGCGGATGACCTCGGGCAGGTCGAGTTCGAACCAGAGGGCACGCCCGTTATCGCAACGCCAGTACGTTGTCTCCAGCCCGCATCCGACGCTGACAACCGCCGCGTCGGGGTGGGCCGCGAGAAAGCGCCGTATCCGGCGGTCCATGTTGACCGAGCGCGCGATGCTCGACACCATGGTGTACTCGTTCTGCCCGCGGTTCATCGTCGCCGCATCCTCCGGAAGGGAGGACTCCAGGCCGAGGGCCTTGGGATCGTGGATCATCGACGGGTAGTGCCTCGACGCGTAGATGCGCCCCACGAGTGGGATGTACAGGGTCTTCGACAGCTCGCTCAGCTCGGGCACGGCGGCCACCTCTTTCAGCTCTTCGGATCGGGCTGTTCACAGGGAACACCGTCGGGCGCCGCCTTTCAAGGCACCGAGGTCCCAGCGTCCCTCTCCCACGGGCGCCCGAAGCGCCATTGCCTCGGCCTATCCTGGTGGGAAGGGCCGCGCGGCGCGGCCCCCGACCCCGAAGGGAGAGACCCCATGGATGGAAACGAAATCGACTGGGAGGCGGCGGCGAGGCGCTGGATCGACCAGGAAGCGGGCGAGGCGCGCATGCCCGAGGGCGAGCTGATCGCCGAGATTGAGGGCTTCCTCGGCCGCCACAAGATCTGCGCGCTGGCCACGGCGGGCAATGGCATCGTGCGCAACACGACCGTCGAGTACGTCCACGCCGAGGGGGCCTTCTGGATCGTCAGCGAGGGCGGCCTGAAGTTCCGTGCCCTGCAGGCCAACAGGAACGTGTGCCTGGCCATTCACGACAACGACGTGTCCTTCGATAGCCTCGCCGGCCTGCAGGTGACGGGCAGGGCCGAGGTACTCAAGCCCTTCGGTCCCGGGTACGCTCGCGCCTGCGAGCTGCGCGGCATCCCCATGGAGCGCCTGCGCGCCATGCCCTTCGTCATGAACATCATCAAGGTGACGCCCACGCGCTACGACTACGTCAGCGGCAGGCTCAAGGAACGCGGGTTCTCCGCGCGCCAGCACATCGACCTCTGAGGCGCGGATCTGCGAGCACGAAGCGGCGAGGGGCGCGCGAACGCGGCGGAGACGCTCACTCGCTTCTTCCGAGCCGAGCGCGAGTTCCTCCTGGGGTGAGGAGGCGCACGAGCACGTCGGCCCCGCGCGTCAAGGCATCGGTGGTTCGGGTCTCACGGCTCGCGGGATTCTCGACAGCCGACGACGGCCCGAACAAGGTTATTTTCCTTGTGTTGACGGGAATTTTTCTCTCCGTTATCGTCGGTGGAGGGCAGTGAGCACCGGCCGCTCCTCCCCCCACCTGCCCCGCGCACACAGTCTCATAGGAGGGACGAAAGGCGCGGCTTGCGCTGTCCCGGCCTGGGAGTCGTCGCGCGCAGGTTGATTCAGATACGCGCAGAAAGCGAGGCGAACGCATGAGCATGTACTTCGGAGACGTGTCGCTGTGCTACACCAACTCCCTGGCGATGGCCCTGGACTCCGTCGGTGTCGATGTGCGTCCCGAGCACCTGGAGGCGCTCATGGTGATGGGCAATGGCGCAAACGTTGCGGAAGATGACCCGACTCATCCGATCGTGTTCTTCGACAACGGGGAGCCCGACGTGTCCATCAGTAACTGCCTGCGCATGCTCGGCTTCGCGTGGGAGGACTTCTTCGTCGAAGGACCCACGGTCGACCTCACCGAGGTCCGCGATCGCCTCGCCCGCATGCTGGAGAGCGGCCCCGTGGTGGCGGGCCCCCTGGACATGGGGCTGCTCACCTACAACCCGAACTTCCGTGAGCTGGGCGGGGTCGACCACTTCGTCTGCATCCTCGGCCTTACCGACGGTCGGGTGCGCCTGCACGATCCGGCGGGATTCCCCTGCATGAGCATGGAGTTCCAGGACTTCGCGAAGGCCTGGGAGGCGCGGGCAATCTCCTACAGGAGGGGGTCGTTCTCCATGTGGGGCGGCTTCACGCGGGTAAGGGAACCTACGGAGGAGGAGGTCTACCGGGAAGTGTCCTCGATCATGAGGAAACGTTACGAGGCCGGCGAGCAGGGCGTCATCCGCGCCTACGCCGAGGCCATCGGCAGCAACGGGATGAGCCAGCAGCAAAAGCAGATGCACCAGTACTTCAGTTTCCGCTTGGCCGCGGCAAGGAGCCTTTACACTGCCCGTTTCCTCGCCGAACACGACCCGGAGCGCGCGGAGCTCAAGGAGCGGATCGCCTCCCTGTTTGGGCAGGCTCACCTGGACAACCTCGCGGGGGACAACGAGGCCCTGGCCCACACGCTGGAGGGAATCGCCGACCTTGACGACCGCTTCAGGGAGCTGTGCGTCCTCAGGGGCTGAGGCAAGAAGCCGGGCGGCCCCCCGAGGCACCGGCTCCGATACGGAAGGGATAGTGAGAGACGATGACGAGAGTCCGCGTCGTGCACGAGGCCGACCTGCCCTGGTCGGCCTCCCAGGTGTGGCGGGTTGTCACCGATGTCGATCAGTGGCGGTGGCGTTCGGACCTGGAGGGATGCGAGAGGGTCGGAGAGCACGACTTCGTGGAGCATCCCAAGGGAGGCACGCCCATTCGTTTCACGACCGTACGCCGGGAGGAGGAGCGAGTATGGGAGTTCACCATCGACGGGGAGTCCCTGGAGGGATCCTGGCAAGGCGTTTTCACGCCGACGGCTTCCGGCTGCCTCGCGCGTTTCTCCGAGGACGTGGCGATGCGGACGAGGTTTGTCCCCGGCTGGCTTGCCAGGCTGTTCCTGCGCTCCTACCAGGCCCGATATTTTAGGGACCTGCGAGCGGAGTTGCGTCGCCGCTACGGCGAGGCCGGGGCGTGAGGCGCGGCGGTGGTTCCATAGACACGCTGACGCATTCGCTTCCGCTCAGTGAAGCAGCTGGCCGCCGCGTCTCCCCCGGGTTCTCGGCTCACCGCTCACCTGCATCGGATCGTGATCGATAAGCGGTGAGCGCGGCGCTCAGCAGGAGTGCCACGGCAGCCACGCAGAACGCCACCAGGACCGCATGAGCGTAGGCGCTGCTCGCTGCGGCGCGCACCGCCTCCGCCTGCGGCGCCCCTTGCGCGTCGGCAGCCTCGAAGGCGAGCGCTACGGATCGGAAGCTCTCGGCGGCGGTTCCCCGGCACGACGCTGCGTAGGTTGAGCCGACGAGCGATCCGATGGCACCGATTCCGATGAGGCAGCCGAGCTGTTGGAAGGTGGAGATCAGGGCGGATCCACCGCCTCGTTGCTGCTGGAGAACGCGTTCCATTCCCCATCCCTGCATGACGGGCAGTCCCATCGCCATGCCCAGCCCGCAGGCGCACTGCCCCACGACCATGAGAGGGTATCCCACGACCGCCGTCGAGACACCCATAACCGCCAGACCAAGAGCAATGAGGACGAGGCTCGCCACGCAGGCGCGTCTTTTGCCCAGCTGCTCCGCGACCCTCCTGGTAACGGCGGCCCCCACCATGGCGGCGCCCACCATGGGCATGAGCATGAGCGCCCCCACCAGCGCGCTGTTCCCCAGCGCCGTCTCCACGTAGGCGGGCAGCACGAACATGATGCCCGAAATCGCGACGTTGAGTGCGAGCAGGGACAACGAGGCGGCGGCAAAGGAGGGGATGCGCAGCAGGCCGAGTTCGGCCAGCGGGTTCGACGACCGGGTGTCACGGCGGACGAACACCGCGATCACCACAGCGCCAGCCACCATCAGGCCCCACGAGTCCGGTGAAGTGGCGGAAATCTGCGCGTTGATGAGTCCCGCCGAGACCAGGGCAAGTCCCGCGAGGGCGAGGAGCGCGGACAGGAGGGGCAGCCGGGTACGGGCGCGGGTGGTTCCACGGGACTGGCTCCGATCCCCCGGCAGGAGGAGGACATCGAGGAGGAGGACGATGAGGAACGCCGCGAGGTCGAAGACGAAGATGGCTCTCCAGTCGGCGACGTTGACGAGCACGCCGCCGAGCACCAGGCCGAAGGGGGCGCCGAGGGTCATGGCGACGGCATTCATCGTGAGGGCGAGGACTTGCCTGTCGGATTCGAACAGGCGCGTGATGAGGGCGAGAGTCATCGTGATGGAGAAGCCCGCGCCGAAGCCCATGACTCCTCGCGCGACGATAGTGGTCGCGGAACTCGTCGCGAGGACGCCCGCGGCGGAGGCAGCTGTGAAGGCACCGGCACCGACCAGGAGTGTCCTCTTGACGCCCCACCTGTCGCCCAGGGAACCCGCGAGAAGCATGAACGCGCCGAAGACCAGGTTGTAGGCCGACACCATCCACTGCTGCTCGACCTGGCCGGCGCCCAGCGAGACCGAGATCGCGGGGAGGGCGATGTTGAACGCGGTCGTGTTGGTGAAGCACACGAACGTTCCAAGGCACAAGCCCGCCAGCGCCCGCCAGGCCCGTGTCGCCTCGTATGCGTCTATGCCGTCACAGTCTCCTGCGGGCATGCGAACCATCCCCTCTGTACGTTCCTGCACTCCGCGGTCATGTTGCAGTGTAGGACTCGTTGACGCGGGGACGCCGCTGAGTCTCAGCGATCAGTCGCCCCATCGAGTGCCTTCGGGTCCGTTGGCCGCGGCGCCCCACGCTTGGCGGCTTTGGCCGAGGTAGCGAAGGGGACGACTTCGAGGCTTCCGTCGACCAGCTCGGCGAGGAACACCTGCTTGACCGAGGAGTACCCCTGTTCCTTGAGCTGCGCCTTGACCCACGCCGCGTCCTTGCCCGCGAGCACCAGCCCGTCGGAGACGAACTGCCCGTCGCTCACGAGCGGGAGGAGCGAGCGCCTGCTCTTGTCACCGTGCAACCGAATCGTGAGGCTTCCGTTGGTTTCCATGACGGCAGTCTCGACGTCTCGGATGCTGGAGATGCCCTGGTCGCGCAGGCTTCTGCTGAGGCTCTGCGCCGTGAGCCCGACCTTCGCGCAACGCGCAATGTCCACCAGCCCGTCGCGGATAATCAGCTCGGGCTGACAGGCGGTGAGTCGCTTGAAGGTCTTGCTGTAGTCAATGAGAATCTTGGTGGCGATGACGACGAGCGACCAAATGAGGACGATAATGAAAAACTGCAGCAGCGTGATCGACGAGTTGTAGATGACGCCGCCGATGATGCCGCCCAACACGTAGTTCTGCACCTGGTTGAGAGGAGTGTTGAGCGAGAAGTCGCGCTTGCCGAGAACGTTGATCTGGAAGATCATCATGAGGATTCCCAGCGCGAACTTGATGGCCGTCAGCGTGTAGAAATCCATGTCAGTGCTCCCCATTGACGTAAACGTTGTGGTCGATGATGTGGGTGCGTTCAAGCGTGTAGGAGTTGTTGTCGTCGCCCAGGTGGACGAGGTAGTCCTCCTCGTTGAAACGCACGATGATGCCGTCTTGCAGGGAGGTCGAGTTCACCAGAACCTCGCTGGTTGACACCCCGTGGTCCGTGGCGACGCCCTCTACGAAGTGGACGAGAAGCTGGGACTGGGACAGCTGGTTGCTCACCTGGAGGTACTGCTCAGTCTGAATACCCAACAGCACGAGGGAGAGCACGAGGAGGCCAACCCCGGCGTCTCGCCATCGGGTTCGCGCCTTGTCACGCAGGTAGAGGACGCTGAAGACAAGCGCAACCAGGAGCAGGATGATGATTGCGACGACACGCCGCGTGGAATCAGCACTCTGGTGGGAGACGATGTAGTCGAGGGTGTAGAAGTCCACGGCTGTCCCTTCACTGTGTCACTCGGAGAAAAGCGCGCTCAGCGTATCACCGCGTGGCGCCTCGCACTCCCGGGGTTCCGTGTATCAGGCGCATGTCACGCTGACTCGCGGCCGCCCACGTCCGTGGTCGGGTCCGTACCCAGGGCGCGCCGACTCTCAGTGACGCCCGTGGAACGCCCACGCTCGGCCGCGAGCGCTGCGCACGATGTAGCTGGCGCCCGCGAGTGCGAGCGCGAGCCCCAGGCCCGTGTAGAAGAAGGCGATGAACCAGTCGGGGAAGATGCCTGCGGCGCGCATGCCGATCCCGAAGGACATCATGAGCGCCATCATGACGTAGCTCTTGCGGTCGAAGAAGCGAAAGACGAGATGGCGTTCTCCCTCAAGGTCGGCAATGCGCTGGACATTCTTCTTCACGAGCTTGGAGAACATCGAGTGGAAAGCGCAGAAGATTGCTACCGCTCCGCCAACGAGAGCGAGGACGATGATCGTTGTGACTCCGTGCATGCCGATGGCCGCGCGCACACCGAGTTGGGCGACGTTCACTCCGGCGATCAGCCACACGATGCCGGCGAGGATGATCAGGGGTTGTTTCGTGACGTGCAAACGGGTCATCGGAGAGCGTCCTTGTCGTCAGGGGGCGTCGGGCACGGGTAGAGGGAGGCCTCGAGGAGAGCGAAGAGGGTATCGCAGTCGGATTCGTCGATCATCGAGGCGACAATGGCGCGCAGAGTCAGGCGACTGACCCTCTCGGGGTGGAGGGGACCGACGAGCCGAGCGTGAGCCACGGCCTCGTCAGCGTCAAGGACCGCGCGCATCCCACGTTCCACGTGCGTCATCACGGGGGCGCGGGCCGCCTCCAGGGCGTCACGCTCGCGCTCGGGGAGGCGCCGCATCTGGGCGAACCAGTCAACACTCATGGTGGAGCGAACGGAGGTCAGCGCATCGCGGAGGCGCCGGGCGTAGGAGGTGAACCTCTCGCCGGGGAGCACGGCGCACAGCTCCTTCGAGAGGTGCTCCTCGAAGAAGCGCGTGAGCACGGCGGCCGTCAGATCCGCCTTGGTCGGGAAGTAGGCGTAGACCGAGCCGATGGCGATACCGCACGCGGTGGCAACCTTGCGCACGGAGAGCGCGGAGATGCCGTCACGCGAGGCGATGGCGTAGGCCTGGCTGACCAGTTTGCCCGGGTCGATCACTTGTTTGGGCACGACTTCCTGCTCTTTTGCTACCTGCAACAATCCATAATGAACAGTGTTCAGTATAGGGTTGTCCGGGCCCGCGTCAACAGCAGCAACCAGGGATCGCGCCACTTGTGCGCCAACTCGCGATATGTCACGCGTCCACATACGCCCAACCACAGCACACAGCTCCTCGCGTTAGGCATACGCTGATAGTCAGCAGCGTCCGCGCAGTTCAGCAACCACATTGCCCTCCCACCGCGCGCCGCTCACGAGAACATAGGAGCTCACATGGACCACATCACCCTGAACAACGGCGTCAGTATCCCTCAGGTCGGACTCGGCACCTACCTGCTGGAGCCGGACGACGCCCAAGCCGCCGTGACGTTCGCGCTGGACAACGGCTACACGCTGATCGACACGGCGAACGTCTACGTGAACGAGCGCGCCGTCGGACGAGGCATGCGCGCATCCTCGAAGGCGCGCGAGGAGATTTACCTCGAGACGAAGCTCTGGCCGTCGTTCTTTGAGCGCCCCACCGCCGTCGACGAGACGCTCGAGCGCCTGGGCACCGACTACGTCGACCTGATGATCCTGCACCAGCCCGCGGGCGATACCGTCGCGGGATACCGCATCCTGGAGAAGGCACACAAGGAAGGCAAGATTCGCGCGATCGGCCTGTCGAACTTCAATGTGACCCAGACGCAGCGCATCCTCGACGAGTGCGAGGTCGTCCCCACGATCAACCAGGTCGAGTGCCACCCCTACTTCCCGCAGACCGAGCTCAAGGCGCTCCTCACCGAGCACAACATCGCACTGCAGGCGTGGTACCCGCTGGGCGGACGCGGCAATGACTCGATCATGTCCGAGCCCCTTATCCAGGGCCTCGCCGAGAAGCACGGCAAGTCCCCCGCCCAGGTGCTCCTGCGCTGGCACATCCAGCACGGGCACATCGTGATCCCGGGCTCGAAGACGCCGTCGCACATCGCCCAGAACATCGATCTGTTCGACTTCGCTCTGACGGGCGAGGAGATGGCCCAGATCGATTCCCTGGACAAGGGGAAGCCATTCTTCGAGCACAACGACGAGGTCCTGGACGGGTTCCTCGCGTACGTGCCCGACGTGGAGGGCCAGAAGTAGCAATCTTTCCTACGTTGAAGGAGTACCGATGCCAATCAAACAGACGGCGGGACGCGACAGGCTCGGCGAGTTCGCCCCCGAGTTCGCTCGCCTCAACGATGATGTTCTCTTCGGCGAGGTGTGGAGCCGGGAGGGAGCACTCCCCCTCAAGCTCCGCAGCATCGTCACGGTGAGCACGCTGATCGGCAAGGGCATCACCGACGGCTCACTCAAGCACCACCTGGAGTTTGCGCGCGCGAACGGGGTCACCAAGTCCGAGATGGCGGAGATCCTCACACACATCGCGTTCTACGCGGGATGGCCCAATGCGTGGGCGGCTTTCACCCTCGCGAAGGAGGTCTACGACGAGGCCGGGGCTGAGGAGTCCGGGCACGGCGGCCTCTTCGGCATGGGCGCCCCGAACGACGGCTACGCGCAGTACTTCAGTGGCCGCTCATGGCTGAAACAGGTGAGCCGCGAGGGTGACTACCTGCCGATCTTCAACGTCACCTTCGAGCCGGGGTGCCGCAACGACTGGCACGTGCACCACGCACGTAGCGGCGGAGGACAGGTCCTCATCTGCGTGGACGGCGAGGGCTGGCACCAGGAGGAGGGCAAGCCCGCACGGCGTCTACAGCCCGGCGACATCGTCGAGGTTCCCGCGAACGTCAAGCACTGGCACGGCGCCACCGCCGGTTCGTGGTTCAGCCACCTGGCATTCGAATTCCCCGGCGAGGACACAAGCACCGAGTGGCTGGAGCCAGTGGATGAGAGGTTCTACGCGGACCTCGACCGTTAGGGAGACAGGCGTTATCAGCCGACGCGCCGCGACCGCTCCTTCGCTTCCCGGCGGCTCACCTGGGAACCGTGGTGGTGGGCGCGCTCCCGCGAGCTCACCCGCCGCCACGAGAACCTCCCAATCGGCCTTTGTTCCCACCGAACAGTGCTACATTAGCCGGCAAACCCGTGCGCTCAGGTTGTTCTCTGAGGCTCCGCACCGTTGCCGATTCCGGCGACAACCGAGCACACGTCGCGTGACAAGGAAGTACTCCCATGCCCACACCTGTGCGTGTTGCCTTTCCCATCCTTCTCCTCGCTGCCGTCTATGGGGGTTCCCCTGTCCTCTCCCTCGTCGGCTTGGACGCGGTCGGTTTGCCCTGGGACACCTGGATCATCGTCGCCCTTGTGGCCGGTCTGGCGAACGTCGTGAACGCGTGCCTGGAACGGTCGGAGGGAAGCGCGCGCAGGCTCGCATTGTGGAACATGGTGCTGAAGCTGTGCTTGATTCCCTTCTATGTTGTCGTGTTCGTCCTGGCGGCTGTGCTGTCGCTGGCCATGACGGTGCAACCCGGACTCATCTTCGCGACGCCGATCGTCGCGGGGTTCTTGTTCCTCGTCGACTATGTCCTCCTCCTGTGCACGTCATCCTACGGTTTCTCGGCAGTGACGCGTTCCTACAGGCGAGGAATGCTCTCCGGGGTCGCGGCACTCACGCACGTGCTGCTACACCTGATGTTCATCACGGACGTGATTGCCGCCATCGGCCTCTACGCGACGCTGAGAAAGCTGGATGACGCCCGGCTGCACACGCCCGGCGCATCGGTGGATCCGGCCTCGAGAGCAACGGGTCAACCCGCGCGGTAGCCGCGCGAGGCTCTACAGCGCGAGGACCACGAGGCCGTGGCGAGCCTTCACCGTTTCAGCGTGGCCGTGCGGACGATGCGGCTGCTCCCCTACCTGCGCCGGGCATGACCACCCCAACATCCCGCCGACCTACAATGACACAATGAGTGACACAAGCAGACAAGCGCAGTGGTTTTCCGATAACGAGCACAACTGGGACGACCGAGCCGAGCTGCACATGTCTGGCAACTACTGCGACTACCAGCGCCTTCTCGAGGACCCGACGGCCATCAGCGCCGAACTGGCCCAAGATATCGAACGATTCGGCGATCTCACCGGCAAAGACGTCATCCACCTGCAGTGCCACGTCGGAACGGACACAATCGGCTTTGCGCGCCGCGGGGCCTCGCGTGTTATCGGCCTCGACTTGTCCGAGGCCTCACTTGCCCACGCACGCAACATCGCCGAACGCGCGGGCGCTGACGTGGAGTTTGTTCACGCGAACGTGTACGACGCGCGTCAAGCAGTGTCCGGTACCTTCGATCTGGTGTACACCTCGATCGGCGTCCTGTGTTGGCTGCCCGATATCGCTCAGTGGGCACGGGTCGTTGCTTCCCTGCTCAAGCCGGGCGGCACTTTCTTCATCCGCGATGACCACCCGATGTTCATGACAATCGGGGAGGATATTTCCGATGGCTTAAAGATTGAGCAGCCATACTTCGAGCAAGATGCACCGCTGACATGGGATGACGATTCAAGCTACGTGGATTACCCCGACGCCCCGCGGATCACTCACACAACAAACCACCAGTGGAATCACTCCCTTGGCGAGATCGTTACTGCTCTCATCAACGCGGGTTTGGTGATCGATGAGCTTGAGGAGACCCCGCGCACGGCGTGGTGTCCGTGGCCCGAACTCATGGAACAAGATTCCGCCGGCGGGTGGCAGCTTCGCGAGCACCCCGAACGCCTTCCCCTCCAGTTTGCGATCACCGCACACAAAAACTGAAAGCGCGCTGAGCCAACACTCACCCCGCCATCACCGCCGAGGCCACCCCATCAGCCAGGGTTCCGTACACCACGACGCAGTGCCCGAAGAACATGTCGTCGTCATCGAAGTAGGCCGAGAACGAGCCATCCGGATCCATCCCGATACTGTTGAGATCAATCCGCCGCGCAAAGCTCTCTTCCGTGATCTGCGGAACGTCCTCGTCGGCGGATTCACGCCACTCGCACGCGAGCTGCGTCAGCTCCCGCGCGGCGAACGCCCGCATATCCCGGTCCCACGCGGCCTGATCGGCCACCATCTGTCTCATTGCCTGCACGGCTGCGGTCCAGGTGTCCTCGTCCGCCGCATCGACCTCGAGCGACAGGCAGATCTGCTCGCCGCGCCACAGAATCTCCCCCTCGAACGTGTCGTAGTCCTTGTCGAGAGTGAGCTCGCCCAGCTCCTCGTCATCCACCACGACCGGCCGACGATAGTCGGCCAGAACCTCCTCCAAGGCGGAGCACGGGGCATCCTCTTCCAGGACCTCGACGATCAGGAACTGGTTCTGCGAGGAGGCGGTCACAGCCTCGGGAACCTCGTGCGGAATCTTCTTGCGCACCTTGAGGCGGTACACCGCCTCCCGACGGAAGCGATCGAGGATTCCTCCGGCATCATGTTCCTCGTCACTGACGGGATAGACGATCCGGCCGTCACCCGTGTGCAGTGCGCCGGTCTGGCAGTCCACGTACGCAATGAAGTAGTGCGAGACGTCCCAGAATCCGTTCCTCTTGCCGGCCCCGCCACCGCCGGCGAGCAGGACAAGGATCTCCCTGGCCTCGTCCTCAAACGTGCGCTCCCATTCGGCCTGCGTCATATTGTTTTGCGAACGCATGTATTCGAGCAGATCCACGTGTCATCCTCCTTGATCGAGGGCTGCCGGTTCGCTACGACGAACCCTACTCCACGCGAGGCTTCACGACCGACTCAGAGACGAACGAGCCCCAGCCTCGTCCCACGAACCAGGGACGAGGCCGGAACTCTCTATCGCATCTCACGCCACAATTGGCCCAGATGCGCCCCACTCTGGGACCATTTAGGCCTATCATTGAAGAAGCGAAAGGAGCAACAATGCCGACAACGACCCGCACCGCCGAGGTGAAGACTCGCACGACCGCACAGATCAAGGCCGATGCCGCAGCCGTCTACGCGCACTGGGGAATTAGCCTCTCGGATGCGATCAATATCTTCCTCGCCAAGTCAATTGAGGTCGGCGGCCTCCCCTTCGACATGCGCCCGGAGACTCCCACTTTCGACGGGCTTGAGCGCTACGCCTACCGCCCCACCCTGGATGCGAATGGAGTCGCGCAGCTCCCGAGAGACTGGGATGACAACGAGTGAGGAAGCACCCGCACCATGGGAAATCTGGCACGCGCGCTTTAACTTCGATGACCGCGGCTACAAGTTTCGCCCGGTCCTCGTTCTCGCCCGCACGCAGGACGGACTCCTGGCGGCGATGATCACCAGCGCCTCGAACAAGCTCTCACTCCCACTCGACACACCCCTCGTTGACTGGCGCGCGGCTGGACTGACGAAGCCGTCCCTCGCACGAGTGGACCGGATCGCTCTCTTACCGCCGACCTACCTCGGCACTGCGGGCAGGATCGGCATACTATCTCCGCGCGATGCGCACCGAGTCAGCCAGGCATGTGCCACCACACCCGGCTAATTTTGTATTTTTAGTAGAGACATGATTTCACCATGTTGGTCAGGCTGGTCTATGAACTCCTGACCCCAGGTGA
>ERZ772807.49-NODE-49-length-76764-cov-14.445515_pt1 | contig 76764 bp, 56 predicted proteins | sample MGYA00511472_ERZ772807 | MGnify/ENA primary metagenome ERZ772807 (study PRJEB29015, sample SAMEA2737947) | human oral metagenome | biome: human oral; feature: human-associated habitat; material: dental | place: China | collected 2039 ... | reverse complement strand
CTAATCCACAGAAGAACCAATGCAAAATGACAGACAGTACCCTAAAAATGCACCATCTATACACCCCTTTATTGTAAATAAATTCTACCAAAAAACACACCCTTAAAACTCCTCCAAATAGAAAATCCGACACATCAAAACACGCCTTTCCGCGCAAATCCATCCACCTTTACACCCAAACGCTATGCCTTTCGCGAGTAAAGTCTATCACTTTTGTGCACAAACACATCCGTTTTACTCGCAAATTCAACCTAAAAAACAAGGTAAAATAGCCCCTTTTTCTCACTTTTCCACATTCAAAATCGCCAAAAAGACCGCTCTATTCTATTATCATGTTGACTATAAGCCGATTAGAACACACGCCCCTATTTCGTCCATACGCCATCCATCGTCTCGCCATTCGAAATAAACAAACTACAGAAAGCCTTTTGTAAAGGAAAGTGATTGTGCCACCTGCCCCACAAACAAAAGAAAAATTCAACCCTCAGCCGTCAACCAAAAATGAGCTCTAATGAACCAACAATTCAGAAAAAAAAACTACCTTTGCACAGATAGCAAAACAAACAAGGTCATGATTTTATTAAGCTTCGACACCGAAGAGTTTGATGTGCCGCGCGAACATGGCGTCGACATCTCCTTAGAAGAGGGCATGCGCGTGTCTATTGCAGGCACAACGCGCATCTTAGACATCCTGAAAGCCAACAGCGTGCAGGCCACATTCTTCTGCACCGGCAACTTTGCTGTGCACGCACCCCACATCATTCAGCGCATCATCGACGAGGGACACGAGGTGGCTTGCCATGGGGTTGACCACTGGCAACCCAAAGATGACGACGTGTTTCGGTCGAAAGAAATCGTTGAACGCGTGGCTCAACGGCCCGTTTATGGCTACCGACAGCCTCGCATGTTTGCCGTTTCCGACCACGATATTCAGGCCGCCGGGTTTCAATACAATTCATCTTTGAACCCAGCCTTTATTCCCGGGCGCTACATGCACCTGCGAACGCCGCGCACATGGTTTATGAAAGATGGCGTCATGCAGATACCTTCGAGCGTCAGTCCCCACCTGCGTATTCCGCTTTTTTGGCTGGCTTTGCACAATTTCCCCGAGCGTTTATACCACCGTTTGGCACGACAAGTGCTCCGCCACGATGGCTATTTCGTTACTTATTTTCATCCTTGGGAATTTTATGCACTGAAAGAACATCCCGAATACAAGATGCCTTTCATCATCAAAAACCATAGTGGCGAAGCGCTATCTGCCCGACTTGACCGCTTCATCAAAGCCATGAAGCGCGACCATCAGCCATTTATCACCTTTAAAACATTTGTCGATCAACAGCGCAAAAACAATGATTAAACTCGCAACCGTTTCGCCCTGCTTCAACGAAGAAGAGGGATTGGCGCAGTCGGTAGCCAAACTCACCGACCTTTTTCAAGCGCTGATTGCCGAAGGAAAAATAGCTCCCGACTCGATGATTGTGCTGGTTAACGATGGCAGCCGCGACAAAACCTGGGACATTATCAGCCAATTACACCGCGACAATCCGCTCGTTCGGGGCATCAATCTATCCCACAACGCCGGCCATCAGAATGCCATCATGGCCGGAATGATGACGGCTAAAAACTGGGCCGATGCCGTTATCACGCTCGATGCCGACCTGCAAGACAACTATCGCAAATGTATTCCCGAAATGGTTGATGCTTTCTTGGCGGGGCACGACATTGTCTATGGCGTGAAAGTGTCGCGACAAGCCGACCCATTGCTCAAACGCATGTCGGCCCAAACCTTCTATCGTCTGCAGAAAACCATGGGCGTTGACAGCATTTTCAACCATGCCGACTTCCGCCTGATGAGCCGAAAAGCCCTGCTGATGCTGGCCGATTACAAAGAACGCAATCTCTATTTGCGCGGTTTGGTGCCCCTCATTGGTCTGCCATCCACCACCGTTGACGACGAAATCAGTGCGCGCGAAGCAGGCCACTCCAAATACACGGTGCGCAAGATGATGCATTTAGCACTCGATGGCATCACCTCGTTCTCGGTAAAGCCCATCTATTTCGTGGTCTATTTAGGCTTGTTCTTCCTGCTCATCAGTTTGTGCATCGGCGGCTATGTCATTCATTCTTTCGTGGCACACACCGAAGTTGCGGGCTGGGCTTCTATCATTTTAAGCATCTGGTTGGTGGGAGCTATGCTCATGATGGCCATCGGTGTGGTGGGCGTTTACATCGGAAAAATCTACGAAGAAGTGAAACGTCGCCCGCTTTATCACATCAGCGACATCTTAGATTAAACCACAACACATGCAAAAGACCCTTCAACCCCTGTGGCAACGCTGGCAAAACGACTTTTGGCGCGTGGCACGTTTCGGGCTCACAGGCACGCTTTGCTCGGCGCTTCACTATGGCGTTTATTGTCTTTTCCTGCTGTTCTGCTCGGCCACATTAGCCTATACGGCCGGCTATGGCGTGGGTTTGGTGGCCAATTATGCCCTCACCACCTACTTCACCTTTCAAAAAAAGCCCACGAAACACAATCTCTTAGGCTTCGTGGGCAGTCATATTTTGAACTATTTCTTAGAGATAAGTCTACTGCATCTGTTCCTATGGATGGGCGTAAATCAATGGCTTGCCCCCATTTTAGTAATGGCTATTGCTGTGCCTGTCAACTTTCTGCTATTGCGTTTCATATTCGTTCGTAACAGGAAATGATTTGCTCGGCCACGTTCTGGTTCTCAAATCGTTTCACATACCGTCGACTCTTTTCCACCATTTCTGTGCGGTTCTGCATAGCTTTCTCCACCGCTTCAGCCAACCCTTTGGCATCATCGGCATCCACATAGAGACTATCGGGGCCACCGGCTTCTTCCAAACAACTACCCTTTGCAGCCACAACCGGCAACCCACTCTGTATGGCTTCGATAATAGGGATGCCGAAACCTTCATAACGAGAGGGATAGATAAAGGCCTCAGCTTGCCTGTAAATGGCTGGTAAAAGGTTGTTGGGAATGCCTTGAATGAAGTGCACTCTGTCGCCAATGCCCAAAGATTGAATAGCACTGTCGAGCTTCTTTTGGTAGGAAGTCTTCCGTCCCACCACCACAAGGTGCATATCCTGGGGCAGGAAGGGGAGCGCTTCAATGCCTAAAAGAATATTTTTGCGCACCTCAACCGTGCCCACATTCAAGAGATAGCGCTTCGGAAGCTGATAGCGTTGACGGGCTTCGGCCAACGCATCTTCACCAACAGGCTGGCTGAAATAGCTGCCACAACTTTGATAAACCAAATCGATTTTCTCGGCAGGGAAGTTGCTATAGTGCAGAATGTCGCGCCGGGTACACGCACTGATGGCTACAATACGCGTAGCCTCTTGCAACATCTGATAGAACTTCAGCTTGTAAATAAAGGCATCTATCGCAGGATAGAACTCGGGATGGCGCAAGAAAATCAAGTCGTGCACCGTCACAACGCCCGCAATTCCCACCTTCTTAAGTCCGAAAGGCAGCTCACCCGAAAGGCCATGATAGAGCGAAACGCCATCTTGCTGCAACCGTTTCACCACACCATGCATGCGCCATAGGTCGCGTTGCAAGCGCAGATGCAAATGAGAAGGATAAACAAACGTCACATTCTCTGCCGGCAAAACTTGTTCGCGCAACACCACTTTTCCTTCGTCGGGCGCATACAATCGCAACTGAGTTTGGGGCAAAAGGGGTGCCAAATCGTTAATCAACGTGCGGCCATAACTACCCAATCCAGTGCCATTGCGCACAATGCGCTTGGCATCATAACCTATCCTTGCATACTTATTCATGACTGTTTTCGTTTAAAGGAGCATAATCTTTCGTGTATAACTCATAGCAAAGGCAAAACCAAAGCAGGCTAATGGGCAGCGCACGCAGTGCATAAGGCTGGATAATGGCTGTGCGAATGGCTTTCGGAATGAGGTCACTGTTGCCCATTCCCGACAGGATAAACACAAAAACCATGAGCCAAACAGCCCATTTGCCACGCTCGAAAGGTGCCGAAACATACCATATCGCCGCACCTAACAGCGCAATAATATAGCCACTTGACTCGCTGCCGGTGCTGAAAAGAATGATAAACATGAGCACAGAGGCTAAGATGGCTTCACGAAAAGCGAGGTGCTTGTATTGCGAAAAACGCAGATAGGGTAGGGCAAAGAGCACCATTCCGGGCACAATGAGCCACAAATCGGAATAGTTTTCGCAACCGGTTGTGCGGCGAACCATCCCCAAGAGCGAAATATTCTGCATCAATGCGTGCAGGTTTTCGGTGTTTTTTTCGGCCAAACAAACCCACCATTCGTGGTATTGTGCCACAACATAGTGGGGCGAACTGATGAGCATCGGCAGACAAAACAGCACCACCGACCACAGCAACAACCAAAGAACGAACCGCCCTTTGTGGCGAGAAAAGAGGAAAAAGGCCAGCCCTACCACGCCATAGAGTTTCACCAATGTGCCCAAAACAATGAAGAAGGCCGCCCAAGGCTCTTGCTCTTTCTCCACTAAAAAGAAGGAAGAGAGCACCATTGCGGCTATGGCAATGTTGAATTGTTGCATAAACAGAGCCGTCAACAAGGCAAAACCACAAAACCAATAGATGAAAACTTGCTGGCGATGGGCGAGCGTCGACCGATAGATAGCTGCGTAAAGCCACAACGTTAAGCACAACAACCAAAACAGAAGTCCCACCCAATGGGGCAGCAAAGCAAAGGGAGCAATGATCAAAGAGAACAAAGGTCCATAATGATTGACGTCAAAATATTCGGCCGGATAGGCGGCATAGAGCGACGTTTGCTGCCAAGTGTGCCAAAAAACGCCGCGGAAAATCAGGAAGTTATTATCACTTCGGTGATATTTCAGCATGCCAACGAGGGCTAAAATCGTCCAAATGCTTAATAAAAAATAACGGTTTTGGAAAATCGGATGGCGCAAAAAAGCCTTCAGTTTGTCGTATATCATCATTGTTTTTTGTTGTTAACATGCACCTATTCCAACCGCTTTGCAGGGCAAAGGGCAAGCCTATGGGGCATGGTTTGAGATGCAATAGTGCAAAGTTAAACATTAAATTTGGTTCTATTCCGCAGGAATGCAAAAAATAAATCATTCGCATAGAGAACGATATTGTAGCCTTTTTCGCCATCATTTCTTCGCACTGATGACAGCAAACCCTACAAACAACTTGCGCTTTAATTTGGTTTTCGCTGCAAAAATGTGTAACTTCGCAAAAGAATAGAAAGATTAAAGTTCGAAATGAAGCATGTTTTGCAATCGAAATGGGGCAGTAGCGTTGCCCTGATATGTAATATTTTGGGAGCTTATGTGCTCTACTTCATCGCACGACTCATCTATGTTTTCAGCAATTGGAGCTATTTTTCGGAAGGGTTTTCAGGGGCCACTATCGGACAATGGATAAAGGGTAGCTTACTGTTTGATACCACAGCGATTGTCTATACACATATACCTTATGTGTTGTTGATGCTCTTTCCGCTTTGGATGAAGGAGCAACCGGGCTATCAAAAGCTATGCAAATGGGTGTTTGTTGGCGTCAATTCCGTCACCTTAGCCATCAATTTAGCCGATGCAGTTTACTTTCCTTTCACCCTAAGACGCACCACAATGAGTGTGTTTCAAGAATTTAATAACGAGCATAATCTCGGGAGTATAGTGCTCCATAACGCCTTAACACATTGGTATCTTGTCGTGGCTTTTGTCCTTCTTGTGGCCTTCATGCAACGGCTTTATGTGATGCCTCGCACCACGATTGCCACGTTTCCAACGCCCAAAAGCCGCTGGATGTATGGCTTGCAGCAGTTTGTTTGTCTTGCCATTGCTACCGTAGGCATCGTCGCTGGCGCACGAGGTGGCTTGCAATCTGGTGTGCGTCCCATCACCATCAGCAATGCAAACCAATTTGTTGAGCGCCCAACTGACTGTGCAGTGGTGCTCAATACGCCCTTCGCTTTGTTGAGAACGATAGGTAAGGCCGACTTCGTGGTGCCGAATTATTATCCGAATGTGCAGGCAGCAGCGCAGGTTTTCAGTCCCATTCACATACCCGATAGCACACAACCGCGCAAGAAAAACATTGTGATTTTGATTGTTGAGAGCTTCGGAAGAGAATATATCGGTGGCTTTAACCGTGACTTTTTCGACGGAAAGTACAAGGGTTACACGCCCAATGTGGACCGCCTCATCGAGAAAAGCTTGGTTTATCGCTACTCATTCTGCAACGGACGAAAGAGCATTGACGGCATGCCTTCCATTCTTTGTAGCATTCCTCGCTTCGGAGAACCGTTCATTTTAACACCCGCTTCGATGAATGATTACACGGGAATGCCTGGGCTTTTGAGTCAATGGGGCTATCAAACGGCCTTCTTTCATGGTGCCAATCGTGGGTCGATGGGCTTCTTAGCATTCTCGAAAAAGATAGGTTTTCAGCACTATTATGGTCGACAAGACTACGACGATGATAAGCGATTTGGGGGCGATGAAGACTTCGATGGCAACTGGGGAATATGGGATGAGCCCTTTCTTCAGTACTATTGTGCGAAAATGAGCGAGATGAAAGAGCCCTTTATGACGGCACTTTTCACCGTTTCGAGCCACGATCCGTTCGTCGTTCCCGCCCAATATAAGAACATTTACAAGGAAGAACATCTGCCAATTCAGAAGTGCATCCGTTACACCGACATGGCGATTGGCAAATTCTTTGCAACAGCCAGCAAGCAGAAATGGTTTAAAAACACGATTTTTGTGCTCACCAGTGACCATACAAATCAAAGCGATCATGCACAATACATGACCGACATTGGTGGCTTTTGCTCGCCGATTATCATCTATGATCCATCGAATGAAATCAAAGCTGAACGCAAAAACGCCATCGCTCAGCAAATAGATATCATGCCAACGCTGCTCCATTACGTGGGATTTCCTAAGCCTTACATGGCTTTTGGCGCTGATTTATTCAACACTTCTGACGACAATACGTGGGCCGTTAACTACCTCAATGGCATCTATCAATACATGAAACATGGTTATGTTTTGCAATGGGATGGCACGCAAACGAAAGCCATTTACAAGCTAACGGATTTGCTTATGCAGCATAATCTCGTGGGAAAAGTGAAAGAACAACAGCAAATGGAAACCGAACTCAAAGCGATTATCTATCAATATATGTACCGCATGGTCAACGATAAACTTCGCCCCAACGCTACAAAAGAATGAAGAAATTTTTTCAACACACTGCTTATTTCATCGCCTATGGCATTTGGTGGTTCCTCTCTTTGCTCCCTTTTTGGGCCTTATACCTGCTTTCCGACGGGCTATATCTGCTGATGTCGCATGTTGTTCGCTACCGACATCGCGTGATTTGGCATAATCTTCGCACCTCTTTCCCCGAGAAATCAGAGGATGAACTCCGCCAAATTGAAAAGAATTTTTACAAGTGGTTTTGCGATTATATCGTGGAAACCGTGAAACTCATCACGATGAGTAAGGAGCAATTATTGAAGCGAATGACCTTCACCGGCGTAGAAAAACTAAATCAATATGCCGCTGAAGGGAGGTCAGTAGGCGTGTATTTAGGTCATTTAGGCAACTGGGAATGGATCACTTCGCTGCCCTATTGGACCCAAAATGCCACTTGTTGCCAACTTTATCACCCTTTAGAAAACGAATATTTCGACCGACTTTTCCGCTATGTTCGCGAGCGAAACGGGGCTTATTGCATCCCTATGCAAGAGTCATTACGCAAGATTTTGGAGTTCAAGAAAGCCAAAAGGCCCGTCATTGTAGGCTACATTTCCGACCAAACACCACTTTGGTGGAACATTCATCACTGGCTAACTTTCCTCAATCATGATACACCTGTGCTCACAGGAGCCGAGCGAATTGTGAAGCATCTTAACCAGGTCGTAATGTATGGTGACATGAAACGTATAAAAAGAGGTTATTACAACTGCGAGATGAAAGTTATCACAGAACATCCTACGCAGTTGAAAGACTTCAATATTACCGATTCCTATTTCGTTCAAATGGAACATTCCATTCGCCAACAACCAGGAATTTACCTCTGGAGCCACAACCGATGGAAGCGCACACGCAAATATTTTAATGAGCACTTCGAACACAAAAATGGAAAAGTATATCCAAAAGAAGTAAGAAAAGAGATGTAGAAAACAGGATTGAGATGGTGCAAGATGGATGTATGGGTAAGCTCTCGTTATAAAATTTCTACCGAAAATTAGGTCTTTTTAAACGTATCTAAAAAGAATTTCTTTATCTTTGTGCTTAAGAATTCTTCGTTATAATTATTCAAATGATGGTAGATATCGTTATACCTATATATAAAGTAACCCCCAGTGCAGACGATTGCGTATCAATTAGACAGACTTTCGCGGTACTAAAGCAACATTGTATCACCTTTATTCATCCCAAAAGTCTTGATCTCTCGTCCTATAAAACGTTCGGACATGCACGATTTCAAGCATTCGATGATTACTTTTTCGACAGCATACAGGGGTATAACAGCCTACTATTAAATGCTGATTTCTACAAAACCTTTGCACAAGAATACATGCTTATCTGCCAAACTGATGCCTATGTTTTTAAGGATGATCTGGATTTATGGTGTAATAAAAACTATGATTATATCGGAGCACCTTGGTTGCGTAGTCACAAACACATTCCTTTGGCAAAAAAAGTTTGGGAAAATATCGTTTGCTCCATACTACAAATGACAAATTATCACGGTAATCAGACAACACAAAAAAACAAAGCGCTTCTTTATAACGCTGTTGGGAATGGTGGTTTCTCACTTCGCAAACGCGAAAAAATGATAGCTGTTTTGGAACAGCTTCAACCACAAGTGCAAGTTTACTTAAACCCAAAGAATACAAACCGCTTCTTTGCTGAAGATGTATTTTTCAGCATTGAACCACAACGCCACGGTCTGAAATTCAATAAACCCTCTACTAATGAGGCCTGCAACTTCGCCATAGAGAATAAACCCGAATTGGCATTAGCATTGAATGCAGGACATCTTCCAATGGGATGTCATCGTTGGAATAAAGAGAATCGACTGTTTTGGAAACATTATATAGATGATGACACAGAGCGAATTTAAAGGAAAGTCTATCATTTTGGCTGTACCAAACCACTTTAAGTTGCCGCAGCGATTGAAAGAGAACTTAATGTTTTTGGGATTTGAGGTCTATTTACTACAAAGTGATGAACAGATTATATTATCTTTAAAAGATACGCTGATTCATACTTTTAAGAAGCTAGTATATAAAGATAAAACCTATAAACAATTGGTTAAAAACCGAAAAAGTAAGCAAAAACATCTGCGGTTGCTATCAACTATTGATAAAGTGGACTATGCACTGTTCATCCGTCCCGACTTATTCGATTACGAAGTCGTGAGAGTTGCCAAACAAAGGGCAGGAAAAATTGTTGCCTACCAATGGGATGGAATGAAACGTTACCCTTTGGTTAAAAGCTACATTCCATGGTTTGATCAATTCTATGTTTTCGATAAAAATGATCTAAAGGACTTCCCTCAAGCGAAATATACTACCAATTTCTATTTCGATGATATTACTTCTGAGATGCCAAGTGTTCCCAATACAGTATTTTTCTTAGGTACCTACATGAAGAATAGAATTCCTTTGCTCAAGCAGATCAGTAGTATATTGACAGCTTATGGTCTCACACCGAAGTTTTTTTTGTTCACAAAGAGAAAACGGAAAAGGACTACTCATATTAAATTAATTTATAAAAAACTCTCTTTTGAACAAAGCATTCGATTGGAACAGCGCGCAGACTACTTGTTGGATTTAAATAATTCTATTCACAGTGGCCTTTCTTTTCGCACATTTGAAAGCATTGGTTATGATAAAAAGCTCATTACCAACAACCCAGAAGTGTGCGGATTTGACTTTTATAATCCCAACAATATCTTTGTCTTCGACAGTCATCATTTTAAAAATTCAGTACGGTTGGCTCATTTCTTTCAAACCCCTTATCAGCCACTTGACAAAGAAATAAAAACAAAATATAGTTTCACTAATTGGATAAAGTATATATTAGAATGAGAAAAAAACTATTGTTTGTTGCTCCTGATTATTATGGATTTCATCAAGTTGTCATGCAAGGGCTAATGGATTATAGTGGATATGACGTTATTTTTTTAAGGTCAAACTTAAAATTCCACTATAAGAGCTTTGGACAACACTTTTATAATACACTATCAAAAGTGATATTTCACAAGAATCGGAAACCACAGATGCGCGATGCTTGTCTAAAAGATATTGTAGACCAACAGGAACATTATGATCTATTGTTCATCAATGCTCCTTATTTACTTTCAGACACTTTACTCAACTATATCCTGCAAAAGTCACAAACTTCTGTCTGCATCTTTTGGGATAGTATTGATAAAATTCCTCCACAAAAAAATTACTTGAATCGCTTTAACAAGCTATTTAGCTTTGATCCTGTAGATTGTAAACACTACCACTTGTTGCAAATCACAAACTTCTTTTTCGCAGAAGCACAACAACAACCCTCATCATTCGACGTGGCTTATCTTGCTACTTACGACACAAGAATAACCGACACAAAGCGTATTATAGAGAGATTAGAAGAACAAAACATCACTGTAAAAGCAAAAATTTTTATTCATAAAGCGAGCAAAAGCTTATTGAAACTGCCTCCGCAAGTAGAACTTACCTACAAAATAGTGCCGTTTCCGAAGGCTTATAGATATTATCTTGATAGCAAAGTTATCTTGGATATAGCACATTCTAATCAGAAAGGACTGTCATTCCGACCATTCGATGCAATGGGATTACGTAAGAAACTTATCACCACTAATACCGATATTGTGCACTATGATTTCTATCATCCCAACAATATCTTTGTCATTGACAACATCAATGACTTCACAATCCCATCTGATTTTTTCACAACACCCTATCAAGATATTCCTTCCGATATTAAAAAGAAATATACTATCAAAAATTGGATAAAACAAATAACTACAACATGAAGCATCGAGTATTTTTTCTTTGCCCCAATAATAAATTTATTAGCGGCGGCGTCCGACAGATTTTCCATCAAGCAGAAATCCTCAATAAGAAAGGTATTGAGGCTTACGTTCTTTTAAATAAGGAAACAAAACAATGCTGGTTTCAAAGCCAAGCACACATTGCTTATAGCCCCTATCTATTCAAACAGTTGCATTATGCTATCCGTAAGAAGAAGCTAAAGCTTATTAGTAAGCTCAAATTAAACTATTTAAAACAGAAAGGTATTCGTATTAAGCAGAGCGACGTGCTTGTAACACCTGAAATCTATGGCGGCCACATCAATAAACTTTTTCCAAATAACCCTGTCGTAATCTTTAATCAAAATTGCTATTATACCCTCAATACTTATGATGAAACAAAATCAGATACCCCCTTGCCTTATCAGCAATCTAACACATTAGGCACCATCGTCGTATCAGACGATTCATTGGCTTATCTGAACTATGTTTTTCCCATGGCACGGGTATACAGAATACACATTGGCATACAAGCCACCTTTTTTCATGATTATCCAAATAAGAAGAAGCAAATATGTTACATGCCTCGTAAACTAAATGAGGATATAGCGCAGATTATCTACATTCTGAAACAACACGACGTACTCCACGATTGGCAGCTTATTCCCATAGAAAACAAAACTGAGGAAGAGGTTGCTCAAATCATGAAAGAGAGTATCTTTTTCCTCAGTTTCAACTATAGAGAGGGATTTGGTCTGCCACCTGCAGAAGCAATGGCCTGCGGATGCTATGTAATTGGTTATCATGGTGAGGCTGGAAGAGAGTACTTTAAGCCAGAATTTTCTACAGTTGTTGAGAACAGAGACATCATTACTTATACAAAAAAAGTGGAAGAATTGATTGCTATCTACAATCAAACACCCAAATTAATCATAGAAAAAGGCAGGAAAGCAGCAGCATTTATCGCAGCTAATTATTCAATGGAGCAACAAGAAGCTGAAACAATTCGTATATGGGAGCAACTCTTAAAAATAGCAAAAGAGTAAAACCACTCAAATACTTTTCATCTTATCAATCATACAATTTAACTTTGTCTTAATTACAATTTCATATTGAACATCAGAAAAATCTTCAACATGTATAATCTTTATTTCAACAACTTCGTTGCAAGTTTGTAAGTAAACAGAACCCTCGGATGGGATAAATCCCATTGTTGCCCTCAGTCTGTATCAATTCGCGATGCTTTTTGCTGATATCTTTCAACGCGTTTCCTACAGACTTTCTTAGATATTCGCTTTCGTGCGCTTTGTGTTGACTGATTAATGCAATGGCAATTGATGGATTTTCTTTGAAGAATGGGCGACTTGTCCAAATCCGTAATCCTTCTGTTACCGCACGAATAACATTCGGATTGTCATCATTTAGCCATTTTTTTATAAGTGGCAACGATGCTTCATAGCCTCTGTATTTGCAAACTTCATCAAAAGCCTTTGCAAGCATTTCCTGCACTCGCCAATGCTCATCAGTGCTTATTCGCTCCTTCAGAAAGCAAAGTGCGTCGTCATCTTCCGTTGCCAATCTACCCAATATCGTTGTTGCCAACATTCGAATTTGGTAGGCATTGTGCTCAAAAAGCTCACCAGCAAGCTCTGCACATCGCTCCTTTGAGTATGTAGAAATAATCTCATTAGCACCTTCAATGATATGCTGAAAGCCATGTTCTATGGACAAAATTCTGTTTAATAGGCTATCAATTTCCATTTTTATTTTAAAATTTATAAGAAAGTAACACGTAAAATAACTCCTCCCCACGCCTGCGCATTTCGGCAAATTCCTTTTGCGCTTCTTCTTCAAATGCTCTCTTTCGCTCAATAGCACGTTTAAAACCTGCAATGAGTTCTTCTCTTGTTTTTTCCTTACATGTTATCATATTCTGCCTTTATTACATTGTAAAGATATATTTTTATTTTTACATCGCCAAACAAATAGGTATTAAACGCCCAATAATTGTTTGATTGTATACCCTGTTTGTAGCCTCTTATATCATGAAGAAAAGACAAGTCAGGTATCTACCTTTCACCATAAGGATTAATAAGGGGAATAAACCATCTTTAATATAAACAACATTGCTTTACTTATTTTAGAAAATGTCAATAGAATCATTGAAAGCTCTTACTATATAATCCCTACCTATCATTGTTTTTAGGTACTGCTTATTTGGTTAGTAGTACACCCTATCAATATCTATTTAAAGCATATCATGTAAAATACTTAATTTTGAGTATTTTTTGAATTTAGAAAAAAATCTACCTTTGCACCGAATTATAATAAATAATATATCATATGATTTTTTGATGGGCTTGCACGAGTTGCCTATAAAGCGAATGAAAGCTGGAGAGGTTATTTTAGCAGGAAAAATTAATGGAAGATGGGGAGGTTTAAGAATATCTAAACATTAAAATATATAATATTAATATGAAAAAATTTTACTTGTTATTTGTAGGGCTTGCTTTACAGGCTAATTTATGGGCACAAGAACACCCCTTTCGCATTGAATTGGGCTTAAACTATCCGATAACATTACGTGCAATGGGAATGAAAGAGAGTCATATAGGCATGTATGTAGAGGGAAAATATCGTTTCAATGAAAGCCCTTTACGTGTAAATTTAAAACTCAGTTATGAGAGTTATTCTATAGTACAGAAACAATATGCCAATTCCCCATTCAATGGGCGTTCATTGGTTGTACTCCCATCATTACACTATTGTTTTCCACTTTCTCAAAAGATGTTATTCTATGCAGGTGCAGGTGCAGGTGTAACTTTTGATAATCAAGGTAGAGGCGTCTTCAATGAGGGTGAAAGGACTCATTTTTTGTGTGCTCCACAAGCAGGCATTGAATTATTTAAGCATTTAGGAATAACTGCCCAATATAGCATTACACAAAAAGATTTCAACCGTTTAGTCTTAGGAATAGGCTATATTTTTTAAACGCTGATTTACTCTATAGCAAATCAGCATAGAAGTAAAAGATATAAAAGGAAAGCTATTCACTGCCCATTAGTGAGTAGCTTTCTCCGTAATATGCAGCATTATCTCTAATCTTCATTTATAAGTTTTGAACCATAGGAGTCTAAACTTACAAGAAGCCTACACGTAACACACACTCCTCCAGCACTGTTTCGTGCACCATTCCAGGCCATCTTCTCCTTTAAAATGAAGCCAAGCGCATGTCACCTTTTTCCAAATAGGCTTGATGAAAAGCGAAAGCCGCACCTAAACAATGGGGCTCGTGCCCTCTACCGGCCATCTTTAAATAGTCTCTTAACAACGGACGATAGTCGGGATGCGCACAATTTTCGATAATTTCCTGTGCTCTTCGCAACGGACCTTTACAGCGAAGGTCGGCCACACCCTGCTCGGTTACGATGGCATCCACATCATGTTCGGTGGAATCAACATGGCTACACATGGGCACAATGGTGCTCACTCGGCCACCCTTCATCGTACTTGGCATCGTGAAAATGCTCAAATAGCCATTCCGTTCATAGTCACACGACCCGCCAATGCCATTCATTAACTGACTACCACACACGTGACTGGAGTTCTCATGCCCATAAATGTCACACTCCATAGCCGTGTTCATGGCAATAACGCCAAGCCTTCGGATCACTTCGGGCGAATTACTGATCTCACTTGGACGAATAACTACGTGACGATAGAAATAATCCATGTTGGCATAAATATCCTGAAGCGTCTCGTTAGTCACCGTCAACGACGAACAACTGGCATCGATAATCTTGCCGTTTTTCATGTGTTTGATGACCGCATCCTGCACCACTTCGGTATAAACCGAAAAGTTTGGAATGGCCGGATGATGCCCTAAAGCCTCCAAAACAGCATTGCTGATGACGCCTACACCACTCTGAACGGGCAGAAACTCCTTGGGAAGCAACCCCCGTTTAAGGTCAGAAACCAAGAAATCGGCCACATGATGCCCCATTTGCTGCGTCACCTCGTCAACGGGTTTAAAGCATCTGGCTTCCTCGGGAATGCAACATTCCACCACACCCACAATCTTATTGCAGTCGATTTCAACAAACTCTTTGCCAATTCTGTCGCCCACATGATTAATCATAATGGGCAAACGATGGGGGCAACGCGCCGGTTCATAGACATCATGCAACAGCCCCGACTGCGGACTATGAAAGGTATTAAGTTCTAAAATCACATGTTTGGCCAAACGAACAATCGTGGGCACCACGCCACCCGCACTCGTTAAATAGGCCCGACAGGTGCTTCCGGCCTGCATATAGCCACTCACTTCGATAATAGCCCAATCGATTTTGCCATAGAAGCCGCGCCGCAAACGCTCGGCAACATGGCCCAAGTGCATGTCTTCAAAATCAATTTCGCCGGCATTGGTGTGCTCCCTAAAGTCCTTGTTGGTGGAAAAAGGCGTCCGAAACTTGATGCCATTGCAGCGCGCCATGTCGCCCTCTACGCTCTGACCTGTAGAGGCTCCGGTGATGATTCCTACCTGAAACGGACGCCCTGCACAATGTTCGGCTTGGCAACGTTTCGACAACTCACGAAAAACAGCTTTAGGAACACCATTCGGAGTGAAACCCGATAAGGCCAAAGCGTCATCGTGTTGAATCAATGCTGCAGCTTCTGCTGCTGTTAACCTCGTGTAATTCATCACTTTGCTTAGGTTGATTTGCAACAAAGATACCATTTATTTTAAAAACAACAAGCTTTCTTTCGCTTTTTATTTTTCCTTTTTTCGCATCTCATTTTTATCGTTATGATATTCTTTTACAAACGCCTCTTCATAACTTCTCCATTTAAAACTTTAAAACCTTTCATCGCATTTACGCCAAAAACAGAACCTCCTAATAAACATCTTATAATCAAGTTGTTAAGCATCATGCTCGCTTTTATCAGAAGTTTCTTGCTCAAAAATAGGCCAAAATGAGTTTATATGCCTACATTTTTAGTGCAAAAAAGCCTCAAAATCCATCCTTTTTGCCGCAAAAAACAATAGCCTTTATCGCGCAAAACAATAGCTTTTACACCATCATGCAATAGGAATAACGAAACAAACCCACACAAAATGCCAAAAAACAACTGTTTTTAGCATGCTCTTTTCTATTTCAATCTTTTTCGATAGCCCTCTTTTTGGTATACAATCTTTACAAAATAAAAATGCAACTAACCGCTCAACCACGCACTAAAAAATGACCACTGCGCCCCAAGTTTCATCGTTCTGTCGCCCAAGAAACAAAAGTTAAATATTTGGGCATGTAGGAATTTGTTCGTAACTTTGCAACGATAATAATAAGATTGTATAACTATTGTGGAAAAATTTGGCTGCTTGCAACCACATAAAAAAATGCTAAAACTGCAAAATCCCCCTTTAGATTTTACGGTTAACAAGCGTTTTTCCACGTTTAAAAAGTAATGGAAAAATGAGTTATTTATTTTCATCCGAGTCGGTTTCCGAAGGACATCCCGACAAAGTTTCTGACCAAATCTCAGACGCTATCTTAGACCAGTTCCTGGCTTATGATGCAAATGCCCATTGCGCGGTAGAGACTTTCTGCACCACCGGGCAAGTGATTATCATGGGAGAAGTGCGCTCACAAGAGTACATCGACCTGCAAACAATAGCCCGAGAAACCATCAAAAAGATTGGATATACAAAGGCCGAATATCAGTTTGATGGCAATTCGTGTGGCATTCTCACCGCCATTCACGAGCAAAGCGACGACATCAACCGTGGTGTTAGCCGTGAAGAAGACGAGCAACAAGGTGCCGGCGACCAAGGAATGATGTTCGGATATGCGTCCAATGAGACAGACAACTATATGCCTGTTTCATTAGAATTGGCACATGTTTTGATGAGCACCTTGGCTGAAATTCGCAAAGAAGGCCGGCAAATGACCTATCTGCGCCCCGACAGTAAGAGCCAGGTGACGATTAAATACAACGACAACAACGAACCCGTTCGCATCACCGACATCGTGATTAGCACCCAACATGATGAATTTTCAAAGGATGATGAAGCGATGTTGGCACAGATAAAAGCCGACGTCATCAACACGCTCATTCCACGAACAAAGGCCAAACTCAGCGAAAAGGTGCTGCGACTCTTCAACGATGACATCGTCTATCACGTGAATCCGACAGGTAAATTTGTCATTGGTGGGCCTCATGGCGACACGGGTTTGACAGGAAGAAAGATTATTGTTGATACCTATGGCGGCAAAGGTGCACATGGTGGTGGTGCCTTTTCGGGTAAAGATCCATCGAAAGTCGACCGCTCTGCGGCCTACGCTGCACGCCACATTGCCAAGAATATGGTAGCAGCTGGCGTGGCCGATGAGATGCTTTTGCAACTGGCTTATGCCATTGGCGAGGCGCAACCTGTGAGTGTTTATGTCAACACCTACGGCAGAAGTCACGTCAATATGACGGATGGTGAGATTGCCAATAAGATTAAATCGATGTTCAATCTCACCCCAAAAGCCATCGAACGCAACCTGAAATTGCGCCAACCGATGTATGTAGAGACGGCAGCATACGGCCACATGGGACGCGAAAACAAAGTGGTAAAGAAAACTTTCACCAGTCGTTATCACGAAACAAAGACACTCGATGTGGAATTGTTTACTTGGGAAAAGCTCGACCTTGTAGACCAAATTAAGAAAGCATTTAAACTATAATTCAACATAAGAGCAGGGTGGATGGACACGACTATCCACCCTGCCGTACCACAAAATGAGGCAAATAGAGGACTCCATTGCACGAAACGAAGCCGGCATTGACGCCCTTCAGCAAGTGATCAAGGCACAACAACCGTTGACACCTGCACAGGTTTTGAGCAAATTGCCGAAGGATGCCACGCCCGAACAGCAAGATTCTGCCATTCAGGCACAGATTAAACCTTCGGAAATCACCTGGAGCAACCGCCCCGATACCCTGCATCTGCCCGGACAATCGCCCGGGAAAAGCTGGCGCGATGTGACGCTCCCGAAATATTATAAGGAGTCGTTTTTCTCGCAATCGCCTCTCTTTCACCCCGAACAACCGGGTGGAAGAATTGGCTTTGCGGGCGATCCTATACCCTATACACTGGCGGGTGACAACGTGGTGACAAGCATTTTAATCGGTTGTTTTATGCTTGGAGCCATTGCATTCACACGCTCAAAAGACTTTATTACACGGCAAACAAAGAATTTTTTTCATATTCAACGTGCCGGAACAACCGAAATATCCGAGACGGCAAGCGAACTGCGTTTGCAGTTTTTCCTGATGCTTCAAACGAGTCTGCAACTGGCTTTGCTCTATTTCCTCTATATAAAAGCAACCGTAAGCGACACGTTTATCGTTGAACAATATCAAGTAATTGGCGGTTTTGCAGCAGTCATCTTCGCCTATTTCATCCTGAAAATACCACTTTATAGCTTGGTAAATGCAACCTTTTTTGATAAGAAAAAAAATCAACAATGGCTGAAATCCTATCTCGTTCTCACATCGGTTGAAGGACTTCTCATTTATCCTGCCATTCTATTGGTCACTTATTTTGATTTCCAATTAGAATATGCCATGTCCTATACGCTATCCATAATTGCATTAGGCAAATTGCTATCATTCTACAAGACCTACCTCATCTTTTTCAAACAGAATGGTAATTTTCTGCAAAATATTTTGTACTTTTGTGCCCTTGAAACCATGCCTCTCATAGGATTATGGGGATTTTTGGTGATGATAAGTAGTTTTTTGAAAATAAATTTTTAAGACATCGATGATTAAAAAGATACTGGTTTCTCAGCCAAAGCCTGCAAGCGATAAATCACCTTATTATGACATCGCAAAAGAACATAATATAGAAATGGTGTTTCGCCCATTCTTTAAGGTTGAAGGTATCACTACAAAAGAATTCAAACAGCAAAAGATTAATCTCTTAAATTATACGGCTGTTGTCTTCACTTCGCGCCATGCTATCGACAATTACTTCAAACTTGCGAAGGAAATGCGCATCACAATTCCTGAGGACATGAAATATTTTTGCCTGATAGAGACGATTGCTTTATACATTCAAAAATATGTTCAATATCGCAAACGCAAAGTCTTCTTCGGCACAAGTGGAAAGATTGAGGGCTTGATTCCTTTGATGCAAAAGCATAAACAAGAACGCTATTTGGTGCCACAAAGCAGTGTTCACAACGATGATATTAAGAATTTGCTCGATGCAAAGAAGCTGAAACACGATGAATGTGTGATGTATAGCACCGTAAGCAACGACTTTTCGGAAGCCGAAAAAAAGAAATTCGATTATGATATGGTGGTGTTTTTCAGCCCAACAGGCGTAAAAGCACTCAAACAAAACTTCCCCGATTTCAAGCAAGGTGATATTAAAATTGCTGCATTTGGGCCTGCAACAGCCAAAGAAGTGGAAGCACAAGGCTTGAGAATTGATTTGGTTGCGCCCTCGAAAGAGCATCCTTCGATGACTGCTGCACTGAAAAATTATCTCGAAAATCAACCCTAAAACTTCCTGAAAAGGAATTGACGATGGTCGAAAAGCCCTCGAACAGTTTCCCAAAACAAGAGCGCATTTGCAGTAAAAAGCTCATGGATAGGCTCTTTAATGGCAGAGAAAGCCATGCGATGTCGGCCTATCCCATCCGTGTAATCTATCGTTTTGAAACGCAAGAGGAGGGTGATGATGAAATTCCAAAGGCGCAAGTGCTGATGAGTGTGCCGAAAAAATGCTTCAAAAGGGCCGTGAAACGCAACCGAGTGAAACGGCAAATGAGAGAAGCTTATCGCTGCAATCGTCATTTACTTACGGCGCAAGTACCCGAAAATAAAAGCGTCCTTATGGCCTTTGTATGGCTTGATGCCGCACTATATCCTACGAAAGAGGTGGCCGAAAAAGTGAAAAATTTGTTACAACGAATAAGTGAAAAGCTATGAAAGTAATCCGAATCATAGCCCACTTCATCATGCAAATATTGGTAAAAATATTGCTTCTGCCCATCCTTTTCTATCAATATTGCATCTCACCCCTCACACCTCCATCGTGTAGATTTACGCCTTCGTGTTCTGAATACGCCCGACAAGCACTGCTTAAACATGGTCCTTTCAAGGGATTGGCATTGGCAATATGGCGCATTCTCAGATGCAATCCTTGGGGAGGAAGCGGCTATGACCCCGTCCCTTAATCCATTTTCACTGCAAATAGATAACAGAAACATAACCCATGTGGCATCGACTATCGGCGATTTGCCACACCATAAAGAAATAAAGCACTATGATAAAGAATTTTGTTGAAGAGTTAAAATGGCGTGGAATGCTTGCACAAATCATGCCAGGCACAGAAGAATACCTACAAAAGAATAGGGTTTCAGCTTATTTAGGCACCGATCCTACTGCTGATTCACTACACATTGGCCACCTTTGTGGCATCATGATGTTGCGCCATTTGCAGCGTTGTGGTCACAAACCCTATTTGCTTATTGGTGGCGCTACGGGCATGATTGGCGACCCATCCGGCAAGAATCAGGAGCGCAATTTGCTCGATTCTGCCACGCTTTATCATAACCAAGAGGCCATAAAGAAGCAGGTATCGAAGTTCCTTTCCTTTGATAGTGAAGAGCCAAATAAGGCTGAAATGGTCAATAATTACGACTGGATGAAGGACTTTTCTTTCCTCGATTTCGCCCGAGAAGTGGGCAAACACATCACCGTTAACTACATGATGGCGAAAGAATCTGTGCAGAAACGACTCAATGGAGAGGCACGAGATGGCTTATCATTCACTGAATTTACCTACCAACTTTTACAGGGATATGACTTCCTTTATCAATACCAACACTACGGAGTTAGGCTGCAATTAGGAGGTAATGACCAGTGGGGTAACATGACAACGGGTACTGAATTGATCCGCAGAACCTTAGGAAATGATGCCGAAGCCTATTGCCTTACCTGCCCATTAATTACCAAAGCAGATGGCAAAAAGTTTGGAAAGACCGAGCAAGGCAATATTTGGTTAGACAGAAACCGCACCACTCCCTACGCCTTTTACCAATTCTGGCTCAACGTTAGTGATAGCGATGCCGAACGTTATATCAAGATATTCACCGATCTTGACAAAGAAACGATCGATGCTTTGGTAGCAGAACACGCACAAGATCCCGGCAGAAGAGTGCTGCAAAAGCGCTTAGCTGAGGAAGTAACCACCCTGGTTCATTCCAAAGAAGACCTTGAAATGGCCATTGCTGCCAGCAACATTCTCTTCGGAAAAGCAACAAAAGAGAGCCTCGAACAGCTCGATGAAGCCACCCTTAACGATGTCTTTAAAGACGTACCCCATTATGAAATTGACCGCAACCAGTTGGGATTGCCGGCCATTGACCTCCTCAATCAAGACGGAATGGACATCTTTCCCAGCAAAAGTGAAATGAGAAAGCTCGTTAAAGGCGGTGGCGTGAGCTTGAATAAAGAGAAACTTGAGGCCTTCGACCGCATCATTTCTGCCGATGATCTCATCGATGGTAAGTACTTATTGGTGCAGCGTGGCAAGAAAAATTATTACCTGTTAAGCGTGAAGTAATGGCAAAAAAATTTGGTAGTAGCTAAAAAAACTATTACCTTCGCAGCCGAATTCGTCTTGAATTCACTCATCGTTTTGTCCTATGGTGTAATGGTAGCACTACAGTTTTTGGTTCTGTCAGCGGTGGTTCGAGTCCGCCTGGGACAACGTTCATTTAGAGATTTGCCTTGAAAGTGAAATGCTTTCAAGGCATTTTTCGTATCATTCATTACCCATTTCATAGTGCTTCATCTCCCATAATAAAGTGAAACGAGCACTAAATAATATAAAAAATACAAACCATCTTATCTTATTATTCTTTAATTTTCTTTAGTTTTGCTCCATATAATCCATCGTATAACCCCTCATTCGTATCAAAAATGAAAATCAATCAAAAAGAAATCATCAAAGTTTGTATTGTAATTGTAGCAGGTATTGCCGCTATTATGTGCTGTCATCAACTGAGCAATGGTCTCCAATACTTCAGAAAAGGCACAAATAAAATACAGGTTACGGGCATGGCCGAAAAGCAAATTACGAGCGATCTTATCGTTTGGAACATCACAGTTAACGGCGAAGCGAGTAGCCGAGGCGAAGCTTATCAAGAGTTTAATCAATCAAGTCGCGCCATCAAACAATATCTCAGCGCCAATAACATCCCCGATTCGGCCATCACTACCAATAGCGTTAGCATCGAAAAACTGACCAAAAGTTTCTATGATTCGCAGTCAGAACGCTATATAGAAGTTGATAATGGTTACCGCGTTACGCAGAACATAGCCGTTAGTTCGCACGATTTAAACACCGTAGAGCGCGTTTATCAAAAGATTTCTGCACTTTATAGCCGCGGAATTAACTTCAGTAGCAACGACCCACTCTACTACTATACCCGTTTAAACGACCTCAAAATGGAATTACTCCACAACGCAAGTCTCGACGCTTACAAGCGAGCTGAGACCATAGCAGAGGGATGTAATGCCAAAGTTGGTGCGTTACAATCGTCATCTATGGGCGTTTTTCAAATCGTAGGTCTTGACAGTAGTGAAGATTATAGCTGGGGAGGAACCTTCAATACCACCGATAAAGAAAAGAAAGCCAGCATCACTATTCGTGCAGTTTACACGCCACGCTAAGAGAGAAAATCACGTTTGTAGAAACATTTACAAATATTTGGTAAGCGCATAAAAAAGCGTTACCTTTGCAAAGCTTTTCATTGCTTGTCCTATGGTGTAATGGTAGCACTACAGTTTTTGGTTCTGTCAGCGGTGGTTCGAGTCCGCCTGGGACAACATTCTAACAGCCGTTAAACATCGTTCTGCGATGTTTAACGGCTTTTTTCATGCGCCTTTCTTTCTTCTATCACTGCTTTTACACGTGCAATGATTGTCGCTTCATCCAACAAATTCATACACGCGTAATCACCACGAAAGCATGGTTTGTTTCCAAAAATGCTGCAAGGACGGCACGATAAATCCATTTGAACCGCATTTTCCATGCGCTGATGCCACCCCATAAAGCCTGCATAAGGATGGGTTGCACCCCAAATGCTCACCACAGGCGTGCCCACTAACGAAGCAAAGTGCATGTTGCCGCTATCCATACTCACCATAACATCTAAATGACTCATCAGGATAAGCTCTTCCTTCAGCTCGTTTAACAAGCGCGAAGCATTCGTAACTTCAGGAACACGCGCTGCAAATTCATCTAATTTTTGCAACTCATTTTCACCCCCACCAAACAAGAATATCCGCACATGTGCATCATCTGCTATCAATTTCTCTATCACATGCTGCATCTTTTCCCAGGGATACATCTTTCCTTTGTGTGCCGCAAAAGGAGCAATACCAATCCACTTCTCGCCCTCTTCCTTTGCTTCGATGCGCGAAAGCAGCACTGAAAAGTCGCCACCTTCTGACGGAAACAGCGACATAAAATCATATTTTATAGGATAACCCAACTGCTTTAACACCTCAGCATAGTTATCAAACGACGTAGGAAGCGACTTTAAAACCTTCTGTTCACGTGCGGTAAGCTGCTGCCGTTCATGCCGATGTTTGTTGATAGAAGCAACGGGAACACCACTTAACCAAAAGCGATAGCGCAACAATTTAGACCGAAGCACATCATGAAAATCAGCCACTCCCGAGAATTGTTTGGCTTGAAGACGTTTCGAAAGCTTGCGCAATCCCAACAAACCCTTATACTCATGCTTCAAATCGGCACCCATAAAACTCACGTTAGGCGCTAAACCTTTGAAGAAAGCACCTGCAAAAGGCCTACTCAACACCGTGATATGCAGTTTGGGATACTGCTTTGCCAAAGCCGAAATAATAGGCACTGTCATCGCAACATCGCCCATTGCCGAGAACCGTATGATTAAAAGATGTTCCATGGAAAGAAAAAATTAAAACATGATGGTTGATGGCTTACAATGCTGTTACAACACTATTTCTTATAAAGCACAGGGTTGGTGTCGGCATCATTATACATTTTCATTTGCCGATACACCTTCATATAGATTTTTCCTGCTGCAATATCTGCCAGTAACTGATCAATCGCCAAACTCAAATCTTTTTGCTGTTCGAGCAGAATTTGCAATTTAGCTTCGCATTTTGCAACATGTTCCGGGGTAGCATCCTTTCGTAAAGTCTCCTCTTTCATGTGATAAATTTTCAACGCTAAAATGCTTAATCGGTCAATAGCCCACGCAGGACTTTCGGTGTTCAACCGCGCATTATCCAGCACATGCACCGCCTTATAGCGCGTTCTAAAGTAAGAATCAATCTGTTCCACCAAGTCAGTGCGCTCCTGATTGCTTTTATCTATCCTGCGTTTCAATGCCAATGCTGCAACAGGGTCGATGTGAGGGTCACGGATAATATCTTCAAAATGCCACTGCACCGTGTCAATCCAGCATTTCAAATACAATCGGTTTTCGATGCTTCCTTCCTCAAACGGGTTATGAATTGGTGCATCAATATCGTCGTTTACATGATAATCATGAATCGCACGATTAAAAATTTCATTGCAATGTTTGGTAAATGACATACGATTTTCTATTGATTGGTTCCTCACAAAAGTAATTCTTTTTTCTTAACCCACCAATATTTATGCACAATATGTGTGGATAAACTTGTGGAAAAGGTCATGATAACATGTGCTAAAAGCAACACACAATCCACAACCTGCCTATCCGTTAACATAAAAAGTGGATTTCCACACCTCAATACTCCGTTTATACTTTCAAAATCCACACTGCTGTTTGCTCCATTTTTATACACACATTCACCTTTCCTATCTTTCAAAAATTTGTGGAAAAAACTACTATCTCATTTAAAATCAAGTTGAAGATATAAAAAAGAGAGTGGATAAAAACCTTAGAAAAGTGGATACGCAAAACATAAAATAAGTACCCTCTTTTTATCCACATATCCACAATCATTCTTCTTATTCTTATCTTTTCTCTTTTTTAAAATATAGAGAAAAATAAAAAGAAGTGGCGTTGAAAACAACATTTTATAGCACATTTTTTTATTTTACAAATTCCTTCGCCAGATTCTTGTATTTGAAAAGAAAAAGCAAGTGAGCGGAAATGCGTTACGTATGATGCATTTTACTAATGCTTTCATTATCAAATCGTTACATTTTTGAAGGCATATTCTTTGCATAAAAAGTGTAAAAAAAGCGATGTTTTAGACACGATAATCGTTTATTTTACTTGTAAAATAAGGCATAAAGTCGCTGTGTTTTGTTTGTAAAGTGGCCCACTTTGTCACACCATCTCATATAAATCAATCTCAAAAGCAAATGAAAAGCGGTTATAAACGGATTTGTTTGAGATTTTAATGGCTATTTCATTGTTTTTGAAGTACTTACTTTTTAATCAATTTTTTTTACAATATTTTCTTCGTTTATATTTTTCTATGGAAGAGAATACGCCATCTGTATTCGATTTTCCCGCCTCGCTTGTGTTTGAAAATAATGGCATTTTATACATTAGAGTAAACGCTTCATACGCACGTTGAATGGTAGATTTAGGAGTTCTCATCCATAAAATTTTGTGAAATCTGAAAAATGTGAGTCATAATAAGTACATTCTTAGATTTTTTCTATTATCTTTGTGCAAGTCATTCAGCACATTCTTGAAAAGCAAAACAAAATGTATGAAACGGCGATGTTGCATTTTTCACTCCGCAGAGAAAAGAATATGGTGGAAAAATGTGAGTTGCTGTTCTTCTGAAACCTATTGAAACGCATGTAACAGCGTAGGGATTGTTGCCTCTTTTTTGAGTGGGTTTGCTGCATGAATAGACATATTTTAAATAGAAAAAGAAAGTAGAATAAAAACAAATACAAACTTTAAAAGAGCACAAAGTCTATGGAAAAGAGATTAATTGTAGGCATTGGTGAGGCGCTTTGGGATATACTTCCCGAAGGAGCTAAGCTGGGAGGAGCACCTTCTAACTTTGCTTTTCACACCCATCAGTTTGGTTTTGACGCGATGGCCATCAGTGCATTGGGTAATGATGTGTTGGGCGATCAGACGCGAAAAGAACTCGATGGCGCAGAATTGAAATATGAAATGCCCATTGTTCCCTATCCAACGGGCACCGTACAGGTGGAACTTGATGACGAAGGTGTGCCCACTTACAAGATTAAGGAGAATGTGGCTTGGGATAATATTCCCTTTACACCCGAGATAGAAGCAGCTGCAAAACGGGCTTGTGCAGTGTGTTTCGGCACATTGGCACAGCGCAATGATGTGTCGAGAGCCACCATTCAGCAGTTTCTTTCGACGACAGATAAAGAGTGTTTGAAGATTTTTGATATCAATCTTCGGCAGACCTTTTACACCAAAGAAATTATCAAAGAGTCATTACAAGCATGTGATGTTCTGAAGATTAACGATGAAGAGCTCATTACTATCGGTCGTCTTTTTGGTTATCCCGGCTTGGATATAGAGGATAAGTGTTGGCTTATCTTGGGCAAATACAACCTGAAAATGTTGATTTTAACCTGTGGTGTGAATGGAAGTTATGTGTTTGCGCCGGCTGCTAAATCATTCGTTGAGACACCAACAGTTGATGTTGTTGACACAGTTGGTGCGGGAGATAGCTTTACAGCAGCCTTTACTGCTGCCATTCTTTCAGGCGAAACCATTGAAAAGGCCCATCAGTTTGCCGTCGAAGTGAGCGCTTATGTGTGCACACAAAATGGTGCTATGCCCACTTTGCCTAAGCAATTTAAGGAGAAATTAGTACAAAAATAAATAGATTCTGGTAAGTTTTTTCTGTTAAATGACTATTTTTTAGAACCGAATGCGGGCAGATTGTGATAATCTGTCCGTGTTTTTTATAAGTGTTTTAATATCATTTAAGCTCCCTTCAAAGGGTCCATTATGTTCTAATTTCAAGGTACACATAGCCGAAGCAAACCGACCTGCCTCTTGAAAGGTAGCACCTTGGCTACGCATGTAGAGGTAACCAGTGGAATAAGTGTCGCCACATCCCGTGGCATCGACAATCTTTTGCGGGGGATAGGCTGGGATTTCGTAGTATGTTTTGTCGGCATAAATGAGGCTACCATAGCTGCCTAAGGTGATAATGACTTCGCGAATGCCATAAGAAGCTAACTTCTTGGCTACGGTTTTCGGATTGTTTAGTTGCATAATGGCATGCATTTCGTGCTCGTTAAGCTTAATCATATCAACATAAGGAAGCACGGCATCCATGTCTTTCCAGTCTACAGCATACACCTTTTCGCCGCGCACTTCGCGCAAATAACCTTGCACATCAATCGAAATGCGCCCTTTCTGCGAGAGATATTTCACGATTTCCGGCGAAAAATCATCTGCTAAAAGCGAACCTAAATGAAACACTTCGGCCGCCAAAGGTTTCATCTCTTCTATCGTAAAAGGGGCTGCTTTGGCCAGTACACGCTGTGTACGTTGATTGGAATTAAGACCATAATGATTTTCAAAAAATACGCTATGTGGGCTCGAATAGCTGAGCACATCGATATTCATTTGGCGCAAACGGTCGACTTCTTCCTGCGACTCTTTCCCTATTTTTGTAACCAATTGAAAGGGAAAATCGGGCGAAAGATGGTGCATACCATGCGCCATATAGAAAGAAGTCCCACCTGCCATGTCGATGGTTTGCTGTGGAGTAATGATTCTATCTCGTGTAATATGCCCGATACAACATATTTTATTCATCGTTACTGTCTGCCATTCCATTCATCAATCGCTTTGCAAATGCAGCATCATTCGCGTAAAAACATTTGCATCTTACGATAGGTATGTTTGCAAAGGTATAAAAAAAAGCGTAATAAGAAAACTAATATTATATTTTTTGTTTTCGCAAATCATGAAATGATATTTTGGCATTAAACCCCTAAAGATACATAATAAATTGTACATTGTCCGTTGGTTATCTTAACTTTTTAGTACCTTTGCCTATTCAAAGAGCAAGGTAATGAGCAAGAAGCAAATTCTTTTGATTAACGACATGGCAGGTTATGGCAAGGTAGCTACTGCGGCAATGCTCCCCATTCTGTCGTATTTTGGTCATCCAACTTATAATCTTCCCACAGCATTAGTATCCAATACGCTCGACTATGGGCAATTCAATATCTTGGATACCACGGCATATATCAAAGGAGTTTTCCCCGTTTGGAAGGCTTTAGGCTTTCATTTTGATGCCATTGCTACTGGCTTTATTGTGAGTGAAGAGCAAGCTTTACTCATCTCAAACTATTGCCAATTACAGGCTATGCAGGGCACAACAATTTACGTTGACCCTATTATGGGCGATGAAGGAAAGCTCTATAATGGCATCAGTCCTGCCACTATCAACCACATGCGCAAGCTCATTGCAGTGGCACATCTATGCTATCCCAACTATACCGAGGCGTGTTATCTCACCAATCACCCGTATGATGCAGATGGAGTTGACTTGAAAACGGCCTATGAACTGGTGGATAAATTGCGCGAGATGGGTTCGAAATCGGTCATTATTACGAGTATAAAGGTGAATGAAACACATGCTGTTGTAGGGTATGATGCTGCACAAGATGAGCATTTTATGTTGAGTTATGAAGAAGTGCCCGTGCATTTTCCGGGCACAGGCGACATCTTTTCGGCCATTCTCATCAGTCATTTGCTCAACGATATGCCCCTGAAGTTGGCCACAGCTAAGGCTATGTCGGGCGTTTATCGGCTCATAGAAGCCAATAAAAACAATGAAGATAAGAAGCGAGGTATTCCTCTTGAACAATATTTAAGCATACTTTAGCGTTATGGACTGGTTAAACAACCTTTTCAATATACACTCTTCCATTCAAACCATTGTGGTTGTTTCGCTTATCATTGCCGGTGGTTTGGCTTTTGGAAAAATCAAAATCATGGGCGTTTCGTTGGGCATTTCCTTCGTATTCTTCGTTGGAATTCTGGCGGGTCACATGGGGTTTAGCGTCGATTCGGTGGTGCTTGATTATGTGGAAACCTTTGGATTGTCAATGTTTGTCTATTGTTTAGGGTTGCATGTTGGTCCCAACTTCTTTGGATCTTTACGGCATGAAGGGATGCAACAAAACGTTTGGAGCCTCATTATTATTATTGCAGGAACGCTCTTTTCCTTGTTGCTTATTCCGTTAACCGGTATTAACTTGCCAAATATGGTGGGCATTTTGTGTGGTGCAACCACCAATACTCCTGCCTTAGGTGCTGCAACTCAGGCCTTAGAACATGTGGGATTGCCCAGTGGAACCGTGGCACTTGCCACCGCAGTTACCTATCCTTTGGGTGTATTGGGTGTGATTATTGTGATGGTTGTTTTGCGCAAATACTGTGTAAAGCCCGAGCATTTAACACCCCAAAGCAATGACAATCACGACCACACTTATATTGCACAGTTTGAAGTAGTGAACCCCGCTGTGGGGCATAAGCGTATTGCTGACATCTCACACATGACGCATTTAAAGTTCATTATCTCTCGCATTTGGCGTAATAGTCAGGTAATTTTGCCCACAGGCGACACCGTTTTAGAGCCCAATGACAGCCTTTTAGTGGTGACCAATCGTGAGGATGAACCTGCAATGGAAATGCTTTTCGGCAGGCGGGTGAATAAAGATTGGAATAAAGATGCTATTGATTGGAACCACATTGACACACAGTTAGAGAGCCGAATTTTAGTGCTTACGCGGGGTGAACTCAATGGAAAGCGTCTCGGAGATCTGCATCTTCGCAACTCTTATAATGTGAATGTGTCGCGCGTTATCCGCGGAGATTTGAAACTTTTAGCAACGCGTGATCTCAGACTTCAGTATGGAGATCGCATCACTGTGGTGGGACAACATGAGGATATTAACCACGTAGAGACTTATTTTGGCAACTCTATTCGCGTGTTGAATGAACCCAATATCGGCAGCATCTTTATCGGAATTATCGTGGGTTTGGCTATAGGAATCATTCCAATTCAATTACCCGGCATGGAAAGTTCTGTGCGATTGGGCATTGCCGGTGGGCCTATTATTATGGGAATTATCGTAGGTGCACTCGGACCTAAGCTCAAACTCAATTCCTATACCACAGTTTCGGCTTCGCTCATGCTGCGCAAATTGGGACTAAGTCTGTATTTAGCGTGCTTGGGTTTGGATGCCGGTAAGCATTTTTTCAGCACGGTTGTGCAACCACAAGGTTTGATATGGGTGGGTGTAGGCTTCTTGGTTACAGTCATTCCACTGCTCGTTGTGGGTTTGATAGCTTTGCGTCTGCGCAAGTTTGACTTCGGAACACTCTGTGGTATTCTTTGCGGAAGCATGGCCAACCCCATGGCTTTGGGCTATGCCAACGACACGATTCAAGGCGATTCGCCCAGCATTAGCTATGCTTCGGTTTATCCTTTGGGCATGTTTTTGCGGGTCATCATCGCCCAGGTGCTGATTATGTTTGTGGCTTCTTGAAAGAGCTTGTTCCACAAAGAGTTAGTATTCGTATAGAAAAGTGGGCCATTTTAGTCAACAATATGGTCTACTTTGCACAGCAATATAGTGCATTTTTCAGGGCAATATCGCACACTTTTTAAAACAATAGCACATCAATATGGCAATACAAGATAAAGGGCTTACGCCCATGATGAAGCAATTTTTCTCAATGAAGGCAAAGCATCCCGATGCCCTCATGTTGTTTCGTTGTGGCGATTTCTATGAGACATACGGCGAAGATGCCGTGGTTGCTGCGGGCATTTTGGGCATCACACTCACCAAACGCAACAACAGTGCCGAAAATTCTATCGAGATGGCGGGCTTTCCCCATCATGCTTTAGACACCTATCTGCCGAAATTGATTCGGGCAGGCAAGCGGGTTGCCATCTGCGATCAGTTGGAAGACCCTAAGAAAAAGCGCGAGGAAATTAAAGGAAAGAAAGGACTTTCGCAAACCGACAAGATGGTGAAGCGCGGCATTACTGAATTGGTGACACCTGGAATTGCCATCAGCGATAACATCTTGAACAATAAAGAAAACAACTTTTTGGCAGCGGTTCAGTTTGGAAAGGCAGCTTGTGGCGTGAGTTTCTTGGATATTTCGACGGGCGAATTCCTCACGGGTGAGGGGTCGTATGACTATGTTGAAAAGCTGTTGGCTAATTTTTCGCCGAAGGAAGTGCTCTATAACCGTGAGCGAAGAGCCGACTTTCAGCGTTATTTTGGCACCAAACTCTGTGTGTTTGAGATGGAGGATTGGGTGTTCACGGAGCAGAATTCGCGACAGAAACTCCTGAAACATTTCGGCACAAAGTCGCTGAAGGGCTTTGGCGTTGAGCACTTAAAAGAGGGCATTATTGCCAGTGGTTCCATTCTGCAATACCTGGAAATGACGGAACATACGCACATTAATCACATCACATCGCTGGCACGTTTAGAGGCCGATAAATATGTGCGGATGGACCGATTTACCATTCGTTCGTTAGAATTATTGGCGCCTATGCAGGAAGAAGGGCGCTCGTTGCTCTCGGTTATCGACCGCACTGTGACACCAATGGGGGGGCGCATGTTGCGTCGTTGGTTGGTGTTTCCGTTGAAAGAGGTGGTGCCTATCGACGAAAGATTGGATATGGTGGATTATTTTTTCAAGGATCTTAATTTCCAATCTACCGTTGATGAACAGCTCCATCGCATGGGAGACTTGGAGCGAATTGCATCAAAAATCGCTGTAGGGAGGGTCACTCCGCGCGAAATGGTGCAATTGAAATGGGCGCTATCGGCGTTGAAACCCATTCAAGAAGCGTGTCTTTCGGCCGACAATGCGGTGATTCAGCGCATGGGGAAACAGTTGCATCTGTGTGAGTATGTGCGTGAAAGAATTGAGAAAGAAATACAGAACGATCCGCCACAGTTGGTGAATAAGGGCGATGTTATAGCCGATGGTTTTAACGCAGAGTTGGATGATTTGCGTGCCATCAGTCGCAATAGCAAAGACTATTTGTTGAAATTGCAGGCGAAAGAAGCCGAGCGAACGGGCATCAATAGCCTGAAGATTGGTTTCAATAATGTGTTTGGTTACTATTTGGAAGTGCGCAACACATTCAAGAAAAATGTACCCGAAACATGGATTAGAAAGCAGACTTTGGCGCAAGCCGAACGCTATATCACCCCCGAATTGAAGGAATATGAAGAGAAAATTCTGGGGGCAGAAGAGAAGATTTTAGCGTTGGAGGCGAAGCTCTTTAACGAACTTATCCTGGCTGTTCAAGATGATATACCGCGTATTCAGGCCGATGCTAACCTCTTAGCGCAATTAGATGTGCTGTTGGGTTTTGCCAAAATAGCGCGCGAAAACCATTATATTCGCCCCATTATCCATGACGATAATGTATTAAAGATTGTGCAAGGACGCCATCCTGTGATAGAAACGCAGTTGCCATTGGGTGAGGTTTATGTGCCCAACGATGTGACATTGGACAGCGATAAGCAACAAATCATGATGATAACGGGGCCCAATATGGCCGGTAAATCGGCGTTGCTCAGGCAAACAGCACTCATTGTTTTGATGGCGCAAGTGGGCTGTTTTGTGCCGGCAGAGCATGCAGAAATAGGTCTTGTTGACAAGATATTTACGCGCGTTGGCGCCAGTGATAATCTGTCATTAGGCGAATCTACGTTCATGGTTGAGATGACTGAGGCGGCCAATATATTGAATAATGTGTCGCCAAGGAGTTTGGTTCTCTTCGATGAATTGGGCAGAGGCACGAGCACTTACGATGGAATTAGCATCGCATGGGCCATTGTTGAGTATCTTCATGAGCAGCCAAAGGCACGCGCCCGCACGCTTTTTGCCACGCATTATCATGAACTGAATGAGATGGAGAAGCATTTTTCGCGCATTAAAAACTATAATGTGAGCGTGAAAAATGTGGATGGAAAGGTGATATTCTTGCGCAAACTGCAACGTGGAGGCAGCGAACATAGCTTTGGAATTCATGTGGCAGAGATTGCCGGAATGCCCCGTTCTATTGTGAAACGTGCCAACACTGTGTTGAAAGAATTGGAGCAAGATAATGCCGAAGTGGGTGCTGCTGCCAAGCCAAACACGGCCAAAATAGCGGCACATCGCGAAGGAATGGAGCTGAGTTTCTTTCAATTAGACGACCCTATCTTGACCCAAATACGTGATGAAATATTAGAGCTTGATGTGAATAATCTCACCCCTGTCGAGGCATTGAATAAGCTCAATGAAATCAAGAAGATATTAACGGGGAAGAATGCGTAAATCTTTCGTTTGAAATTCAGAAACTATCTAACATATAAACAACTGATATATGGACAACAATTTAGACCAATCAAAAGATTTTTTGTTTTATTCTTCCAATGATGGGAGAATAAAAGTGCAGGTCATAGTAGATGGTGTTAATGACACTATTTTGACAACACAGAAAGGAATGTCAGAGATATTTGGGGTAGATGTCCGTACAATTAGTTACCATTTAAAATCTATTTTCCAAAGTAAAGAGCTGATTGAAGAGGCAGTTATCCAAAAAAATTGGATAACTGCAAGTGATGGTAAGCGCTATTTAACATCAATATATAATCTTGATGCTATTATTGCCGTTGGTTATCGTGTGAATAGTTTCCGCGCAACTCAATTTCGTATTTGGGCAACATCTATATTAAAGGAGTATCTTATCAAAGGGTTTGCATTGGATGATGAAAGATTAAAGCAAGGTAATCATCTATTTGGGAAAGACTTTTTCAAAGAACTTGTAGAACGAATTCAGGAGATAAGGGCTTCTGAACGAATGTTCTATGATAAGATCACAGACATATTTAAGGATTGTAGCATAGACTATGACCCTAAATCTCTCATATCTCGCAAATTTTATGCTGCGATACAAAATAAGTTTCATTATGCAATTCACCAGCATACTGCGGCAGAAATATTATGCGAACGTGCTGATTCTTCCAAGCCATATATGGGTTTGACAAATTGGAAAAGTCAAAAAAAAGGAGGGAAAATCTATAAGTCTGATGTGATTAAAGCAAAGAATTATCTATCAGAAGATGAAATAAAGAGTCTCAATCGTCTTGTTAATATGTTTCTTGATTACGCTGAACATTTGGCAGAAAAGGGCAAAGGAGAATATAAGATGGCTGACTGGGCCAAGCGTCTTGAGATGTTTCTTAACTTTAATGAATATCCTGTGCTTACAAATGCGGGAAAAGTTAAGGCAGATATTGCCAAGCATTTTGCAGAAACAGGGTATGATAAATTTAGAGTTATTCAAGATAGAGAATATAAATCTGATTTCAATCGATTGATAGAAGCAAGCCACAATGGGCTACCAACAGAAGAAAGAAATGGTTAAATAAAAATATTTTTCCACATTCAAGCTGTCATTTAAACAAGCAAAAGACTTTAACTTCAAGTCAAAAAGAAAAGATTTTAATATCAATAATATGCGATAAAGAAAGCATTATCAGTTCTTTTTCAATCTATATAAAGAAGTATAAAATGTATATAGTCATTTAATTTTAAATATATTCATAACCTATGAAGCAAATCATTGCCACACTATCGTTGCTGGTTTTGCCGGCAACCGTGACATTCGCAACACCGCTTTTTCCGGTGAAGCACGTGAAAGATTCGACAGAAGTGAAACAAAATGCCGATTCAACGAAGTTGAAACCCGACGCAAAAGATGCCAAGAAGGCCGAGAAAAAAGAAGACGAATATGAGAAACTTCTGAAGAAAGGCGGCTCTTTTCAGCAGGGATTATTCAACGTTCGCCACATAGAAAAGGACTGGTATTTTGAAATTCCAGAGGCAGCATTATCGCGTTTGTTCCTTGCTGTGACGCGTTTTGTGTCGGTTCCTGAAGGTTTTCCTCAGCTAAGTGGTGAGGAAGTGAACAGCAATACGCTTTATTTTGAGCGCTATGATGATAAGACTTTGTTGGTGCGTTCGTGGGCACATACCCAGAAAGCCGATGCAAAAGACAATATATCGGCATTGATTAAGAAGTCGACTATCGACCCCATTGTGTTTAAATTTGATATCATTGGCACCGACAAGCAAACGAAAACGATGCTCGTTAACGTGACAAAGCTCTTCAAAAGTGACAACACCATTTCGGCTTTTTCGCAGCAAGCGCGCACTCAACTCAAGGTGGGTGGCTTGCAAGACGACCGCACTTTTATCGACACCATCAAGACTTTCCCCATCAATATCGAGGTGTCGACCCTGCGAACCTATTCAAGTAATCCCGAAAGGACGTTGGCTTCGCAGAAAGGTTTCCTTACGTTGAGCCTCAACACCAGCATTGTTGAGCTGCCAGAAACACCCATGCAGCCGCGTTTAGCCGACGAACGTGTGGGCTATTTCAACAAGCGTTTGGTGACATTCAGCGACAGAGAAACCAGCAAGCACGATGCCATCGTTTCGCGTTATCGCTTGGTTCCGAAGGATAAAAAGGCTTATGCGAGCGGCAAACTCGTCGAACCCGAGCAGCAAATTGTTTACTATATCGACCCTGCCACGCCAAAAGAGTGGGTGCCTTATCTCATTCAGGGCATCAATGACTGGAACAAAGCATTTGAAGCCGCAGGATTTAAGAATGCCATTGTAGGCAAAGAGGTGCCCGAAGGCAGCAACATCAGTCCCGACGATGCGCGCTATTCGTTCCTGCGTTATTTGCCTTCAGAGCAAGAAAACGCATACGGTCCGCGCATTGTTGACCCAAGAAGCGGCGAAATTATGGAGAGTCACATCTGCTGGTACCACAATGTGATGAACCTTTTGACCAAATGGTATATGACACAGTGTGGCCCTTTGGACAAAGGTGCACAGCAAATGAAGTTTGATAAGCGGCTCATGGGCGAGCTGATTCGCTTTGTTTCGAGTCATGAAGTGGGTCACACTCTGGGGCTACGTCACAACATGGTGGCCAGTCATTCCACGCCCGTTGAGAAGCTACGCGACAAGGCTTGGGTGGAGAAACATGGTCATACGGCCAGCATCATGGACTATGCGCGCTTCAATTATGTGGCACAACCCGAAGATCATATCAGCGAAAAGGGTCTTTTTCCGCGCATCAATGATTATGATATGTGGGCCATTAAATGGGGTTATCAGTATCGTCCGGAGTTTAAAGATGAGTTCACCGAGAAGCAAGCCCTGCGCAGTGAGGTGACAAAGGCGCTCACAGCCAACCACCGTTTGCGCTACAAAGGTGACGAAGGGCGTGGACTTGACCCGCGTTCGCAGACCGAAGATTTGGGCGATAACAACATGGTGGCCAACGAATATGGCATTAAGAATCTCAAAAGGGTGATGCAAAACATTGAAAAATGGACGGCACAACCCGATGGACAAACCGATGATTTGAGCATGATTTATCGGGCAGTGTTGGGACAATTCCAACGCTACACGGGACATGTGCAACGCTATATCAACGGCGAATACAGCGATAACTGGCCTTCTGAGCGGCAAAACGACATCGTTCCGGCAGCACTTCAGAAAGAAGCTGTGGCGTGGTTGGGTCGGCATGTGTTCCAGTTGCCCACTTGGTTGTATCCACAATCCGTCACACAGAAGTTGAATATTGACATGGATGAGCCCGAGGTAAATCGTGCAAATGGCTTTTTGTCGTTCTTATTAGCGCCCACAACGATTAACAATAACATTAGCAACAGTTTGAAAGCCTCGCAGCCTTATCCCACCGAAGCCTATCTGAATGATGTGTTTTCTGCCGTGTGGAAGCCCATCAATGCAGCCGATAAGCACGACAGTAATTTCCGTCGTAGCGTTGAAAATCAGTATGTTTCGCTGTTGGGAACGCTCATCAATGTGGATAATGTAGCGAAGGGTGAGAAGGCAAAAGCTGTGCAAGCCGATGTCATTCTCTATGCTTTACAACATTTAAATAAGGTGGAGAGCTATTGCATGCAGCAGCAAAAGGCACTCCAAGGCGGCGACATCAATGCTTTGCATTACAGCAATTTGCTCACCAAAATCAAGCGTATTCGCAAGCAATATGAAAAGGCAGAATAGCCATTGAGGGGGCATTTTACCGGTACATCTGAATGTTTTTAGACTGAAAAAGCATAGCTGTGGTTCGCCATCGCTATGCTTTTTTTGCAAAACAAATTCCTCATAACCTTTTCATTGTTTATCCTTTCGTTTTTAAAAGAAATCTTTTTCCCCCGCAAAAGCTATCGTTTTATGGGGTAATATGCACCATATTGCGCGGTAATTTATACGCTATTGTGCAGCAATCTCTATCAAATTGCTTGACGATTTACACGCTATGGTATAACTATTTATAACGGTTTGATAATGAGCCTATAACGGATTGGGATGTTGATGAGTCGTTATGGCAAATGAATAAACAGGTCTCAAGGATGCCGAAACGGTAAGAAACTTTTCATTTATGTAAGAGAAAAGGGACATATTTGTAGAAAATGAAAGGGAAAAAGGTTATTTTCAACCTTTTTATGTAAATTTGCAAGTAGACTGAAAAGGCCTATGCTGAAGTTAAATCCCAAATGGTCAGCAGACCGTTTATTGATGCTTTTAGATGGCAACCATCGTTTTCCATCTATCTTTCATTTGCTTGTCGGCATCTTGTCTATTGTCTTTTCTCGACATAACCCGCCATGCCTTCGACAAGACAACAGCCCATCTGCACTGCCGTCAAACGGTATTTGTACAAGCACTAATAACCGATGGGGATTAAAACTGTTCCTAAAGCAGGTATGGATAGCCTTGCTGCTATTCGGAACAATGGGGCTATCTGCTAAAAACAGTCCACAAACCCTGCATCTTTTAGACAGTCTTGACGGTGTTTTAAAGCAGCGAAAGGCGATTCTTAACAAAAAACAGGTGGTGATAAACGACCTGAAACGAGGGGTTCATGAGGCTTCAACATCGGGCGCATTGACCCTTAAATATGAACAGATTGCCACCGAATACCTGCATTTCAACGGCGATTCGGCCATTGCCTATGCGCAGAAGGCGGTGGAAACAGCACGCAATTTGCAGGAGAGGAAATTGTTTTTGTCGGCACAACTAACGCTTTTGCAGGCTTATACGCGGCAAGGAGCCATGGGAAAAGCCTATGAACTCATGGGCCAGATAGGCGATATTGCGCAATTTCCGCCTGATATGTGCGAGCTGTATGCCAACATATTGCTTGACTTCTATATGCGTTTGTCGGGAAACAACAGCATCAAATATCGCCCCAATCCCGATGCGAAAACGGCGTGGAAAGCCTATTCCCGCTATTTAATTCCGCATTCAGCCGACTATTATTACTATCAAACCATCTGTCTGTCGCAACATTATGAGCCGCAATTAGAGGCCATCTTGAAGCGTGTTTCGCAGCCTTCGTTCCTTGCAGCCAAACTCTATTTTGCATTGGCTGTGCAGTATATGCAGCGGGGAAACCGTGAGAAAGGCTATCAAAACTTGTTGCTCTCGGCCATCAACGATGTGCAGATGGCCAACACAGAAATGATGTCTTTGCTCTATTTATTGCAGACTCCGCTCATCGAATGCAATCTCCATCGCGCCTATTCCTACATGCAAGTGTGTGCCGACAATGCCATTCGCTATCACGATATGCAGCGGGCATTGAAGATAGTAGAAATTCAAAGCACCATCAACAAGCGTTTGGAGGAACAGCGTCAGCAGCAAATCACCATCTTGATTGTGGTGGCTATTCTTTTCTTTGTTGCGCTGATTGTGAGCCTGGTAGAGAGTTTCATCATTGCATCGCGGGGCAAAAAGCTCAAAAAAGTGATTGAGAAGCTGAAAATATCCTATCAGAAACAGTCGGAATTGACGGAAGAACAACAACGTTTCTGTCAGCAACTGCAAGCGGTGAACAACCGAATCAGCAATCGTGCGCATGTTTATCGGCAAGATTTTTTGAATGTTTACCGACTCATTTCGACCTATATTTCGATAGAAAAAAATATACAAAAGGAAGTGGTTAATCTGCTGAAGGTTCATCAAATCAATAAGGTGATGCGCATGTTCGACTCGCATGAATACATCGAAGGGCAGCTTAAACAGTTCTATGCGCATTTTGACCATGCTTTTTTGCGCATGTATCCCGATTACATTCGGCGCATCAACAGGCTCATTAAGGTTGAAAATAGGTTTGACGAACAGCGGGAAAATCTCACAACGGCACTCAGAGTGTATGCACTAATGGTTTTAGGTGTGACCGACAGCGTGAGGATTGCTGCCTTTTTGCATCTCTCTTCGCAAACGGTTTATAACTATCGGCTCAAGATGCGACGCTTTTCTGCCATTGGAGAAAAGGCTTTTGATGAGGCCGTTTGCCATCTTTATGACCATAAGGGAGTGGCTGATGAAAGCCCTTTTGAGCGCTGATGAAAGCTCTTTTATGGTTGATTGTGGGCTTAAAGAATAGCAGCAATCTTACGAATTTTAGCCATACGTGCCATAAATAAATGGTTGCGCTGAGACATTACGATGTCATATCTTGTCTGTAATCTGAGTAATGGCTCGGCATCAATATCCAAAGCCTTGGCTATAAGCAAGGCGGTTTGTGTATTGATAGGGCGTTTGCCATTCAAAAGTTCATTGAGTTGTGTATAAGAAATACCGATTTCTATAGCCAGTTGGCGTTGAGAAATACCACGAAATATAATCTCGTCCTTTATGATTTCTCCCGGATGGGTGGGGTGTAGAGGCGCTATCTTATTAGCCATCCATTTATTTTTTTCCATATTTGCTTATTTATAATGATTCGACAAGTCTGTAATATTGCAGATAGAAGCTATCGTCTCGCCGAATTATTTTTGATGTAAAGATAACATTTTCCACTCTATTCACAAAATGATGAGTATACATATTTATATGCAATGGGGGATAAATGGTAATTGATGGAATAAGATTTTGCTATTTTTTCTTGTCCCATCTTATGAGGATTTGCTGTTTTTTACCTTTCAAAGTAGATTAAAAGGCTTAAAAAGCAGAGGCGAAAAACTTACTTTTTTATATTTTTTTGAAAGGTTAATCTTTTGATTTTCAACGAATAATGCGTTTTAAGGACTTACTCATTTGCTTTACTCGCGGGTGAAGTGTATTTGATATTCTGTTATATTTGCAAGCACAAACTTTTTTCAGCATATTAACTTCTATATTTTAAATAAGATGAAATCATTACTACTCACCTGTGCCGCGCTGATTTGTTCGGGTGCACTCATGGCACAAAAGTCTCCGCAATTAAGAGCCGACAACATTGAAGAAGTGCTCAAGGCAATGACACTTGAAGAGAAAGCTAATCTTGTGGTGGGTGTCGGTATGGGCGGTTTCTCCGATAAACCTGTTATCGGTTCGACTGCAAGTATCGTTCCAGGCGCTGCCGGAACCACCAAACCTATTCCACGATTAGGTATTCCTGCCATTGTTTTGGCCGACGGACCGGCCGGCGTTCGCATCAATACGCAACGCCAATTTGATCACCATTATTATTATGCTACACACTTTCCAATCGGCACTTCGCTGTCGAGTACGTGGAATTTGCAACTTGTTCAGCAAGTAGGAAACGCCATGGGAGAGGAAGATAGAGACTATGGTGTGGAAGTACAATTAGCTCCTGCGCTCGGATTAATGCGCAATCCTTTATGCGGAAGGAACTTTGAATATTACAGTGAAGACCCCGTTTTGTCGGGCAATATTGCTGCTGCCTATGTGAAAGGTGTGCAGGATTTAGGCATCGGAACATCTATTAAGCACTTCGCTTTCAACAATCAGGAGACACAACGCATGGGAAATGATGTGCACGTTAGCCAAAGAGCCGCACGTGAACTCTATCTCAAGAATTTCCAAATCTGCGTTGAAAAGGCACAGCCTTGGACCGTTATGTCGAGCTATAACTTGGTAAACGGCACGATGACAAGCGAACGTCGCGACCTCTTAACAACTATTTTGCGTGACGAATGGGGCTTTAAAGGACTCGTAATGACCGATTGGTTTGGCGGAATGGACCCTGTTCGCCGGGGTAAAAAGGCCGATCGCGTGGCCAATATGATTGCCGGAAACGACTTGATTGAGCCTGGAACGGAACAAGATTCGAAAGAGATTGTGGCGGCAGTGAACAGTGGAAAACTCGATATTAAATACTTGGATACCTGCGTTCGGCGCGTGCTTGAGTTGGTTGTTAAGACGAGAAGATTTGCAGGTTACGCCTATAATAATCAGCCAGATTTAGTGAAACACGCGCAAGTTACGCGTCAGGCAGCGGCAGAAGGCACGGTCTTGCTGTTGAACAAGCATACGCTTCCCTTCACAAACGTGAAGCATGTGGCGCTCTATGGCAATGCAAGTTATGACCTGATTGCCGGCGGAACCGGCTCAGGAAACGTCAATAGGGCCTACACTATCTCATTGGTTGAAGGCATGCGCAATGCAGGTTGCCACGTAGACGAGACGGTTATCAATCAGTATAGTCCCTATTTGGATGAATATTATAAGAAGAATCCCAAGCCCGGACCATTGGATTTGCGTGCGCTTGTGCTGCCCGAAGAGATGGAATTAGACGTTACTCCCGAGCAAGTTGCACGGAATGATGTGGCGATTGTTACGCTTTCTCGTGCATCGGGTGAGGGGAAAGACCGCACCGAATCGCACTATAATCTCACGCAAAAGGAGCGGGATTTGTTGCAAAAGGTGTGTAAAGCCTATCATCAGGCAGGCAAGAAAGTGGTTGTTGTGCTCAATGTTGGTGGTGTGATGGAGACTGCTTCGTGGAAAGATCTGCCCGATGCTATCTTGCTTCCTTGGCAATGTGGGCAGGAGATTGGCAACTCTATTGCCGACCTTTTGATGGGCGTTTCAACACCATCGGGCAAACTTCCGATGTCGTGGCCTATTGATATCAACGACGATCCGTCGACAAAAAACTTCCCGGCACACACGGTTGGGTATGACATTGATACTTATAACCGCGACGCTTCGAAGGATGTGAACGTGAAAAACGTGGGCTATACCAATTACGAAGAGGATATTTACGTGGGCTATCGCTACTATGACACCTTTAAAAAGCCGGTTTCTTATCCGTTTGGTTATGGTCTTTCGTACACCACTTTCGGCTATAAAGACTTGAAATTGACCGACAAAGGCGATCGCATTTTGGTGAATATAACCATCACAAACACAGGCAATCGTGCCGGAAAAGAAGTGGCAGAGGTTTATGTTTCAGCACCTCGTGGCACGGTAGAAAAGCCAGAACAAGAGTTGAAAGCCTTTGCAAAGACCCGCATTTTGCAACCCAATGGGCACGAAACCCTCACGATGGAGGTGAAGAAAGCTGATTTAGCGTCGTTCGTTACGAGCCAAAGTGCCTGGGTGGTTGATGCCGGAATCTATACCTTTAAGGTAGGAACTTCGAGCCGAGACATCAAGGAAAGTGCTTCGTTGAAAGTGAAAGTAATGAAGCATAAGGTGCACAATGTGTTGGCACCGCAGGTGAAACTCAACGTATTGACACAGAAATAAGATTACTGACCTAAGTGATATATAAACAATGAACGCAAAGAAATTAATGGCATTCCTGCTCATGAGTAGCATATTGCCCGTTGCTTCGTATGCTCAGGAAGTGACAAAGAAAGACTCAACCGAGCAACATAAAGAGGTGAAAAACCGCAATGTGATGCTCAATGCATCAAGTGCCGACCAACCAAGGCAAATTAATATCGGTTTGCCTTCATCGCTTTCGGCCACTATTTTCGAGGATAATCTCCCGGTTTCTTATAGCACATGGCCCGACATGCCCTTTTTTTCGTGGTTTGGTGGTGCCTCTTTCGGCCGCATGGGCGTGATGAGTTTGTCGGAAACAGCGCTGCAATATGGTGCTGTTGGCTATGCTGTGACGAGTCATCATCGCCGCTCTTCTCAAACGATTGGGGGCACAGTGAACTACCAACTCAACCAATTTGGCCGCCAAGCTGTTGACGTTACGCTTGCAGGACCTATCGGAAAAGGATTTGGTTACATGGTTAGTTCGCATCAAATTTGGGATCCGGGATCGGCACATTTGCAAGCAGCACGCCTGCAAAATCGCACGCAAAGCTATAAATTGTCCATTGATAAACATTTCAATGACAACCGGGGTTACTTGCAATTACTCTATCAATATAGCCGCTATACGGGTACATCGTCGGCCTATGCACCCTTTATTTTCGTGGGAGACGGTAGCGTTAAGAAGTACAACGGCTTCAAATTCGGAACCGATTCCTACTATGGAAATGAGGCATCTTCCTTCTTTTATAAAGACATTAAGACGGGAGAAATCGTGCAAAAGGATTGGAAAGACGGGGCAACAACCGACAATCATCAACTCACTTTCAACTTGGATTATCGCTTTCATGGTGGACAACAGTTGAATGTTTCCAGTAAATTGAAGAGCGGTGACGTGAGTATGGCTATGAATGCTGTGTCGGGAATTGTAAATAATCCTGGCGGATTCTTCTACGCTGACGGCACTCCTTTCACCGGAAATAAAATACAAAATCGCTGGATGATGTATGTTCCGGGCTTCGAACGCAGCTGGATGACGACAGCTATCTTGAGCGGAAAGACCACCAACCAGAAGCATTCATGGCGCATTGGGGCCAACTTTTGGTGGAGCCGCTCGGGAGTTCAGCAGTCAAACTCTATCATGGCGCACGAAGTTAAGCCCGATCCTGCACAGTTATATGTGAGGAATGGCACGCGCCTTTTGCCTTATATGGCGCTCAATCCGGGCACAGGTGAGTATTATGATGGGCATGATGTGAAGACAGCCTTATTCATAAGTGACGACTGGGACGTGAATAAATACTTGTGGATGAGCCTTGGTGCGCGCCTTGAATACAATGCAGTGGGTGGCGAAGCAGCACTCAATCAACCGACAGGAGCCACCTATAATTCGCGCACCATGGGTTGGTCGTTGAAGAGTTCGGGCGTACAACTGAATCGTTTTGCAGGCGATTGGCTCAATCCGGCCCTCACTTATAGCCTTCGTTACAAGGTTTTGAAGGGCTTTGGTGTGGATGGTGAGTATGTATATGTGCGTCAACGACCCAACCTTCAGGACTATGCCGGTGCTGAATTGCCCATCACTTCGCCCGTGAACATCAACATGTTGCGCGGCGGTATCTATTGGAACACCTCCTGGATGAAGTTGGTTTCGCAGGTAAGTTTCATCACACAGACCAATTATAAGAGCCGAACCACCTTCTATCACACCACAGCTTTGGGCACAGAAGAGAGCTTAACCATCCCCATTACGAATAATGTGCAGACCATAGGATGGACAACCGACGCCGTGATTACGCCGTTTAAAGGTGCTGTTTTGCATGCGTTGCTCACTCTTCAGAACCCACAATACAAGAAGTTCCATATCAAAGGAACCTATCCCAGCGGTGCAACGGTCGACGTAAACCTTAACAACAACACCGTAACGGCGATGTCTAAGACGCTCATTGAGCTTGATCCGTCTTACAGTTTCGCCCAATGGAGGGTGTATTTTAGTTTCCGTTACTTCTCGAAACAATATATCAACAAGACCAACACCCTGCATTTCAACGGCCATTGGGAGTCGTTTGGCGGCATCAACTATGCTTTAAACAGTAAAGTTAACTTTGCCCTCAACGTTGTAAACATCTTCAATCAGAGTGGCGCAACAGGCTCAATCAGTGCCGCCGACCTCGTTACTGACACGTCTTCCTATAAGAATTATCTCATGTCGGGTTCGTATATCCGGCCTTTTGAAGTATCTTTGTCAACAACAATCAATTTTTAACACATTATCATTCAGCAGTATGAAGAAGCTATTTTTAAGCACATTGGCCCTGTTTTGCTGGGCAATGGCGTGGGCACAAGGCCCACAAGTGAAAGTGGAAGGAGGCATGATTGAAGGCATTGACTCATCAGGTGTGAAGATATTTCGCGGCATTCCTTTTGCTGCACCGCCCATTAACAACCTCCGTTGGAAAGCACCTCAGCCCGTAGTGGCGTGGAAAGGCGTGCGCTCGGCTAAGGAGTTTGGGGCCAATCCCCTTCAAAAGAATGTTTTTGGCGATATGGTTTTCGGCAGTAAAGCGTTCTCTGAGGACTGCCTTTACCTGAATGTTTGGACCCCCACACGCACCTATCGCGAGAAACTTCCCGTGCTGATTTATTTCAATGGTGGCGGATTCGTGGCCGGATCAGGGTCAGAACCCCGCTATCAGGGGCTTACATTGGCGCGCAAAGGCATCATTGTCGTTACGGCAAACTATCGCGAAAGCGTGTTCGGATTTCTTTCAACCAAGGCGCTTTCCAAGGAAAACAGCAAGGAAAACGGCTATCAAGGTTCGGGCAATCAGGGTTTAATGGATCAGGCTGCGGCCATCAAATGGGTGTATAATAATATCGAAGCCTTCGGAGGCGACCCCAAACGCATCACCATTGACGGCGAGTCGGCGGGGTCAGCTTCCGTCAGTGCGCAGATGGTTTCGCCCATGTCGCGCGGCTATTTCAGCCAAGTCATGGCCTCAAGCGGCAGCCTTATGGGCACACGTCATGTGGCTTCGCTGCAAGAAGCCGAGCAATCTGGCGATGCTTTCATGAAGAAAGCGGGTTGCAAAAACTTGGAAGAGCTGCGCAGAATGCCGGCCGAGAAGCTCCTCGATCTCTATCAAACGGTGGGCTTTCAAACGGTTTGTATCGACGGAAAGTTTCTCGTTGAGCAGCCTATTGCAACCTATGAGAAGAACCAACAGGCGCAAGTGCCCGCATTGATTGGCTTCAACAACTGCGAGTTGCCCGTGACATTCATGCTCGGAAAAGCCCCGACGCTCGAAAATCTGAAGCCTTATGTGCAGTCGTTCTTCAACACCAATCCCGACGAAGTGTTGGCACTCTACGACATTCACAGCGATGCCGACATCGTCAATCGGCCGGGATACGAGTTGGGTGGCGACATTTTCATTGCCTATTCCACTTGGAAATGGCTCGACCTGTTGGCCAAAAACAACCCGCAACCCGTCTATCGTTACCTCTATTGTCACCCGCGTCCCGAGATGACCGTGCAGGATAAGCAACCCGGTTTGGCAGGAGGAACAACCGAAAAGAAAGCCAACGAGCCCGCAATGCCTGCTGTTCCGGGAGCCGTTCACTCGGCAGATATTGAGTATGCTATGGGCAATTTGGCCACCAATCCGATGTTTAAATGGAACGCAGACGATTATCAAGTGTCTGAAATCTTCCAGCAAATCTATCTCAATTTCGTTAAAACGGGCAATCCAAACGGGTTGGGACTTCCGCAATGGGATGCCATCAATGGCAAGGAAGTGGCGCCGGTGATGTATATTGATCTGCACACACGGCAAGTGGTTTCACCCAAAATCGAAGCCCGTTACCGCACCATCGACCGGTGGTTGATGAACAAATAACACTCAACAGCGGGGGAAGAAGTGCACAAAAAATCATGAAAGGGTTTGCCGACGCTTCGGCAAGTGTCAAAAAAAAATGTTGAACCTTGCCGAGGTTCCGGCAAACATCAAAAAGAAATTTTGTGACTTGCCGGCGTTTCGGCAAACGAAAAAAAATTAAAAAGAGCTTTGCCGATGGTTCGGCAAACGTCGGAAAAATAAAAAACGACTTGCCGATGGTTCGGCAAATGCCAAAATAATATTTTGAGACTTGCCGCCGTTTCGGCAAACAAGAAAAAGAAATTTTGAGCTTTTCCGACCGTTCGGCAAACCCAAACGAAACAGAAGCAAAACCCCTTGTACAGGGCTAACGGCTCTTTTTGATGCGTCCTCGTCTCCCGCTTCGTAAAGCATTGCAAAACAATTTGCATGCAATTACCCGACAATTCAACGCAAATTATCCCACAATATGAATGCAATTACGACACAATTCAGCACACATTGCAAGGCCATCGCCGCCTTATCGATGGTTGTTTGCATGAACTTCGGCCATGCCGCGCAGGCAAAAGCAGCGATTGTTGCGGCCGAAAAGCCCCGTGTAATCATCACTTGCGACCCCGAACTCGACGACAACAACTCGCTCATTCGCTTCCTACTTTATAGCACCGACTTCGACATTCGCGGACTGATCTATGCCAGTAGTCAGTTTCATTGGAAGGGAGACGGCAAAGGAACAACGTGGTGGGTGCCTGGAAGAGAGTATGATCGCATAGGCAAAACCACGCCCATGACGAGCTATCGTTACGCAAAGGACGAACAGTTCATCGACGACAACGTGGCCGTTTATGCGCAGGTCTATCCCAATCTCGTCAAGCACAACGCCCATTATCCGTCGCCTGCGCTGCTAAAATCAAAAATCCGCGAGGGCAATGTAGCTTTCGACGGCGATTTTTCACGCGACACACCGGGCTCGGAACTCATCAAACAGGAGATTATTTCACCCGACACATCGACGCTTTTCATTCAGGCGTGGGGCGGATGCAGCACCATTGCCCGCGCATTGAAGTCGATTGAAGACATTTATGGCGCGCAAAAGCACTACGAGGAATGGAAAAACGAGCTGTCAAAAAAGATTGTTCTTTGCATTTCGGGCGACCAAGACGACACCTATGCGCGCTATATCAAACCCTTTTGGCCGCATGTTCGCACGCTCGAGACGGGCGGCATGCAGGTCGATCTCACCTTCTTCGGACCGCTTCGTGCCAATGAAGAGGACAAGGTTTTCTACTCTCCCGAGTGGACAAAGAAGTATGTTCTCAGCCAGGGAGCATTCGGAAAGCGCTATCGTGTGTGGGGCGATGGCAAGCAAATGGTGAAGGACGACATCTTTGATTTCTTCGGATTGTGCTACCTTGGCAAAGAAGAGCTGCAGCGAAGGGGCTACGTTCTGTGGATGCCTTTGCTGCCATCGGGTGGCTTTATCTCCGAAGGCGACACCTTTTGCTATCTGAATCTCATCGACAATGGGCTGGATGCGTGGAAAAATCAAACGTGGGGCGGCTGGGCAGGTGCCAAGGTTTCGATGCCAAAGGATATGAAAGATGCTGAGAAACCGGCCTATGTGAAGCAGCAATTAGGGCTTCCTCGCTTCATGCCTGCCGTGCAAAATGGTTTTGCTGCGCGCATGAAATGGTCGACAACACCGCGCTATCAAGACTGTAATCACGAGCCTTCGATTGACGGGCCGGCACAAATCAGCGTGAAACCGGGGCAGCATGTTTCGGCAAAATTTAAAGTCAGCGACCCCGATGGCAACGCCGTTCAGCTGCAATGGCATCCCTTCCACGTGGGCAATCCGGCCGAAAAGCTGCGTATTGAGCGCGACAACACGTCCTCGCCAATCTTTATTGTGCCGGCCAATGCGCAGCCGGGGCAAACCTATCACGCCGTTCTTGAAGCAACTGATAACGGCGATCCTGCGCTGACGCACTACAAACGCGTCATTCTTGAAGTAGAGTAACCCCTTTAAAACGCAACACAATGAAAAAAATAATTCTTTGTTTCGTACTCGTCATCGGTGGACTTTGCATGGCACAGGCGGCCTCACCAAACACCAAAACCAAGGTGAAAGTGGTTGTTGACAACGACTTTTGCGGCGACCCCGACGGCTTATTCCAACTCGTTCACCAACTGCTTTGCACCACATGTGATATCCGTGGCATCGTGGGTGGGCATCTTTCGGCCAACGCCGGCTTTACCAATCGCAGCGATCAAGCCACGGAATCGTGCGAGAAAGCACGCAAAGTGCTGCAACTCATGGGGCGGGAAGGCACCATAAAGGTGGTTCCCGGTGCCGAGAAAGGTATGGAGGCGGTCAACAAACCGGCCGACAGCGAGGGGGCAAGGCTCATCGTTGACGAAGCGAAGCAATGCACCCAAGACAAGCCTTTGTTGGTGCTTTGTGGGGCAAGTCTCACGAATATTGCCACAGCTCATCTCATCGACCCAAGCATTGACGACAAGATTGTTCTGATATGGATTGGTGGTCAGGAATACACGGGTGTGGGTTCCTATCCGCCTCCGGGCTATTCGCGGGTGGAATACAACCTCAATCTCTGCATTCCTGCGGCGCAAGTGGTGTTCAATCAGAGCCGCATTCGCATTTGGCAAGTGCCGAGAAATGCCTACAGACTGTGCTTATACGGGCTCGATGAAGTGGCTACTAAGGTGGCTACTCACGGCAAAGTGGGGCGCTATCTCTATGATTCGCTCATGCAAACCGTTGGCAAATGCGAGGACTTTGGCCTCAGAATGGGCGAGACTTATATATTGGGTGATAGTCCGTTGGTGTTGCTTTCGGCCTTGCAAACAGGCTTTGAGCAAGACCCTTCTTCATCGTTTTATGTGAACATGTCGGCTCCTCATATCAATGATGACGGCTCTTATGCTTTCAATCATGAGGGACGTTCCATCCGGGTTTATTACCAATTAGACCAGCGTTTGATGTTTGGCGACTTCGAAGCAAAGCTGCTTCGCATGGCACCCTAAATCAATTCGTCGTGTCGTTCATCCTTTAACACAACAAAATTCTATCCTAAACGCAATGAAAACAAGTTTTATTTTGCTCACAGCAGCAACGCTCTTGGCAGCGACAAGCGGCCCAACCCAGCAGAAATTCAAGGAAACCAAGAAGGGTATCTACACCCTCATCGAACAGAAAGGAGGCCCCACTTTGGGCTATTCTCCTGCGTCGGGCGTGAAGATTTTAACCGTTGGCGGTTTCAAATTCAAGGATTTAAATCGCAATGGCAAGTTGGATAAATACGAAGATTGGCGCCTTTCGTTCAATGAACGCGCAGCCGATTTGGCCTCACAGCTAAGCGATGAAGAGATAGCGGGGCTCATGTTGTACTCCGCACACCAGCAAATTCCGGCAAAATCCACCGGCTATGGTGCTTCGACCTACAACGGAAAGCCCTTTGAAGAGAGCGGCATGAAGCCTTCTGCGCTAAGCGATGCGCAGAAAAAGTTTCTCAAAGACGATTATCTTCGCGCTGTGCTTGTGACGAAAGTGCAAAGCGCTGAGGTGGCCGCCGAGTGGAGTAACAATCTTCAAAGCTACTGCGAAAGTTTCGGACATGGCATTCCTGCCAACAATTCTTCCGATCCACGGCACGAGGTTTCGGCCAATGCTGAGTATAATTATGGTGCGGGAGGCGACATTTCTCAATGGCCAACGGCGCTTGGTTTGGCTGCAACATTTTCGCCGGAGCTTGTGAAAGCGTTTGGAAAAGTGGCTGCAACGGAATATCGTGCGTTGGGAATTACGACGGCTTTATCGCCACAAGTCGACATTTCTATGGAGCCAAGATGGACGCGTTTCACCGGAACGTTTGGCGAAGACCCTGCACTTGTGGCCGATTTAAGCCGGGCTTATATCGATGGTTTCCAAACATCAACCGGCAATAAGGTTATCAAAAATGGCTGGGGATATGCAAGTGTTGTCGCAATGGCAAAGCATTGGCCGGGCGGAGGCACATTAGAAGGTGGCCGAGACAGCCACTATAATTATGGTAAGTATGCTGTTTATCCCACCCATAACTTTCAAGAAGAGATGCAAGGTTTCATCGATGGTGCCTTTAAATTGGCCGGACCGACGAAGAAAGCAGGCTCCGTCATGACCTTTTATAACATCTCTTATGGTCAGGATCCGTCGGGAAAGAACGTCGGAGAGAGCTTCAGTCACTACATAGTTACCGACTTATTGCGTCATCAATACGGCTTCGATGGCATTGTATGTACCGATTGGATGGTGACCAAAGACAACAAAGCGATTGATGCTTTTGACGGAAAATGCTGGGGAGTTGAAAATCTTTTGGAGGTTCAACGCCACTATGAAATCCTCAAAGCAGGTGTCGATCAGTTTGGCGGCAACAATGAAAAAGGTCCTGTTTTAGAGGCGTTTAAATTGGGTTATCAAGAGTTTGGGCACGAGAAATGGGCGCAACGCATTCACGATTCAGCGCGTCGTTTGTTGCTTCCTATGTTCGAAACGGGTCTCTTTGAGAACCCTTATCTTGATCCTTTAAAGAGTAAAGCTATCGTAGGAAACCGCGAATTTATGCTCAAAGGCTATCAGGCGCAGTTGAAATCCATTGTGATGGTGAAAAATCATCGCCACACTTTGCCCCTCAAAGACGCGCGAATGAAGGTGTATATTCCTAAGCGTCACTTCCCGTCTGTTACCGATTTCTTTGGCAATAAGACCCGAGATTATTGGGATTATCCCGTTGATTTGAAACTCATGAGCACGTATTATCAAGTCGTTGACACGCCACAAGAGGCCGATTTTGCTCTCTGTTTCATACAAGATCCGATGGCAGGAACGGGCTATAGTCGCGCAGATGCTGAGGCGGGAGGTAACGGATATGTGCCCATTAGCCTGCAATATCATGACTATACGGCCACAGATGCACGTGCAAAAAGCCTTGCAGGAGGCGATCCAAAGGAGGCATTTACCAACCGATCCTATCGGGGAAAGACCGTCAAGACGGCCAATAAAGACGACCTTCTCATGGTGATTGACACCAAGAAAGCCATGGGATCGAAACCTGTTATCGTAGCGATTACCATCAGCCGCCCTGCTGTTTTTGCCGAGTTTGAGCCCTATTCGGATGCCATTCTCGTGAGCTTCGGCACCGGTAAGCGTCCATTTCTTGACCTTATCAGCGGCAAAAACGAGCCCTTTGGACTGCTCCCTTGTCAACTTCCACGCGACATGAAGACCGTTGAAATGCAAGCAGAAGATCGGCCACGCGACATGATTCCCTACACCGATAACGATGGAAATCAATATGATTTCGCCTTTGGTCTGAACTGGAGTGGCATCATTCGCGACAGCAGAGTTAAGCAATATAAGTAGAATGACCAACCAACCGTTGGATAAAAAAGAAACAAGATGAAGAAAATACAACTCATTTCGCTCCTGTTGCTTGCTGCTTTGGCAGGAAAAGCACAGACCGATGGCACGCGTTTTATCGATGAATTGATGGCTAAAATGACCCTCGATGAAAAGATAGGACAGCTGAATTTGATGAGCGCTTACGACTTTGTGTCGGCTAAAACGGTAAATGCCAAGGATCAAAACATAGCACTTATCAACCAAGGACAGGTTGGAGCGTTCTATGGTTTGAAAGATATTGACCGCATGAGAAGCCTGCAACAGCTGGCAATGAAGCGTAAAAACAAGATTCCTTTCTTCTTTGGAATGGACGTAATCCATGGCTTAGAGACCACCTATCCCATCCCCCTTGCGATGGCTTCTTCGTGGAATCCCGACCTGATTCGCGACTATGCGCGTCATGCTTCCATGGAAGCTACCTCGTTAGGCATCAACTGGTTGTTCTCTCCTATGGTCGATATTACGCACGATGCACGTTGGGGTCGTGTGGCAGAAGGGGCCGGAGAAGACCCTTATCTCGGTGGAATTATGGCACGATCTTACGTCGAAGGATATCAAGGAACGGCCCAAATCCCGATGCCAATCCATAGTGCTATCGCTTGTGTTAAGCACTATGCGCTTTATGGAGCAGCTGAATCTGGGCGTGATTATAACACCGTATTGATGGACCGTCCGACCATGATGAACCTTTATATGCGCCCCTATTACGAAGCATGTAAGGCCGGAGCAGGCAGCTATATGACCGCTTTTAACGAGTTTGAAGGCGTTCCGGCGACGGCCAATCGCTACTTGATTCATGATTTGTTGCGCACGCAATGGGGGTTCAAGGGCTTAGTTGTTACCGACGCAACGGCCATTCAAGAGATGACAGTTCATGGCATAGGCGACCTTCAAGAGGTATCAGCACGGGCATTAAAAGCAGGCGTTGACCTCGATATGAACAGTCAAGGATTTCTGAAAACGCTGAAGAAGTCGCTGCAAGAAGGCAAGGTTAGCGAGGAAGATGTCAACAAAGCCTGTCGCCATGTGCTCGAAATGAAGTGGCGATTGGGCCTCTTTCAAGACCCCTTTCGCTATCTTAACAAAGACAGAGCACGGCAAAATGTCTACACAACCGAGATGAAAGCCCACAGCAGACGTGTGGCACAAGAGTGCCAAGTGTTGCTAAAAAACGACCAACAACTGCTGCCTCTTGCTCCCAATAAGCGGATAGCGGTCGTCGGTCCCTTTGCAAACAATGCCGAAGACATGCAGGGTTCGTGGGCGATGTCGTCGCATTCGAAAGAGAGTGTGACCATTTACGAAGGCATAAAAGAAGCTGTTGCCGAGGCGGGAGGCAGCGTAACAACAGCCCAAGGGTCGTGGATAGTGAGCGATTCCCTCACCGAAAGCACCCTCGTCAATGGCCTTTTGGGCTTCTTTATCCCCAACTATAAGCCCGTGGCCGTGCACGAACGCCCATTGAAAGCGTTGATACAAGAAGCTGTTAACGCTGCCAAGGAGGCCGACATCATCGTGGCTTGTCTCGGTGAATCGAATGCAATGAATGGCGAAGGCGCCTCAAGAGCCGACATTTCCATACCCGAACCGCAACGCGAATTGCTGCGTTCGCTCAAAGAAACGGGCAAACCCGTGGTATTAGTGCTCACAACCGGACGCCCATTAACGCTTACATGGGAAAACGATCACATCCCCGCTATCCTGTGTTCATGGAGCTTAGGCGACCAAGCCGGGCGTGCAATCGCCGACGTTCTCTTTGGAAAGGTCAACCCAAGTGGCAAACTGACGATGTCGTTTCCGCGTCAAGTGGGGCAGTGTCCCATCTATTACAACCACAAATCAACGGGGCGTCCGCATCCCGACCATGCCCCTTACCGCAAGTTTACGAGCTGTTATATCGATGTAGTCAACGCTCCGCTCTATCCCTTTGGCTACGGATTGAGTTACACTTCGTTCCAATACACCCCCGTTCAGCTTAGCCATGCCACGATGAACAGGGATAAAGGAAGCGTGGTAGCCACGGTGAATGTCACCAATACCGGCACGCGTGAGGGCATGACCACCGTGCAACTCTACATTCATGCGAAGCAAAGCACGAGCACAAGACCCGTGAAAGAGTTGCGCGCCTTTAGGAAAATCAACCTCAAAGCGGGCGAGAAGCAAACCGTCAACTTCACGCTTACGCCCGAAGATCTGAAGTATTTCAACCACGATTTGCAATATGTCTGCGAGCCGGGCAGCTATGATATTATGGTAGGTGATAACTCAGAAAACGTTCAAACGGCCGAACTCAAGGTGCTTTAGCTCCCCAAATGCCGTTCTATTCATTTCAAAAACCAACACCAGAAAATGAAAAAAGTTATTCTTTCCGCTCTTTTCCTCCTTGTCATTCAAGTTGCAAATGCCTTCACGCTCCATGCGTTGAGGGTGGAATACGAGGAAAATCCAATCGGTATTGACGCAACTTCGCCTCGCTTTTCATGGCAAATGTGCGACACAAAGCGCGGTGCCCGCCAAGCAGCCTACCAGCTTTGGGTGACCAATCCCGCCGGAAAACAGGTGTGGAATTCGGGAAAAGTCATGAGCAACACGTCGCTCAACATTCGTTATGCAGGCGAAAAGCTCCATCCCACCACACGCTATCAGTGGACCATCGCCGTGTGGAACGGAGCCAATGAGGTGCAAAAAGCTTCGGCATACTTCGAAACAGGGCTCATGACCACCTCGGATAGCGATGCAAAGTGGGGCGGAGCGCAGTGGATTGGCGCCTCAACAGCAGACGCATACACCTTCTTCAGCCAATATTTGCCCGTCTTTTCGATGGATGTTTCGTTGATGCTCGATCAGGAAACCCACACCCAAGAGGCCGGCTTTTTCTATGGAGCCAATGACATTCGCTTGTTGAATGCCAATAAAAACATCCTCGGCGTAGCCAACAAGCCCAACGAATCCTATATTAAAGTGGTGCTCAACACCCGGCCATTAGATCAACATGACAGCGCCCGAATAGAGATTTACCGCGTTGGTTACACGCGCAACGATCGGGCATCGGTGCCGTTTGCCACCGCTAAAGTGCCTACTTCGGTCATCAATCAGGCCAACCGTTATGCGCCCCACAGCATTCAATTATTGTCCATGCACGGCACAACGCAGGTTTATGTAGACGATGCTGCCGAAAAAGTCATTGCTGATCTCAACCTCAACCCCATGGGAAAGGGTGGCGATTATATTTCGTTTCCCTGCGTGGGCGATGTAGGTTTGTATGTGGAAAAGGGCAAACGGGCACATTTTGGCGTGGCCAATATTCGCAATTATCGCTCACCCAACAACGTGATTGCTACCTTTGCCAACGACACTACGATTGTTGCTTCTACCCCGTTCACAACTCCTTGTGAGCACGGTGCACCCCTATTGCGCACGTGTTTCGCACTCAACGACAAGCCCATTGCCCATGCTCGCCTCTATATCTCGGCGCGAGGCATCTATGATTGCTATGTCAACGGCACACTTTTGAGCCGGGATTATTTCAATCCGGGGTGCACACAATACAACAAAACGCTGTTCTATCAAACCTATGACATCACCCCTCTGCTCACAAAAGGGCAGAATGCGCTCGGCATTATGCTCAACGAAGGTTGGTGGAGTGGCGCAAGTACGTTTGCCGGAGAGAACTGGAACTTCTACGGTGACCGCCAATCGGTGTTGGCACAAGCCATCATTACCTATGCCGATGGCACCACAACACGCGTCGTTTCGTCGCCCGATACCTGGCGATACACCACCGATGGCCCCGTCAGATTGGGTTCGTTCTTCCAAGGCGAGGTGTACAACGCACTGCAAGAAGCGGCCGTTCAAGGTTGGTCGACCGCTGCATTCGACGACCGCACATGGAAAAACGCCGTGCAAATTCCCCTCGAAGGCACCATCAGCCATGCACAACCGAGTGGCTTTTTTGCCTGGCCCACGCCCGATAACTATGCCGATTTCAAACTCATGGCACAGGTTGGGAAGCCTGTTAGACACTTCACTACGTTGCCATCGCAACGTGTTGACCAACCCCGGCCGGGTGTTTTTGTCTACGATATGGGGCAGAACATGGCCGGTGTGCCCCGGATTACCTTCCAAGGGCTCGCACCCGGTACAAAGGTCTACATGCGATATGCCGAAGTTACCTATCCCAACTTGCCCGAATATCAAGCAAACGTGGGCATGGTGATGATGGAAAACCAACGCGGTGCAATGGAACAAGATATCTATATTGCCAAAGGCGGCACCGAAACCTTCTCGCCTCGTGCCACCTATCATGGCTATCGGTATGTTGAAATCACGGGCATTCCGGCTCCGTTGCCCACCCATCAGGTCGAAGGATGGGTGCTCAGCACGGTCGATTCGATTGCTTCCGGTTATAAAACCAACCACGAACTGCTCAACAGGTTCTTCAAAAATGTCACTTGGTCGACGCTTGCCAATGTGTTAAGCATTCCTACCGACTGTCCACAACGCAACGAAAGAATGGGCTGGTCGGGCGATTTGAGCGTGTTTTCGCCTGCCATGTCTTATTTGTTCAACGGTGCAAACTTCTTCAAACGCCACCTCATTGCTTTGCGCGACACGCAGCTTGACAACGGAAACTTTGCCGCTATTGCCCCCGTTGGCGGCGGTTTCGGCGGTCCGTTATGGGCTTCTGTGGGCATCATCATGCCTTGGCAGACCTATCTTCAGTATGCCGATAAAGAGGCTTTGGCAGCCCATTATCCGGCCATGCAGCGCTTCATCCATCAGCAAACCACGAAATATATCGACGCAAAGCAGGGCTTTTACAATTTCACCGATGGCATCGGTTTGGGCGATTGGTTGGGCTTCGAGGTGAATAAGAACGACAATTCACTGCTTTTCGACTGCTATTTGGTGCACGAACTCGACATCATGGCGCAGGCGGCAAAGGCACTTGGCCACGCCAACGATGCCCAACGTTACGCCCAAATGCGCGACAAACGCATTCAGTTCATCAACCATCACTATATCAACCGCGCCACCGGGAGAACCGAAGGCTCGGGGTTGGGCGAAGAAAAGCCCAATCCTTTTGGAGGCATGGATGGGCCTAAACGCAAAGGAGTGGCCATTGATGCACAGACATCTTATGCACTTCCGTTGGTCTTTCACATCGTTTCGCCCGATGTTCGCCACCGCTTTGTCGACGCTTTCCTGCAAACCGTCAGACGAGAAAGCATGGGCGACGACGGAAAAACCTATCCAAGCCACGCACTGATGACGGGTTTCATTGGCACCGCGTGGCTCAATCAGGCACTTTCTGAATGCGGACACAGCGAAGAAGCCTACAAGATGTTGCTCAACACGCGCTTCCCCTCATGGCTTTATCCCGTCACACAAGGCGCAACAACCATTTGGGAACGCCTCAATTCCTACACCAAGGAAAACGGATTTGGCGGCAACAACAGCATGAACTCCTTCAATCACTACGCTTTTGGGTCGGTAACCAACTGGCTGATGCAGTATTCTCTCGGCATTGCCCGCGATGAAACAACGCCCGGTTTTCAGCATTTCATCCTGCAACCCACACCCGATCCCACGGGCACACTTACGCATGCCGAGGGGTTCTACGACTCTATGTATGGCCGAATTGAAAGCCAATGGGAACAAACTACTCACGAAACGCACTATCATTTCGTGGTTCCTGCCAACACTTCGGCCACGCTCTGGCTCTCCACAGCGGGTGGAAAAGCCATCTATCTTGATGGAAAGCAGGTTGTTCAAACAACAAAAGGCGTTGTCTTGGGCCCTGCAATCCGCGATAAGCAATCGCTGAATCTGCCTGCCGGCAGCTATGATTTCGTCGTGAAATAAGCGTCTCCAACGGATAATGTCGGCGGTATTTATCCGCAAAATGCACCCTTTCGCCTTGTAAACTACGCCACTTTAGTGAAGAAAATGGTTGAGATTACGCGACGAAATGGTGCATTTTTGCATGCAAAAGCAATGCTTTTACGAAAGCATTTGTAATGGTTTGGTAATGAGCTGATAGCGAAGTGGGGAATGGATGCGCTGCCGTTGCAACGAAACGAATGGGAGGATTGCACACCATTCGCCTGCATGAAAGGGGGCTATTGTGGGCATTAGCGCAATGGATGCTCTGCAAATGAAAAGCCACCACTTCTTGATTTATCGCAATTTTTTGTGCCTTTTTGCGCTTTTCATGGCCTTTTTGGTTCGTGTCTGTTTGGGAAAGTGCTATCTTTGCAGCGTAAAAGTAAGGATAATAGGTAACAAGATGTCAAAGGGACATCGATTAGTTTTTTAAAAAGGTAAGAAGATTATGGTAACATTGATGATTGTAGCAGTAGTCGTTGCAGCAGTAGTTTCACAGGCAGTAAACATTTATCACAAGCTCAACGCAGGCTGCTAATTACGATAAGGTAAGCTTATAAGGTAAAGATTGGTAATAAAGGACAATAGAAACGGATAGACGCACTGACGTCTATCCGTTTTCATTGGTGTGTAGTGTGGGTGCTATAGTCCTCTGTGGTTGAGGCTATAGCACCCTCTTTCGCAAGATTTCATCATGTTTTATGGGCATCAAGCCTTTTTATTTTGAAGGCAGAAAGTGGTCTTTTGCAAACGACATGTCTTGCACCACCTCTACTGTTCCGACATAGTTGCCTGCTTTATCGCGCGCAGCCATGTAGTTAACCAAGTAGGGTTTGCCATTTTTTTCCATCCAAATGGGCAGCTGGTCGCGCTTACCGGCACGCAAATCGCTGATGATAGCACGCACCATGGGTTCTATTTTCGGCGGGTGACAGCTGAACACTTCGCGGTCGATGGCCATCGAAGGGCGTTTAAATGCCTTCTCGCCATCGTTGAAATAGCGATTGAAATTGTCGGCATCAACGAAGGTAATCTCCATGGGAAGCGTGTCCAACATGGTTATTAATTGCTCTAAAGTGAGGTGCCCACCAGGCATAACAATCTCGCCTTCGTGCTGCGGAATGATGCGTTTCTTTGCCTCAGCAGCCGGCCATTCGTGGGGCGTTATGCCAAAACATGGGGCGTAATCTTTGCTGTCTTGATAGAGATTGTGCCACTCATCTTCGGTGAAATTTGCCACGCAAATGGGCAGCAAGATGTTGTTTTCCTTATAAATCATCTCCTTCATGCGCACGCAAACTTCCTTGAATCGTTGCCACCAAGCATCGTCATGGTTGGCGTTTTTGGCCAAGGATGCAAGCTCATCGCGTATCTCATCGTCGATGGTCCACATCACTTGCGAAGGCCCTGAGATGTGATATTTCACCTTTAAATGGGGGAAAAGCAAGTCGCCTTTCTTGGCATAATGTATGCCAATCTCGCGCAAACGGGGTAAGAGTTCGTCGACCGATGTGCGGGTTTCTGCGGCTTTAAAAGCCTCAGCCAATAAGGTTTCTAAGGCTTGATTCTCGCGCATAAAGGTTTGAACGGGGTGCCCATCGACCGCCAAAAGCGCTGCAGCTTCTTGTGCATGTGATGCTGCCATGGCGTGAGCTTGCTCGGTTCTGTCGACCGAAGCAGCCACTTCGCGCTCGGCATTCATAATCTGTTCCTCGCGGGTTGCACCGTGGAAGAGTGCCGAATGCACATCACAAAGTTGCTGAACCTCGCGCAAAGGTGTGCCTTCGGCCATGAGTTCTTGCTCGGCTTGCATGATTTCTGCCGCCTCAACATCGCTGAATTCGGCTTTAAAGTCAGCGCGAACGCTCTCTAATGATTCGCCTTTTCCCAACCGTTTTAAATAGGATTTCAGCTTTTCGTTGCGCTCATTGGGTGCATATTTCAAGCCCGTCATGCCCGATTGTGCGCCCGATGGTTGCTCGCCAACCAGCGTAAACCCATGCTTTTGCAACGCCATCACGATGTCAGTCATGGCAATTCCGCGCATGGCTGCGCCTTTTGGGATGGTCATAAACTTGCCTACTGAGTTGAGTAGCACCTTTTTTGTAATCTCGGAAAATCCTAATTCCACCATGATGTCGGTGAGCTCGGGATATTGTTTCACTAAATCATAAACCGGTTTTGAAAGGTCAATCTTCTTATCCATGTGCATTTCCTCTTTTTATTGGGGGTTGAAAACGGTGTTGTTGTGTGCGATTTGCGAAGTGTGGACTTAGTGATGACACATCTGTGTCATGTCAACTGTGAGCCCACCTGTTGGTGATGGTTTGAATTTTCCGCGTGCTTCGAGGAAATCAACCATCTCTTTTGCGGTGAATCCATCGACCGAACAAGTGTGAAATCGCTCGTTTGGACCAAACTTTTCGATGATAGCGTTCACCAATTCTTCTTTGTTTTGATAGTTATTGCCCTCCATCATGTGGAGAATATCATGTCCATGTGCCATAATTGTTTATTTATTTTGTTCTGATTTTTGATGCAAAGATACATGCTTATGCAAGGTTTGCTGGGTAACAAATGTGCCAAAAGGGGACGATTTTATTTTCTTTTAACGCATGATTCATAGCGATGGCTCAGAAGTTTGTGTATTTTCGTGGGACGTTTTACAAATTATAATTCATCATGAAATTTAAAATGGTTATGTTATCCGCCATGACTTTGGCAACAATGAGTGCACAGGCACAATCTTTTCACTATCCTAAAGCGCCGCAGAGTGACGCGAAAGACCGTTACTTTGATGTAGAGATTGCCGACCCTTTTCGTCCGCTTGAAGACGATAATAGTGCTGAAACGCAGCAATGGGTGGCGGCAGAAAACAAGCTAACGCGTAGCTATTTGGACAAACTTCCGCAGCGTGAACGGTTGATGAAGCGCATGAAAACGCTGGTGAATTATGAGAAGATTGGCACACCTTTTCATGTGCATGGCACGTGGTATGTGTATAAAAACAATGGTTTGCAAAACCAAAGTGTGCTTTATAAGATGGAGCATTTGGGTGGAAAACTTATCGAAGTGCTCGACCCAAACAAGTTAAGTGCCGATGGAACAGTGGCGTTAAAGGGGATAAACTTTTCGCATAACGGGCGTTATATGGCCTATATCATTAGCCGAAGTGGCAGCGATTGGCAAGAAATCTATGTGAAAGATTTGCAGACCGGGCGCGATTTGGCCGACCATATTGAATGGGCAAAGTTCAGTGGTGCAGCTTGGAAAGGCGATGGTTTCTATTATAGTGCCTACGATGCACCCACAAAACATGCCTTTAGTGGCAAGAATGAGGTGCACAAAGTGTATTATCATCGATTGGGAACGCCGCAGAAAGACGATGTATTGTTTTATCAAAATCCAGCCCATCCCCTGCGCTTTTATCATGTAAGTGTTAACAAAGAGGAGACGCTTATGTACCTCATTGAGTCGGGAGAAGGCAATGGAAACAATCTCTTTGTGCGCGACTTACGTCAGCCCGATGCACAGTTTATCCAGATGACTAACGATATGTCGTGTCAATATTCGCCGCAAGAAAACATCGGAGATAGCATTTATATCTTCACGAATTGGGGCGCTCCTAAGAACCGATTGATGGTGGCTGATTTGAAAAATCCGGGTGTATCGGCATGGAAAGAGGTTATTCCTGAGGGAGAAAGTGTGTTGGAAGATGTCACGTTTACCAATGGAAAGCTCATTTTAAGCTATAACAAAGATGCCTGCACACATGCTTATTGGTGTGATATGCAGGGCAAAAACCGGAAAGAAATAGCACTACCTTCGGGCACAGCAAGCTTTTATGGTAAGCGAGATCTTGCAGAATGTTTCTATTCTTTCAGCTCTTTCACCACGCCGGGAAGCATTTATCAGTTGGATGTGAATAGTGGAAAAGCATCGGTTTATGCTGCACCTAAGGTGGCTTTTGACAGTAAAAATTTCGAAACTAAGCAAGTGTTTTTCACCAGTAAAGATGGCACACGTGTGCCCATGTTCCTCACATTTAAAAAAGGTTTGAAGCGCAATGGCAAAAATCCCGTGTTCCTTTATGGCTACGGAGGCTTCAATATTCCGCTCTATCCATCGTTTTCTGCCCTGCGAATTCCATTCCTTGAGCAAGGTGGAATCTATGTACAAGTGAACCTAAGAGGTGGAAGTGAGTATGGAGAAGCGTGGCATTTGGCTGGTACAAAGATGCAGAAACAGAATGTGTTTGACGACTTTATTGCTGCCGCTGAATGGCTTATTGCACAGCAATATACCGACAAAAAGCATCTTGCTATCGTAGGAGGAAGCAACGGAGGACTATTGGTTGGCGCCTGTATGACGCAGCGTCCTGACCTTTATGCCGTGTGTATTCCACAGGTAGGTGTGCTCGATATGTTGCGTTATCATCGTTTTACGATTGGTTGGAACTGGGCTCCTGACTATGGAACGTCGGCAGATTCAAAGGAAATGTTTAATTATTTGCGGGGCTATTCGCCTTTGCATAATATTAAAAAAGGTGTGCACTATCCTGCAACACTCATTACAACGGCCGACCATGACGACCGTGTTGTGCCCGCACACAGCTTTAAGTTTGCTGCAACCTTGCAGCAGGCACAAGGTGGCACAGCACCTATTTTGATTCGTATTGATAGCAAAGCCGGCCATGGTGGCGGCAAACCCTTGAGCAAACAGATTGAAGAACAAGCTGATATCTACAGCTTTATCTTGCAAAACATGGGCAAATAGAAACGAAAAGTCTCGCAAATTCTGCGAGACTTTTATGTTTATCACACCATTGGTTATTGCCATTCCTTCTTGTCATGAAGCGATATGGGTTGTTGATGACCGATTTTTTCATTGCCTTTATTCAGGAGAAATGGCACCATAGGCTACCCGTCTTTGCCCGTTTTGCATCTGCATCGAGCGAAAGCTGATTATCCACACCATTCTCCTATATAAACAATGAGGAAGAAACTTACAATCCAACCCACCACACAACACTGAATAAATCGATTCTTCATCAGCACCTTTGTGGGATTTCCACTCTTCACATCGACCATCGTTAGCTGTAAATATTTGATGATTCCCGCCAAAACGAAGATAGAAGTGAAGTAGATATAGGGCGAATGGAAGCGCGCAATCACCTCGGGACTCACCGTGTACATGATGTAACACACCATCGTTATCGCTGCAATGAGGCCGATAACTTGGTTGAGAAAGCTAAGGGTGTAGCGCGTAATGTTATTGCGTGTGAGGATATTCTCGGTTTCATAGAGCACCACATCATCGCGACGTTTGGCAAAAGCCAGAAAGAGTGCGAGGAGAAACGTCATGAGTAACAACCAGTGTGTGGGAACAATGTCGCAGCATTTTCCGCCGACAAAAGCACGCAACACAAAGCCAATGGCAATGATAAACACATCGACGATGGCATATTGCTTGAGCTTAAAGCTGTAAGCAATGTTCATGATGAGATAGAATAGCAAAACACCCATCATGGCAAAGCGATTGCTTCCCGACATATAGCCCAGCAACATTGACACAACAATGCACGCCACCATGATGCAATAGGCTGCAACAGGGCTGATGAGGCCTGCTGCAATGGGGCGCAAACACTTCTTAGGATGTTTGCGATCGCGCTCAACATCAATGATATCATTGAGGCAATAAATGGCACTTGCAATGAAACAAAACGCAAGAGCCGTGTACACAACAGCAATTAAATAGCTTGTTGTGAAGAGATGTTGACTGAAAAAAATAGGCAAGAACACGAATAGATTCTTCAACCATTGCTCGGGACGAATGAGTTTTATAACTGCTTTTAGAACTTTCATATGCTTTATAAAATTGATTTCAGAATGGAAATATGTTCAGAATAGGATGTGATAAATACATTATAGGTATTTTATAATTTTATTGAGAATGATCTTTAATCTTGTAAAGTCGTAGTCTCAAAGAATGATCTTCCTTATATATAGTATATCTTTCTTTTAAGATGTTAGATATTTCGATAGCGTCACCCTGTACAAGTATCCATTTAACATCGCCTGAAAAGGTTTCCCTTATCTTTAGTTTCAAAGATTTACTGCTGCTACTTTCGAAATCTTGGACGGCAAAGAAGCGATAATAAGGAGTTATATGTTCATATTGATATAAGTCAGGATTGCAATTATATGCTATAAATGATTGCCGATAATCCGCAGGGATATTTTTTAAAAACACCCTATAATTTGCTAATGTTTTATTATCAATGTACATTGTAGTGAACATTTTATAGGAATAAAGGCACGATGCTATCGTTGCGATACCATATATTGTAGATAGAATTATACCATAATAGAAATAGATGGGAGCGTTTTTTTCTTTATATAAGTTTTTTAATTCTAAGAAAGAGATACAGATACAAGGCAGGGATATTAATCCATAATGTGAGAAACCATACCCGCGTAAAAACCATATTAATGAGAAAGTGGAAGCAAAGAACCAAATTAAAGCAGCAAATCGTCTGTGAGGATTCCAAATGAAGATTGAAATAGCAACAATTAATAGTAACCACGTATCTGCAAAATGAACGAGTACTCTAACTATTCCTGATAAAGAATGTAAATCTGATCCCGATGCAGAAGCATAATCTAAGCTGTATAAGAATGTTCCATACCACATTTCTCCCAAAGCATTATGGTAAGCAAAGTAGGCTACAAAAGGTATGAATAAGATGGCAAATCCCAATAAGAAACAAAAGATATTCTGAAAAAGATTCTTGTAATTCTTTTCTTTTAATAGCCAAATAGCTATTACTCCTACGATAGCACAGACACCAACTGCATTGGTCAATCTTGTCATAAGGCTGAAAGATAAGACTGAACCATAAAGAAATGCGTATTTAGCAGGATGGTAATTGATGTGTTTTTTTTCAACCTTATCTATCCATTTATATAATAGGTAAAAAGAGAGTGCAAGTAATGGCAGCAGGTACTCTGCAGCATTATTACCTCCCACATTATTTGCTGCAAAACTAAAAGAAGGGAGTAAGGCTAATATATAAGAATATTTGCAAGAAAAACCTTGTCGTAAAAGTTTCCAAAGAATATACAAGGTAACTGTTAGAGCAAAAAGCTCTATGACGAATACGCCTACACGTGCTCCAAATAATAAGTAGCCTAAATAATTAATGAAAAATAATAACGGTCCCTTCATATCCCATAAATCAACATATGGGAGTTTTCCTTCTAACCATCCTTTCCCCACAATTTGGAAGAGGGCAGAATCAAAAGAGCCCGGTTCATCATAGAATGGTGACGTAGTATAACCATAAATAGATAGAACTATGAAAGCTAAGAGGAAGCAATAAGATAATGCTAACAGTCGTGACTTACTTTTCATAAAGATCTTTTCATAAATTTTGATAATCCTTTCTTGCAATAACTTGTTAATAAACTGTGAGTTATTTATACTTATAAAGACACAGATCATTGCAATTATTGCTATTTGGCAAAGATACAAATTTAAATTTAAAGAATACATTTCCGAATCTATTTTTTAAGAGAAAAGCTAATAAAACAAAGACAGTTGTTTTATTTCCTTGTATTGTTCAATATAGGGTTAAACGGAATTAAAAGACCTTAATAGGGACAGACGAGGCACGTTGTTTTCTTAATTTATGTCATGTTGATTTGTCTATGTGGCTCATTCTCACTACCTTTGTTTTGCATATAAAAATCCTTTCGAATGAATTTCAAAAAAATATTGGTTGTATTTTTGCTTTTCATAACCTCGGCTTCTATCGTTGTTGCGCATCGACGTGCGCAGCATAAACCTGAAGTTGAGCTGACGGATGATGACGAAGAGCACAGCGAATTTGAAGCACTTTTCAATGTCTCGGGCTTTGATCTCATTGCCAAGGCGCGCAATTTTTTAGGCACACCCTATCGCTATGGCGCATCAAGTCCTAAGGGTTTTGATTGTTCGGGCTTCACAAGTTACATTTATAAATGTATGAATATTTCGTTGGGGCGGTCGAGTCGCGACCAATGGAAACAAGGGTTATCCATCGATAAAGACGAAATTCAGGTGGGCGACTTGGTGTTTTTCGGCTCCAATCGTCACAATATTGGCCATGTAGGCATTGTTTGTGAAGTTGAAAGCGATGGTGGTTTCAAGTTCATTCACTCCAGTTGCGGCCGTGGAGTCACCATCAGCGACATTGATGAAGGCTATTATGCCCGCAAATATCGTGGTGCCCGCCGAATTCTCGAAGGCTATAACGTGTAGATTATAAGTCCTTTGCAAGCAAGAATGCTAGTACTTCATGAGCGGAGTACTGGCATTTTTGTGTGTTGTTGGCGATGACTTGTTGAGTAAAGTGATAGTAATTGTCGTGTAATTTCATCGTTATTACCTGATAATTTGCAATAGATTGCACCATAAAATGGTAGAGATTACAAACCAAAGAAAGGCTGAAGCTCCAAAGTGCTGTCAGCCTTTCAGTTGCAATGCGTTGTCGTTGTTATGATCTTTCCCTGTTCATGAGGACGCTTATCACATGATTTGATGCAACGCCAACAACCATTTTGGTGAATAGGGATTGCAGAAAAGCATCAACTTTCGCAAGTTGTATGATTGTACGAACGGCTTTTCTGTTTTATTTTTGAAATTTCTTTACTTCGTATTTGATTTCGTGAAAAGGAAAAATTTGTCGAGGATGGGCATCGAGTTGCCCATCCTTATCGACATGAAGTATTTAAAAAAGGTAGACCACAAATTTCACACCGATGTTGCGTCCCATATTAAAGATGCCTTTATGAGGGTTGGACGGATCGGTTTCCAAATACTTTAATCGGCTCAAATGATTTTGATAAGCACGGTTAAAGATGTTGTTTGCCGTGAGATAAAGGCTGGCTCTGCGGTGTCCATTGGTGCGGAAATCCGTTCCGGCCGCAAGATTTAGCACCGTGTAAGAGGGCGTTTCGGTCTCGGTGTTGCCGGCAGCATAGATGTGGTTCTGACGCAAATTACATTCCAATGCGGCAGAGACGAAGGTGTTGTTCAAGATGCGTCCGTCGCGAATGAGGTCGTAACGCAGTTCCGAAGTCCAGCGCGGTGCGGGTGTCCAAGGCAGATATTTCGAGGCTTTGGGTTGGTGAAGCTGCACGCTGTTGACATAGGAGAACGCATTTTGGAAATGCAATCGCTCTACAGGATGCAAGTCAACACTGGCCTCTCCGCCTAAGAGTCGTGCGTCGCCCTGCGTGTATTGATAGGTTTCATGCCCGCTTGTGATGACGCCATTGAGCTTATGATCGAAGATATAATTGTCGATGCGGTTGGCAAAAAGCGACAACTGTGCAGCGATGATTGGCGAGTTATAATCCCAACCGAGGTCGAACTGCCAACTGTGTTCGGGCTTTAAATCGGCATTACCCAGCATGTAACGTTGCGTACCTTCGTGCACACCATTGGCCGAAAGCTCGCTGATGTTGGGCGCACGGAAGCCTCTTGCCACGTTGAGACGCACGTTCATTTGTGGTGTCAGCGCATAGACTGCCCCCACACTTCCTGAGAAACTGCCAAAATTGCGACTGATTTTTGCAAAGGTTCCGGCCTCTTCGTAGCCGTGCATGTGGCGGTTATCGAAGCGCAAACCACCGCTCAATGTCCATTGATTGAGGTGATAAGAAGTGGTGGCAAATACGCCTATATCAAAGAGTTGATAGTTGGGAATGAGCATTTCTTCGCCCCGATTCTTGTTGCGTTGGTACATGCCATTCACCCCAAACGCATGTTTCCATCCGTTGTTCTCAGCCAACATGTAGCGCAAATCATAGTTCATGGTGTGCAGTTGCATGTCGAGTTCGGCCTCGTTGGCATTGTCTTCGAACTCTTGTCTGCGGTTTTGTTGGTAGCCCAACAGGCCATGTAGCGTGCCATTGCCCAAGTAAACCGAGTTATCGAGCACTGCTTTATAGTGGTGAATGCGTTGGAACGGCAGTGCCACGCCATAGCTATGTTCGTGGCTTCGCTCGCCTTCTGCCATGCCGGGTGTGAGGTTATAATAGCCTAATTGCAAATGGCTGAAGCCCCATTGTTTGTTCAATCCCATCATCATGTTGGCGGCATGCTCGCGGAATTGCGACCCCACAACATAGTCGTCATATTTGTTTTTATAGGCATGTGCCAATTTCTGCGACCATCGTCCGTCCCAAACAAAGTCTTTTTGGTGGCCACTAAAGTTAGCCGAATAGCCGAGAAGGCCATTGTTGGTTTGATATTCTCCGCCGACATTGGCCTGCATCTTGTCACGACCCAACACCGGATCGCCATGGAAAATCACAACACCTGCCATCGCATCGGAGCCGTACATGAGCGACGCCGGGCCTTTTAATACTTCAATAGACGAGATGCTTTGTGGGTCGATTTCTATGCCATGCTCATCGCCCCACTGATTACCTTCCTGACGAATGCCATCGTTTACCACGACAACACGGTTGAAACCTAAGCCCCGAATGACTGGTTTTGAGATGCCACCGCCAGTGGTTATCTGTGCCAATCCGGGTTCATGGCTCAGCGCATCGATGATGTTGGTTGAGAGGGTGGTGCGTAATTGTTGTGTGGTGACTACTGAAATGGGTGTCGGAGAGTCTTTCATGAGCGACTTTCCTGTGAGTCCTGTCACCACAACTTCGTTGAGTTGAGCGTTGGATTCCTTCATGACGAAGTTCTTTTCGGATGTTGTCGACAGGTCGATTTTTTGGATAATGGTTTGGTGTCCCAAATAGCTCACTTGGATAGTGATGATTTTTTGAGGCAGATTTTGCAAGCTGTAAGTTCCGTTGATGTCGGTTGTTGTGCCCTCAGACAGTTCGGGTATGAAAATGGTTACGCCAACAAGGGCACTATTATCAACGGCATCGGTAACCTTTCCCGATAGTGATGCCGCATTTTTTGCAGGCATCGCGGTTGCGCATATTGCGGTGAACATGCACAAGAATAAATATAAAAATTTCTTCATGTTGTAAAAATTAAATACGAAAAACAGCGCACATGCACAGGCATTTGCGCAAAAGGGGTTTACGAATTTTGATTTACAACAGGGTGGGTGGCCCTCGATTGAGGAAAGGGTGAGTGAAGAATGTGTTGTAGAAGGATTGCCAATGAACGGCAGAAGCATGAACATCGGTGTGGGTAGGAGCCACTTCGGTCGTTATTCCACCAACAAATGGTGAAGAAAGAAATTGGCAAAGCACACAATGGTCGGTGGCATTATGCAAATCAACCAAATGGCTATGATGCTGCATATGGTGCTGACAAGCATCACATGTGGGTGTGCTTTCTGCTGCTTCTTGGTGCACATGAATCATAGAACACAGCAACATAGGCAGGAATACCGCGAGCAGTATCCTTGCGTATGCATAGATTTTATGACTCATGACCTTCATCTTGTGCAAAGGTAGCCATTCATTTTGCGTCGAGTGTAGAATGCGATATTAAAAAAGATTAATCCAAAACGGAGAGGAATGTTGTGAAAACTTTGCAGGAAGTTGGGGTAAGACACGAAAAAAGAGCGGCTTTCGAGCCGCTCTTCTCAATAATGTTTTATAAGAAGACCTTACATTTTAGGCAGCATCACCACCGTAACTTTGTTTCCATGGGTCAGGAATTCTTTCATAAACGCCGTGATATTTTGTGGCGTTTGTGCCTCAACCAATTTCTTATAATTGGTATAGGTGTCGATACCTAATTTGTAATCATCGTAGATAGTGCTGCTCCAGAAAGCATTAGTCTTTGCGCGATCATCGGCTTGTTTGAGCATAACGGCCTTCACTTTGGCCAACATTTCAGCATCGCAAGTGGTGCTTAGCTTATTGGCTTCTTCGGTCATAATCTTCAAAGCGATGTCTTTCTTCTCGGGTTTCATGGGGCATACACCCACCATTTGATAAATCTTATAGCCGTCATCGGCCAAACTTGCGCCGCCATAAGCGCCACATGAGTAAGCTGCACTGGCATCTTCGCGAATCTTTCTCAGATAGATCATCGCTAAAACCTGGCAGGCCATGTCCATTTGAATGCTCTTTTCGAGGGTGTAAGGAATGTTTTCGTTGTGCCAAATCATGTAGGCACTGGCCTTAGGCGTTTCCATTTTGCGCTCGAAAATGTTCTCTACTTGCCCTGTAACCGGTTTTCTGTCGCGTTTAGAGGATGGGTTAAGCCCCTTCGAAGGCAATGCACCTAAGTACTGACAGATGAGGGGTCGGATGGTAGCTTCGTCGTAATTGCCGATGATAATGAACTCCCAACCGTTGGCATTGGCCGTGCGTTCTTTGGCCATTTGCAGGATGCGGTCGTAATTAACGTCCTTCAAATCGCTCGAAAGGAAAGGCTTTAAGCGGGGATTGTGGCCATAGAGTGTTGCTGTAAGCGAGTCGCTTAGTGCTGTTTCGGGCGAGAGTTCGCGGTTTTTCAGCATTGTTTCCATCTGCTTTATCTGCTGGTTGAAGGTGTCGTTGTCCTTCTTAATGCTGGTGAAGTAGAGGTAAACCAACTGCAACATCGTCTCAACGTCTTTCGGTGTAGCGTTGCCATCGACCTTCATATAGCGTTCGCTCATGCTCAAACTGGCATTGGCAATCTTGCCAGCCAAAGCCTTTTGCAACTCGATGTTGGAGAAATTGCCCAAGCCACTCGCGTCAATCACATTGTCGAAGGCTGTGAAATTGGCAAAGTCTTTTAGTCCATAACTGGTGTTTCCTGCGCCACCATGACCCGAAAGAAGCACCTGATCCTTCTTGTAGTCGGTCTTTTTGAGCATGACTTTCACGCCGTTTGACAACTCTAAAATCTTATAACCAAAGCGTTTGCTGGCCGTTTCTTTCTTAATTTTTCCCGCCTTTGGCAACTTGGTTATCAAAGGTTCGTTCTTCACTTTGTCCACATAAGCCTCGATTTTTGCACTCTTTGCAGCCTTCACCGCGTCTAAGAGCTGTGCTTTTGTGGGATAAACGTTGCCTTCTTTCTCGTTGTTGAAGTTGAGGATAACCATGTTACTGTCGTTAGCCGGCAATAACTCTTTCATCAAACCATTAACAGCTTCCAACGGAATCATGGGCACAAGCTGCTTCATAGTGGTGTAGAGATAGTCGATACTTGGGATGGGTTCGTTGCTCAAAAAGTTACCCAAATATTCGCTATAGAACGTTGCATTGTAGCGTTTGTCTTTGTTACTATAACTCTTATCGAGCGAGCTGAGATAGTTTTCCTTAAAGCGTTGGTATTCGGTTGGGGTGAAACCATACTCTGCTGCGCGACGTGCTTCGATCAAAGCAGCTTTCAAAGACGGAGCCGTTTGCGCCATATCTTTGGGCGAAGTGTAGATGCTGAAGGCATCTTTTGTTTTGGCAAAGATGTAATTTCCATCTTCAGCATTTGCATAGATATAAGGACAATCGGCCTTTTGTACTGCTTCACTATATCGGTTGTTGAGCATGCTTAGGGCCGCATCCTTAATATAACCATAGACCAAATATTGCAGGGTGTTTTTCAAAGAGTCGGGGAATGCATCATGCTTCACGCTGAACGAGACATACGAGGTCTGCATTTCTTTATCCTTATCGATGATAACTATCGGCTCAGCATTGTCGGGTACGAGCTCATCTATAATGGGAGCTTCGTTCACTGGGTTCTTGATGTTGCCGAAAAGCTTTTTGATTTGCGCTTCGACTTGGTCCACATCAACGTTGCCTACGATAATCAATCCCTGATGATTAGGATGATACCATTTGTGATAATAGTCGACAAGTTCTTGTCGTTTGAAGTTATCTACCACGCTCATCAAGCCAATAGGGTAGCGTAAACCATATTTACTGCCGGGATAAAGCGCTGGAAGATTGCGTTCGAACATACGGCTTGAGGCACTGGTGCGCGAGCGCCATTCTTCATGAATCACGCCACGTTCTTTCTCAATCTCGTCTTGTTCGAGGCTCAATCCAGTCGACCAGTCGCGCAAAATAATCAGGCAAGTGTCAACGGCTCCGGACCTATTGGTCGGCACATTGTTGATGTTGTACACCGTTTGGTCGATGCTTGTGTAGGCATTTAAGTCGACACCAAACTCAATTCCATTGGCACGACACCACTCAATGAGGTTGTTTCCTTTGAAATGGTCAGAGCCATTGAAGGCCATGTGCTCTAAGAAGTGGGCCAAACCACGCTGGCTTTCTTCCTCTTGAATAGAGCCAACTTTCTGTGCAATGTAGAAGTTTGCACGGTTTTCTGGCCAGTTGTTGTGGCGGATGTAATAGGTGAGTCCGTTGGATAACTTACCTATTCTTACATCTTTGTCTACCGGAATAGACGTCTCCATTTGCGCTTGGGCACCTACACCCACGAGCAATAGAGCGGCAAGCATTAAATTTTTAATTTTCATGAATAAACGTTTATGTAATACTTAAAAAAAGATTTCTGTTGTATCGATGGGGCATTGCACGTCTCACAAGATGCTTATTCCACACCATGTGGCTGTTGGTAAGACGCGGCATTTGCTCCTTCATGGTTGCAAAGATAATATAAAAGGTGGCAGTATGTATGTTTTCTTTCGACTTTCTTTAATCTAAATCGCCCCAAAAGCTATTTATTCCCCATTTTATGAGTTTGTCTATGCGTTTCAAGTGGGTTTGGAATGCAAAAAGAAGGCAATTATTTTGCATTTCGAGCGGTTTGCTTTACCTTTGTGAAAATTTTAATAAAATGGAAAAGGAAACGAAGGATTTAGAACAGATTCAGCTTCCCGAGAACGCTTTTCGCGAGCTGAAGTCGGGTGAAGACTATGAGCCCGTGATGAAAGCCAACAGGGTTTATCCCGAGGTTAATGTGTGGTCGGTGACGTGGGGCATCCTCATGGCCGTGCTTTTTTCGGCTGCTGCCGCCTATTTGGGACTGAAAGTGGGGCAGGTTTTCGAAGCAGCTATCCCCATAGCCATCATTGCTGTGGGCGCATCGACGGCTGCAAAGCGCAAGAATGCGTTGGGCGAAAACGTCATTATTCAAAGCATTGGTGCTTGTAGTGGTGCCGTAGTGGCGGGCGCTATCTTCACACTTCCGGCGCTTTATATACTGCAAGCCAAATATCCTGAAATCACAACGTCGTTCTTTAAGATATTCTTAGCTTCGGCTTTGGGCGGTGTTTTGGGCATACTTTTTCTCATTCCGTTCCGCAAATATTTTGTGAAAGACATGCACGGAAAGTATCCTTTTCCCGAAGCAACAGCCACAACGCAGGTGTTGGTGAGCGGAGCTAAGGACGGCGGACAAGCCAAACCGTTGCTCATTGCCGGCCTGATTGGCGGCCTGTATGATTTCATTGTGGCGACGTTGGGCTGGTGGAATGAAAACGTAACGAGCCGCATGCTGGGCTGGGGCGTTGCATTAGCCGATAAAGCCAAGGTGGTGTTCAAGGTCAATACGGGCGCAGCCGTGCTGGGTTTGGGCTATATTGTCGGTTTGAAATATGCGCTCTACATTTGTTTTGGCAGCCTGTTTGTGTGGTGGATTGTCGTGCCGGGCATGTCGTTACTCTATCATGACACGGTGCTTAACCTGTGGAATCCCGCGATAGTGCAGAGCGTAGGGCAGATGAGTGCCGAAGAGATTTTCAAGAATTATGCGCGCAGCATCGGCATCGGCGGCATTGCTATGGCTGGCATTATCGGCATCATTCGCAGTTGGGGCATCATTCGTGATGCCGTGGGATTGGCCGGACGCGAGCTCAAAGGTGGTGCGAATGCCACGCAACAAGTGGAGCGTACGCAGCAAGATATTAGCTTTAAAATCATCGCTATCGGCACCATCGCCGTGTTGTTGGCCACCTTTATCTTCTTCTTGACGGGCATCATGCAAGGCAATCTGCTCTTTGCCGTGGTGGGAATTCTGCTGGTTGCAGTCATCGCTTTCCTCTTTACCACCGTCGCAGCCAACGCCATTGCCATCGTAGGCAGCAATCCTGTGTCGGGCATGACGCTGATGACGCTCATCTTTGCCAGTGTCATCATGGTGGCTGTTGGACTGAAAGGCGCCGGAGGCATGGTGGCTTCGCTGATGATGGGCGGTGTGGTTTGCACGGCATTGAGCATGGCCGGCAGTTTCATCACCGATTTAAAGATAGGCTATTGGCTCGGCACCACGCCACGAAAGCAAGAGACTTGGAAGTTTTTGGGCACGCTGGTGAGTGCAGCAACGGTGGGTGGTGTGATGATGTTGCTCAATCAAACCTATGGATTTGCTTCGGGAAACCTCGCCGCTCCGCAAGCCAATGCCATGGCAGCCGTGATCGATCCGCTCATGAATGGCGTGGGAGCGCCCTGGGTGCTCTATGGCATCGGCGCGCTGTTGGCCATCATTCTCACGCTGTTTAAGGTGCCGGCGCTGGCCTTTGCATTGGGTATGTTCATCCCATTGGAGCTCAATGTGCCCCTCGTTATCGGCGGTTTCATCAACTGGTTTGTCACCACACGCTCGAAGGATGCGCAGGTAAACGAGACGCGAGGCGAGCGCGGAACGCTCATAGCCAGCGGCTTTATTGCCGGCGGTGCGTTGATGGGTGTCGTGAGTGCACTGCTGAAGTTTGGCGGCGTGGAGTGGTCGATTGCCGGGAGTTGGTGGCAAAATCCCCTGAGTGAGCTTTGTGCTTTGGCGGCCTACCTTTGCTTAATTGGCTTCTTTATCCGACTGACGAAGAAGTCGTTCTAAGCCAACAATGCGACGATGCTAAAGGCGGATGCTCCACAAAACGTCCGCCTTTATCGTCTCTGCATGTTTGATGGTCGTTTGTTTGCTTTTCGAGTGGCGCGCAATCTGTATGAGATTGCGCAGAAAAAGCATGCAAATTACGCGGTAAAGTGGGCGAGTTTACCGCGTAAAAGCATGCAGATTGTCGCATAAAATATGCTGGATTGTCGCACAATTACGATGCTTTTACAACGGAGGCTGTGGCAAAGGTGCACGAAAGGGCCGCCAACCTGCCGGAAAAGAAGCATGATTGTGCTGTGGTACACAGCATCATCGCTCACCCGATGGCTTATGCTTCCCGGCATGTATGCCAGTGACAACTGCCACACTTGTCGTGAACATGTGTGAAAAAGTGGCATATAATTTGCTCATCGTTGGATAAAAGTGTATTTTTGCACGCGTATAAATAGATTTGGAACAAACGAATAATAAGAAACAATTAGCAATAAGGAGAAAAGAATATGAATTACAATGATTTTGAAAATCGTGTGAACGAACAAGAATCTTCCACGCGCACTTTCGAGGTTTCGCAGGCGTTTCCCGCGCTCATGCGCAAGGTTTATACCTGGATGGTGTTTGCTTTGGCCATCAGTGGCATTGTGGGTTATGGCGTAGCTACATCGCCTAATCTGCTCAATTTGATACTCGGTAACGAGATTGTTTTCTGGGGTATCATCATTGTGGAGTTGGTATTGGTGTGGAAAATCAGCAAAAGTGTTGATAAAGAAAACCGCTCATTGGCCATGACAACGCTCATGTTTGCACTGTTCTCGGTGCTCAATGGAGCCGTGTTGTCGGCAATTTTTGTGGTTTTTGATTCTATTGCCATCATCAAAACGTTCTTCATCACGGCCGGAACCTTTGGTGTAACTGCCGCTTTTGGCTATTTCACCAAGCGCGATCTCTCCACCATCGGCAGCATGTGCTACATGGCTTTGTTCGGACTCATCATTGCTTCGTTGGCCAATTTCTTCTTCAAGAGCGTCATGTTCGATTATGTTGTGAGCTACATTGGCGTGGCTGTTTTCATCGGAATCACCGCTTGGGACAGTCAAAAAATCAAACATCAGTTGGCAGCGGCACCCGATTTGAGCGAAAATTCACAAAAACTTGCCCTCGTGGGCGCATTAGATCTCTATTTAGATTTCGTGAACCTCTTCCTCTATCTGCTGCGCATCTTCAACCGCAGATAAGCAATATTTTTTCAAACTAAATATAAATGAAGATGAATAAAAAACAATGGCCGGCCGCAGTGTTGGCCATTTCTTTGGTATGTATGGGCGGCATGGCTGCCCAAGCTGCACCGCAAAAGGACATCACGGGCAGCATTATGGGTATTCTTGGTAACAACAATAAGGCTAAAACTGCCGGCAATGTGCTCAACAGTGTGTTGGGAACTGACAAGGTAACCGAGCGCAATCTCATCGCCACTTGGACGTATGACGAGCCCGGAGTGGCCTTCACCAGCAACAATGTACTTGCAAAAGCAGGTGGAGAACTGGCTGCTGCGCAGGCAAAAGATAAGCTGAAAAGCTATTTCCAGCAGGCCGGAATTCAGCAAAGTAATACGCAGTTCACCTTCACTAACGATAAGAAATTCAAGGGAAAGCTCTATGGACAGTCGTTCAATGGCACATGGACTTTCAACAGTAAAACGCAACAAGTGGTGCTGAAAACAATGCTACTCACCGTCCCTGTCTATGTAAAAAAGACGGCAACGGGCATGAGTTTCCTCTTCGAATCGCAGAAACTGCTCACTTTAGCGCAAAATGTGGCGAAGCTTTCGGGCAACGAAGCGCTGCAAACCTTGGGCACATTGAGCCAAAACTACGATGGCATTCGCATGGGCTTCGACATGAAAAAGTAGTTCATTACTTGAGTTCGGGATAAGGTCAGTATGCAAACAGTTCTAACTGCTTTGATTTTTCGACATAAACAGGTAGAGCCTCAGGTTTATTGTCAAAAAAGCAATAGGCTGTTAGGGCAGAACATAGGTTCA
>ERZ772807.47-NODE-47-length-78386-cov-11.575009_pt1 | contig 78386 bp, 82 predicted proteins | sample MGYA00511472_ERZ772807 | MGnify/ENA primary metagenome ERZ772807 (study PRJEB29015, sample SAMEA2737947) | human oral metagenome | biome: human oral; feature: human-associated habitat; material: dental | place: China | collected 2039 ... | reverse complement strand
CAAGTAGTTTCTTTTGAACTCTCTTGCTTAATTTACAATTGGTTATCTGCATTTTTGTAGACTAGCATGACTGCTAATCTACGTCAGCCCCTTATTTTAACAATAGTGAGATAAATAACAAAATTGTTATTTGAAAACATTAGTAAATCGAAATTTAATTATGTTATTTGGAAATAGCCTCTAAGTCCAAATTAAATTAGATTTTTCTAATCTAGAACCCTTTATATTTAATGATCCAATGTATTGCTCTAAATATGATTTACCATAGAAAAAGCCGTCTGAGTAACTCAGACGGCTTTCTGTCACAGCCTTAGAAAATCTCGCGCCAAGAGATGCGACGGATGAATGGTGAATCATCGAAAGGGTTCGTTGGTACATCAGCTGTCCCAGTATCACCTGCCAGGATAGTGCGAACACTGTCGTTATTATTGAGAGTGGACTTCCTTGAGGTATTCACTGGGGCGATGATACCACCGATTTCCAGCATACCGCCCAACACATCGTCGCTATTGAAACGACCATCTTTATTGGTATCGAAAACAGGCAGATCGTATTGTCCCCCATTTTTCAAATCTACAGCAATCAATGCAGTAGAACCATTCACGGAACATACATTAGCAGAACTGTTTGGCGTGGTGCGGACTGCTGTAAAGGTAGCTACTTTATTACGGCGTATGCCTGGCTGATCTACAATAGCTTGACCTTTGAGCAGGCTTAAACGCCAGCCTTTATGTTTGCTCTCTATAATAGCATTTTTAGACACTTGATAAATCTTCTGCGTCAAAGTTTTATTGCTGGAGTAGATGGCATCTACTTTCTCACCATTATCGGTAAAGTTTTGTTCCAGCAAATCTGCATCAGTAATCGGGCCTTTTTCGGCAAAGAGACCGAGAGCATAGTTTTGCACACTTGGCGAAATATCTGCTAACGAGAAGTATTGGCCTGTACCGGCTACTACATACAGATGATCGCTAGTTTGAGTAATTACAGGAGCTGCAGTAATCGGTGCACCTGTGCCACTAGGGGTGTACAAGGGTTGGTTACCATAAGCTTTTTCCCATAATCCATTGGTCTTGTTGTAATCCACGCGCCACATTTTGCCGCTCAGATCACCAACAAATACGGCTTCAGGCATTTTGTCGCCATTACTATCGTATACGGCTGGTTCGCCCACGCCATCCTGATCCAAAGGCACTTTCCAGTAGTTGGTATTCAGTTGCCATTTACCTGTGTTGTCTGCACGCAAAATATACAGGTAGCCATTGCTGGAGCCACTGTTTACACCACTGCTGAAGATAACGATCGGGTTGCCATCTTTATCTTTGGCAATAGAAGGTTTGCCAACAGTGAGACCCAAGTCAGAGTCATCAGCATTGGAGAACTCCCACATTACATTGTTGGTACCAGGATTGCTCAAATCGGTTACGTCCAAAGCATACACCGAAGCACCCCCACGGCCTGCTGTACCCACTACGATAGATTTGGCAGTAGAACCAAAGCAAACTTCATCTGTAACCGGAGTGCCGTCATTTAGATATTGGTGAGTCGGCTGGGTATGTGATGGCACAGGTAAAGATAAGCTATACAGTTTCGGCAGAGCTGTAGAAGGGATATAGCCCATCACTTCCTGACCGTCTTGATTCAGGACATGCAGTACACCAGCATTGGATGCAGTTACATAGAAGTTTTTGCGAACCATGATGTTGCTGTCGGCATAATTACAAGCAGCAGGTTTTCTCTGTGGAGGGAGAATAGGTTGTACCCCAGAGTTAATAATAGTACCTAACAGACCATTTTCACGTTTACGCCAAGCAGTACCTTCCAAGCTTGGATCGCCAAGAGTATATTGCACCAAGCTGGCAGCAGAAGCACCAGCATTCAGTGTGCTGAATTGCGCTGCGTTGCCTGGAGTAAAGGCTGTAGTAACACCATTAGGAGCCTTGGTAAACAGCTTGCGGGCAGACCAGCCTGATGCAGTATGGAAGACTTCCATTTTTGCTGAAGCGCGCCATACCGGTGTAAAGGACAAACCATTGCCTTCGGAGCCGATGCGTTGTGCAATAACATCGCCAGAAAGGCTGTCTAAGTTATAGGAAGACTGCAGACCCAAGGTTTTATTGGCATTCACATCTAATACTGAATTTTGGTGTTCTGTAATACCTACAAATGCCTGAGATGGGTCGGTAAATGAGCCAGCTTTTTCAAAAGCCTTTCTCAATGCCTCTACCATGTTTTCTGGGCTATTACCCAAGGCGAAGTTTTTTGGCATGCCATCAGGGAATAGCACAGGCGAACTGCTCACACCAGGTGCATCGCTGGTCCAACTACCACGGGATTGATTTGGCATTGTAATACCAGGTTTGTAATCGAAACCACCATATTTGGCTGCCCAGTAATATGTGTTACCAAGCGAGACAGGATTATCTCGTTCAAAACGACCGAAACCCTGCTCCAATACGTCAATGGTAAAGGTATTAATATGTTGATCACCTGGAATATCTTCGCGGATATCCTTTGTTCTGCCCCAGTAAGCCAATGCAACCAAGCCGGCCGGAGCGTAACCTGTTGGATGTAAAAGATACCCTGAACCACGGGTCGTATTCCATGACTCCTTGCCAAGGCCCTTGAATTTTTCTTGATCTAAGATTTCTTCCAGAAGCTCCTTAGTTTTAACCTCGGGATCATCGGTTACACCACTTTGGGGACCAAAATTAGGCAAGTCTTTCTCATCATGAGTAAAGGTATCGCCAATCAGAATCATGGTGTTAGCGCGGCACTGTGCCTCATCCTTAGAAGCCAAGCCGCGGGTCAGAGGATCATCCCAATCGTAAATCATTGGGAAGCCATCAGCCGAAGTTGGATTAATACCAAATGCACGCTGAGTGTCCTCGTAATATTTGGGCATTCCTTTATTACGCAAATAACGCTGAGCGGTATAGAACAGCTCTGCTGAGGTATCAAGGCCTTTATAGTTTCCAGCATCACCAAATTTATTAATATAGTTAATGGCGCCGCTATTCGACACACTGATTTTGCGTGCATCCTCTGGGTCTGGATTTACAGCCAATACACCCGTTCTTTCGTCCCACTCCTTACCATAAGTAATACCATTTTCGCTTTGTGTACGATCCAAATATTTCATACGGGTACGCAAAACACCACCACTTACAGCATTGGTGTAGTTCAACTGATAACTAAATACAGAGAAACGGGCAGGACGACTATCCGGTCCATCACCACGACCATATTGCTGCATCAGGCCTTCTGGCTTGTACAAACCGCCATATTGATGGCAGTTTGATGCTAAGCTAGAGACACCCAATACTGCAGGGTCACAAGCCTTTACTACCACTGGCAACCAAGCATTCGTTAAATTATCTTTACCTTGAGAGGCATTGTATGCTGTTTGTACAATTGGCCTGGTGGCTCCTGGTGCAATACCTGGATTAATTTGGCTGCGGTCTTGATACATCAAAGCACCATCGCGATTCATGCGCACCGGCGTAACATAGAAACTCTCATTCACAAAGAAAATCTTGCTGGGCCGGCCAATTTTCTCGCTGGCAGCCACTAGCGCCTCATTCAAAGAAGCTTTGTCGGGAATAGGGGAAGCGTAGTAGCGGAAACCTAATGCCCTAGGCAAACCAGGCACATCTGAGGTGGTTGCAAAAGAATCTACCATGCTTGAAGGGATAATCCGCTTCAGGAACATGAAATCGCTAATTTTCGGCGCTGTGCCAATATCAATTGCCCTTAAGCGCAAACGGAAAGCTTGGTTACCGTTTTGTTGGCTGCGAGGGTTCACATAGGCACGACGCAAGAAAGTACCCCTGTCTGCCACAGGAGCGGAGTCAGTTGTATCACCAGCGGTATAGTTAGATGGAGCATTACCTACGCCACGAGCCCTGTTACCACCAGTCAAGGAGTGGCGGAAAATATCAATGGCAGACATTGTGACCCAGTTTAGGAAGTTACCACTATACTCATCAGCATCGCCGCTACACAAGCCAACATTGCCGGCAGCATCAGTGGTGGCTTTCGAAGAAACTTGGAAATATCCCTCATTGCTGCCATAGTTTTTGAATACATAACACTTGGTATTATCAAAATATCCCAAGTAGTACCGTTTCCAATGGTTTTGCCATTGAGACTGATTGGTACCAATCCTTAATGTTGGATACCCCTCATACATGAATTCATTATTGGAATAAGCAGCACCGGCTGTCGGGTGCTCTACGGAGGGGGTCAACGTAATATTCGGACCATGGGTAACAGTAACACCCGTAAGCGGTTTGTTACTGATGGATACTGTTCCCGCCTGTGCGGTGAAACCGATGCCAAAAATGGCAGCCGCCAATATTGTCGGCTTGAATTTTTGTATATTAGAGGTTTTCATTTTCGTCACTCCACGTTTTAAATAGACTGAGCAGCGTCTTCTCTTGATCAATACAATAAATCTTATCAGGATGTTGCAATGAACAAGGTTTGCTCTGATTGTTGGTTTTATTATAACCTTTTCCTATATTTAAAGAAAAGGATTGCCGTAGATTAGCAGCCATGCTAGACACACGAAATGTAGATAACCAATAGCGCCATCCCAGACCATTTTAAAAAAAACCACCTTATTCACTGTTTTTAAATAGAATTTTTAAATTCAAATTACGCTTGATTAACTGTTGTTAAAATGCTATTGCATTCCTTAATAAATACAACTCGAAATACGCTTTCGAAATGCTGTTAAATTTGCACGAATTGCGCGAATGACGTTTCAGTACCTATGGAATGAAATCTAAAAATTCTTTTTTAAAACAAATGATAAAATAGGATTCTTTTTAGTTATCTAGGGCAGACACCTAAACTATTTATCCAAACCCCAAAAAGCAGCCTGCACTTCAAAAGAAATTCCCAGTTCACCATCGACTGCAGGCTGCCTGCACCCCTCTCGACACACCCCGCCCGCCATGCCGATAAGCCCCACACAAAACGAATACACATTCCGCCTGCACGGCATCCGACACCGCCAAGCCTTTTTCAACCTGCTCGACCAAGCCCTGCTGCTGCCCGACTATTTCGGCGGCAGTTGGAACGCGCTGGACGACTGCATGCGGGATTTGTCGTGGCTACCCGAACGCGACCTGACACTCACCTTCCAAGGGCTGGCCCACGTTCCGCAGCCGCTGCAAACGCAGATTGCGGACAGTTTGGCATTGTGGCGGACACACTGGCAGGCGCAAACCGTGAAAACGGTGCGGATTCTGTTTTAGGCGCGGCAATTTTAAATTGTAAGCGGCCTGCACTTTGGCAAAACCAAGTGCAGGCTGCTTTTTGAATTTCAGGCTGCCGTTTCCATTACTTTCGGCGCGCCGATTGCGATGCGGCACACTATTCCATCGCCCAAGATTCCCCCACGCCCAAAGGCTCGCGCCCCAGCAGTTCGGCAAACGCGGTGCAGTCGGCGCACGAGCCTTCTTCCAGCAGCGCAAAGCTGCCTGCGCTCACCATGCCGTTGCTCAACACGTTCGTCAGCGGCAGAAACGGCTTCACCAACGCCAACGGAATCGGCAGCACGCGCAATGGTGGTTTGCGGTGCAGCCCTGTCCGCATGGCGGCAAGATAGCCCGCCAGACTGGTGTGCAGGCTGCCTGTGAAAGGGATGATGGTGCCGTGCGGCGCGCCGTTTTCCAGCAGGCGCACCAAGCCGTCCGCCACGTCGTTTGCGTGCACGGGCTGGAGCATGAACCTGCCACCGGCCGGCAGGGCGATAACGGACAGCCGCGCCAATTTGATAAACAATTCGCAACTCGCGCCGCCGCGCCCATATACAACGGACGGCCGCGCCACCGCCACGCGCATGCCGTGTGCCGCGCCAATTTGGCATACGGCCTCGTCGCCGCGCCCTTTGCTGCCGACAAAATTCACGGCGTGCTTCGGGTCTGCACCCAACGCGGAAAGCTGCACCCAATGCCGTACGCCTTGCTCCGCTGCGATTTTTGCCAGCAGCGCGGGCGTGCAGTGATGCTCGGTTTCCAGCACGTTTTCATGGCGGCTCATCACGCCGATGCAGTTGAACACGGCATCTGCGCCGCGCAGAATTTCGCGGGCGGCGGCTGCGTTCGGCCGCAAATAATCGAATTCGCGGTGGCTCGGGGTGCGCAGCGTGTGGCCGTGCGCGCGCAGGATTGTGGCAACGCGGCGGCCGATAAAGCCGCTTGCGCCGAAGAGGACGATGTTCATGCGGAACTCCTTGTGGGCTGTGGGGAAATGTGCAGGCTGCTTTTCAGAGCGGGTCTGACGGCCATACGCCATGCCGTTGTGCGAATTTCTGAAAATTGAAGGGCTTGTGCCCTATTGATAAGATGTTGGGTATTTCAGGCAGCCTGCACTTTGCCCATCGGGGTGCAGGCTGCCATCGGTCTGAATCTGTGATTCAGCTAACCGATGTGCGTGCCCTTGGTGCTGCTTTTTGCCGGCTTTGTCAATATTTCTGCAACAGCCGCGCCGCTTTGTCCAACTGCTCGGTGCAATACTGCTGAAATTCCTGCGGGCGGTCGCTCAGGGCGCGAACCTTCAATGCCGCGGGTTTCACATAGGCATCTAGGCGCGCCATCATCTGATTGTACTGCGTCTGCGGCAGCCGTTTGGCGAAGGCTTCACAGCGGTTCAGGGCTTCCAAATGCCGTTGCAGGGCGGCGTCTTGCGCGGGCGTGGTGGGGCGCTGGGTGCAATACATGGGGAACGCCATAATGTCCATATTGTCGCGGAAGATTTGCTCGCAGCGCGCCAGTTCTCCGCCATCGGCCATGGCCAATGCGGGCAGCAACATCATGGAAATAAAATATTTCTTCATTTTTTCGTCCTTTCTTTCGGTGGAATTCGGCACACGCCGCCCTCGCATTCGGGGCGCGGCAGCAGCCATTTGGGAAATTGGTAACGGTGACGGGCGAACCACGGGTAAAGCCGGTCGGCCAGTTTGTCCAGCAGCGGCAGATTGGCCAGTTTCACCAGCGCAAAGCCTTGGTAGCCTTCGTACATTTTGCGCACGGCGGCCATTTTTTGCAGCATCACGCCGTCGTCCGTCAAAATGTGCAAATAGGTGAGTGCGGCTTCGGTGGTGATGCCGTATTGCGCCAACACGGCTTCGCTGCCCTGTATCGGCACGGCTTCCATGAATCCGGCGCGGCTGTCCTGCACGATTAACTCTATTTCGCGCACGCAGATGGGGCATTCGGCATCGTAAAAAATTTTGTGCATCTTAAATTCTCCCAAAATACGCTACTCTTCCAGCGGGGCAAAGCCGTTATATTTTTCCGCTGGCAAACGGGGTGGTGCAGGCTGCTTTTCGGGCTCCGTTTCGGGCTTCACACCTTCAAAACCGCTGCGTTGCAACACCTGAATCTGTTTGCGTACCAAATGCGCCAGCACCAGCAGCAGGCTCACGCCGCCGAACACGGCCCAGCGCAGGGCGTAAAGCAGGTTGTCCGCCAAACTGCGCTCGAAATTCGGCGCAAACAGCAGCACGCACAAAAGCGGCGTGAACAGCGTCAGGCTCAAATACAGCCGCTGCCAGAATATGCCGCTGATTTCCTTCACTTCGTCGCGCGGGTCGTTGCACAAAAACGCCAGCACGCGCCGCAGCGATGCGCCCAAAACCAGCCAGCACACCAGGCTCACCGCCAACGATACGGTAACCTGTATCGCCATAATGTTAAATGTCTGCATATTATTCTCCTTATGCAAGGGTTTGAAAAATCGAATGAATGGTTGTGCAGGCTGCTTTTTCACGTTGGAAAATTTAACAAAGTCCTGTTAAAATAAACACTTCTGTTCTTTCAGGCAGCCTGCACATGAAACCGCGCCGCGCAAAATCCCATAAAACCACGCCTGACAAACCTTCTCTCATCAGCAGCATTGCGGACTATTTGGTTTTGCTTCTTCCCGTTTCCATTCCTATCTTGGCGCACGGCGGGTTTGTCGAACCACGCAACTGGCAGGTAACGCTGGCTTTGGCCGTAATATTTATCCTGCCGGTTTATATGGACTACCGTAGCCAACTGCCGAAGCCCTCACGCACGGAAAAAATCTTTTTCACGCTATGGAAATGGCTGCGCCGTTTGCTGGCGTTTGCCTGTGTGATACTTTTTCTCTATTTTATCGTTCTTGTTGTGCCGAATGTCGCCGCTCCTATTGGGGAAAAGCTGCTGATATCCGCCTTTGTCGCCATATTAGCCTTCTATATCGCGCACGCCGGTGTTTACGGCAAGAAATCTCGCCACGAGAGCTTGACAGATGCACGCGAACGGTACAGGCGGATGAAAAAACGCTACGGCTGGCGTTGGTAATGCGCTTGTGTTTTCAGGCAGCCTGCACTTTGCCTACATCGGCTTCAACACCATCAGGAAATACAGCACCACCGTGGCGCAGAAGGCCGGATAGCCCAGCATTTCCCACCAGAATTGATAGCGTTTGTAGCTGGTTGGCAACGTATTTTCGCCCGCCTGCCAAGCCGCAGCCGCCTGCCGTGCCATCTTGATTTGCAGCCACACCACCGGCAGCCAGCACACTCCTGCCAGCACATACAGCGCCAGCGTCCACTTCACCCACAGCCACGCCCCGTCCCAAGTAAACGGCATGCCCATGTAATGCAGCATCCACAAGCCTGAGAGCGGCTGGAAAATCACCGCCGGCGTGGTGAACCACCAATCCGCCTTCATCACCCATTTCGACACCACCGCCTGCGCCGCCACCGAGCCGGAGCGGTTCGCCCAAAACAGATAAAACGCCGTGCCGAAGCCCGTGCCCACCATCAGCGTGGCCGAAATGATGTGCAGGGTTTTGACGATTAAATACGTGTTCATTTTGTTGCTCCTATTGAAATTTGCCTGTGCAGGCTGCCTGCAAAAACTTAAATTCTCTTTGATTTCAACGCATCACGCGTCTTACCGCGTACCACGCTTTTCCGTTATCCTGACGGCCACGTTTCCCACTGGAAAACCACCGCCATGCTTGCCGCCTATCTCATTTATGCCGCATAGATGACCGCCTGCGCCGCCTTTGCCTATGCCGCCATCCGCCGCCCCGCCGCGACCAACGCCAGATACATCGATTATTTCGCTCTCGCCTTTTTCAGCATGACCCTGCTGCTGTTCGGCTGGCTGTTTATCGTGCAAGGCATCACGCCCTTCGTGCAGGGCAACGCGGACAGCGGGCGAAGTTATCCGTATTGGCACTTATGGTTTTTGGCTTTTCCTTATCTATATATCGGGCACATCGTGCTGCTTGTATTCAACACCGCACGCCTGCTGCTGCCGCCCTATCCGCCGCGTTTTATTCATTACGCCGCGCTGCTGCTGACCCTATTGAGCGGCTGGCACGTCGGCGCGTTCATGCCGACTGCCTAGTACCCACAATGCCGCCAAAATCGGCACGTTTTTAACCAGCGGCGCAAACGGATGCAGCCACATTTCAGGCAGCCTGCACGCCACAATCACGCTATACCCCAGCACCACGACAAATTGTGCCAGCCATAATAAACGGTAATTTCTGAATTTTGTGAAACATAAAATCCCAAAAAAGACATCCAATGCCGATGAAGTATAAAACGCCGCCGCCTGCCATTCTGCCGCAATCCCTGTCCTTCCCAGCAAATCCAACGACACATCCGCCGCCATCAAAGCAGGCTGCACCCCGCTCCACAGCCACAAAAACCCCAGCGAAAACCGCAATACGTCAAGCCGCTTCATCGTTCAAACCTTTCGGGCACAAAATCCGAGCCAATATCACCGCACTCACCGCACCGCAAGGCCCGGCGACCAACACAGCGGGCGGCAACCAAATGAATATCACGCTTGAAATCAGCAAACCAGACACCAGCGGCAGCCACAAAGAGTGCCAGCCTGTGTAACAAAACCGGTTTTCCGCCAGCCACCAGCCGCACAGCACGGACGGTATAAAACCAAATGCGGAGCCCCCCATAAAAATATAACCCACTGCGTCCACAAAATCGCCGATACTCTGCCAAGCCACCGATTGCCCATGCCCAAACAAGGCGTCGTTCACCTGAAGGGCTGCCCAAAACAGCCAGCCGCCCAATCCGCCACCCAGTAGCAGAAAGCCCAAAATCACTCGCACCTTCGGATAGTGCAGGCTGCTTGAAACATTTTTATTTTCGCTCATGATGTTTCCAAATTTCTGTTGAAAAAGAAATATATTTCCCGATAAAAGGCAACGGCAAACCGCCATTGCCAAGCCATGTTGTCCGTACCGCCGTCAAAACAAGGTGCAGGCTGCCTGCAATCTAGCGCAACAGCTTCTGAATGCTCGCGCCCAGTTTCAGCACTTTGGCCATCGTGCCGGTGGACAGTTTCAGCATTTCGTTCGTCCAAGCCGTCAGCGTGCTGATGAATTCGTGCGTCTGCGTAATCCGCGTTTTCACGCCGTCGTTTTCGTTGGCGAACTCCGGTTCCTGCATCAGCTGGTTCAGAAACGCCAAAGTCGGCTCGATTTCGCGGCGCTGCCGTTGCTCCACAATCGTGCGGAACAGCGTCCACACATCGTCCGACGTGGTGAAATAATCGCGCCGGTCACCCAATATGTGCGTTACCTGCACCAACTGCAAATTCTGCAGTTCTTTCAAACTGTTGGACACATTAGACCGCGCCACGTTCAGCGTTTCGCAAATCTCTTCCGCATTCATCGGCTTGCCCAAAATATACAGCAGCGCGTGAATCTGGGCGACCGTGCGGTTCACGCCCCATTTGGAGCCTTGCTCGCCCCAATGCAGAATGAATTTTTCAGTGGTGGGATTGAGTTTCATGATGTCGTCCTGAATTCGTTTGTTGCATGGTATGGATTTTCTATATTTCTGTCAATACAGAAATTTTAAAAATATTTGCTAATTTATCATAATACATTGTATTTCAATAAATTTAAATTTAATGGATGTGTTCATATGGCAAAACAATATTGGTTATGGCCATCCGAAAGCAGCCTGCACCCGGCAAAACGCCCCAAACCGCATAGCGCAAAAACAACCGCCGCGCTATAATGCCGTTTTCCAACCCAACTTCAACCGAGGTATATGATGAGCGAAGAAAACAAAATCAAAGTCAATGATTTGCCGAACGAGCAAGGCGCACAAGAAGTGGAACTGCCCGTGCTGAACAACGAAGGCAAAAGCGAAAGCAAAAAAGAACACGGCGAAAGCGGCTGCTGCGGCGTATGCGGCGGTTAATCCGAGCCACATCAGGCAGCCTGCACACATTCGGGCTGCCTGTTTTTTTGTCCTTTTTGGGTACTGCGTGAATTTCAGCAGCCGCGGTTGGAATGTAAAATTTTCATATAATCAATAGATACCGATGTGCAGGCTGCTTTTTATGACTCAATCGTAAAATATATTCAAAAATCCAAATATATCTGTATAATCCGCTCCCATGAACGCAAACACCATTTTCAAAGCACTCTCCAACGAGCACCGCCTGCAAATCCTGATGTGGCTGAAAACGCCTAAGCAGCATTTCGCCGCCGAACGCCTTTCCACCGCCGAAGAAACGGGCGTGGCGGGCGGTGTGTGCGTGAATGCCATCGTGGAAAAAACGGGGCTGACGCAATCCGTTGTCTCCACTTACCTGACCGTGTTGAAAGACGCAGGCTTGGTGCGTACCGAGCGTGCCGGAAAATGGACGTATTGCTTCTACCGGCCTGAAACCATGGCGGAATTTTCGGCTTATTTGCATGGCAACTTTTTGCCGTGAACCGTTTTTTTAACCCATTATATCTATAAAATTAGATATATAAATTTAAAGGTATCAACATGAAAAAGACCCTTGTCATCATCGCCCATCCCGATATTGCCCGCTCCACTGTGAACCGCACTTGGGCACGCACCCTCGCCGCGCAGGAGAGCCGCTACACCGTACACGAACTTTATGCCTCCTATCCCGACGGCAAAATCAACGTAGCCGCTGAGCAGGCCTTGATTGAAGCGCACGGCAGCGTGATTTTGCAGTTTCCCGTGTATTGGTTTTCCTGCCCGCCGCTGCTGAAACAGTGGTTTGACAGCGTATTCACGCATGGCTGGGCGTTCGGTTCGTCTGCCACCGTGTTCAAAGACCGCAAATTGGGTTTGGCCGTATCGCACGGCACGTCGCCGCAAGACTATTCGCACACGGGCAAAACCCGCCACACACTGGCCGAAACGCTGGTTCCGTTTGAAATCATCGCCCACTATATCGGCGCGGAATATCTGCCCCCGTTCACGTTCCATGCACTGGAATTTTTCACGGAAGAAGAGATACGGGCAAACCATGATAAAATGGTGGCGAACGCAGAGCAGGCCGCGAAGGATTTGCTGGCACATTTGACACAATATGCTTAATTGAATACCAAAAGCAGCCTGCACTTCGGAAACCCATCCCAAAAGTGCAGGCTGCTTTTTCATCTGCCGCGTGCCGTTTCAACACACCACATTCAGCCCACCATTATGCCCCATCTGATTACCACCGCCCTGCTTACCCCTATCCTGGCCGCCTGCGCCCTGCCCCACCAAGGAAATGCCATGCATATTGCCGATTTGCCCGTCGCCGTCGTGTCCCACGATATTTTTCTGGACGGCGGCAGTGTGGAACTGACCGTGCGCGATGCGGCCGGCAACGAACGCCGCTATCTCCGTAACCGCAGCCTCGACAGCCAAGGCACACCGCGTTACAACCGAATCACCACCGAAAACGGGCGCACGCTCACCACAGAAGAACAAACCACCCTGTTGGCGCAGCTGGTGAAACTGCGCGCGCAATGCGAACCGGACTGCCAAACGGCGTTGGATGACTTTATCGGCCGCACCGCCGAATAACAGGTATATTGCCATTCGCAGGCAGCCTGCACCCCAATATTTCACCCAAAAGGTTTATTCACCATGCTGACCGATTTAGAACTGACTGGCCGCACCCGCAGCCATGTCGTGCAATACGCCGCCCCGCGTTTTGCTGCCCAACCGCAGACAGCGGAAGCGTTTTTGGCCATGCGTGCCGCCGCGCAAAAAGACGGCATCGATATGCAGCCGTTCAGCACCTTCCGCGATTTCAACACCCAGCTGCGCATTTGGAACCATAAATTCGCCGGCAAAAAACCGCTGTATGACGAATACGGCAGGGTGCGCGACAGAAGCGCGATGTCGGAGGAAGAAATTATCCGGCATATTCTGGATTGGTCGGCATTACCGGGCGGCAGCCGGCACCATTGGGGCACGGAAATCGACGTGGTGGATGCCGCCGCCATGCCGCCGGGCTACCGTCCGAAACTGCTGCCCGAAGAAACGGGCGAAGGTGGCATTTTCCGTCCGCTGCACCAATGGCTGGACGAAAACCTGCACCGCTTCGGCTTTTTCCGCCCGTATCAAAAACAGCAGGGCGGCATGTTTCCCGAACCTTGGCATTTAAGCTATGCGCCTTTGTCGGTGCCGGCGTTGCAGGCCATGTCGGCGGATTTGCTGGCGGATACTTTGCGCAATGTGGACCTATCGGGCAAGGAAACCGTGCTGGCGCTGCTGCCCGAACTTTACTGCAACCACATTTTGAATATTGCGGATGCGCCAACCGCCTAATGCAGGCTGCTTTTGGTATCGCCCGACATGATTTCGCCACGCTTTCATTTGCCCAACACTCGCGGACAATCACATTTGATTCATCCACACCTTTCATACACGGCAAAAGCAGCCTGCACTTCAAATATTCCAAAGTGCAGGCTGCTTTTTGCGTTGCCTTATTGGTCCGTATCGCCCGAATCATGCGCTTCTTCCTGCGCCGCCGACGGTTCCGGCATATCGGGCAACACCAGCGCGCCCAAATCGGTGAGCGGCGGCAAATCGGCCAGGCTGCCCAGTTGCAAATCGCTCAGAAATGCAGCGGTGGTCGCCCACAACGACGGCTTGCCGATGCTGTCGCGCTGCCCGATGACCTCTATCCAGCCGCGCTCCTGCAAGGTTTGCATGATGTTTTGCGATACGGCCACGCCGCGGATGGCTTCGATGTCGCCGCGGGTGACGGGCTGTTGGTAGGCGATGATGGCCAGCGTTTCCATCACGGCGCGCGAATATCGCGGCGTGCGCTGTTCGTGCAGGCTGCCCAGCGGTTCAAAGGCTTCTGCGGCCAACTGGAAGCGCCAGCCTTCTGCGGTGCAAACTAGCTGCAAAGCCCTGTTTTGCCAGCGTGTTTTCAGATTGGCCAGCACGTCGACCAGTTTGTCTTGCGACAGGGGCGGCTGGCACAGTTCGCGCATACGGCGTTCGCTGATGGGCTCGGCTTGCAGCAACAATGCGGCTTCAATCAAGGATTCTGCGGATAAATTCATGGTGCTTTTCCTGTGCAGGCTGCTTTTTATGCTTCGCTGCCGCCCACTGTCAGCCCTGCGTCAATGCGCAATGTGGGCTGGCCGACGCCGACTGGGACGCTCTGCCCGTCTTTGCCGCACACGCCCACGCCGGTATCCAGCGCGCTGTCGTTGCCAATCATGGAAACGTGTTTGAGCACTTCGGAACCGCTGCCGATAATAGTGGCGCCTTTCACGGGATATTGCAGCCGGCCGTTTTCCACCCACCAGGCCTCGCTGGCGCTGAAAACGAATTTGCCGCTGGTAATATCGACCTGCCCGCCGCCGAAGTTCGCCGCATAAATGCCTTTGTCGATGCTTTCGATGATTTCCTGCGGATGGTGGCCGCCGCTTTCCATGAAGGTATTGGTCATGCGCGGCAGCACCACGGACGAATAGCTTTCGCGCCGCCCGTTGCCGGTCACTTCCGCCCCCATCAGGCGCGCATTGGTTTCGTCCTGCATATAGCCCGTCAAAATGCCGTCTTCAATCAGCACAGTGCGGCCGGTCGGGTTGCCTTCGTCGTCGATATTCAGGCTGCCGCGCCGGTCGGGGATATTGCCCTGGTCAATCACGGTCACGCCTTTGGCCGCCACGCGCTCGCCGATTCTGCCGGAAAACACGCTGGTCTGCTTGCGGTTGAAATCGCCCTCCAAGCCGTGCCCCACCGCTTCGTGCAGCAGCACGCCCGGCCAGCCGCTGCCCAGCACGACCTTCATGGCACCGGCCGGAGCGGGTCGCGCTTCCAAATTGGTCAGCGCCTGCTGCACGGCGTGGTTCACATATTCCTGCAATTTGGCTTCGGTGAAATAGCCCAAATCGAAACGGCCGCCACCGCCTGCGCTGCCCTGCTCGCGCCGCTCGCCCTGTTTGGCAATCACGGTGATGCTGACCCGCACCAACGGGCGGATATCCGCGGCGTGCCGGCCGTCCATGCGGGCGATATACACCATATCGTGCTCGCAGGTGAGCCCCGCCATCACTTGCACGATGCGCGGGTCGGCGGCTTTGGCCAGCTGCTCCACTTTTTGCAGCAGCGCCACTTTGTTGGGCGACGGCAGCGTGGCAATCGGATTGCAGCCTGCATAAACCGTTTTGCCGAACGTGGGCACAGGCACGCGCACGGGCGTGTGGTTGCCCGCCGCGCCAATCACTTTCACCGCCTTCGCCGCCTGCAACACCGCATCGGCCGTCAGGCTGTCGGCATAGGCCAGAGCGGTTTTTTCGCCCGACACCGCGCGCACGCCGACACCTTGGTCAATCTGGAAACTGCCCGATTTCACCATGCCTTCGTCCAAATGCCAGCTTTCATACGCCGTCCGCTGGCAATAAATATCGGCATAATCCACGTGATGCGTGCCGATGAGCGCCAGCGGTTTGGCCAATTCTTCGGCGGAAAGGCCGTTGGCATGGAGTAAATCTTGGGAAACGGTTTCGAATATGGTGTGCATGTTGGAAAGTGCAGGCTGCCTGCAAATGGTTTGGTTAACGAATCGGCGAATTATACGTTAAATTCGCCCGCCTGATGAACCGTTGCACAGATTCGCATTTATTTTAAAATAAGTATTGATAATCGTTTTTATTTGTGTATAATAACGCCATTGCCTGACACGGAGTACCGCCTATCGCATAAAACCTTCCTTTCTTGCAAATACTCAAAACCAAACACGCCGCCCCTGTGCAGTTTCCGCATGGGGGCGGCGTGTTTGCGGTACAATAAACGCATTGCCCATTATGATGGAGAACGCCATGAGCCTTTTGCCGGCCTATACAGAAGTCCGCCAACGCATTGTGCAGGCTGCTTTGAATGCCCGCCGCGAACCAGGCAGCCTGCAGCTGATTGCCGTCAGCAAAACCTTCCCCGCCGACGATATCTGCGAACTTTACGGCTTGGGGCAGCGCGATTTCGGTGAAAACTACATCCAAGAATGGTGGCAGAAAACCGAACAGCTGGCCGACTGCCCAGATATTTGCTGGCACATCATTGGGCAGGTCCAGTCGAACAAAAGCCGTTATGTTGCCGAACGCGCGCACTGGCTGCACACGCTGGACAACGCAAAACTCGCGCGCCGCCTGAACAACCAGCGCCCCGAACACCTGCCTCCCTTGCAGGTGTGCATTGAAATCAACATCGCGCAAGATGCCAACAAGCACGGCATTACCGCCGAAGCGCTGGAAGATTTGGCACGGGAAGTGGCGATGCTGCCGCGTTTGCAACTGCGCGGCCTGATGTGCGTTGCCCAAGCCGATGCCGATGAAACCGTGCTGCGGCAACAGTTTACCGCCATGCGGCAACACCTTGCCCGCCTGCAAACCATCGCGCCGCACGCCGATACGTTGTCGATGGGCATGAGCGGTGATTTAGAATGCGCCATTGCCTGCGGGGCGACCATGGTGCGTATCGGCACAGCTTTGTTCGGTCGGCGCCATTATCCGAAATAGCCGTCCAAACACCGCAAAAGCAGCCTGCACTGTTGCCGTCGCAAAAAAATCGCCCTTGTTTTCACAACAAGGGCGCAAAAGGAACACAAACCACTACCAAAATAAGCTACACAACATTTCGTTTACAGTGTGAAACAAGCTGTCATGCAGTTGGTGAGTCGTATTATACGGATATTGGCAAATATTGCAAATGATAACTGTTATTATTTTTAAAAATAAATGTAAGATACTGTTTTAAAATAAAACAAATTTTGAATATTGTGTGCATTTTGGCTAAATATTTGCATTTTTCCAACCATTTTCCCATGTGCAGGCTGCCTGCAAACCCTGTTGTTGCCACCCAAAACACCAAACCCAAGCAGCCTGCACTTTTTTCCGCTACAATTTCACCAACCCTTAACCATTGATTACATAGAAAGCCGGTTATGCCCCGTTTTTTATCGCGTTTGCTGGCTTGGCTGATTGACCAAGTTCTGTATTTCTTCGTCTCGTTCATCACCGGCGTGCGCCCCAAATTCGAAGGCGACATCTCGTTCTCCCCCGAAAAAAAGGTCTATTTTGCCAACCACGCCAGCCACGGCGACTTTGTCATGGTGTGGATTTCCCTGCCGAAAAAATGGCGCAAGCTGGCGCGGCCGGTGGCCGGTGCGGACTATTGGCTCAAAGGCAAATTCAGACGTTTCATCATCAACAATGTATTCAACGGCTTGTTGATTATGCGCAACGGCAACGACCCCAAAGCCATCACGCAGCAAATGTCCGCCGCGCTGCAAGAAGGTTCGTCGCTGATTATTTTCCCCGAAGGCACGCGCAATATGGACGATGACGTGACGCTGCTGCCGTTTAAAAGCGGCATCTACCATCTGGCACGCGAAAATCCCGACGTGCAGTTCGTCCCCATCTGGATTGACAACATCAACCGCGTGCTGCCCAAAGGCAAGCTCATCCCCGTGCCGATTATCTGCGAAGTGAACATCGGCAAAGAAATCCAGCTTTTCCCCGGCGAAAGCAAAGACGATTTCCTGCAACGCGCCCGCGACGCGATGCTGGCCCTGGCCCCCGAAGGCAAACGCCTGCCCGCCCCAAACCACCATTCATCGTAAAGGAACGGCATGAATACGCTCCATCATCTGCCTGTGCAGGCTGGTTTTGTCTTTATCAGCATTTTTGCGGGCCTGACCGTCATCAGCCTGCTGACCCATTTCATTGCCCGCCGCTATGAAATGCAGCCGAATGCCGCCGTGCGCGAATTTCAAACGCGGATTTCCTCTTGGTGGGTCATGACCATCGTGCTGCTCTTGGCATTTTGGTTTGGCGAAATCGGCGCAACGCTGCTGTTTTTTGCCGTTTCGTTTGCCGCATTGCGCGAATTCATGACGCTGGCCTACCGCCGCCGCAGCGACCACAACGTCATCGCCGCGTGTTTTTATATTTTGCTGCCGCTGCAATATTATTTCGTGCTGACCGACTGGTACGGCATGTTTTCCGCGCTGATTCCCGTTTATGCGTTTCTGGGGCTGCCCATCATTGCCAGCCTTTCGGGCGACACGGGCAATTTCATTGAGCGCGCCGCCAAAATCCAATGGGGCGCAATGCTGAGCATTTTCAGCCTGTCGCACGTCCCTGCCTTGCTCATGCTGTCCATCCCCGGCTTTGAAGACCGCAATATCCTGCTGCTGATTTTCATGATTGCCGTGGTGCAGGTGCATGATGTGTTGCAATATCTCTGCGGCCGTATTTTGGGCGGCAGGAGCATTTTCCCGGATTGGTTCACGCACAAATCGCTGCGCAGCGTTATCGTGGCGTGGATTTTGTCGGTGGCGCTGGCGGCTGCATTGTCGTTCATCACGCCGTTTTCCGTATGGCAGGGCACGGCCATCGGCGCGCTGCTGTGTACGCTGGGCTTCTGCGGCAATATGGTGATGGCAGCCATTAAGCGCAGCTTCGGCATTCAAACATGGTCGCGGCTGATTCGCGGACACGGCGGCATGCTCGACCGCGTGGACAGCATCTGCTTTGCCGCACCCATTTTCTTCCATATTGTGCGTTATTACTGGACGCAATAATGCTCTGTTTTAACGAATAAAAAAGCAGCCTGCACATTCTTTTCCGAAGTGCAGGCTGCTTTTGAATTGCCAAAATATCAATTTTAAACCGAGAAGGAAGAACCGCAACCGCAGGTGGTTTCCGCATTCGGGTTGCGAATCACGAATTGCGAGCCTTGCAAACTTTCGGTGTAGTCGATTTCCGCACCGACCAAATATTGATAGCTCATCGGATCGACCAGGAAGGTCAAACCGTTTTTTTCGATTTGGAAATCATCGTCGTTTTTGATTTCGTCAAAAGTGAAGCCGTATTGGAAACCCGAGCAGCCGCCGCCGTTCACAAACACGCGCAGCATCAAATCGGGATTGTTTTCTTCGGCAATCAAATCCGCCACTTTGGCGCAGCAGGAATCGGTGAAAATAATGGGAGATTCGTCAGACATAATATGCTCCTTGCAGGGGAAAACGTTAAGACAGTGTGGCAGATAAGGGCAGGCAGCCTGCATTTCAAGTGCAGGCTGCTTTTTTGTTCCACCGCGTTTACCGCGTATTGTACACCCTTACACGGTTTGCGAATACTGCGCGCGGGTTTCCTTGTGCCGCAGATAGTCGTCAAACACCATGGCGATATTGCGGATTAAAAAGCGCCCTTTCGGCGTGACGCGGATGCCTTCGTCCGTAATCGCCACCAGGCCGGATTCCGCCAAACGCCACATATCCTTGATTTCTTCCGTAAAATAATTCGCAATCGGCGAACCGCCCTGAGTTTCCTCGCAACGGCGCAGCAACTCGTTGCTGATAATGCCCAATTCCGCCATTTTCTGAATATGCGCCAATTCCGCCGAATCTTGCTTTGCCGCACCCGCTGGCAGGCGGTCGCGGTAATCGTCGAAATCCACCGCGAAGCGGCACATCAAATCCTGAATGATTTCGCGGCGTAGGATATCGTCTTCGCTCAACACGATGCCGCGCATCACCGGCAGCCTGCCCGCATCCAAATCAGCATAATAATCGTCCAGATTGCGCTGGTTTTGGCTATACGTGTTAGCCACTTTGCCGATGCTGGACACGCCGATGGCAATCAAATCGCAGTCCGCATGGGTGGAATAGCCTTGGAAATTGCGTTGCAGCCTGCCTTCTCTCAGCGCCACCGACAATTCGTCTTCCGGTTTGGCAAAATGGTCCATGCCGATGAACACATAGCCTTTTTCGTTCAGCAGCTGCACCGCATACTGCAAAATGTCCAGTTTCTCTTCGCTGGACGGCACGGCATTGGTGTCGATACGGCGCTGCGGCTTGAAAATATGCGGTAAATGCGCGTAATGATACAGCGCGATGCGGTCTGGATTCAGCGCGTTCAACACCGTGTCCAACGTCGGCTTGATGCTTTCCACCGACTGGTGCGGCAGGCCGTAAATCAAATCCACGCTGATGGATTTGAAGCCCGCATCGCGCGCCGCTTCAATCACATTTTGCGTTTCTTCCACCGTTTGGATGCGGTTCACGGCAGCCTGCACTTTCGGGTCGAAATCCTGAATGCCCACGCTCATGCGGTTAAAGCCCAGCTTCGCCAGTTTGAACACGCTTTCGCGGCTCACTTTGCGTGGGTCGATTTCAATGGAATATTCGCCGTCCGGCATCAGCTCGAAATGTTCGCCAATCATGCGGAACACGCGTTCCAGCTGCTCATCGCTCAAAAACGTGGGCGTGCCGCCGCCGAAATGCAGCTGCGCCAATTTGTGCCGACCGTGCAGGTGCGGTTTCAACAGCGCCATTTCCTTTTCCAGATAAGTCAAGTATTCATCGGCTTTTCCGGTGTCTTTGGTGATGACTTTATTGCAGCCGCAGTAATAGCAAATCACGTTGCAAAACGGGATGTGCACATACAGCGACACGGCTTTTTCGTTGCCGTTCAGCGTGTTGTCCAAAACCTGGATATATTCGGTTTGGCGGAAGCCGTCGTGAAAACGGTCGGCCGTGGGGTAGGATGTGTAACGCGGGCCGTTGGCAGGCAGGCTGGCAATCAGATCGCGGTCGAAGATAAAATCCTGAGTCGGTGTGATAGGTAGGGTTTTCATATGTAAACAATCGGTTTTGTTGTTTTATTGTTGCGTAAAATTTGTTAAAATCAAACGGCATTTTATAAGGTATGTCACATTACATCAACGTACACATCAATTTGGAACATTATAAATGCCGAAATCCTCCATTACCCTGCAAACGCAATGCACCAACTGCTCGCTCAAAGAGCTGTGCCTGCCGATAGGGCTCAACCCCGAAGAATTCAAGCAGCTGGATGCCGTTGTCAAACAAGGCCGGCGTGTCAAGAAAGGGGAATTTTTGTTCCACACGGGCGAAGCGTTCACATCGTTGTTCGCCATCCGCACCGGTTTTTTCAAAACCACCATCAATACGCAGGACGGCCGCGATCAAGTAACAGGCTTTTTTATGTCGGGCGAGATGATGGGCATGGACGGGCTGGGCGGCAATGCCTATACCTGCGATGCTGTGGCGCTGGAAGACAGCGATGTGTGCGAACTGCCTTTCGGCCAGCTGGACGAATTGGGCAAATACCTGCCGCGCCTGAACCTGCACTTTTTCCGCATGATGAGCCGCGAAATCGTGCGCGACCAAAACGTAATGCTGCTTTTAGGCAACATGCGCGCGGAAGAGCGTTTAGCGGCTTTCCTGCTCAACCTGTCCGACCGCCTGCATTGCCGCGGCTTTGCGGCGCACGACTTCATTCTGCGGATGTCGCGCGAGGAAATCGGCAGCTATTTGGGCTTGAAACTGGAAACCGTGAGCCGGACCCTGTCGCGCTTCAATCAGGAAGGCTGGATTAACGTGGAGCATAAACACATCCGCATCCTGCAGCCGGAAGCCTTGCAAAAAATGATGGCTGGCAGCGAACAGAAAATCTCCCGACAGCCCTGTTTGTGAATGAGGAATGTGCAGGCTGCTTTTTGAAACCCCGCCCGCACCCAGAAATTATCCACCGACCCTATCCAAAAGGAGTACCTACCATGACAGCCTTAATGACCATTTTCGCCTATCTGCTCGGTTCGCTTTCCAGCGCGGTCATCGTGTCCAAAAAACTGGCCATGCCCGACCCGCGCGGCTACGGTTCCGGCAATCCGGGCGCAACCAACGTATTGCGCAGCGGCCGTAAAGACGCGGCGGCACTCACCCTGCTGGGCGATGCACTCAAAGGTTTGATTGCAGTGGCGATTGCGCGCTGTCTGGCCGGCTGGCTCATGTTGCCCGACGGCATTGTAGCCTGCGCCGCCATTGCGGTTGTGATTGGGCACATGTTCCCCGTATTTTTCGGTTTCAAAGGCGGCAAGGGCGTTGCCACCGCATTCGGCGTGCTGCTGGGCATGTCTTTTTGGGCAACCTTTTGGGTCGTGCTCGTTTGGGCGTTTATCGCATTCAAATTTAAAAAATCTTCACTGGCCGCTTTGGTGGCGGCAGCGGTTACCCCCATCATCGCCTTTATCGTCATCCACCATCCTTCTTGGGGCTGGGCGCTCACGCTGATTTCCGTTTTGGTGATTGTCCGCCACCGCAGCAATATCCGCCGCATGCTGTCGGGCAATGAATCTTCCATCGGCGAATCGGTACAACATTGATTTTTAAACGTGCAGGCTGCTTTTTTCCCTTTTCAAAAGCAGCCTGCACCTTTTTCTGAACACATTATCCGCCTTGCCGGACACACCACTATGACACACACAAACAAAACCTTGGCGCAATGGCTCGCGCATCTGGAAACCGCCCACAGCAACGGCGTTATCGACATGGGCTTGGAGCGCGTCGCCCGCGTGAAAGAAACCATGGGGCTGAATATCGCCTGCCCGCTCATCACCGTAGGCGGCACCAACGGCAAAGGCTCCACCTGCGCCTTTTTATCGCAAATCTACGCGCAGGCAGGCTACAAAGTCGGCACGCTCACCAGCCCGCACCTGCTGCGCTTTAACGAACGCATCGCCGTCAATACGCAGCCTGTGTCGGACGAAGCCATCGTGGCCGCCTTCGAGCGCATCGAAGCCGCGCGCGGCAACACATCGCTCACTTATTTTGAATTCAACACATTGGCCGCAGTGGACATTTTCCTGCGCGAACAAGTGGACGTGATGATTTTGGAAGTCGGCTTGGGCGGTCGCTTGGACGCAGTGAATATTTTTGATGCCGACTGCGCCGTGGTCACCAGCGTGGATTTGGACCACCAGCATTACCTGGGCGACACGGTGGAAGCCGTGGCCTTTGAAAAAGCAGGCATTTTCCGCACAGGCAAACCCGCCGTCTGCGGACAAAACCCCGTGCCAAGCAGCCTGCAACACCATGCCGAAGACATCGGCGCGCCTTTGTTGTGGGCAAAACACGATTTTTCGGTCAGCAAATTGGACAACCAGCAGTGGAATTTCCATTTCACGCCGCAAAACGCAGCCTTGGCATTGCCCGCGCGCAACCGCAACGCCCTGCCCATGCCCGCCCTGCGCGGCGGCTACCAGCTCAACAATGCAGCCTGCGCCCTAGCCGCCATCGAATGCCTGCACCAACGTTTGCCGGTCGATGTCGGCGCGGTGAAACGCGGCTTATTGATGGCGGAAAACATCGGCCGCTTCCAAGTGCTGCCCGGCCGGCCGCTCACAGTGTTGGATGTAGGACACAATCCGCACGCCGCACGCGCGCTGCGCCAAAGCCTGATTGCCCTGCCCTTTGCCGAAAAACGCATCGCCGTGTTCAGCATGCTGTCCGACAAGGATATCGACGGGGTTTTGGAGATTGTGCGCGACCAATTCGACGAATGGTATCTCGCGCCGCTAGATATGCCGCGCGGCATGACGCTGGCCGCGTTGCAGGAAAAATGTGCCGCCCACGGCATCGACCGAATCAAAACTTTCGAGAATGTGCAGGCTGCCTGCGAATCAGCCTTATCGGTGGCAGGCGAAAATGATAGAATTGTCGTATTCGGCTCGTTTCACACCGTGGGCGAGGCCATGAGCGTTTGCCATTAACTTCAATATTTAAAAAAGAGGAATCATCCAATGACCGAACCGTTAGAGCCCAAATCCGAAGTACAAGCAGAACCCAAACCCGAAGTGCAGCCGGAACGCGGTCCCGAGCGGATTCCGGAAGCCAGAACCAACCGGAAGCCGGCCGATGCGAAATCTGATTTGACCTTCGATTTGACACCCGATGCCCAGCCAGAGGCCAAGCCCGATGTGAAATTCGATTTGGAATCCGACGATTTCACGATGGAAGAATACGAAGAACTGAAAAGGCGCAACCGCAGCCGTTTGATTGGTGCGGGCGCGGTAACCGTGTTGGTGTGCAGCCTGCTTTGGGCGGTTACCGGCAACGAGTCCGCCGACAAAAACAAAGCCGCCGCCGAGGCCAGCGCGGTATCGCCGCAAATTGCTACTGCCGCCTCCGAAGCTTCACACGACACCGCCGCCAACGAAGAGCCCAACCTGATGGTGAGTGCGCCGGAAAGCAGTGCACCTTCGGACAACACAGCCAGCATTGCCGCATCGGACACAGCCAAACCCGTTGTCGATGCGCCGAAAGCAGAAACTCCGCCGACCGAAGTGCAGCATACCGAAGAGCAGCCTGCACTTTCCGCTGCCGAACAACGCCGCCAAGCGCAAGAGCAGCAACAACGTGAGCGTGCCGAACGGAAAGCAACGCGCGAACAAGCCCGCATTGCCGCCGAGCGCGCCGCCGAACAAAGCCGCCGCGAAGCACAGGCCGTGAATGCCCGCTTGGCCGCCGAACAGGCCAGCCGCCAAAAAGCCGCCGCCGAACGCGCGCGCCAAGCACAGTTGGCCGCCGAACAGAAACGCCAGTCCGACCGCGCGGCATGGCTGGCCAAACAGCAGGCGCAGCAGCAACGCGCCCAAGCACAAGCTCAAAACCAAGTGCCTGCCGACAAACCTGCACCGACAGCCGCACAAAAGCAGCCTGCACCTGCCGCATCGGGCGGACGCGTGATGGTGCAAGTCGGCGCGTATAGCACGCAAGCCGCGGCACAGCAAGCCCAAAACAAACTGAAATCCTTGGGCTACGGCACGCAAACAGAAGCCGTCCGCACCGATAAAGGCACCATGTACCGCGTGCGCGCCACCGGTTTCGCCAACCGTGCCGCCGCCGAACAAGCCGCTGCCAAAATGAGAAGCCAAGGCTTGGGCAGCATGATTATCGAGCCTAAATAACCATGATATTCACCACATTCGATATTGCCGCACTGCTGACCGTCCTGGTCTGCCTGAGCATTTCGGCAATGCGCGGCCTGATGGGCGAAGTCGTTTCGTTTGTCGGCTGGATTGTTGCACTGATTCTGGCACGCGCATTGGCCGTGCCCGTTTCCGATGTCGTGTTTACCAGCATGAATCCACGCCCGATGGCCATTGTGTGCGCATTCGTGCTGGTCTATATCGGCGCGCGCATTGGCATCGTACTGCTGCACCAAGTTTTGGATTTGGTGGTGAAAAAAGTCAAATTATCGGGCGTGAACCGAATGCTGGGCGGCATATTGGGCACCATCAAAGGCGTTTTGGTGGTCGGATTGGTCGTGCTGGCCTGCTCGTTCAGCAACCTGCCGCAAGACCCCGAATGGCGCAATGCAGTTACCGCACCGTTTTTCGAACATATCGCGCTGATGGAAAAAGATTACCTGCCGGATTTCTTGGCCAACCAAGTCCAACTGCCCAGCAAAGGCAATATGCAGGCTGCTTTGGAAGCCGCCGGCGCATCCGAACCGGCACCCGCCAAAATCCAATCATTGAAACCTTAACAGGAGTAAGCACCTATGTGTGGCGTATTAGGCCTTGTGGCTCACGAACCCGTCAACCAATCACTCTATGACGGCCTGCAAATGTTGCAGCACCGCGGACAAGACGCCGCCGGGATTGTGACCACGCAAAACGGCTGCTTCCACATGCACAAAGGCAAAGGTATGGTGCGCGAAGTCTTCCGCACGCGGAATATGCGCGATTTACACGGCCATGCAGGCATTGCCCACGTGCGCTACCCCACCGCGGGCAATGCAGGCAGCTCTGCCGAGGCACAACCGTTTTATGTCAGCTCGCCCTTCGGTATCGTATTGGCACACAACGGCAATCTGACCAATACCGCCGAATTGTCGCAAGAGGTGTATGCCAAATATCTGCGCCACATCAATACGCAATCCGACAGCGAAGTGCTGCTCAATGTGTTCGCCCACGAAATCCGCCGCGAAGTCTCCGCCAACGAAGACCCGACCCGCCTGAATCTCGACAATATTTTCAACGCCGTGGCCAAAGTGCACCAGCGTGTGCGCGGCGCTTACGGCGTGGTGGCGATGATTGCGGGCTACGGCATGGTGGCCTTCCGCGATCCCAACGGCATCCGCCCACTCATCATCGGCACGCAGCAACAGGACGGTAAAACCGCTTATGCCATCGCCAGCGAAAGCGTCGTATTCGGCGGCCTGAATTACGAAACTTGGCGCGATGTTGCCCCCGGCGAGGCTGTCTTCATCGACTTTGTCGGCAATTTCCATGCGCGCCAGTGCGCGCAATCGCCCAGCCTGAAACCCTGCCTGTTCGAATACGTTTATTTTGCGCGCCCCGATTCCGTGATTGACGGCGTGTCGGTGTATCAGGCGCGGCTGGATATGGGCGTGACGCTGGCAGAAAAAGTGAAGCAGCACATCAACTTAGACGAAATCGACGTGGTGATGCCCATCCCGGACACCAGCCGCCCCAGCGCGATGGAATTGGCCAGCCATTTGGGTAAACCGTACCGCGAAGGCCTGATTAAAAACCGCTACATCGGCCGCACCTTCATCATGCCCGGCCAGGCAACGCGCAAAAAATCCGTGCGCCAAAAACTCAACCCGATTCCCAGCGAATTTGTCGGCAAAAACGTGCTGCTGGTAGACGATTCCATCGTGCGCGGCACCACCAGCCGCGAAATTGTGGACATGGTGCGCGAAGCCGGCGCGAAGAAAGTGTTTTTCGCCTCCGCCGCGCCCGAAGTGCGTTATCCGAACGTGTACGGCATCGACATGCCCACGCGCGAAGAATTGATTGCCAACGGCCGCAGCGCAGAGCAAATCGCCCGCGAAATCAATGCCGATGCCTGCATTTTCCAAGATTTGCACGATTTGGAAACCACCATCCGCGCGCTCAACCCGAACATTGCCGGATTTGACGATTCGTGCTTCAGCGGCTGCTATGTGACCGGCGATATCGACAGCACTTATCTGGACGCGCTTTCGGCGCACAAAAAGCAGCCTGCAACGCTCATCATGCCCGGCGTTGTGGAATACAGTGTCCGCATTGAAGATACGGCGGAATAAAACTCGCTCAAAAGCAGCCTGCACTTTGGGAAATCACGGTGCAGGCTGCTTTTTGATTGACGAAACGGCAAGAAAACACTATAATCCGCCGTTTTCGAAGCCATCGTCACCAACCTATCCGGCTGCCCAATGAATGGGCAATTTCTTTTTGCAGGTTGCCGCGATGTAACCCACGGTATTCAACACCGGCGACAACTTTGCTGCAAAATCTTCTGCCATCGCATTTCGCGATGATTTAAATTTTCCGCGTCCCATGCTTCTACGGCTGCCTGCGCATTAAGCGTAGGCAAAATGTTGTTGTTTTCCAACAGGAAAAAACATGACGATTAAATTCGCCGACTTAAATTTAGACAAAAACATCCTTTCCGCCCTGCAAGCGGCGGGCTACGACAGCCCCACGCCGATTCAGGGGCAATCCATTCCCGCCGCACTGGCCGACAAAGACATTATGGCCAGCGCGCAAACCGGCTCCGGCAAAACCGCCGCATTCCTGCTGCCCAGCCTGCAAAAAATCGTGAAACGCAGCGAAAAACCGGGCAAAGGCCCGCGTGTTTTGGTACTGACCCCCACGCGCGAATTGGCTGCGCAAGTGGAAAAAAACGCACAGATATACGCCAAAAACATGAAATGGGTGCGATCGGTAACACTGGTGGGCGGCTCATCTTTCGGCCAGCAAATCAAAGCGATGAGCAAGCCGATTGACATTATCGTGGCCACGCCCGGCCGGTTGATGGACCACATGCGCAGCGGCCGCGTGGATTTCGACCGCCTGGAAGTGCTGATTTTAGACGAAGCCGACCGCATGCTGGACATGGGCTTTATCGACGACATCGAAACCATTGTCGCCGCCACGCCCGAAGACCGCCAAACACTGCTGTTTTCCGCCACTTGGGACGGCGCAGTCGGCAAACTGGCGCGCAAGCTGACCAAAAATCCCGAAGTGATTGAAATCGAACGGGAAGACAAGCAAGGTAAAATTGACGAGCAATTATTGTATTGCGACGACAAAAACCACAAAAACCGCCTGCTCGACCATATCCTGCGCGATGCAAACATCGACCAATGCGTGATTTTCACCTCGACCAAAGCCATGACCGAAGTGCTGGCGGACGAATTGTACGAAAAAGGCTTTGCCGCCAACTGCCTGCACGGCGATATGCCGCAAGGCTGGCGCAACCGAACGCTGATGGATTTGCGCAAAGGCCGCTGCAAAATCTTGGTGGCCACCGATGTGGCCGCGCGCGGCATCGATGTGCCGACCATCACCCATGTGATTAACTATGATTTGCCGAAACAAGCGGAGGATTATGTTCACCGTATCGGCCGTACGGGGCGCGCGGGGCGTTCGGGTCTGGCGATTTCGTTTGCGGAAGTGAACGAATACATGGCGGTGCACAAAATCGAGCGCTACATCGGCCGCAAACTGCCTGAAATCACCATTGAAGGGCTGGAGCCGACCCGCAAGCGCAATAAAAACGCCGAACGCAAACCGCGCGGCAAAGGCGGCTTCGGCGGCAAACGCGAAGACGGCCGCTGGGGCAAGGGCGGCAACAAAAAATCCTTCGGCGACAAGCACGGCGGCTTTAAGAAAGACGGTGCGAAACGCGAAGGCGGCTTCAAAAAAGACGGTTTCAAAGCCAAACCAAAAAACCATAAACCGCGCGATTGATGCGGTGCGAATAAAAAAGCAGCCTGCACTTCAAATTATGGAACGTGCAGGCTGCTTTTTCCATCCAGCCGCCAAAGCAGCCTGCACTTTCAGGATTCCATTATGTTCACCGACACCCACTGCCACCTTGCCGATCCGGCCTTCCGCCATGACCTGCCCGATGTTTTGCAAACGGCGCGCCATGCCGGCGTGTCGGGCATTATCGTACCGTCCGCCGCGCCAAACGATTGGCAGACGGTGCTCGATGGGCAAAAGCAGCCCATGATTCGCGCGGCAGCCGTGGGCATTCACCCGTGGTATCTGCACACGCAATATGCAGGCTGCTTTGACGATTTGGCGCATTTGTTGGCGCGACATCCGCGGGCGTGGGTGGGCGAAATCGGTTTGGATTTTCATGAAAAATCGCCTTTTGCCGCACAGCGCGAACAGCAAATCCAATGCTTTGAGACGCAACTGGATTTGGCGCAACAATTCAGCCGCCCCGTGATTCTGCATTCGCTGAAAGCCACCGATGCCGTGGTGCAGAGCCTGCGCCGCACCGGTTTTGCGCAAGGCGGCATTGCGCACGCTTTTTCAGGCAGTCCGGAAGAAGCGCAACGGCTGATTCGGCACGGCTTTTTGATTGGCCTGGGCAACCTGCTGCTGCAGCCGGCCGCCAAAAAAGTGCGCCGCCTTGCAGGCAGCCTGCACATCAACCATATCGTGCTGGAAACCGACAGCCCGTTCGGTTTGAAAACGCAGCGCAACACGCCGGCCAACCTGTTGCCCATTGCGCAGGAAGTCGCCCGAATCCGCCAAATTCCGCTGCCCAAACTGGCGCTCGCCTGCGAACAAAACCTGCAACGGCTGCTGCACCGCGGCGAAAGCGGAGTTAATCCGCCATAACCCTTGCCCAAGCGTTGTGTTGGGCATACAATCCAATCTCCGTATTTCCCCATTGGCCGCACCGAAAAAGCAGCCTGCACACCATCAGAAAGCACACCACTATGCGCAATTTCCCCATTTATAACTTTTCGGCCGGCCCCGCCGTATTGCCGGAAAGCGTTTTACGCACCGCCCAAAGCGAAATGTTCGATTACAACGGCACCGGTTTTTCTGTGATGACGATGAGCCACCGCTCCGACGTGTTCGCCAGCATCTTGTATCACGCCGAACAGGATTTGCGCCAACTCATGGGCATCCCGTCCAATTACAAAGTCCTGTTCCTGCAAGGCGGCGCATCGGCGCAGTTCAACCAGGTCGTGATGAACCTGGCCAACGGCTTCAAGCGCGTGGACAGCGTGGTGACCGGCAACTGGTCGCAAATCGCCCACTCGCAAATGGGCAAATTGTCCGACTGCGAAATCCATTTGGCGGCGGATGGCAAACGCGATTACAACTTCACCAACCTGCCGCCCGTCTCCTCTTGGGACATCGACAAAGATTCCGCCTTCGTGCATTTTGTGATTAACGAAACCGTGCACGGCCTGCAATACCGCGACCCGCCGAAACTGGACGACGGCATGCCGCCTTTGGTGTGCGATATGTCGTCCGAAATCCTGTCGCGCAAAGTCAATGTGTCCGATTTCGGCGTGATTTATGCCGGCGCGCAGAAAAATATCGGCCCTTCCGGCGCCACCATCGTGATTATCCGCGAAGATTTGCTGGAACGCTGCTCCGACCGCGTGCCCGACGTGTGGAACTACAAATCGCACGTCGAGCGCCAAGGCATGTACAACACACCGGCCACCTACCCGATTTACATTGCCGGCCTGGTTTTCCGCTGGCTGCAATCGCAAGGCGGCGTGGAACACATGGAAACCATCAACACGCTGAAAGCCAAAACGCTGTATGCCGCCATCGACGGCAGCGGCGGCTTCTACCAAAATCGCGTCCACCCCGGCGCACGCTCCAAAATGAATGTGGTCTTCACTACGGGCAACGCGCAGCTGGACGAACTCTTCGCCCAAGAATCCACCACGCGCGGCCTGCAACTTTTGCGCGGCTACAAAGCGGTGGGCGGCATGCGCGCCAGCATCTACAACGCCATGCCGCTGCAAGGGGTCGAAGCCCTGATTGACTTCATGACCGAATTCCAAAAACGTTACGGTTAATTTCTTCCAACCAAAGCAGCCTGCACGGCAAATTTCCAAGTGCAGGCTGCTTTTGCAAGCTGTTTATATTGACCAACCCCATGTTTACACGCCGACAATTCCTCCGCACCGGCAGCCTGTTGCTGCTCCCGTCCGCACTGGCGCAGGCAGGCGCGCAACGCGAAGAAACGCTTGCCGACGACGTGGCCAGCATCATGCGCCAATCCGTAGAACACGCCAGCCCGCCCTATTTGGTGTTCGACCGCGCCACAGACGCGCAACGCTGGCTCAACGAAATGTCCGCACGGCTCACCCGCTTCATCGACAACGAACTCTACCGCCGCCGCCTGCTCACCATGATTCAATACGAAGCCACCCGTGCCGACCTCAACCCGCAAATGGTGCTGGGGCTGATTGAAGTGGAAAGCGCCTTCCGCCAATACGCCGTGAGCAACGTGGGCGCCAAAGGCCTGATGCAGGTCATGCCCTTCTGGCAGCGCTATATCGGCAACGAAAGCCACAACCTGTTCGATATCCGCACCAACCTGCGCTACGGCTGCACCATCCTGCGGCATTACAGCAATCTGGAAAACGGCAACCTGCACCGCGCCCTGGCACGCTACAACGGCAGCCTCGGCAGCAACCGCTACCCCAACGCCGTCATCGGCGCATGGCTGAACCGCTGGCAATGGACGCTGGAAACGCAACAACCCGCACCGGCCGCCTCCACCGCAGCCTAAACCGCCGATTCAAAGCCCCGAACATAAGTGCAGGCTGCTTTCAGCACCGCCCAGATTCGTTTAAAATACACACATCTTTTGTATAAACACCCATTTTCTTTATGATTTCCGCTCCCGACACCCTGGATTTGGCCGCCTATGCCGAACGCGCCTATTTAGAATACGCCATGAGTGTGGTCAAAGGTCGCGCCCTGCCCGCCGTGCAAGACGGGCAAAAACCCGTGCAGCGGCGTATTTTATACGCCATGAAAGACATGGGCCTGGTCCACAACGGCAAACCCGTCAAATCCGCGCGCGTAGTGGGCGAAATCCTCGGCAAATACCACCCGCACGGCGACAGCTCCGCCTACGAAGCCATGGTACGCATGGCGCAAAACTTCACCCTGCGCTATCCGCTGATTGACGGCATCGGCAACTTCGGCTCGCGCGACGGCGACGGTGCGGCCGCCATGCGTTATACCGAAGCACGTTTAAGCCCGATTGCCGATTTGCTATTGAGCGAAATCCAGCAAGGCACGGTCGATTTCGTGCCTAATTACGACGGCGCGGAAAAAGAACCCGTGCTGCTGCCCGCACGCCTGCCCATGGTGCTGCTCAACGGCGCCAGCGGCATTGCCGTGGGCATGGCCACCGAAATCCCGTCCCACAACCTGACCGAAATCACCCAAGCCGCCATCGCCCTGCTGAAAAATCCGAATTTGAACACGGCCGATTTGATGGCATACGTCCCCGCGCCCGACTTTGCCGGCGGCGGACACATCATCACGCCGGCCAAAGACGTGCGGCAGATATACGAAACCGGCAAAGGCAGCCTGCGCGTGCGTGCGCGGTACGAAATCGACAAAATGGCGCGCGGGCAATGGCGCGTCATCGTATCGGAGCTGCCGCCCAACACATCGTCCGCCAAAATCCTGGCCGAAATCGAAGAACAGACCAATCCCAAGCCCAAAGCCGGCAAAAAGCAGTTGAGCCAAGACCAAATCAACACCAAAAAACTCATGCTGGATTTGATTGAAAAAGTGCGCGACGACAGCGACGGCGAACACCCCGTCCGCCTGATTTTCGAGCCGAAATCCAGCCGCATCGAACCGCAGCATTTCGTGAACACGCTGATGGCGCAAACCGGATTGGAAGGCAACGTTTCCGTGAATCTGGTGATGATGGGCGCGGACAACCGCCCGGCGCAGAAAAATCTGAAAACCATCTTGCAGGAATGGCTGGACTACCGCGTCGCCACCGTAACGCGCAGGCTGCAACACCGCCTGAACGCGGTGGAACGGCGCATCCATATTTTGGACGGCCGCATGATTGCGTTCCTGCACATCGACGAAGTCATCCGCGTTATCCGCGAAGCCGACGAACCCAAAGCCGACCTGATGGCCAATTTCTCCCTTTCCGAAATCCAAGCCGAAGATATTTTGGAAATCCGCTTGCGGCAACTGGCGCGCCTGGAAGGCATCAAACTGGAAAACGAATTAAACGAACTGCGCGAGGAACAAAGCAGCCTGCACACCCTGCTGGGCGATGAAAACGCCAAGAAAAAACACATCATCAAAGAAATGCAGGCTGATGCGAAACAGTTCGGCGACGCACGGCGCACGCTGGTGGAAGCCGCCGAACGCGCCACGCTCACGCAAACCACGGCAGACGAACCCGTTACGTTGATTCTGTCGCAAAAAGGCTGGATTCGCGCACGGTCGGGGCACGATGTCGATATTGGCCAAACCGTGTTCAAAGAAGGCGACGGCTTGCAGCAAATCCTGCCTGCGCGCACCGTTCAGCCCGTCATCGTGCTGGACGACTCTGGGCGCAGCTACACCATCAACCCTGCCGACATCCCCAAAGGGCGCGGCGACGGCGTGCCGCTGGCTTCCCTCATCGACATGCCGGCCAACGCGCAAATTGTTTCCATGCTCACTGGCGAACCCGAGGACCACTACCTGCTCGCCAATTCGGGTGGCTACGGCTTTATCTGCAAACTGGAACACCTGCATTCGCGCCTGAAAGCAGGCAAAACCGTGATGACGCTGGATAACGGCGAAACCGTGCTGCCGCCTGTGCGCGTGCACCTGTCGTCCCTCATCAACCCCGAATGCAAAATCGTGCTGGCCACCGCGCACAACCGCCTGCTCGCCTTCCCGCTGGGCGAAATGAAAATCATGGCCAAAGGGCGCGGCCTGCAAATGATCAACCTGCAGGAAGGCGACCGCGTGCAGCGGCTCAATGTGCTCTCGTCTGCCGATTACCGCCTCACCATCGTGGGCAAACGCGGCGGCATCAGCCACGAAACGCTGCACATTGCCGACATCACGCAAAAACGCGGCCGCAAAGGCAAGATTTTGGATATTGCAGGCAGCCTGCACGCCATCGAAGCCGCATCACCATAGGAATCCGCCATGTCGAAAGCCGAAAAATTATTAGACTGGGACATGCAGACACAATACCTGCTGAAGCTCATCAATATCGCACGGGTAACCATCCTGTTCTCGTTCCTGATATTTTTGATTGCCATCAACAGCCTGCGCGTTCCCATCACCCACCTTTCCTTCGCGCCGCTGATTCAAAACCAAAGCTGGCTGTTTGTATGGTGCGGCATGTACAGCATGATTATTCTGGTCAGCCTGTTTTACCCGAATTGGGCGTTGCAGAAAAAAAACACGTTGCCCAACATCAGTGCGGTGGTCGATATTACGATGATTGCCGTGCTCATGTTCCTGACCGGCGGCATGCGTTCGGGCTTCGGCATTTTGATGCTGCCTTTTCTGGCCACTTCCTGCCTGCTGAGCTACGGCCGCTTTCCGCTGATTTACGGCAGCTATGCCTCCTTGCTGATTGTCATTGATGCCGCTTTCGCCATGGATTTATGGTCAACAGAGGGCATCCACAAAAATTTCACGCTCATTACCAGCCAGCTTTTCTCCATCGCCGTGTGTTATCTGGTACCACTGCTTACCTCGTTCTCCGCAGAATATTTGGCACACGTCAACCAGCGGCTCAAAAAACAGAAAACCGCATTCGACCGAATCAGCGGCCTGAACGATATTGTGCTCAACCGCGTGCAGGAAGGCGTGATCGTATTGGACCGGCAATGCAAAGCCTGGCTGTTTAACCAGCAAGCGCAGGAAATCATTCCCGAACTCAAGCTCAATGAACCCGTGGCAGATCTGCAAAGCGTGGTGGATACATGGTCGCTGCGCCCAACGGCCTCCTGCCGCCATAATATTACGGTGCATGGAACGCAGGTATATGTCCGCGCCATTCCGTTGGTGCAGGAAGAAACCGAACTGCTCATGCTGTTTATCCGTGATCAAGCCGAACGGGAACGCGAAGCACAAACACTGAAACTGGCGGCACTGGGCGTGCTCACATCCAATTTGGCGCACGAAATCCGCAACCCGCTATCCACCATCCGCCATGCCAGCGATTTACTGCGCGAAAGCGACGAATACCAACAGCCACAAATCACCAAACTGACCAATATGGTGGAAAAAAACATTTCGCGCATCGACAAGATGATCGAAGACATTTCCGCGCTGAACAAACGCAATAAGGCCGATATACAGGACATCGAACTGAAAACCTTCTGGCAGAATTTCCAGCAGGAATTCCAATTAAGCCATCCGCAAAGTGCAGGCTGCCTGCACATGGAAATCCATCCGCAAAACCTGGTCGGCCGCTTCGACCCGCAGCATTTGCAGCAGATTTTATGGAATTTGTGCAACAATGCTTGGCGGCACAGCAAAAAAATCCGCGACAGCGTGATTGTGCGCATTTTCGTGTCGGGCAAAGATATTGTGATACAGGTGGCGGACGACGGCGGCGGCGTGGTGCCCGAACTCCTGCCGCACCTGTTCGAGCCTTTCCAGACCACGCATGAAGCCGGCACAGGTTTGGGGCTGTATGTTTCGCGCGAACTAGCGCATGCCAACCAGGGCAATTTGCAGTACCAACCAGACACCAAAACATTCGAATTAAGTATGAAAAGGAAAACAGATGAGTAAAAACAGCTTGAACCGCCCGGTTTTGGTGGTGGACGACGAGGCCGACATCCGCGATTTGATGGAAATGACGCTCATGAAAATGGGCTTATCGGTGGACACGGCCGAAGGCGTTACGGCTGCCAAGAAAAAACTGGACAAAAACCGTTATTCGCTGGTGCTGACCGATATGCGCATGCCCGACGGATCGGGCCTGGAAGTGGTGCAGCACATCGTGAAGCAGCAAACCGACACACCCGTTGCCGTGATTACTGCGTTCGGCAATGCCGACCAAGCGGTGCAGGCACTGAAAGTCGGCGCGTTCGATTATCTGCAAAAACCCATCACCCTGTCGCAACTGCGTACGCTGGTAAAATCCGCCATTAAAGTGCAGGAAGAAAACGATGCGCCGCCCGCAGCTGCAGATAAAAAGCAGCCTGCACCCAAAAAAACCGCAGCAGCAGCCGAAAACATGGCCGAATTGAGCGACGACAGCGAATGGCAGGCAGCATTGGAAAGCCTGAACGAAGCAGCGCAAGCCATTGCCAATACTGAAAAAGATACCGATGCGCTTCCCGAACCCGGCGTGAAACCCGTCTCCAACCGCAAAACCAAATCGAACGCCGCCAAAACCAAAGAAATCGTGCACGAAACCGGTGGCAGTGGTTTGGCCGTAGCGCCCGATTTGCCGCGCCTTTTGGGCTCTTCGCCGCAAATCGAGCAGGTGCGCCAGCTCATCCGCAAACTCGCCTCCGCCAATGTGCCCGTGTATATCTCGGGCGAAAGCGGTTCGGGTAAAGAGCAGGCTGCACGCAGCATCCACGAACTTTCGCCGCGCAAAGACGCACCGTTTATCGCCGTAAACTGCGGCGCGATTCCCGAAAACCTGATGGAAAGCGAATTCTTCGGTTACAAAAAAGGCAGCTTCACCGGCGCGGACCAAGACCGCTTGGGCTTCTTCCAACACGCACACGGCGGCACGCTGTTTTTGGACGAAGTGGCGGATTTGCCGCTGGCCATGCAGGTGAAACTACTGCGGGCGATTCAGGAAAAAGCCGTGCGCCGAATCGGCGATGCGCAGGAAGTGAAAGTGGACGTGCGGATTATTTCCGCCACCCACAAAAACCTTGCCGCGCTGGTGGAAAGCGGCGCGTTCCGCCAAGACTTGTTCTACCGCCTGAACGTGGTCACACTGAACATGCCGTCCCTGCGCGACATGCACGAAGACCTGTGGGGGCTGATTCAGCACATTCTGAACCGCCACCAAGTCGGCAATATCTCCATGACCGAAGAAGCGCGCCAAGCCCTGCTACACTACAATTACCCGGGCAACTTCCGCGAACTGGAAAACATTTTGGAGCGCGCGGTGGCACTTTCGGCCGACGGCGTGATTGACGTGGACGACCTGCAAATCAACCTCGACCCGCTGAACAAACCCGAGCCGATGGAAAACGACGGCAGCCAACACTCGGTCGTGAACGGCCTGCCGAATTTCCAAATGGGCCACACGCAGATTCAGGATTATTTGGACGATGTCGAAAGGCAGATTTTGCAATCCGCCTTGAAGATTACGCAGAACAACCGCACGCAAGCGGCGAAAATGCTGGGCATCAGCTTCCGTTCCATGCGCTACCGTTTGGAGCGCCTGAATATCGAATAAACCGCACCGAATCGGGCGGCACATCAGGCAGCCTGCACCTTGGAAATTAAAGCAATAGATTGATTTATAGTGAATTAAAATCGCAATGATACGGCGTTGGCTCGCCTTGACGTACTACTTGTACGCCTTGTCTCATTTTTATTTTAATCCACTATATAAACGCTTTAAAATCAATGCGAAAAAGCAGCCTGCACTTTGGTTTTCAGAGTGCAGGCTGCTTTTTTAAGGGGATTTGCAGGATGTGTGCCGCTCAACAACAGTCCCAGCTATACATCACGCGGGAAAAATCGCGGCGGCGCAGATCATCGGGATGGATGAACAGGTGGCCGACACCGGCATCGCCCCACATGGTGTGTTTGTCGTCGCTGTCGAGCTGCATCAGCTGCACGTATTCGCGGAATGCGGGCACCGGGGCGCGCGGGTCTTCCTGCGTAAACTCGGGATAGCCGCCGATGCGGTGGCCGCCGTTGTAGCAGCCGTGTTTGTCTGTGGCACTTTCGGCAAATACGAATTCGGCATAGGCATCGCAGGCGGCTTCGTCGTCGTGTTCGTAGTTGTCGTAGGTGATGTCGGGCACGCCTTCGCCGCGCAGGTGCAGGGTGCAGTCTTGAAACGAAGGAAACTGGCTACCGGATTGGAAACGGATGGCGCAGGGATGAACGAACGGGGGATGGTTTTCGCCCTCCATGCCCCAGTCTTTAATGCGCCGCCACAGGCTGCGCTTGGGCGGCGGCACGGGTGGGACGTTTTCCAGAAAGGAGAAGTCCCGCACCAGCGCGTCATCCGGCAGCACTTCGGGATAGTACAGCACGCGGAAGCCGTCTTGGTTGAGCGGATTTTTGGAATCCAAGCCCCAACAGCTGAAGAAGCCGTGCAGGTCGATAAACCATTGCAATATGCCGCTTGTTGGAAAATCCGGCAGTGGCGGCATTTCGGCGAAGTTGATTTGCGCGAGCAGGGTCAGCGGCTGGTGGTAGGGGTTGCGCGGATATTCTGCGTCGGGCGGCAGATAGGGCAGCCCGCCGATTTTGCTCTGGCTCAAGGTCAGATTGCCGCAGGGCTCGAGGATGATTTCAGCAGTGGGTTTCTCGGCAGCAAGAATGGCCGCTTTGTAGGGGGCGAGAAGGGGATGGTCGGGCTCGCGCATGATGTCTCCTTTGGAAATGGGATTTATCCAGACAAGAAATTACTGACGTTTAATTTTATTTTCCAGCAGTGCCCATCCCAATGCCCCCCAAGTGCAGGCTGCTTTTCACACAGAATACCCTATTCGTTGGGACGGTATTCCTTTTTCAGCCGGATATACAGCGTACGCGTGGCCACGGCGATGGTTTCGTTGCGGGCATTGAAAATGCGCACGGTAAACACGGGAAAATGCTTTTCACCATTCGCCGTGGCGGCTTCAATGCTGGCGCGGTCGGCATGGCTCAGGCGGCAGTCCAGATACACTTCGCCCATCGCCGGTTGGACAAACTCAATGTGCGCGGATTTGTCCCACACATAATATTTGTCGCCATACAGGCAGCCGAGCATGATGGGGTAAATCGGGTCGGTCAGCGCAAACAGGCTGCCGCCGAACTGGCTGCCATGCGTGTTTTTGGTGTTGAACCAGTTGCGCAGGCGGGCGCGGCAGTGCATGAAATCGTCCGACAAATGTGTGATTTGTATGCCGGCAAAAAACAGCGGCGACCACCAGTTCAGGCGGCGGCGCAGGGCGGCGGCGGTTTTCGGACGTTTGCGGGGCAGCGGCAGCATAATCAGTCTTCGCCTTGGTCGTCGGTGGCAAAGAAAAGATGCTGCACGGCAAACGGGCTGCCGTTTTCTGCGAAGATGTCGTGCTGCGCGGCAGCGTGTTTCACCACCAGAAGGTGCAGGCTGCCTGATTGGTTAATCACAATGCCGGCCTCCGCCTGCTGCGCGTCTTGCACGGGTGCGCCGGCGGGCTGCGGCACGGCATTTTCCGCCACCGCCAAACCGCGTTTGACCTGTCCGCGGTATTGTGCGCGGGCAATGATTTCCTGCCCGGGATAACAGCCTTTGCGGAAATGCACGCCACCGATGGTGTGCTGGTTCAGCATTTGCGCGACGCAGGTTTCGCTGGTGGCCGCGCTAATCCACGGATAGCCGCACAGGATTTCGTGGCGGTTCCATGCGGATTCGGCTGCAGCGTCATGGGCCGGCAAATCGGATTTCGGCGCCAAAGTCAGGCAGCCGCCGTGTGGCAGTTCGATTTGCCCTGCTTCATTGCACGATAATTGCAGTTTCGGCTCGCTCGGATACACCACGGGCGCATTTTCCGGCAGGCAGCCTGCAACGCCCCAATCACCCAAAACCTCCATCTGCACTTTGGCGCGCAACACAAACATCCGCAGACGCTTGGCCACTTTCTCCGCCAAATCCGCCGCCAAAATCAGGAACACGGCATCGTCCGCGCAATACGCCAGCATATTGGCAATCACGCGGCCTTTGGGCGTGTTGTAAGTGGCATAGCACGCCGTTTTATCGCTTAAATTTTTAATATCGTTGGAAAATTGGTTGTGCAGAAATTCATGGCGGTCATCGCCGGTAACGCGAATTACGCCGAAAAAAGGCAATAGTGTGTTCATAAAAACCTCTGATGTGTTAATGGTCGGTAAGCGCTTTGCCCAGAATGAGCACGTCCGCCGTCCGTTTCGGCATTTCGCACACGGCGGGCAGCCGCCCCCAGGTTTCAAAGCCGAAGCGTTCAAACAGATGCAGGCTGGCGGCATTGTGGGCGAAAATCACCGCCAGCACGTTGCGAATCCCTAAATCGGGCGCGAGTGCCAGCATAAACGCCAGAATTTCGCGCCCCAAGCCGCGCCCGCGGTGGGATTCGTGAATGTAAATGCTGATTTCCGCGCTGATTCGGTAGGCTTCGCGCGGATAATAATCGCTGAAACTGGCCCATGCGACCATGTTCTGCTGATTGTCGCGCCACACGTAAATCGGGCGGTGCGGCTGCCGGTGGGCATCGAACCATGTCTGCCGCTGCTCAATGCGGACGGGCTGCAAATCGGCGGTGGACTGGCCCGAAGCAACCGTGCTGTTGTAAATGGCAACAATCTCCGCCAAATCTTCCTGCCGTGCGCGCCGCGGTGTCATGCGATGAGCTTGGAAATGTTTTTAAATTGCGGATGTTGCGCGTCTTGCAGTATTTGGAACAGCAGGCTTTCGATATTGCTGATGTGCACGCCGGCCTCGCGCATTTGGTCAATGCCGTTTTGCTTGTTGGCGGCGGTGCGCGATGTTACGCATTCCTGCGGCACATACACTTCAAAACCTTGCCCGCGCAAATCCCATGCAGTCTGCAACACGCAAATATGGGCTTCACAGCCAATCAGGATGACGTTTTGCGGTTTGTGTTGCGCCAAAGCAGCCTGCACTTCTTCGGTGAAGGCGGAAAAGCGCGTTTTTTCAAACACGGGGGCATCATTCAGCAGTACGGCCACATCGGCAACGGTTTTGCCCAAACCTTTGGGGTATTGCTCCGTGAGAATGATGGGCAGCGACAGGTATTGGCTGCCCTGAATCCAACGGCGGCACGCGGCGGCAAATTCTGCCAACTGGTGCAGCACGGGCAGCAGCCGCTCCTGAATATCGACCACCAGCACAACGGTATTTTGATGATTTAACATGTGTATGCTCCTTGCCAAACGGTTTGCTGCAAACAAAAGCAGCCTGCACTTCGATATTCAAGGTGCAGGCTGCTTTTTCGGATTATTCGCTGCGGTTTTGACGACGCAGCACCGCAGGGGTTTCAAAATCGTCAATCACGGATTGGTTGGAAAAATCGGCGGCCACCAAATTGATGCTGCGGGCATCGCGGCCGGAACGAATCAGGGTTTCCACGCCGTTATGAAATGCGTGCGTATCCTGAACCGGACGTGCAGGCTGCATTGGGCGCGCATAAGATTCGTGCATGGCATAATCGCTGTCGCGGAGTCCGGTGGCGATAATGGTAATGCGGATGGCGTCTTCCGGCATGGATTCGTCTTCCGCCGTACCGAATTTCAGTTCCGCATCGGGCGCGGCGTAATTGTTCACCACCGACATAATTTCTTCGTATTCGTCCAAAATGAAGCTGTCGGGCGCCGTGGTGATATTGACCAGCACGCCGCGCGCACCACTCAAACTCACATCGTCCAACAGCGGGCTGGAAATCGCCTGTTCCACCGCCACGCGCGCACGGTCGCTGCCTTTGGATTCGCCAATCCCCATCATCGCCATGCCTGTAATGCTCATCATGTTTTTCACGTCGGCAAAGTCCAAGTTAATCAAACCGGGCGATGTGATGATTTCCGAAATCCCCGCCACGCCGTTGCGCAATACATTATTGGCGGCACGGAATGCGGCACGCACGGTAACGCCTTTGCCCAATGCGCTGAGCAGCTTGTCGTTCGGCACCACAATCAGCGAATCCACATGCTGTTTCAGCAAATCAATGCCTTGCTGGGCGACTTGCGTGCGTTTGCCTTCGTGTTTGAACGGGCGTGTGACCACGGCTACCGTCAAAATACCCATTTCTTTGGCAATTTCGGCAATTACCGGCGCCGCGCCCGTGCCTGTGCCGCCGCCCATGCCGGTGGTGATGAAGAGCATATTCGCGCCGCTGATGGCTTTGGAAATGGCTTCGCGGTCTTCCAATGCGGCATCGCGCCCCACTTCCGGATTCGCGCCCGCACCCAAACCGCGCGTCAAACTTGCCCCTAATTGGATTTTGGTGGCTGCCTGGCTGTTGCTCAATGATTGGGAATCGGTATTGGCGCTGATATATTCCACGCCGCAAATCGGATTTTCAATCATATTGTTGATGGCATTACAGCCGCCGCCGCCCACGCCAATCACCTTGATGACTGCCGCGCCCGTGGTTGCTTCTACAAGATTAGAGACAAAGTTTGTCATGTTTTACTCCTCACGTTATTCGTAACGTGTACTCAAACAAAATAAAAATATAAATTCGGTAAAGTGCAGGCTGCCTGAACGCTTATAAATTTTCCCGCATCCAAGTAACGATTCGCGTGAAAATATTGGCTTTGCGCGGTCTCGGTTCCGGCAAATCCAATGCCTGCATATCTGTATTTTTCTCATTGTCCGTGCGTTTGTTCTGCGACGAACCGCCCGTTTTGTCTTTATTGCCAAACGATGCGGAACGCACACTGCCCGTAGAACCACCGTTTTTCTGCTGCACGCGCTCTTTTGTAGCCTCCAGCAAGCCCATAGCAGTGGAATAACGCGGATTGCGGATACGCTCCGACAAATGTCCGGAATCGTGCGGCACACCGATGCGCGCCGGCAGATTAAAGACCTCTTCTGTCAATTCTACCACGCCGCGCAGCAATGATGCACCGCCCGTCAGGACAATGCCCGATGTAAGCAGCTCTTCCGGATAGCCGGCATGACGCAGTTCGTTCAATGTCAGCAGCAAGATTTCCTCAACGCGCGGCCCGATAACGCTGGCCAAATTGCGGCGGGCAATCTGGCGCGGCGGACGGTTGCCCACGCTGGGCACTTCCACCATTTCATCCAAACCGTCCAAATCTTCCAGCGCCACGCCGTGATAGGTTTTAATGCGTTCTGCCGCATGATACGGCGTGCGCAAGGCTTGCGCCAAATCGCGCGTAATGTGGTCGCCGGCAATCGGAATCACCGCAGTGTGGCGGATGGCGCCGTTGGTATAAACCGCAATATCGGTCGTGCCGCCGCCAATATTGATCACGCACACGCCCAATTCTTTTTCGTCTTCGGTCAGCACCGCTTCGGCGCAAACCAAAGGTTGCAGCATAATGGCATCCACTTCCAGCTGGCAGCGTTTGATACATTTTTGGATGTTCTGCAACGCCGTTACCGCGCCGGTAATGATGTGCACGCGCGTATCCAAGCGTACGCCGCTCATGCCAATCGGTTCGCGCACGCCTAGTTGGTTGTCGATAATGTATTCTTGCACTACTGTATGCAAAATTTGATGGTCCGGCGGAATATTAACGGCTTTGGCCGTGTCTTTGGCACGTTCCACATCGGCTTTGCTCACTTCGCCGTCTTTGATTTTTACCACGCCTTGCGAATTAAGGCTGCGGATATGGTTGCCAGTAATCCCTGTGGTCACGCTGCGAATTTTGCAGCCTGCCATGCGCTCTGCCTCCGCAATCACGGCTTTAATATCCTGAGTGGTCGCATCGATATTGGTGACCATGCCGGCGGTCAATCCGCGCGATTCCACCTCTGCCACGCCGACAATATTGATTTCGTCATCCACCACCTCGCCCACCAAAGCGATAACCGTTGAGGTGCCGATATCGAGTGCGCAGATATATTGCTGTTTTTCGTTCATGTTTCTTCCATTATTCTTGAATACTGTTGTCGGCTGCCGTTTGTTCTGCCCGCACCAGAGGATTGAATTCCGCCGGGACATCTGCATTGAGTTTGACGGCAAATGCGTGCGGATAACGCATATCCACATAATCCAAATACGGTGCCAATACGCTCAATTCGGATTGCCAATACTGAATCAGCCGTTGAACCCGAGTGTGGATGTCTTGTTTGCCCAAGCGCACTTCCACACCGTTGGTCAGGCGCATTGTCCATGCGCCGCGCGCATCATATTTTAAACGTTCGATTTCCAAACGCAAAGATTTTAATTGCCCGTTAAGCAAATGATATTGCTTCATTACTGTGTTCAGTTCGTCTGCCGGCGCATCAAATTCGGGCAATTTCTCTTCTGTGGGCGCTTGGAAAACACGGCCGCTGCTGTCCACCAGCCCCGCTTCCGTACCATTGTTCAGCCATCGTGCAACGGCATGATATTCCTGCACATCAATTTTGATGCTGGAAAACGACACTCTGCTGACTTTGGCCTGTGCCACCCACGGCGTGGCCTGTGCGGCTTTTTGCGCCTGATGCACGTTGACCGAAAAAAAGCTACCGGTCAGGCTCGGCAATACGGACTGGAATATCTGCTGCCGGTTGGCATTTTGAAATTCGGTGCTGCCGCGTTCGTTCACAATATCGATTTGTGCAATTTGAAAATAGCGGTGTTGTTCAATATATTTCGCAAGCAGGATAATAACGGCAAGAGCGCACAGATATACAAAAAATTTCATGTACTTCAAAGATTTCACCTGCGCTCATCTTGTGCATTCTGCAATACGGCGATACACAAATCGGCAAAGGAGATACCGATTTGCAGGGCAGATTTCGGAATCAGGCTGTGGCTGGTCATGCCGGGCAGCGTATTGGCTTCGAGGATATACAGGCAGCCTGCACTGTCTTTCAGGAAATCGATGCGCCCCAATGTGTTGCCTCCGCCAATCGCTGCAAAGGCCTCTTGCGCCAAATGCTGCATGGTGCGCTCGTCTTCGCTGCTCAAATCGGAAGGGCACAGATAAACGGTGTCGTCGCGCAGGTATTTGGCTTCGTAATCGTAAAACTCGGTTTGCGGGATAATGCGGATACTGGGCAGGGCTTTGCCGTTGAACACGCCGCAGGTGTATTCCCCGCCGGACATAAATTGTTCGGCCAGAATCACGCCGTGCAGCCCCATATCGCGCAATTGGGCATATTGTTGCGCCAATTCTCCGGCCTGTTTGATTTTGACCACGCCGACGCTGCTGCCTTCGGAGGCCGGTTTGATGAACAGCGGCAGTCCCAGCTTTTGTTCGACGGCGGCAAAATCGCTGTCGTCGTGCAGCACTTCAAACGGCGGTACGGGCAGGCCCAATGCCGACCAAATCAGCTTGCAGCGGTATTTGTCCATGCCCAATGCCGATGCCAACACGCCGCAGCCTGTGTACGGGATGCCCAATGCTTCCAATGCGCCCTGCACCGTGCCGTCTTCGCCATAAGTGCCGTGCAGGATGTTGAACGCCATATCGAAATTCTGCGTTTTCAGTTCGGACAATTCTGTTTCGGCCGGGTCGAAAGCGTGGGCATCTACGCCGCGGCTTTGCAGGGCTTCCACAATGGCTTTCCCGCTAATCAGTGAAATTTCCCGCTCTGACGAAAAACCGCCCATCAACACGGCCACTTTACCAAAATGCTGCATGTTCCCATTCCTATGCAATAAACAGTACAAGCAGCCTGCACGCAACAACGAGGTGCAGGCTGCTTTTTTCAAATTATGAAGGCTGTCCGCCCAACTGCGACAAGGCTTGTGCCACGCGGTTGATGCTGCCCGCGCCCATGGTCAGGACCACATCGCCGTCCTGCAAAATGCTCAGCAGGGTTTGCGGCAGCGCCTGCACGTCGGCACAATAAATCGGCTCAACCAATCCGCGCGCGCGCACCGCATTGGCCAGCGAGTGCCCGTTGGCATCGGCAATCGGCGCCTCACCGGCGGCATACACTTCGGTCAGCACCACGCGGTCGGCGGTGGATAAAATATCGACGAATTGATAAAACAAATCTTTGGTGCGCGTATAACGATGCGGCTGGAACGCCAATACCAGACGGCGGCCGGGATACGCGCCGCGCGTGGCGGCAATGGTCGATGCCATTTCCACGGGATGATGGCCGTAATCGTCGATAATCAGGGCTTCGCCGCCGGAAGGCAGCGCGATATTGCCGTAGCTTTGGAAGCGGCGGCCGACGCCTGCAAAATTGGCCAAGCCCTGTTGGATGGCTTCAATGGGCGCCTTGCATTCGAGTGCGACGCCGATGCTGGCCAGCGCGTTCAACACATTGTGGCGGCCGGGCAGGTTCAGGGTCACGTCAAATTCGTGGACGCTGCCGGTAGTATGGCGCGTGTGCGCGGTGAACTGCATTTGCGCGCCGTTCGTGCGGACGTTGGTGGCGTAAATATCGGCCGTTTCGTCTTCAATGGCATACGTGGCGAACGGTTTTTTGATTTTGGGCAAAATGCTGCGGACGTGTTCGCTGTCCACACACAAAAATGCTTTGCCATAAAACGGCATGCGGTGCACGAAATCGATAAAGGCCTGGTGCAGCCGCTGCACGTCCTGCCCGTAGGTGTCCATGTGGTCTTCGTCGATATTGGTAACCACGGTGATGACGGGCGACAAATACAGGAAAGACGCATCGCTTTCATCGGCTTCGGCCACCAGATATTCGCCTTTGCCCAATTTGGCATTCGTGCCGGCGGCGGTGAGTTTGCCGCCAATGACGAAGGTCGGGTCCATGCCGGCCGCACCCAGAATGGAGGCGGTCAAGCTGGTGGTGGTGGTTTTGCCGTGCGTACCGGCAATGGCGATGCCGTCTTTCAGGCGCATGAGTTCCGCCAGCATCATGGCGCGCGGAATCACGGGAATGTGCTGTGCCAAAGCAGCCTGCACTTCGGGATTGTCGGCCTTGATGGCAGTGGACGTTACCACCACTTCGGCACCTTCGATGTGTTCCGCCGTGTGGCCAGGAAACACGCGCACGCCCAAATCGCTCAAATGCTGGGTCATGGCGCTTTGGCTCTGATCCGAGCCCGACACTTGGAAACCCAGATTGTGCAACACTTCGGCAATGCCGCACATGCCGGAACCGCCGATGCCGACAAAATGGATACGTTTGATTCTGTTTTTCATAACTTCGTCCGTGTTTTTCAGTGCCGTTGCAAAACCGTGTATTTTAAAGTCTTATACGCACTTACGCCATGCTTTTTTGTGCATTTTCGGCAAATTTTGCGTAATTTTAAAAAGCAGCCTGCACCCTACCGCTACGCCTGCATGTGATGCCATTCTTCGATAATCTCGCGGTTGGACGGCGAAAAGACTTGTTCCGCCGCCGAAAGTGCAGGCTGCCACGCATAAGCCGTATGCTCGGACAGCCGGATGGGCGTGCTGCGGTCGATGCGGGCGGAAAACCAATGTTCGGTATTGTGCGTCACGCCGTCCGCATAACGGTGCCGCCAATGCGCGTAAATTTCATAGACCACGCTGCGCCGCCAATCGTGCAGGCTGCTTTCAGCAAGCACGATGCCCGTTTCTTCGGCCACTTCGCGCAAAGCAGCCTGCACCGGTGTTTCCCCGTCTTCCAGGCTGCCCGTAACCGACTGCCAAAATCCTTCGCGGTCGGCGCGCTCCAGCAACAATACATGCCCTGCCCCATCGTGCAGCAACACCAGCACGGACACAGGTCTTTTGGGCGGTTTAGATGCAGGCTGCATTCGGTTCATCCTTCCTGTTCATTGGCAGAACGCGTGTCTGTCTGTTCGTGAATTTTCGCTTTGCGCAGCGCCAAATCGCTGGGCGCGGATTCGCTCGGCAAAATGCGCACTTCACGCTGCGGATATGGAAACTCGATTTTTTCTTCGTTGAAGCGACGCCAAATGGTCAGCAAAATCGAAGAAAACAGCTTGGTGAACCCGTTTTCCGGATCGCTCACCCAAAAACCGACGCGCAACTGAATGCCGTTGTCGCCGAAATTGATGAGGTAGGCGGCAGGCCCCGGCTCTTTGCTGACGCGTTCCTGCGCCGCGGCGGCATCTTTCAGAATCTGCAAGGCCAGCGTCAAATCCGTGTGATACGCCACTTCCACATCCAGCGTTTTGTGCAGCGCCTTCGTGCTGTACGATTCGTTAATCACGGTTGAGGTAACAAAGGTTTCGTTCGGAATCAGCGCTTCCTCGCCTGCCGCACTGCGCAGCACCACGAAACGCGCCGTCATTTGGGTAACATAGCCCGTGAAACTGTTCACCGTCAGGCGGTCGCCCGGGCGGATGGAGCGGTCGGCCAAAATAATGAAGCCCGACACATAATTGCTAGCGATTTTCTGCAAGCCGAAACCCAAGCCCACACCCAACGCGCCGCCGAACACCGACAGCACGGTCAAATCAATGCCCACCAAAGGCAGCGCAATCAAAATCGACAGCACCACCGCCGCGCTGGAAATGATTTTGGACAGGACAATCCGCAGGTTGATGTCGATGTGCCGACTCTTCATCAACTGCGTATTGAGCCAGCGCGCCAGCCACGTCATCAACAGCAGAATCACGCCGACCCACAACAGCCCAGTGAACATGGTCCACACGCTCAAACGGCTTTTGCCGACCGAAAAACTCAAGCCGTCCAGCCAATTGATAATCCACGTATCGACACCCGAAATCCACAGCACGAAACACAGCCACAAGCCGCCGGCCGCCGTGCGTTCCAGCCAGTCCATCCAGTGATACGGCGGCGCCACCGCGTGCAGCAGCGACAAACACAGCCGAATCGCCATCATCCAGCCCGCTGCCAGCACCAAAAAGCGCAGCCACGCACTGTTGAAACCCAGCAGCTGCCACACAATCTGCGCCACCACGCCAAATATCAGCATGAAAAACGGGAACAGCAGCCGCTTCAAACTGTGCCGCACCACCCACCAGCGGATGCGTTCGAACACCGCGTGTTGTTGCAGCCGTTCGGACAAGCGGTGCGCCAGCCACACCAGCGCCAACGCCAGCAAAGCCTCGCCCCAGCCCGACGTTTGGCGGAAACTGCGTTCCAGCAGCCGCCCCATCAGCTCGTCGCGCTCAAATAAATTGCTAATGATTTCCCACCAAGCGTTTTGCGTCATAAAATCATCGGTTCCATTTGCAAATTGATATGGTGCGTTATTATATAGCAAACCCATCCAACGCCCAATTTTACCCACAAGATTTGTGGATAACTTTTGCTGCGATTGTGGAGAAAAAATAAAATTGCTTTTGCCGCCAAGCCCATTATATTTTTGCTTATTTTTTGTGCAAATTTCGCGTTGACAAACTTTGTTTTACATTTATTCATTTGATAAATAATGGATTATTTTAGTGCAGGCTGCTTTTTTACATTGTAAAAATACGGCAGGTTTTGCTAATCCGTTGATAAAAATACGGGCTTTTTGCACGCGGAAATTTTCTGCCGGATTTCCCCTTTTCGCGATATTTTATTGCGGTGCAAATGTTGCCCGTTTCACGCGTATTTTAATGTGTTAATATGGTCCGTTAAGGGATTTGCCATTATGAAAAGCAGCCTGCACTCCGTATTTCAGGGTGCAGGCTGCTTTTGCGGCCTTCGTTTAATTGGCCGTCAGATAGCGGCGCAGCACATAAGCGGCATCGGGGGCGAGCACCGTTTGCCACGGCGCGCTGTAAATCCGCCAGTCGGTAATGCTGTCCGTCGGCAGCGTGTACACTTCGCCGCTCTGCATTTCGGGGATTTCGAACGGGTCGTTGTCCAGTTGCACGCGCACCGTGTCGCCGTTCATCTCCAACACGGTGAACCACATATGCTCCACTGCTTGCGTGGAAGGCGATTCGCAGCGGATTTTGACAATGTAGCCCCACTGCCCTTCTTCGGGCGCAAAACGGTGGAAGCATTGTTCCAGCAGCGGCAGTTTTTCAATGGCATAGGCGTGCATGCGCGCGGTTTCCAAATCAGACTTCAACAGCATCATATGGGTTTGTTCGTCGTCCAGCAGCACGCCCAAATCGACCAAGGGCTGCGGCTTGCCGTCTTGGTCAGCAAATATCACCAAGGAAGGCTCGGTATGGATGTCGTCGTCCCGGTCGGACATATCGCCGCTAAACGGCAGGACTTTGTCGCGGAACAGGCCTTTTTTCACCGGTGCCAGCAGGTTGGACGCCAAAGCCGTCTGCCACGGTATCAGCCGCACCGCAATCATCTGCTCTTCCGTGTACACGACCCACATCGGCTCGTCATCGTCTTCGTACCACGATTCCGGGTCTTGCATCAGGCGCATGGCCACCGACTGGATAATGCCTTGGCATGCCGACACCTGCGACCGCTCCACCCGCATGATTTCCAATTCCGGCATACCGAATTTCAGCAGGCCGTGCGTGTGCAGCCAATAATCCGCCGCTTCTGGGTTTTGCGGTGTAATCGCATGAATCACATAGCCCAAATCCAAGCTCGGCAGCGTTTCGGTTTGCGCCGTTTCCGCCAACCACATGCCGCTCAGGAATATGCTCGCCACCATATCCTGCAAGGCATAGCATTCGCCGGCCAGCGCATCCATCACCGCCAGTTGCAGCGCCCAAGACGTTTGGCTGCCCAACTCGTATTCGGTATCGAAATAGGTTTCGCATTCCATAATCTGCGGCGCGCGGTGCATTTCGATGCGCTCGTCTTCCAGCAGGTTGCGGTCGCGGAATTCGGCCGCTTCATACGACCACTCTTCCGGCGCGTCGTTGGCATAAAACCGCACGCGGAAAATAAAATTTTCCGTCTCATCCCAATCTTCGTGCCCGCCGCTGATGACGATGTGGATGAAATCGCTGTCGTCATCCGCTTCCACCGCCAAAATTTCATCCACATCGGCACGTTGCAGGATTTTCTCCAAACGCTCGCGCACAACGGCCGGCGTGGGATTGGCCAACGGTGTTTTCATGGCCGCCAAATAAATGCTGGGCGCTTGATAGTCGCCGTTTTTCAAATCTTCGTATATCGATAAATCTTGCATATCCATTGCGGTTGGCTCCTTTGCGGACAATTAAAAAATCAGACTATTATAAAAATGAACGTTTACCATCACATTGCGCTGCCGCCACGGCCGAAATTGCGGTGCAAAAAGCAGCCTGCACCCGATATCCGCGCGCAATGGCGGCATTATACACAGAATTCGCCGTTGTTCCGCCCGAAAGCTGCTACAATGCGCCTATCCGCGTGGCGCAAAAGCAGCCTGCACTTTTTGGCCGTTGATTCAAAACAATATGTGAAAAATATAGAAAAATGGAACTGCAAAAATCTTGGAAAAACCGCCTGAAAAAATGGCAAGAACAAAATAAGAAATCCTTTGCTGAGTGGTGGGATAAAAAAAGCAGTTCAGTCAAAGTACTATGTGCTGCAATACTGTCTGCCATCATTTTTTTATTGATTTATTTTGCTGTTATAAAAAACAGTAGTGAAAACTCTGTCGGCTCTTGGAACTTCATCATCCTGATTGTTTCCTCTCCCGTTGCTTTTGTAATTTGGCAATTTCGGGATGAAAACAGCAGGCAGCAAATCGAAAACCAGCGCAAAGACATTAATTTGAAAGAATTTCAAAAACTGTCCGAATGGGTAAGCGGTGCGCATCTACCGGAAACAAAAGCGGTTGAGAAAAGCATAACCCAAAGCAGTTCCGCAACCGATAACAAATCCGCCGTATCGCCAAAAAAACAAATTACCGAACAAACAGAAGAGTGCTCAAAAGAATACGGGCAGAAACCTGATAACGCACATTTGGGCACATTCAGCAAATGGAATGGTGCGGTTGCGTTGCAGATTTCGGCAATTTACAACCTATTGCCGTTTTTTCGCGGCGATTACGGAGAAAGTTTCCGCCTGCCTGCTTTCAATCTGCTGAAATCGGCTTGGCAGGCAATGCAGCAGGATAGTTTGAACAAATTGGAGACAACGGATTATTTAGGTGATGATGCACGAGAGTATATTATTAAAAGGCTGCAACACAATGCTGATAGCCCTATGGCCGTTGCACTGACTTATGTCCTGTTAAGCTTTGACCGAAAAAATGAACAACTAAACCTGCATTATTTTCCAGAAATGCAATCAAACCTTTGTTTGGCGGGAGCAAACCTTTGCTTTCTAATGGAAACAACAAAATTAAAAAGTTTGTCTGGAATCGATTTATCTGAAATCGATTTACGTGGAGCTAATTTAAAGTCAACTAATTTATTTGGTTCTAAGTTATGTTCAACCGATTTATATGGTGCCAAATTATTTAATGCTAACCTATCCGGGGCTAATTTATTTAAGGCTAATTTATCTAACGCCAATTTAGAAAAGGCTAACCTATTCGGGGCTAATTTAATTGAGGCTAATTTATCTCACACTAATTTAGAAAGGGCTAACCTATCCGGAGCTAATTTAATTAAAGCTAATTTAACTAACGCTAATTTAGAAAATACCGACTTATCTAACGCTAATTTATCTGGTGCTAATTTATATAAAACCAATTTATTCAATACTAACTTATTTAACGTTGATTTGAGAGGTTGCTCCTTCTACCAAAACAGATTATGGGAAAGTAAAATACGGGACGATAAAACAATCGCAGGTGCAAAAATCACCATATTTGATTTCTACACAAAAATTTATCCTCATTGGAAACACCAAAACGACCCACAATGGAAAAAGCTAACAAAACCCGAACAAAAAGTAGCCATACAAACCTTCTGCAACGAAACAGACATGATAATTTTTGACCTTGCAGGAAACGAAGTAGCCAAACCCGAATCCTAACCAGCCTGCACTCCCTGCCCATATTTTCAGGCAGCCTGAAAACACGCTACAATTCGTCTTTACTCATTTTTACAGAAAACAGAGAAACCGACTATGAAAGCCTCCCAGTTCTTCATCTCCACCCTCAAAGAAGCCCCTGCCGAAGCCGCGCTGCCCAGCCACAAGCTCATGCTGCGCGCCGGCCTGATTAAAGCCAACGCATCGGGCCTGTACACATGGATGCCGATGGGCCTGCGCGTGCTGCGGAAAGTGGAAAACATCGTGCGCGAAGAAATGAACCGTGCCGGCGCCATCGAACTTTTGATGCCCGTCATCCAGCCGGCCGACTTGTGGAAAGAATCCGGCCGCTGGGATTTTTACGGCGACGAACTGCTGCGGATTACCGACCGCCACGACAACGAATTCTGCTTCAGCCCCACCTGCGAAGAGATGATGACCGACATCGTCCGCAAAGAAATCAATTCCTACAAACAACTGCCCAAAAATTTCTACCACATCAACACCAAATTCCGCGACGAGCGCCGCCCCCGCTTCGGCGTGATGCGCGCGCGCGAATTTGTGATGAAAGATGCTTATTCCTTCCACGCCGATTTCGCCTCGCTGCAAGAAACGTATCAAGCCATGTATGACGCGTATTGCCGCGTATTCGGCCGCTTGGGGCTGAACTTCCGCCCTGTGGCGGCGGACACGGGCAGCATCGGCGGCACAGGCTCGCACGAATTCCAAGTGCTGGCGGAAAGCGGCGAAGACGTAATTGCCTACAGCGACGCATCCGATTACGCCGCCAACGTGGAACTGGCGCAAACCATGCCGCTTTCAGGCAGCCGCGCCGCCGCGCAGAAGAATCTGGAAAAAGTGCACACACCCGAAGTCAAAACCATCGCGCAACTGGTGGATTTTTTGCAGATTCCCGTGGAAACCACGCTCAAATCCATCGTGGTGGAAGGCGAAAACGAAGGCGAACTGGTGCTGCTGCTGTTGCGCGGCGACCATGAGTTCAACGACATCAAAGCCGAAAAACTGGCGGGCGTGAAATCGCCGCTGGCCATGGCGCAGCCCGAACACATCCTTGCCGCATTCGGCGCCAATGGCGGCTCGCTCGGTCCGGTCGGCTTCAAAGGCAAAGTGTATGCCGATTTCGCCACCGAAAAAGGTGCGGACTGGGTCATCGGCGCAAACGAAGACGGCTTCCACTACACCGGCTTCAACTTCGGGCGCGATGCGGCAGAACCCGAATTTACCGACATCCGTAACGTGGTGGCGGGCGACCCGAGCCCCTGCGGCAAAGGCAGCCTGCAACTGGCGCGCGGCATTGAAGTCGGCCACGTGTTCCAGCTGCGCGACAAATATTCCGCCGCGCTGAACGCTTCGTTCTTGGACAACAACGGCAAATCGCAAATCATGGAAATGGGCTGCTACGGCATCGGCATCACACGCGTGGTGGCCGCCGCCATCGAGCAGAACCACGACGAACGCGGCATTATCTGGACGGACGCGATGGCACCGTTTGCCGCCGTGATTGTGCCGATGAACTACAAAAAATCCGAAGCCGTGCGCGAAGCGGCGGACAAAATCTACGCCGATTTGCTGGCGGCGGGCGTGGACGTGCTGCTGGACGACCGCGACGAGCGCGCCGGCGTGCTGTTGGCGGACAGCGAATTGCTGGGCATCCCGCACCGCATCGTCATCGGCGACCGTGGCCTGAAAGAAGGCAACGTGGAATACGCGCGCCGCACCGACAGCGAAGCGCAAAGCGTGCCGGTGGGCGAAATTGCCGCACACGTTGCCGCACAGTTGCGCTGATGGCATGAAGATAAAAAAGCAGCCTGCACTCGTAGTTGGGGTGCAGGCTGCTTTTTGACGGGCGGACGGCGCACTGTTTTTTGGGTGCGAACCGTGCGGCGGCAGCCATCTGAAAGCGCGGGTATGGCGGCAAGACGCCATGAAAACCGTTGGCATGCGGACGCTATAAATTCGTTTATTGCAGCTTTAAAAGCAGCCTGCACCCCTAAATTCCGAGTGCAGGCTGCTTTTTCACGCCCAGAGCCACGCCCAAACCTGCCGCCCTTCGCTTTGCAGCAGGATATAGGTTCGGCACGCGGCCGCCGTGGTCATGCATTCCAAACCGATGCCCAATTCCGCCGCCCGCACGCGCAATTCCGCCACTGCGAAATGCTGCCGCTTTCCCGTGCCCAGCAGTATCATTTCCGCGCCCGCGTCAAAAGCAGCCTGCACATCGCCGGCCGAAAAATCCTGCCACGAAGCCTTGTCCAACGCCACGGCTTTATCGGCCAGCAGCAGCGGAAACGCATGACGCACCTGCGCGATTTCCACGCCGTCGTCATCATAACTGTCCACCGGCACGCCGCCTGCCGAACCCATTTCCTGAAATTTCATTTCAAAATCTCCCACACAAAAGCGCGCAAATCGCGAAAAAAGGTGCATAACGCCGCAAAATCGGGTAGGATTGCAGGCGTTTTTGTCTATTTATTTTACCCTAATTCTGTTTTTCATCGGGAGTACTCATGCAAGCCATCAATATCGGATTATTGGGACTCGGCACCGTCGGCGGCGGCGTTGCCGAAGTCTTGCGCGACAACCAGGCCGAAATCGCCCGCCGTTTGGGCCGCCAAATCAACATCACCGCCGTGTGCGATTTGAATGCCGAACGCGCCGCACAATTATGCCCGCAGGCCGAATGGGTCGCCAACCCGATGGATTTGGTGCAGCGCGCCGATGTGGATATTGTGGTCGAACTGTTCGGCGGCACGGGCATTGCCAAAGAAGCGGTGCTCAACGGCATTAACAGCGGCAAACATGTTGTGACCGCCAACAAAAAACTGCTGGCCGAATACGGCAACGAAATCTTCGCCCTGGCCGAACAGAAAAACGTGATGGTGCAGTTTGAAGCGGCGGTGGCCGGCGGAATCCCCGTGATTAAAGCCCTGCGCGAAGGCCTGGCCGCCAACCGAATCCAATCCATTGCCGGCATTATCAACGGCACCAGCAACTTTATTTTGAGCGAAATGCGCGAAAAAGGCAGCGCGTTCAAAGACGTGCTGGCAGAAGCGCAACGCCTAGGCTATGCCGAAGCCGACCCGACGTTCGATATCGAAGGGCACGATGCAGGCCATAAAATCACCATTATGTCGGCATTGGCATTCGGCACACCGGTGAACTTCGGCGCGTGCTATTTGGAAGGCATCAGCCGTCTCGACAGCCGCGACATCAAATACGCCGAAGAACTGGGCTACCGCGTGAAACTGCTGGGTATCACCCGCAAAACCGACAAAGGCATCGAATTGCGCGTGCACCCCACGCTGATTCCCGAATGCCGCCTGCTGGCCAATGTGAACGGCGTGATGAATGCCGTGCGCGTGCAGGCCGACATGGTGGGCGAAACCCTGTATTACGGCGCAGGTGCAGGCGCATTGCCCACTGCCAGCGCCGTGGTGGCCGATTTAATCGACATTTCGCGCCTGATTACCGCCGACACGGAAAACCGCGTGCCGCATTTGGCGTTCCAACCCAGCCAAGTGCAAGCGCAAAACTTTGTCGGCATGGACGACATTACCAGCAGCTATTACCTGCGCGTCCAAGTGACCGACAAAGCGGGTGTTTTGGGTACGATTGCCAATTTGCTGGCCAAAGAAGGCGTGTCCATCGAAGCGCTGATTCAAAAAGCGGTGCTGGACGACAATCAGGCCGAAATCGTGATTCTGACCCACAGCACGGTGGAGCGGAATGTGAAAACCGCCCTGCGCGCCATCGAAGCGCTGGACAGCGTTGGCGCACCGGTTACCCTCATCCGCATGGAAAGTCTGAATGGCTGAGCAAGCACCCGAAAAGCAGCCTGCACCGCCTGCGGACGCGGACGGCAAAAGCAGCCTGCACAACGAAGCAGAAGCCGAACGCTTGGCAAAATCGGCCGCCAAACGCCGCACCCTCATTAACTGGATGCGCGTCATCGCCCTTTTGTTTGCAGGCTTCTTCTTCCTGAGCCAATGCGGCATGAGCAAGCATCAGGCCATTGCCAAAATCGTGGAAAGCTGCATTCAGAACGTGCCCGCCGCACCCAAATGGCAGGCGGATTTGAAGCAGCGCGGCTTGCAGGACCCAGACGGCAAGCTGGTGGCGCAATACTGCGTCTGCATGTGGAAAGAGCCTTTGAACCGGCTGGGCGTGAATCAAATCCGGTCGTTCGCCAAAATCAGCAGCGAAGAGCGCTTGCGGCTTTTGGGCGGCGAAGAAGCCTTCACCGCGCGCGATACGCAATGCATTGCCGATTTAAAGGCCGATTGATTGTGTGAAGACCATACCGCCTGTTTTGGGCGGTATTTTTACGGATAACGAAGCATGAAAACAGAAAAATCGTTACGCGCCAGAGCAATGGATTATGTGGCCCGCCGCGAACTGAGCCGCGCGCAACTGCACAAAAAATTGCAGCCATACGCCGAAGACGAAGACGAATTGGAGCGCGTGTTAAACGAATTTGCCCAAAAAAACTGGCAGTCGGACGAACGTTTTACGCAAGCATTCGTCCGCAGCAAAAGCACCAAACACGGCTCGGCGCGTTTGCAGCAGGAATTGAAGGCGCACGGCGTTTCGACCGATTTGATTCGCGACGCCCTGCCCAGCCGCGAAGAAGAATTGCGCAATGCCATCGGCGTGGCACGCAAAAAATTCAAGCAGCCTGCACAAAATTTTGAAGAAAAGCAAAAGCAAATGCGCTTCCTGCTTTATCGCGGCTTTTCCAGCGGCATCGCGCAGGCTGCTTTAAAGGCCGATTGGGACGAAGAAGAACCTTGGGATTCCGAAGGCTAATGTGCAGCCTGCGCCTCCATATAGGCACGCAACGCCGCCTCGTCCAAATGCCAGTGGCAGATTTCGTGTTCGCCGTGCAGCAGCACCGGCACCAGCTCGTTGTATTTGGCTTCCAAATCGGGAAAATCGTCGATTTCGACAATCTCCAATTCCGCGCGGTATTCCGCCAAATACGGCTGCAACGCATCGCGCATTTGGTGGCACAATCCGCAATAAGGGCGGAACATCAGCGTTAATTTCATGTTTTTATGCGCCTTTCGCAACAAATGGACGATGTATCGCTACACCGTCCATTTTAATGATGGGGAGATTTATACGATTTCCGCCTTCTCAATCACCACAGGTTCCACCGGCACATCGTCATGGTAGCCGTGCGATTTGGTCGCCACTTTTTCAATCGCGTCCACCACATCGAAACCGTCGGTTACGCGACCGAACACGGCATAGCCCCAATCCTGCACCACGTGGCGGCCGTGCAGTTCTTTAGCGCGGTGGTTCAAAAAGGCGTTGTCGTTGGTGTTGATGAAGAACTGCGCGCTGGCAGAATGCGGGTCGGACGTACGCGCCATGGCAATCGTGTATTTTTCGTTGCCCAAACCGTTGCCGGCTTCGTTCTGAATGCTGTCGCGCGTGTCTTTTTCGCGCATGTCTTCCGTCATGCCGCCGCCCTGAATCATGAAGCCGGGAATCACACGGTGGAAAATCACGCCGTTATAAAAGCCGTCTTTCACATATTGCTCGAAATTGGCAGCGGTAACAGGAGCTTTTTCGTGGTCCAGTTCCAAGGTAATCACGCCGAAATTGGTATGCAGTTTAATCGCCATATTTTTTCCTTAAAATCAATGAAAAGTTGGGGGGATAATTCTGTAGGTTCAACGCCGTTTATTGTCCGACGCGGACGTTTTTAATCACCACGGGCTGCACGGGCACATTTTGGTGGATGAGGCGCGACGTGGTGCGCACCTGACCGATACGCTGCACCACGTCCATGCCTTTGGTCACATGGCCGAACACCGCATAGCCGTAGCCTGCCGCGCTGCGGTCTTTGTGGTTGAGAAAATCGTTGTCCGCCAGATTGATGAAGAACTGGCTGGTGGCCGAATTGGGCGCGGACGTGCGCGCCATGGCAATGGTGCCAACCGTATTTTTCAGACCGTTATCGGCTTCGTTGGTAATGGCTTTGGAAGTGGGCTTTTCAATCATGTCCGCCGTCATGCCGCCACCCTGAATCATAAAACCGGGAATCACGCGGTGGAATATCGTGCCGCTATAAAAGCCTTGCTTGGCATAAGCCACGAAATTGGCAACGCTTTTGGGCGCGCGCTGTTCGTCCAAACTCAGTTCGATATTGCCCATATTGGTTTCGATAACGACTTTGGTCTCGGCGTGCGCGGTGAGTGCGCAGGCGGCGAGCAAGCCGGCCAACAGGTATCGGGTTGCATGGTTCATCACAATCACTCCTTCAAACAAAAAAGCAGCCTGCACATCGGCAGCTTTTAAAATCAACAAATCAATCAATAATCTATATTTCAAGCAAACGGCAAAAAGCAGCCTGCACTATTTTTTGCGGAACACCAAATCCCACACGCCGTGCCCCAAGCGTTTGCCGCGCGCTTCAAATTTGGTTTCGGGGCGGTAGGCGGGCGTGGGCGCGAAATCGGCGGCGGTGTTTTGCAGTTCTTCGGGGAACTGGTTCAACACGTCCAGCATTTGCAGCGCGTATTCTTCCCAATCGGTCGCCAAATGGATATAACCGCCGGATTGCAGTTTGGGCAGCAGTTTCTGCACAAACGGCACCTGAATCAGGCGGCGTTTGTTGTGGCGTTTTTTGTGCCAAGGGTCGGGGAAGAAAATGTGGATGCCGTGCAGGCTGCTTTCCGCCAGCATATTTTCCACCACTTCCACCGCGTCATGACGCATCACGCGGATATTGCCGATATTGTGTTCGGCAATCAGCTTGCACAAATTGCCCACGCCTGGGCCGTGCACGTCAATCGCCAAAAAATCCATGTCGGGCAATGTGCGGGCAATTTCCGCCGTCGCCGTGCCCATGCCGAAGCCGATTTCCAAAATTTTGGGCTTCGTACTTTGGAAAACGGCATCCAAATCCACAACCTGTGGCCGATAATCCACGCCCACGCGCGCCCATTGCTCGTCAATCGCTTTTTGCTGCGCCGCCGTCATGTGCCCCTGCCGCAAAACAAAGGATTTAATCCCGCGGCGGTGCGTCGGTTCGGATTCGGGTGTTACTGCTTCGGTTTCCGTGTTCATATCATCACATTTCAAATGGGTTAATCAATAGCTGACGCCGGCTCTGCGCGCCAATTCCAAGCCTTGCTCGCGGGTCAGGTAAACGGGCGGTTCGTGGCAATGGCGGCGGACAATCTGCCCGTTTTCAAACATGACCAGTTCGTTACACGCCAGTTGCTGCCAAATTTCATTGTCGGTCAAGGGCAGCGTGGTAATCACGGCAACGCGGTCGTCCGGCGTGGTCACGGTGGAAAAGTCGATTTCCAAATCCTCGTCCACCAAATGCGCGTGTCCGAACGGCGGCTGGCGCACAATATAGTGCAGCAGGGTGCTGGCATGGGCAAACATCACGTTGCCGTCCGACAAAATCATGTTGAACATGCCGTACTCGCGCACTTGGGCGCACAGTTCCGCCAATGCATCGAACAGTTCGTCATTACCGGGTTTGCGGCTGAAACGGCTGCGCAATTGGTCGAGCAGGTAGCAAAATGCGCGTTCCGAATCGGTGCAGCCCACGGCTTGATAATAAGTCGTCTGCGGCTGGAATTCCGCGCTCAAATTGCCGTTGTGGGCAAAAAGCCAGTAGCCGCCCCACAATTCGCGCTGGAACGGATGGGTGTTTTCCAGCGTGGTACGCCCCTGCGTCGCCTTGCGGATATGGGCAATCACGTTGCGCGATTTGATATCGTAATGGCGCACCAACTGGGCAACGGGCGAATCGGCACAGGGCTTGTCGTCCAAAAACAGGCGCAGCCCACGCCCTTCGAAAAAGCCGATGCCGAAGCCGTCCGAATGGTGGTCCGTCAGGCCGCCGCGTTTGGAAAAGCCGGCAAACGAAAACGAAATATCGGTCGGAAGGTGGCAATTCATTCCGAGAAGCTGGCACATAATGCGTTCCTTTTGGTTAATCAGCCGCCCCTTCGGGCATTCGTGGTTTTGTGCTGACGGAATTATAGCGTTTTTCGCCTTTTATCGCTAAAATATCCCTTTATTTTTTACCATACACGGCACTTTGAATATGATTTTCCATCCTGATGTGATGGGCGTGAGTACGCTCGCCCAAAAAATCCGCAAAATCCCCAACTGGCCGGAAGAAGGCATCCTGTTTCACGATATCACGCCCGTGCTGCAAAGCCCGGAATATTTCCGCCTGCTGGTGGATTTGTTTACCTACCGATATATGGGACAGAAAATCGATGTGGTGGCCGGTTTGGACGCACGCGGCTTCATCATCGGTGCCGCGCTGGCCTATCAGTTGAATGTCGGCTTCGTGCCTATCCGTAAAAAGGGCAAGCTGCCGTTTGAAACCGTGTCGCAAAGTTATGCGCTGGAATACGGCGAAGCCACAGTGGAAATGCACACAGATGCTTTAACGGCCGGCAGCCGCGTGCTGTTGGTGGACGATTTGGTGGCCACGGGCGGCACCATGCTGGCCGGCGTGGACTTAATCCGAAAAGTGGGCGGCGTGGTGGTGGAAGCCTGTGCCATTTTGGAATTTACCGATTTGCCCGGCGCGAAAAAAATCCGCAACCATAATGTGCCGCTGTTTACATTGTTGCAGAACGACGGCTGCATGTAATCCCGCAAGTGCAGGCTGCTTTTTCCAAGGCAGCCTGCACTTTTTATTTATCTTATTTATCGCCCCCAACCCAAATAGAGAGAGAAACATCATGAGCCACACCCGTTATTTAAAAGCCTTATTCAACGATTTATGCAGCGGCTGGAAGCCTTTCGAGCTTTTCTGGCTGGCCGCCTTCCTTGCCGCGCAGATTTGGGCGTATTGGCGGCAGCCCGATTCCTGGGTGAGCATGGTGGCGGGTATTTCCGGCATCATCTGCGTGGTGCTGGTGAGCAAAGGCAAAATGATTAACTACCTGTTCGGACTGATTTTTGCCTACAGTTATTTTTACGCCTCGTGGAAAGCCAACTTTTTGGGCGAAATGAATACCGTGCTGTATGTGTATCTGCCGTCGCAATTCATCGGCTATTTCGTCTGGAAGGAAAACTTGCGCCAGGAAGGCGGCGGCCAGGTCGTGCAGGCCAAAAAACTGTCGCCCAAAGGCTGGGTGTTGTTGCTGGTTTCGCTGGCCGTCAGCACGTTTCTGTTTGCCCAAGCCCTGCGCGCGGCAGGCGGCAGCTCCACCAATTTGGACGGCCTGACCACCATGATTACCGTGGCCGGCCAGCTGCTCATGATTCTGCGTTACCGCGAGCAAGGGATTTTATGGATTGCCTTAAACATCCTTTCCATCGTGTTGTGGGCGGATAATCCGTCCATGTATCTGATGTTCGGTGCGTATCTGCTCAATTCGGTATACGGGTTTTATAACTGGTCGCGCTTGCAAAAGGCGACAGCGTAACGCCGACGTGAAAAAGCAGCCTGCACCCTGCCCAACGGAAAGTGCAGGCTGCTTTCGGAAACCCGTCCAAAGCAGCCTGCACTGTTTAACGCTTGCGGCAAAAATATCGGATTATTGCGCCGGCACGATATTCGCCTTCTGCATCAGCGCGCCCACGGCAGCCTGCACACGCTCTTGGCGCATATTGTTCAGCAAACCTTCACGCACTTTCTCAAATGGCTCCACCGCAATTTTGCGGCGCACACTCATATAAAACACCACAAACGCCTTGTTGTCCTCGTTCAATGCCTGACGCGTGAACTCGCCCGCCTTCAAATTCTGCACGGCGGCAAAGATTTTCGGGCGCGCCTCTTTCAAATCCACCAGCGCCATAAAGTCGCTAATGGCAGACTGCCCTGCCTTCACTTCCGGGTCGATGCTGTATTTGCGTGCCACATCGGCAAACGATTTTTTCGCCGCCAATTCGCGGATGGCCGCTTGCGCCTGTTCCGCCTTATCGGTGATGATTTCGCCGATTTGCACTTCGTCCGTGTTGTCGTAACGCGTTTTGATAGCGTTATAACGTTCCTGCAACTGCGCGTCCGTGACCGGATTTTGTTGAACGATGTGCTGCGCATAAACATCCATCAGCACCTGGTTCAAGAAACGCTTCCAGTTGGCTTGGAAATCCGGCTGTTTGTCCAAACCGCGGTCGCTTGCCTGACGGCGTGCATCGGCTTCCGCCGTTTTGTAATCCGCGCTCTGGTCCAGTTTCAGGCGGCGCGCTTCCTGCACCACCACGGTTTCCACCACCACTTCGTTGGCAATGAATTGGCGCAATTCGGGACTGTCTTTCACTTGGCCCTGGCTTTGTTGTTGGACAAATTTAGCGCGCGCATCCAATTCGTCGCTGTCGATTTTCGTACCGTTCACGGTAACTACCGTCTGCGCCATCAGTTGCGCCGACAACAATACGCCGGCCAATGCGGCAGCCATTTGGGTTTTCTTCATAAAACCTCCTTGTATTTAGTGTGAATGAAAATATTCGGACGGGGTGTGCGCCTGAATGCTGAGCGCGTGGATTTTGCCCGCCTGAAACAGCGGTGCCAAAGCAGCCTGCACTTTCCGCCAACGTGCAATGCGCGGCTGCCCGGCAAACACCTCCGACACCACCAGCACGGAATAATGTCCGCCGCCGCGGTTGCCCGCGTGTCCGGCATGCAGATGGCTTTCGTCTTCAAATTCGAAGATTTCAGGGTTCATCGGCGCGAGCAGCTCGGCCATTTCCTGACGGATAGCGCTCATTTCGGGAACACTTTTTTGAATGGTTTAATCAATACTTCGGCATACACGCCGGCATCGACATACGGGTCTTGCCCCGCCCATGCTTCGGCTTCGTCCAAGCTGTCGAATTCGGCCACAATCAGGCTGCCGGATACCGCATCGGGATTGTCGGGCAAAGGGTTCGGGCCCGCGGTGAGCAGGCGGCCTGCGCGGTCAAGCTCTTCCAATCGCGCCAAATGTGCCGGACGGGCTTGGGCGCGTGCTTCGCCGGTGCCTTCCGCATCGGTTGCCAGTAACATAAACAGCATTATTCTTCATCCTTCGGTAAGTGTTTGACAAGATAAATGGCTTGCGCCAAGGAAAAAACAAGGGTCATGGGGAGATAACCCCACAGGCTGAACTGAACCCAAAATGCTTCGCGTTCCGCCGTGAACGGATAGGCCACGGCCAGATTGACCGCGCCCAAGAAAAAGAAAAAAATCATCCATGCGAACGATATCTTGCGCCACACCTCATCGGACAACGTTACTTCTCCGCCCAGCAGCAGTTTCAGGCCGTTTTTGCCCATCAGCTGCATCACGCCGATGGCAGAAGCCATGGTCCACGGCAGGATGGTTTTTTTCAGCATGATGAAACTTCGGTCGTTCAGCCAGATGGTTAGCCCGCCAAACACCACCACCAAAATCAGGCTGAGCCATTGCGTCGGCACCAATTTTTTATGCACGGCGAAGGTATATACCGCCTGAATCACGCCTGTCACCACGGCCACGGTGGTGGCGGTAATCATGTTGCCGGTGATTTGGTAGGCAACAAAAAACAGGATGACGGCAATAAAATCGCTTAATATTTTCATAATTTTGGCAGCGTGTGTGTGAATAAAAGCCGTTATCATAGCAGCGCAAACGCAAACTGCCTACTTTTTCGCGCGGATTCTTGCCTACATAAGCAGCTCGACCAGCAGGTTTTTAAACAAAAATCCTGCAATGCCAAGCCCTAATACCAAAAACAAGATGAACATGCCGAATTTGCCGGCTTTGGATTCTTTGCCCAAATTGTAAATAATGAAACCTAAAAAAATGACCAGCGCGGGAATGCAGATGCGCAATGCCCACATGGAAAATTCTGCTTCTGTCATGGTTTCCTCCACATCAATATCGGTTGTTCGAAAAAAAGCAGCCTGCACCTTGAAAACGGCAAAGGTGCAGGCTGCTTTTTCATTATGCCTGACTGGCCGCCAATGCCTGCGCCAAATCGTTGATTAAGTCGTCCGTATATTCCAAGCCTATGGCAATGCGAATCAGCCCTTCGCGGATGCCAGCGGCCGTTTTGTCTTCGGGCGACATTCTGCCGTGCGTGGTCGTCCACGGGTGGGTGATGGTGGAGCGCACATCACCGAAATTGGCGGTTTTGGAGAAAATCTGCACGGCATCAATCACTTTCCAAGCAGCCTGCACGCCGCCGGCCACTTCAAACGCAATCACCATGCCGCCCGCGCTTTGCTGTTTGCGCACCAGTTCCGCCTGCGGATGGTCGGGCAAACCGGCATAATGCACCGCTTGGATTGCAGGCTGCTTTTTCAGCCATTCGGCGATTTTTTGCGCACTGGCCGCCTGCTGCTGCGTCCGGACGAAAATCGTTTCCGTGCCGCTGAGCAGCAGCCACGCATTGAATGGCGACAAGCTCAAACCCGCCGAATTGACATACAGCCCGATTTGTTTAATCAAATCCTCCCGACCGCACACAATGCCACCCAACACGCGGCCGTGCCCGTCAATAAATTTGGTGGCCGATTGAATCGACAAATCCGCGCCAAAATTCAAGGGCTGCTGCACGGCGGGCGAGCAGAAACAGTTATCCACCGCCAGCAGCGCGCCGTTGTCGTGCGCCAGTTTGGCCAGTTTTTCCAAATCGGCCACTTCGTTCAGCGGATTGGACGGCGTTTCCAAAAACAACATTTTCGTGTTGGGGCGGATGGCTTTTTCCCATTCGGACACATCGGTTTGCGATACGAAGGTAATTTCAATGCCGAAACGCGCGATATGGCCCGACAGCAAGCCTGCGGTGGTGCCAAACAGGCTGCGGCTGCTGACCAAATGGTCGCCCGCGCTCAAAAATGTTAGCAAAGCCGCCTGAATCGCCGCCATGCCGGTGGCTGTGGCAATGCCTGCCTCTGCATTTTCCAGTGCGGCAATGCGTTTTTGGAATGCCGCGATAGTGGGGTTTGCCGTGCGCGAATAAGTGTAGCCCTCTTTGGTTTTGGCAAAGATGGCCGCCGCATCCGCCGCGCTGTCCGCCATAAAGCTGCTGGTCAAGAACAGGGCTTGTTGGTGTTCGTTAAACGGCGTTTGCTCTTTGCTGGCTCGAATGGCAAGCGTTTGCGGATGTAGCTTCGACATACGGTTTCCTTTAATCGGTTTACATGGGAAAGCGCTATTTTGCGCCTTTTCAGACACGGTTTCAATGCTTATAATGCCAAGTTTTTCAGACCATCAGCAAGGAAACACCATGAAATGGACCGACACCCAGCGCATCGGCGAAGAATTGTTCGACACGCACGGCGACAGCATCGACCCGAAAACGCTGCGCTTCACCCAACTGCGCGATTTGGTCTTGGCGCTGCCCGATTTTGACGACGACCCAGCCCGCTGCGGCGAAAAAATCCTGGAAGCCATCCAGCAGGTATGGATTAGCGAAGCCGAATAAACCGCCGCTGCTCCATGTGGCAACCGTTTGATAATTTTTGTAAATTTTTGCGAAATTGCCATGATTAACCTTTAATTTCAAAAGGGAATATGATAAATTTCGCAATTGGTGCCCGTCATGGGCACGGATTTATTTTGTCTTAAATTCAATTTTTAAGTGGTTTTATTGATGACTTTATTACAGCATACCAAACAAATCTGTACGGGATTGGTCTTTAGTTTCGGCCTTGTTTCATCCGCCTTTGCCTACGATTCCGAAGACGTATTGGGCGATTTCCTGCAACAAAACTTCCCCGGCCAGTTCACCACCGTCCCTGCCGCCAACAATCACGCCGCACCCGCCGCACAGCAACAGCCGGCTTACGCCGCACCACTGCTCAACGCGCAGGCTGCCGCCATCATGAATGCCAATACCGGCCAAATCCTGTTCCAAAAAAATATGAATAGCGTACGCTCCATTGCTTCCATCTCCAAACTGATGGCAGCCATGGTGGTTTTGGATGCGCGTTTGGACATGGGCCAGACCATCACCATTACCGAAGCGGAAATCGACCGCCTGAAAGGCACCGGCAGCCGTTTGAGCGTCGGCACAGAGCTGACACGCACCCAGCTGCTGCACTTGGGTCTGATGAGCAGCGAAAACCGTGCCATTCACGCTTTGGCGCGTACTTATCCCGGCGGTATGAGCGCGTTCGTTCAGGCCATGAATGCCAAAGCGCAAAGTTTGGGCATGCGCCACACCCGTTTTTATGAACCTACCGGTTTGGATCCGCGCAACGTATCCACCGCATCCGACCTGCTCCTGATGGCGCAGGCTGCCGACCGCTATCCGCAAATCCGCCAATTCAGCACGGCTAGAAGCGGGCAGGTATATACCAGTGCGGGACGCGTCCAACAGTATCAAAACAGCAATGCTTTGGTGCGCGAAGGCCGCTGGAACATCAGCGTGCAGAAAACGGGCTATATCCGCGAAGCCGGCCGCTCCATGGTGCTGAAAACGCAAATGGGTCGCGACCCGATTATCATGGTGGTGCTGGGTTCGTCCACATCCACCACGCGCGTGAACGATGCGCGCACGTTGAGCAGCATGGTATCGCAATATCCGCTGTAAACCGCACATGACAAAAGCAGCCTGCACTTTGGAAATCAAGGTGCAGGCTGCTTTTTCTATATTTCCGTTTCGCCGATAAAATACACTGCAAAGGTCAAACTATAGTGAATTAAAATAAAAATGAGACAAGGCGGCGAGCCGCAAGGCGTACAAATAGTACGTCAAGGCGAGCCAACACCGTATCATTGCAATTTTAATCCACTATAAATACAAAAGCAGCCTGCACGCCCCAATGTCAAACGTGCAGGCTGCTTTTTTGCATGCCAATTAACGATTAAGCAGATTGTTCGATTTGGAACACCTGCCGCAAATACGCCAAAAACGTATCGTTGTCCGTGATGGTTTTGCCGGGCGTGTCCGAGATTTTGGCCACCGACTGCCCATTGCATTCCACCAGTTTCAGCACGATATTCAGCGGCTCGTGCCCCATATCGTTGGTCAGGTTCGTGCCGATGCCGAAGCTGGTTTTGAAGCGGTCTTTGAAATATTGGTGCAAATCCCACGCGCGCTGCAAATCCAAGCCGTCCGAGAAGGTGAGCATTTTGGTGCGGCTGTCGATTTTCAGTTTTTGGTAATGGCGGTATGCCTTGTCGCCCCACACATAAGGGTCGCCGCTGTCGTGGCGCAGTCCGTCGAACAGTTTGGCGAAATAAAGGTCGAAATCGCGCAAAAAGGCATCCATGCCCACCACATCGGTCAGCGCAATGCCCAAATCGCCGCGGTATTCGTGCACCCACGCTTCCAAAGCGGCTTTTTGGAAATCGCGCAAACGCACGTCCAGCGCCTGAAAAGCCTGCAAAAATTCGTGCGCCATCGTGCCAATCGGCGTGAGATTGAGTTTTTTCGCCAAATACACGTTGCTGGTGCCGCGAAACACGTGGGGCGCGGCTTGGGCGAAGGTGTTTACCACGTGCTCCTGCCATGCCAACGTGTAACGGCGGCGCGTGCCGAAATCGGAAACCAGAAACGGCGGGTCGCCGGCCTGCTGCTGCCGGTCGTACGACTGAATCAGCGCTACTTTTTCCTGCAAACGGCGTTCGCCTTCCACCAGCACTTCCGGCGTTTCCAAGCGGCGGAAATACAGCTCGTTCACAATCGACAGGATGTAAATTTCGAAGAACATCGCCTGTATCATCGGGCCTTCGACACGGATGTGCAGCCTGCCCGTGTCATCGGGATGGACGCTGACGAAGCGGCGTTTGAGCTGGAACAGTTCCAGATAATCGACAAAATCGCTTTTGATGAAGCGCAGGCTGCGCAGATACGACAATTCGTCCGGCGTGAAGCGCAGTTGGCACAAGGCATCGATTTCCCGTTCGAAATCGGCCTGGATGTCCGCCAGCGGATACACGGTGGTGGCGTTGCGGCAGCGGAATTCGTACACGCTGTGCGTTTCGGGGAACTGGTGCAGCACCACTTGCAGCATGGTGAATTTATATAAATCGGTGTCCAGCAGTGAGCGGATAATGGCCATGGCGTTGTCTCCGTTAAGATGGAACGGGCATTGTAAACGATATTGCGCCGTTTTTGCATGAAAATTCAAGTGCAGGCTGCCTGCATGGGCTATATAATACAGGTAAATTTTGGCTAGATTTTGTAAGGACAGGATTCATGAACCCCGCACCTGACTCAAGCACCAAACCCACCCGTTTGCGCTACCGTGCGCTGGCCTATTGGCGGCTGATGCGCGCCGACAAGCCCATCGGCACGCTGCTGCTGCTGTACCCCACCCTGTGGGCGATATGGATTGCCACCAAAGGCCAGCCGGAATGGCCGGACGTGCTGGCCTTCGCTTTGGGCACTTTTTTTATGCGCAGTGCAGGCTGTATTATCAACGACTGGGCCGACAAAGACTTCGACAGCCGTGTCGCCCGCACCAAAGACCGCCCCATGGCCACCGGCGAAATCACCCCGCGGCAGGCACGCAGATTATTGATTGTCTTGTGCATCCTCGCCGCCCTCTGCCTGATTCCGTTTTCATGGCAAACGTGGCTCATGTCGCTGCCCGCCTTGGCGCTGGCCGGCACTTATCCCTTTGCCAAACGCTGGTTCCCCATACCGCAGCTTTATTTGGGGCTGGCATTTTCCTGGGGTATGCTGATGGCGTTTGTCGCCCTGCAAAACGACGTACCCGAAGTGGCATGGTGGCTTTATGCCGCCAATCTGTTCTGGACACTGGCCTACGACACCGCCTACGCCATGGCCGACAAACCCGACGATTTGAAAATCGGCATTAAAACCTCCGCCATCACCTTTGGCGACTGGGACGCGGAAATGGTGCTGCTGGCGCATTTCACGTTCGACATCCTCATGCTCAAAGTGGGCTGGCTCATCGGCGCGACCTGGGTTTTCTGGACCATCTGGGTGCTGGTGCTGTATTGGCAATGGAAGCAATACACCCGCCTATTCACACGCGACCGCGACACCTGCCTGCAAGTCTTCCTGGACAACAACAAAATCGGCGCGGCATGGCTGGCGGCGCTGGCGGCCCATTTTGCCTATTTCTGATATTTTACGATTCTGACAACCCCAAAAAGCAGCCTGCACCTTCGTTTTCCCAAGTGCAGGCTGCTTTCCCACACCGAAAAACGCCAATGACACACCCCCTGCTCCCCTTTTCCCTGCCGCACACACCGCTCGCCCTCGCCCCCATGGCCGGCATCACCGACAACCCCACCCGCCGCACCGCGCGGCAATGGGGCGCAGATTGGACAGTGAGCGAAATGCTCTCCAGCGACCCCGGCCTGCAACACACCCAAAAAAGCCGCAACCGCCGCAACCACGAAGGCGAAGACGGCGTTATCGTGGTGCAGATTGCCGGCAGCGACCCCGAACAAATGGCGCACGCCGCGCGGCACAACGCCGAACACGGCGCGCAAATTATCGACATCAACATGGGCTGCCCCGTCAAAAAAGTGTGCAACGTACTGGCCGGCAGCGCATTGCTGCAAAACGAACCGCTGGTCGAACGCATCCTGCACGCCGTCGTCCAAAACGCAGGCGTGCCCGTCACCCTGAAAACACGGCTCGGCTGGGACGACGAACACCGCAACATCCTCACCATCGCCAAAATGGCGGAACAGGCAGGCATTGCCGCATTGGCCATTCACGGCCGCACGCGCACGCAGATGTATCAGGGCAACGCGGAATACGACCTTATCGCCCAAGTCAAACACACCGTGTCCCTGCCCGTTTGGGTGAACGGCGACATCGACAGCCCGCAAAAAGCCGCCCGCGTGTTGCAGCAAACACAGGCGGACGGCGTGATGATCGGACATGCCGCGCAAGGCCAGCCGTGGATTTTCCGCGACATCGCCCAATTCCTGCAACACGGCCGCATTCCCGAAGCCCCCGCGTTTGACGAAGCCGCCGACACCGTGCTGGCGCATATCGCCGCGCTGCACCGCTTTTACGGCGACACCGCCGGCACACGCATTGCCCGCAAGCACATCGCCTGGTATCTGCGCCGCCTGGCCGATGGCGAAAGCTGCCGCAAACACATCAACCAAATCATCAGCGCGGCCGAGCAATACGACACGCTGGCGCAATTCCTGCAACGGCAGAAAGCGCTTTACACGCACTGGCCGCGCGATTACGCATCGTAAACGTGCAGGCTGCTTTTGAAATGCGGAAAAATTCGGCAAAAAGCAGCCTGCATATACCAACACAGGAACAACCCATGTTTACCACAAACGATTTACGCAATTTCCTAGAAGGATTGGCCATCCTGTTCGCAATCGGCTATTGGGGCACCATGCTGCTGTTGCTTTGGTTTCTCGTCCGCTTCGCCTACAAAAAACCCAAACGGAACGCCGGTAAAATCCTTTCGGGCAGTCTGACCGCCGCCGTTATCCTGCTGCTGTTTGTTTGGATTATTCCCAAACAATTCGGCCCAAGCAAAGAAGAAATACAGGCACAAGAGGAATGGGACAGGAAATACAAAGAAGCTGAAGCCGTGTTTAACGAACAATGCAAGACGGCGGGGGAAAAGATTTACCGGACGGTGGACAATGTGGAAGGGATTTTATTGTTAAAAGTACCTCAATCATCTTCATCTAAATGGGAAGACTCAGAGTGGAAAGATGCAGCTCTTAGTGGTGCTACAAGTGATTTATGGTTTATCAATAGTTTTTTGCAATATAAAGCCGTACCAAATGACAGTAATTCACCTATAAAGTTTACCAATGAAGAAAAAATATATGAAAATTATGCCTACTATAAGGGATATGACTTCGTAGATGTAAAAAAAGTAACTGGACAAATCATTCGTTACAATGGAATTATAAAAGACAATGATTTATTACATAATATAGAATCTAATATTCATCCAAAAGATCCTGCACGATACGCAGTTACTTATGAGACGGAAGTCTATCCGAACTATTGGATAGCAGGTGCGAGAATTATAATCTTGGATACTCAAACAAATGAGATTCTTGCAGAAAAAAACAATATATTTTTGACAAGAAATTAGGTAGTACATATAGAGGGCGTTCACCTTGGCCATCTGCGATTTCTTGTGGTCATATTAACCCAATGCAACGTGAAATACGTTTTTTTGTAGATAAAGTTTTACAACCCAGACAGGAGACTAAAAATGTCAAACACTGATACCCAAAATACCAACGTCCCCAATCCAGCAACCCTTTTGGCATTTGCCAGTGTGCAGTGAACCGCCCGCCGCCACCGATATTCCGCCCAGACAGCCTGAAAAACCGTTTGCCCGTGCAGTCCGTTTTTCAGGCTGCTTTATTTTGCAGGCAGCCTGCACTTTTAAACTAAAAGGCAACCATGATCGCCATCGTCCTGTTTATTTTTCTGATTATCTGGATTCTGCTGACCAAGTTCGCCATGAAAATTGGCGGGTATCTGTTCCGCCGTTTCCGACCCGACAATCCCCGTGCGGAACGGTGGGGTGCGTTTTGGGGATTTATGCTGGCGATGGGCTGGGTGTTGGTTTATTGGACGGTGGAAGCGGTCGTCGTCCGCATTTATGCGGCAGAAATGTGCAAGCAGGCGGGGGTTACGGTTTATGTGACGCCGGAGCAGTGGAAACAAATGGTGGGCGGAGAAGAGGCTGGGAAGGCCATACCTTATGTAAATAAACTTGTTAATGAGAAATATCCATATCAACACATTCAAATCAATTCTTGGGGCTAGATTTTTGGCGCGATGCCCCTGACTGCTTTGATTTTCAAGATACGAAATTGAAGAGAGAATATGTCGCCAATTTTCCAGCTGAATAATAAAACTCTAATGTATGAAAAGTGTATTTGTTAAATAAAACATATTATTCATGTCTTTTTAAAAGGATCCAAATTTATGCAAGAAGATTCAAAACCGAAATTCAAAATTCCCGATTCTGTATATGTGTTCGTGGCAATCTTGATAGCGATACCAATTTATCAATCCTATCTAGCTGAGTTTCTAGCAAAAAAATATGCCAGAGAACACACTCATATTCAGGATAGCTGCTTGTATTTCTCACATTTTGCCAGATCAACAGGAGGATTCTATGAACCAATACTGTATGTTATTATTGGTGACGATTGGCGGGCAAGGAATTTGGGAGGGATTAGTATACCAAATACGCCATATTCGAATAAGTTTCGCAATAGGGATAAAAGTTGGAATGATTTTATTAGAAAAGTTGAAAATGAAAGGGGGAAATGTCACAGGGTTAAGGCAATCAAGATTGATTTTGTTTTTATAAAGCGGTTTTTTATTTATGATTATTATTAATTTTATAAGGAAATTAAAATGGCTAAACGAATGTCTGCCGAAGCATCTTTGCCAATAACCGGCATGGCGCAAATGCCGGTCAGGACAATAATATAAACGAAATATCCCGTAAAAAACCCGTACAAATCATCCAAACTTTCTCCAAGTATCACAAAACGACAAAAGATGTAGAAGTGCAGGCTGCCCTGAAAAGATAGAAAAGTCTTTGGGCGGCCTGCACTTCAAACGTTCAAAGTGCAGGCTGCTTTCTTTGTTCAATCGGGCTTCACGTCCTCGCCGACCGTGCAGGCTGCCGCCCTATCCCAACAGCCGCTGCGCCGCCTGAACGCCCCAATGCACGGCCTCTTCAAACACGGAATAGCTGCTCAAATCGCTGTGGGCGAATTGCAGGCGCGAATGGTGGCCGCGCAGTTGCAGCAGCAGCGGATTGGAAAGGTAGCCCACCGCCGGCACCGCCATGGCATGCGCGTGCACGGCAATATCCACATGCACGACGGTGCGCCAAAACGCTTTGCCGTAAACCGCCAGCAAATCTTCTGCCGCCAAAGCGAGCAAATCTTCATCGGCGGCGTGCAGCAACTGGCGGCGGACTTGGTCGGGCGGTGCGTGGTTCAGCGCGCGGTAGGCCGTGAAAATCGTCTGTTCGGGCTTAGCAACGCGAATCGCCTGATGGCTGGCCACCACATAGCCCAGCGCGGGCGAGCCGTAGCGGATGTTGTCCCACGCCAGTTCGGTATGCGCGGCTTCATTGGGGAAGCGGCGCAACACAAAATTGCCGACCAGCCACGGCGCGCTTTGCGGCAATGGTTTTTGCGCGGCGAAACCGTATCGTTCGGCATGGCGCAGCACCCGTTTCGCCACCGCCAGCGGCATGGCGCAAATCACGTTTTTCGCGCGTATCAAATGTGTTTTGCCGTTTTGGGTGTGGCGCAGATGCACGTTCACCGCATCGTCCTGCTCTTCCACGGACAATGCGACGGCCGGCACGCTGGCAGGCTGCCGCAATGCGTATTCGGCGATATCGGGAAAATCGGCCAATTCTTGCAAGCCGATGAACTGCCTGAGTTTTTCGGCAATGTGGTTCAGGCCATCCGCCCATGTGAGTACGGCGGCGTTTTCATTGCCCCGCGCGGCGAAATAATGCAGCCCGGCAAAGGCGGACACCTGCGCCACGCCCTGCCCGTAGTCGTCGCGGCAGCAATAGTCCAAATACCACCACAGCACGGGCGATTGGTAGCCCTGCTGTTTCAGCCATTGCGCGAAGATGATGCGGTCGAGCCGCCGCCATTCTTCCGCTGCGGAACTCAACGCCACCGGCATGGCAAAGGCTTTGTTGCCCGACGAATCTTTGGCGTGGCGCAATGTGGCGATGTATTGGAAAAAGCGTTGCGTGTCTGCGTCTTGGCGGGGCAGCAGGCCGCTGTGCCATGCGCCGTCCGCCCACACGCGCTCGTCGGGCTGGTGCACCAAATCCATATCGGAGTAGATGGGATGGGTGAGCGGGTTGCTGCCTTGGATAATGCCCAAATCATGCAGCATTTGTCGCACATGTATGCTTTCGGCGGAGGGCTGCGGCAGATAATGCGCGCCTGTCGGTGCGTGCAGGCTGCTTCTGGATTCGCCGAACGTGTATGCCGCCTGGTTGCCGTTGCGCTCGAAGCCTTCGGCCAGCAGGATGTTGCGCTGCCCGTTCCGAACCAGCCACCATGCGGCGGACAATGCGGCCGCTCCGCTGCCCAAAATCAGCGTGTCGCAGCTTTGCTCGCGCGAATGGATCAGCGGCAACTGTGCGTCGCGTAGGGCGTGTGCCAAAGGCAGGCCGATGCGCCGCACCGACACGCTCGGTTGGTGGCCGCTGCGCCGAAGCTGCCACCAAGCTGCGGTTGCCGTGCCGGCCGCCAATGCGGAATAGCTGAGGAATTGTCGCCGGTTCATATTGGCCGTCCCAGGTGCAGGCTGCTTTGGTTCACAGCAAAATCAACGGTTTGTCGGTGGCGGTGATAATGCCGCCGCCCAAGCAGACTTCGCCGTCGTACAACACGGCCGACTGCCCGTGCGTTACCGCCCATTGCGGCTCGTCAAATTGCAATTCGGCCGTATCGTCCGACAAATACCGCAACGTGCAGGCTGCATCGGTCATGCGGTAGCGCGTTTTGCAGGTGTAGCGGCCTTCGCGCGGTTTTTCGGGCAGCGTCCAGCTCAACTGGTTCATTTGCAGGGAGCGTGTGTACAGCAGTTCGTGGTCGTGCCCCTGCACCACCAAAAGTTCGTTTTTCGGCAGGTTTTTGCCTGCCACGAACCACGGCTCGCCCGCACCGCCGATGCCCAAGCCTTTGCGCTGGCCGATGGTGTAAAACGTCAGCCCCACATGTTCGCCGACAATTTTGCCTTCGGGCGTGACCATGTTGCCGTTATGCGTGGGCAGGTATTTTTGCAGAAATTCGCGGAACGGCCGCTCGCCGATAAAGCAAATGCCCGTGCTGTCTTTCTTGGCGGCGGTGGGCAGGCCGAATTCGATCGCCAAACGGCGCACTTCCGGCTTTTCCAAATGCCCCAGCGGAAACAGGGCTTTTTGCAGCTGATACGGTTGCAGGCGGTACAGGAAATAGCTTTGGTCCTTGTTGCCGTCCGCGCCGCGCAGCAGGTAATGCACGCCGTCGCGCACTTCTTTGCGCGCATAATGGCCGGTGGCAATCGCTTCCGCGCCTTCGGCCACCGCGTAATCCAAAAAGCATTTGAATTTGATTTCGGCATTGCACAGCACATCGGGATTCGGCGTTCTGCCGGCCTGATATTCCTGCAAAAAATAGGCAAATACTTTGTCTTTATATTGCGCGGCGAAGTTCACGATATCGATGTCGATGCCGACAATATCCGCCACGGCCATCGCGTCCAGCGAATCCTGTTTGATGCTGCAATATTCGTCGTTGTCGTCGTCTTCCCAGTTCTGCATGAACACGCCGCGCACGTTTGCACCGCCGCGTTTGAGCAGCGCCGCGGTTACCGATGAATCCACGCCGCCGGAAAGCCCCACAACAATATTCTGATTTTTATACATTTTTATTATCTCAACAATAAAATTACCCGCCCATTTTAACACAAGCCGAAGTGCAGGCTGCTTTTGCGGTTTTGTCACCCCGAAAAGCAGCCTGCACCCCGCTGAAACGGCCAGCCCGAAAACAGGCATTCCGTTTTCGGGCTGGCAATGGCGGCGGCGCGTCGTCCGTCAGTGTTTTTGAATCAGGTTCAGATAGGTTTCCGCGCATTTGAAACCGAAGCCGACATAAGCGCGGTTCAGCTCTTCGTATTTCACGTCCGCCTCGGTGCGGCCGCCGCGGCTCAACGCCGTGTTCAAATGCCCCAAGTGCGCCGCCGCATGGCCGATTTCTGCAAGCGCCAAAACCAGCGCGGTTTGGTTGTCGTCCAAATCGCCCACTTCTTCCACCAAATGCGACATCACGCGGAACCAGCGTTTCGTGCCCAAATCGATGTCCAATTCGCCGTCGGCAAATTTGCGGTAATCGCGCAGGGCGGATTGCACGTGAAATTGCGTGCGCGGGTGGACGGCCCAGTCATACGATGCGGCCAGGTCGATGGTGCGGTTGTAGTAATCGTATAATTCGTCTAGGGAATATTCCGGGATATCATAAAGTTGCATGGTTTTGTCCTTGTTGGCTTTTGTTTTCGGGGTACAGCCCGCCTTCAAAGCAGCCTGCACTTTTTGCGGGTTTCACCCACTGTGTTTGTGCCCGTTTATTGGCGGCGGATATGGGCAACGGCTTCCAATTCCACCAGTAAATCGTCGCGGCAGACATCGCCCACCGTGTACACCACCGGCACGCCGGGCAGTTGTTTCTCGCATTCGCGGCGCACGGTTTCGTAATCCGCCGCGTGTTTCACATAAGCCCGCACCACCGCCAAATCGGTCAGCTTCGCGCCGAATCCGGCAAAACCGGCGTTGGCGAAATTTTCCGCGCTAATCAGCGTGGCGATGTTCAGCAGGGTTTCTTCGGTCTGCTTGGCCGTGTTGCCGATGTGCTGCGTTTCGGACGCGGTAATCGATGCGGTGCCCGAAATGTACACGGCCGCCTGGTTATCGTACACCACCGCCATGGCGCGAGCGAATTTCGGCGTCTCGGGGCTGTAATGGCGCGCATAATCGAAAGCGGGCGTTTGACGCGGGTTTTCCAGCGGCAGGGTGAACACGTCTTTGCGCTCGGTCAACAGCGCGCTGCACGACAACGCCACGTCTTCGCCGCCCATGCCGATACCGGTGGAAGCGGGATACACGTCGAATGCAGGCTGCTTTTGCAGCGTATCGCGCAAAAACCGTACGCCGTCAAACGCCACCGTGCGGGCGCGGTTCAGCTCTTTATAACGCTGGATGCCGTCTGCGCTGCGCGAATCGGGGGCGACAATGCTGCCCATGTAAAACCATGTGCGGAACACCTGCGCCAAGCCCGCGCCGCCTTGTGCCAGCAAGCGTTTGTTTTCATTCAGCACGTCCAATGTGTCGGCAAACGCGTTTTCACCCAATGCCGCCCTGCCCTGCAATGCGTCGCCGTGCGTGTGCACAAACGTGATGCCGTCGTGCCGCACCAGCGTCAGGCCGTCGTTTTCCTGCGCCACTTGCGCGCCCGAAACGGCGGTAATTTCCACCGCCAGCAGTTTGCCGGCGGCCGGCGGCTGGCTGACAAACGCGGTTTGCGGCAGGTGGCGTTCGAGGGCGGCTTGGAATTGGCGGCGGAATTCACCTGCCACGGCGTTCAGCTGCTCCGCGTCGCGGAAAAACACCGTTTGGCGCACGATGTGCGTATCTGCAGGCTGCTTTTGAAGCCACGCACGGGTTTGCGCGGCAATATCGGCGGCCTGTTCCGCATAATCCGCGCCGTGTTGCGGCACAATCACGGTATAGGCATATCGGGTGTTCTGCGTCATATTGTTCTCCTTTTTTTCCGCCAATCAGGCGGCCCTTTCTTCGGCAAATTCAAAATAAGCAGGAATGCTTTTGTCTGCCAAGCGTAAAAATTCGTCCACGCCTTTGAAGGCGAAATTCACATAGGCGGTTTGCAGCTTCACATATTCCGCATCGGCGGGGGTACGGTTGCCGCGGCTCAGCGCCATGTTCACGTGCCCCATGTGCGATGCCGCGTGCGCCACTTCCGCCGCCGCCAAAATATAGGCCGACTGCGCCGGCGTCATATCGCCCACTTCTTCCGCCAGTTTGGTCAGCTTCTTGAACCACAGCTTCGCACCTTCGTCCGTGCCCAATTCGCCCGAAATAAAGCGGCGCAAATGGCCGATGGCCTGCTGCACGGTGGGCAATGCGCGCTTGTGGGCAAACGCGGTGTGCTGTTCGATAATGTCCACCCCTTGGCTCAAACGCTGGTAAAGTTCGGCCAGCGGCGTGCTGTCGCTCACCGAAAAAAGAATATGTTTGCTCATGGCTGTGTCCCGTTTCGTTCTGTTTGGAATGCCGCCATCTTAATGCGGACGAATCCGCCTTTCCAAGAATATTTGATAATATCCTTTATTCTTTAATCAGTTATATTCAATATAGCCAAATCGAATAACCCAACGCCATGTTTTTTGAAGATATAGTGAATTAAAATCGCAATGATACGGCGTTGGCTCGCCTTGACGTACTA
>ERZ772807.45-NODE-45-length-80521-cov-5.632292_pt1 | contig 80521 bp, 63 predicted proteins | sample MGYA00511472_ERZ772807 | MGnify/ENA primary metagenome ERZ772807 (study PRJEB29015, sample SAMEA2737947) | human oral metagenome | biome: human oral; feature: human-associated habitat; material: dental | place: China | collected 2039 ... | reverse complement strand
ATCCGGCGGCGGGCCTCATCAACTATTTCTCCGGGGATCACCTGGTGCTTATGAACGCCACCCCAACCTCGGCTGACGCCCACGCCGACCTGATCGTCCGCGAGCCGGTCGCCCGCACCTTCGATCTCGTCATGGACAAGCTGGACAAGGATGGCGTCGTCTCCTCGTAGGATTGTGTCGACGCCGGGCTTGGCGGGGGGAATTTCTACAATTTGACGCCAGTTCCGGCGCGTAATCGGCGTGTCGCGTCATAGATGTAGCAAAAGTCCCCAGTCACCCGCCCGGGAACGAGAGCAGCGAGGACCCGCAGCGCTCAACACCCCCATGTTGCTATCCGAGCCCTGCGGAATCGACGAGGGTTTCTATGCAAGCCCCGCAGGATCGACGAGGGCCAGGGAGCACGGGGCGCGCGAGACGCGGATGCTCTGACCCCACGTGAGGGTGAGACGATCGGCCTCCATGCCGTCGCCGAAGAGGACGAGGGACTCGGAGCCGACGACGAGGCTCAGCTCCTCGCCCTCATCCAGGATTCCCTCGGTGGATTCGACGCCCGTGGAGGGTGACGGCCAGGCCTCTCGCACGAACCACGCGAGTGAGGGCGAGGTCGGTGCGGGCAGGTCACCCATGGGACGCCCCCGCTTGAGGGAGGCACCCCACCCCGTTGCCCCGGTCCCCGTTGAGACGACAAGCCCGGAGGAGGATTGGCGCTCGACGACGGACCCGGCCCGCAGCTCGTAGCGGGCGCTCTGGTGGCTCGGATGCCCGATGAAGACCTCGTTGAGGGCCCGCAGCGATCGCGAGTCGTCAACGCTCGCCTGCACCATCGTGAGGTGATCGACGCGCAGGTCGGCGCCCTCGTCGAGGCGGCGCAGCGCGCAGATTCCCTCCTCGGGCGCGCAACGAACCAGCACGCCGGCCTGAGCCTCGGGAACCGAGTTGATCCCGACGACGACCTGGGTATCGACGTACTTGGCGACGTTGGCCACGAGACCGTCCGGGCCGACCACGACGATGACGTCCTCGGGGGCGAAGAGGAAGCGCGACAGGGAGTCTCGTTCCACGTCGGCGCTCGCCCAGGTCTGCGGGATTGCGGCCCGCACACGCGCCAGGGCGCTCACGTGCGACTCGTGCGCGCGTTCAACGTCCTCGAGGGTGCGTCCCCGCGAGCGCAGGACGAACTCCACCTGCCCGCGCGTGGAGTATCGGTCCATGAGCTCGTCGTACTCGGTGGGGCGGCGGACGATGACGGCTCGGCGACGCACGACTTACCTCCCTGCCTTAGCGCTGCCGGCGAAGGTCGACAGGACCTCCGAGAGCATGTCGGGGGTGATGGTCAGCGACCCGATGGAGGGCATGTTGTGTGCCATTTCCTTGAGCGCGAAGGCGCGCACGACGTCGGGTCCCGCCTCGGCGAGCGCGCGAACGTATGCCGCCTCGTTGGCGATCTTCGCGCCACCCACGCGTTTCCAGTCCTCCTCGTTTGCCTTGGCGATGGTCTCGATACGCCGGGCCTCGGCTTCGGCCGCGATCGCGTCGGCGGCCGCCTTCTCCTCGGCCTCGCGGCGGTTGTTGTGGCCCTCCTGGTCGACAAGGTCGGCGCGCTTGCGCGCGAGCTCGAGCTTGGAGCGCAGCTCGTTTTCGGAGATCTGGGATTCCCGCTCGACCGCGAGCGCCCGGCGCTCGTAGAGGGCGCGGTCGGCCTCGGCCTGGAGCTTTTCGAGGAGCGGGGCTCGCAGGGATGATTCGACCCCCTCGTCGGGGCGCAGAGACATGAGGCGCGCGTCGACCACCAAGACCCCCGTGGCGCGCAGCTGCGCGTTTGAGGCGAACGCTTCGACGAGAAGTTCGCCGACGCTTTCAAGGGATCCCGAGATGGCCGAGGCCAGCGGCATTGCTCCGATGGCCGAGGCGAGGGTGCAGGAGGCGATTCGGGTGACGGTTTCGTCGATCTGCCACATGCCCTGCGCGTCGGTGCCCGCCTCGCGGGGGTACAGGCCGAAGTCGTAGTGAGCGGCGGCCGCCTCTGCGTCCTCGATGCGGTAGGTGACGGCTACTTGGGCGTTGACGTTTTGTTGGTCGGCTGAGGGCACCTGGAGCAGGAAGCTGTGGGAGCGGTTGGCGGTGGGCACCTCCGCGAGCGCACAGCGCCCGGCACGCAGCCAGAAGGACTGCCCGACGCCGGATCGCACGGTGCGTCCGGCGCGGATCTGGACGACATGGTCGCCGGCTCCGCCCTGGTAGTGGATGAGGAAGGGGTGATGGTGAAGGGTTCCCATGTCTGCTCCTTGGTTGGGTGGTCTCCCACTTGTTTATGTCACATGGACGATAACTCATGACTGGATTTAATGTCAACTCGACACAAATACGTTAGGCTTGCTCCATGACCCAGCCCTTGACCTTCCCGATCGCGGTCGACATCGTCGCTCTGACCGTCATTGACCACGCCCTCCACGCCCTCGTCGTGCGCCGAGGCATCGAGCCATTCAAGAACCACCTGGCCCTGCCGGGTGGCTTCCTGCGCGACCACGAGCAGGCGCGCGACGCGGCCGCACGCGAACTCAAGGAGGAGACCGGCATCACTCCCCCCGGCCATCTCGAGCAGCTGTGCTCCTACGGCCCCCTGAACAGGGACCCCCGCGGCCCCATCCTCTCGGTCGCCCATCTTCTCCTCGCGCCATCCTTTCGGCCCGCACGAGCGGGGGGAGACGCCTCCGGCGCCCTCTGGCACCCGGTGGACGCGCTACTGACACCACCCTCCCCTCTCGCCTTCGACCATGCGCGCATACTCGCCGACGGGGTCGAGCGCGCACGCTCGAAGATCGAGTACTCACCGCTGGCGACCTCCTTCTGCGGCCCCGAGTTCACCATCACGCAGCTGCGCGAAACCTACGAGGCAATCTGGGGCTGCGCCCTCGATCCACGCAACTTCCATCGCAAGGCCACCAAGACCGCCTCCTTCATCGAAGCAACCGGGGGCACCGTCCGCGAGGGAGCCGGCCGCCCCGCCGCCCTCTACCGCCTCGTCCCCGGCGTCGACGAGACCGCCTTCGTCCTCGACCCACCCCTGCGCAGGCCCACCCGCGCAGGGGCGACACTCCCGACGCAGAGCGCGAACGCGCGCGGTGCGCAAGAATAGCCCAATACCAAAGGAGAACCATGAACTTCCATTCCCTCTATGACCAGGGCTTTGCTCGCGTCGCCGCCGTCACCCTGCCGGTCCACCCGGCCCGCCCCGCCGACAACGCGCGCGAGATCATCGACGCCGCACGCCAGCTTGACGCGCGCGGGGTCGCCGTGGCCGTCTTCCCCGAACTGTGTGTCTCCGGCTACGCCATCGACGACCTGTTCCTGCAGGACGTGCTCCTCGACAACGTCGAGAAGGCCCTGGCGTCGATCGTTAAGGCGAGCACCGATCTGCTCCCCCTCCTCGTCGTCGGCGCCCCCCTGCGCAAGGACAACGCCCTGTACAACTGCGCGGTCGCCATCCACCGCGGGCGCGTCCTCGCGATCGTCCCCAAGTCACACCTGCCCAACTATCGGGAGTTCTACGAGAAGCGCTACTTCGTGACCGCGCCTCCGCGCGCGAGCGAGCGCATCGAGGTGCCCTGGGGCGGCATCGAGGAGTTCAGCGGCGCCCCCGCGTGGGTCCCCTTCGGCCAGGTCCTCCTGTCCGCAGCCGACGTGCCCGGCCTGAGCGTCGGCATCGAGATCTGCGAGGACATGTGGGTTCCCATCACCCCGGCCACCGAGCTGGCGCTCGCGGGCGCGACCGTCCTGGCGAACCTGTCCGCTTCCCCGATCACCGTGGGACGGGGCGCCGACCGAGAACTCATGGTGCGCTCGGTCTCCGCGCGCTGCTCCGCTGCCTACGTGTACACGGCGGCCGGCATGGGCGAGTCCAGCACCGACCTGGCGTGGGACGGAGAGACCATGATCTACGAGGCCGGGGACCGCCTGGCCATCGGCGAGCGCTTCCAGGAGGGTGCGCACATGACGATCGCCGACGTGGACCTCGAGCGCCTACGCACCGAGCGCAAGCGGCAGAACTCCTTCACGGACAACGCCCAGCGCTACGTCGCGGGCGATGAGCGCCCCGCCCCGCAGGAGGTCGAGTTCACACTCAACCCACCGCGCACGGACCTGGGCCTGATTCGTCCGGTCAACCGCTTCCCCTTCGTCCCCAACGATCCCACGCGCCTGGAGCAGGACTGCTACGAGGCCTACAACATTCAGGTCGCGGGCCTGGTCCAGCGCCTGCGCGCGATCGGAAACCCGAAGGTCGTCATCGGCGTATCCGGCGGCCTGGACTCGACCCACGCGCTGGTTGTAGCCTCCCGCGCGATGGACCTGCTGGGCCGTCCGCGCACGGACATCCTGTGCTACACGCTGCCCGGATTCGCCACCTCCGAGCGCACCAAGAAGAACGCGACCCTGCTGTGTCGCTACCTGGGCACCTCCTTCCAGGAGATCGACATCCGCCCGGCGGCCACGCAGATGCTGGCCGACATCGGACACCCCTACGGGGAGGGCGAGGCCACCTACGACGTGACCTTCGAAAACGTTCAGGCCGGCTTGCGCACCGACTACCTGTTCCGCCTGGCCAATCACCTGTGCGGCATCGTGCTGGGCACGGGCGACCTGTCCGAGTTGGCGCTGGGCTGGTGCACGTACGGCGTGGGTGACCAGATGAGTCACTACGCCGTCAATACGGGCGTGCCCAAGACCCTCATGCAGCACCTGATCCGCTGGGTCGTAGCCTCCAAGCAATTCGACGACCACGTCGGCGAGGTGCTCCTGTCGATCCTCAACACGGAGATCTCTCCCGAGCTGGTTCCCGCCAAGCCGGGCGAGAAGATGCAGTCCACGCAGGACAAGATCGGCCCCTACAACCTGCAGGACTTCACGCTGTACCACGTGCTTCGCCGCGGGGCGCGTCCCTCGAAGATCGCATTCCTGGCGGAGAAGGCATGGTCGGACGCCTCGGTCGGCTCCTGGCCGGTCGGTTTCCCCGAGGAGGACAAGGTCGCCTACTCCCTGGCCGAGATCGTGGCGTGGGAGCGCCTGTTCCTGACGCGTTTCTTCACCCAGCAGTTCAAGCGCAGCGCGCTGCCTAACGGCCCGAAGGTCATGGCCGGTGGCTCCCTGTCCCCGCGCGGGGATTGGCGCATGCCCTCCGACGTATCGGGGGCGGATTGGGTCGCCGAACTCGACGAGGCCGTTGCCGGCCTGGTCGACTGACACCGTCGGCCGGGCGGCAAGGCGCCCCCTGTCCGCCCGGCCGGCAAGCGCAGCGAGGGCAGGGGTAACTCTGTTCACATGTGCTGACGCGGTAGGAATCTGTCGCTAAGGTTAGTTTCGACAGTTAGGTAAGCCTACCTTTCTATCCACTAGCATCACCGCAGTTTCCCCCAGCTATTACGGAGAAAAATGTCTCGCACGACCACCTCCCTGGCCGCTATTGCCGCTATTGCCGCGCTCGGCCTCGCCGCCTGCTCCTCGGGCACGCCTACCCCCGCCGCGCAGTCCTCCGCGCCCACCTCTGCCAACGCCTCCCAGGCCTCGTCGGTGTCCATCGAGTCGAACGACGGAACCGTCGAGATCAATCTGCCCGTCACTCGGGCGGCCTCGCTGGATAACCGCACCTTCGAGGTCCTCCAGCAGTGGAACGTGCCGCTCGTCGCCGCGCCCAAGAAGCTGATCCCCACGACCGTCACCGCGTTCAACGGAGACGATGTTGCCGACGTGGGCATGCACCGCGACCCCAACCTGGAGGCGCTCGTTGCGGCCGAGCCCGACCTGATCATCTCCGGTCAGCGCTTCACCAAGTTCGACGCGCAGATCAAGGAGCTGGCACCAAACGTGCCGATGATCAACCTCGAGCCGCGCGACGGAATGCCCTTCAACGAGGAGCTCATCAGGCAGGTCACCGATCTGGGCACGATCTTCAACAAGCAGGCCGAGGCCCAGAAGCTGGTCGACGACTTCAACGCCTCGATCGAGCGCGCGAAGAAGGCCTACGACGGCTCCTCGAGCGTCATGGCGGTTGACGTCTCCGGCGGCAACATCGGATACGTCGCCCCCTCGAAGGGCCGCACGTGGGGGCCCGTCTTCGACATCCTCGGCCTCAAGCCCGCGCTAGAGGTCGAGGGATCCACCGATTCTCACACGGGTGACGACATTTCCGTCGAGGCGATCGCCGAGGCCAACCCCGCGTGGATCTTTGTTCTGGACCGAGACGCCGCGATCACCAAGGACGGATCGAACACCCCCGCCGAGACCGTCATCTCGGGCAACGCGGTCCTCAGCGGTGTGACTGCCCTCCAGAAGAACCAGGTCGTCTACGCGCCGAACGATACGTACACGAACGAGTCGATCATCACCTACACGAAGATCTTCAACTCGATCGCCGATTCCTTCGAAGCCGCGAAGAAGTGACCCTCTGACCCCTCGGTGCGGGTGGCGCCTCCTCGGGCGCTACCCGCACACCACCCCTCATGACTCACTCCCCCACCGCCGCCCTCCCGAAGGACGTAACCATCGAGCGTGAAGGCGCCCCGACCTCGTCGAAGCGCCGTCCCCTGGCGCTGGCCCTGGCCACGCTCGCCGTCCTCGCACTCCTCGTCCTGTCACTGTCCACCGGCGAGTACTCGATCCTCTCCCAGGACGACGGCTGGAAGATCTTCCTCGCCGTGCGCGTCCCCCGCACGATCGCGCTCGTCCTCTCGGGTGCCGCAATGTCGATGAGCGGCATCGTCATGCAGCTGGTCACCCAGAACCGCTTCGCCGAGCCCTCCACGACGGGCACGACCGAGTGGGCGGGACTCGGCCTCCTCGCGATCATGATCGCGTGGCCCGGCGCCCCGATCCTGGTGCGCATGGCCTGCGCCATCTCCTTCGCCTTTGCCGGCACCATGGTCTTCTTCGCCCTCCTACGACGCGTCTCGCTTCGGGCCTCCCTGCTGGTCCCGATCATGGGGATGATGCTGGGCGCCGTGGTGTCCGCAGTCTCAACATTCGTCGCCCTGGAGACCAACACGCTGCAGAGCGTGTCCGTGTGGTTTCAGGGGTCCTTCACCTCCGTCTACGAGGGTCAGTACGAGGTCCTGTGGATCGTCGCCATTGTCGTGGCGATCGTGTTCATCATGGCCGACCGCCTGACGGCCATCTCCCTCGGCGAGGACATCGCCGTCTCCCTCGGGGTCAACTACCACCGCATGATCCTCATCGCGACGGGGCTCGTGGCCGTGGCGACCGGCGTCGTCACCGTCGTCGTCGGTTCGCTCCCCTTCCTGGGACTGATCGTCCCCAACCTCGTGTCCATGTCCATGGGCGACAACCTGCGGACGAACCTGCCGTGGGTGTGCCTGGCGGGCATCGCCCTCGTGACGGTCACGGACCTGCTCGCACGCACGATCATTTCCCCCTTCGAAATGCCAGTCTCGGTCATCTTGGGCGTCCTCGGCGCGTTTGTCTTCATCGCGCTCGTGCTGCGCCAGGCCAAGAAGGGAGCCGTCCTATGACCGCCGTCTCCTCACTCACGCGCCGCGGGGCCGCCTCCCACCCACCGGCCTCGTCAGCGCGCGCACCGCACCCGACCCGACGCACCGGCGCCTTTACGTCTCCGGCTGCCCGGCGCCGCTGGTGGCTCGTCTTCGGGGTGGTCTGCGCCATCGCGGTCCTGGCGTGCGTCGGCCTGCTCGTGTGGAAGAACCCCGCCCAGTTCGCCACCCCTGTCTTCTGGCGCCTGGCGCGCAGGCGCGCCTTTGCGGTCGTGGCGATTTGCCTCGTCGCCGCGTGCCAGGGGATGGCCACGGTCGCCTTCCAGACGGTGGCCAATAACCGTATCATCACTCCCTCGATCCTCGGCTTCGAGTCCCTGTACCGGGCAATTCACACCTCCACGATCTTCTTCCTGGGGGTGGCGGGCCTCAACGCCTCCGCGACGGTCGGCAACTTCGTCGGCCAGCTCGCCCTCATGATCGTCCTGACGCTCGTGCTCTACTCGTGGCTTCTCACCTCTCAACGGGCATCGATGCACGCGATGCTCCTGATCGGTGTCATGCTGGGCGCAGGCCTGGGCTCCGTTTCCACGTTCATGCAGCGCCTCCTGACCCCCTCGGAGTTCGATGTCCTCACCGCGCGCCTCTTCGGCTCGATCGCTAACGCTCAGAAGGAGTACTATCCGATCGCCGTTCCGCTCGTCGCGGTTGCCGCCACAGCCCTGGTACTCATGAGTCGCCACCTGTCGGTCCTCTCCCTCGGTCGCGAAACGGCCACGAACCTGGGAGTGAACCACCGCGCTGCCTCGGTCGCGGTCCTCGTGCTGGTCTCGATCCTCATGGCGACCTCGACGGCGCTCGTCGGACCGATGACCTTCCTAGGCTTCCTCGTGGCGACGCTCGCCTACCAGTTCTCCTCCACCCACGACCACCGCTACCTCTTCGCGATGTCCACGGCGCTGGGTATCGCGATCCTATCGAGTGCGTACTTCTTCATGAATCACGTCTTTAACACGCAGGGCGTCGTCTCGATCATCATCGAGTTCGTCGGTGGCCTCGCCTTCATCATCACCATCCTGCGAAAGGGACGCCTGTGATCTCCATCGATTCCGTCGTCAAACAATACTCGCCGTCGGTGCGCATCGGGTCAATTTCCCTGACCATTCCCGCCGGAGGAATCACGGCGCTCGTGGGCCCCAACGGTGCGGGCAAGTCGACTCTTCTGACGATGATTGGTCGCCTCCTGGACATCGACGAGGGAGTGATTGAGGTCGGTGGCCTGAACGTCGCGACGACGAAGTCCGCGGAGCTGGCGCGCACGCTGTCCATCCTGCGCCAGGAGAACCACTACATCTCCCGCCTGACGGTCCGTCAGCTGGTCAGCTTCGGCCGTTTTCCTCACACCCGCGGGCGCCTGACCTCCCAGGACGAGGAGATCATCGACCGCTACATCGGCTTCCTTGACCTGGGGGACCTCCAGGGGCGCTACCTGGACCAGCTCTCCGGCGGACAGCGTCAGCGGGCGTACGTCGCCATGGTCCTCGCCCAGGAGACCGAGTACGTCCTGTTGGATGAGCCCCTCAACAACCTCGACATCGCGCGCAGCGTCGAGATGATGACCATGCTGGAGCGCGCGGCCCGCGAGTTCGACCGCACGATCGTCATCGTCTTACACGACATCAACTTCGCGGCGCGTTACGCCTCCCAGATATGCGCGCTCAAGGAGGGCGCGGTTGCCTACGTGGGTCCCCCGAGCCAGATCATGACGGACGAGGTTCTTACCGACATTTTCGACACTCCCGTGACGGTCGTTCCCGGCCCGAAGGGTCCCATGGCCTGCTACTTCTAAGGAGGAGACCGGGCTCGCCCCGCCCCCGCCTCGCCCCCCGCGGGCTCGTCGGTAGAATGGATGGGCGGCCCGCCCCCTGGGCGCGACACGGCCGCGCAACGATTCTTTCCCCGGGGGTTGTCGTGTTCGCCGGACTCATCGTCCTCTTCGTTCTCTTCTCCGTCCTCCTCACCGTCGGCGGCATCTATCTCTTCGCCTCGGGCCTGACCGCGCGCGCGGGCACATGCCGGCCGCCTCTGGGCGTGAGGCTTGACGGGATTGCGCCAGGATCACGCGAGTGGGAACGCGCCCACCGAGCGTCGTGGCCGATCCTCTTCGGCGGGGGCGTCCTGGGAACCGCACACGGAATCGCTCTGGCGGCGACGACGATGATGGATGCGCGCACCTCCGTCGTTGTGGTCTTCGTCGCCTCGGGCGTCATCGTCGAGGTCGGCCTGTGGCTGGTGGCTCGGGCGGCGGCCAGGTCCGCGCTGCGGGAGCACGGCCCCCATCGTTGACCGCGTCGGGATAGGCGAATAGACTGACGACAGGCGACGTCGCCTGTCATCACGCGTCGAGGGGGCCGGAGATGAAGAAAATAGCCACCTGTGCCCTACTCGCCTGCGTCGCCTGCGTCTCCTCCTGCTCCTCCCACGCGGGCCTTCACGAGGTCGCCGTTGCCTCCCTCACCAGCACCGACTCGGTCATCGCCGTGCGTTTGAGCAACGCCTCAGTGCTCTCGGGGGGCATCCCGCGACCGAGCCGCGGATACACCGCTTTTCTTGCCGAGGACGGGACGGGAAGCATCGCTTCCACCGGAGGCATACGCGGCTCGATCATCCAGTGGACGCCCGTCGGCGCCTTCTTCGCATCGGCAGCCGACGAGTATGTCTCCACCGATTCCGGGACGACTCGCACGCCGCGCGACGCCAGGCAACAGTACGAGATCGGACGCTACCCGCTCTCCGATGGGGGCACCGCGGCCTTCTACGTGGACGCGGCGAACCAACCTCTCTACACGGTCGCCCCCGATGGGTCCTCAACGCGAACCAACAACATCGGGCTCTTTCAGAACAACGGCCAGTGCGGCGACCGCATCATGGCTCTCACCGAGACGCAGCACTCGAGAGACCTGGCGGCGTCAGCAGCCGAAGCGTACGCCGCGACACGCCCTCTCGATCCGATGCCTGACAGCTTTGACATGCTGGTGGAGCTCTCCGATCACGACGGGGATCTGCCCGCGGTCGTGGGGGTCGCACCGAGGGATGAGACGCTCGAGTCGGGGCAGCAGATGTTCGCCTGCGATGGCTCCCTTGTCGTCATCCCCACCCTCGCGCGCGCTCACCCCGATGCGTCGCGCGAGAACGGGTTGGATCCCGCTGACGGTCGCCTCGTTCTCCAGTCGTGGGACCTGTCGACGGGGGCCAGGACAATCACGCCCGTCACCACGAGCGAGGGCGATCCCATCGACCTCTCGAGGTCTCGCGAGATTCACCTCTCCCAGGGGATCCTGGTGGGGAGGGAGTACCGCTTCGTGAGCGCGCGAGGTGATATCTACACCGTCAACATCGACACCGCGATCGGCCGGTACGTCGGCTCGATCGGGGCTCAACAGGGCGAGGAACGCACAGTCTTCCAGGTCACCGAGCGCGGCGTCTATGCCTTGACGACCTCCCCACAGGATCTGCGCGTCACCCTGACGAGGCACCCGTGGGACGGCGGGCAGGAGCAGACCATCCTATCCACCGCGGACCTCGCGCCCTACCTCGCGGGCAACCTGCTGACGGATTCTCTCTCCATCGACTCCTTCGCCCTGCGCCCCGGCTGGGGTTGATCCGCGGCCACCAAAGCCCGTCGATGGCGGCGTCCCGGCCTCGGTTTCCGCGGGGCCGGGACGCCGATGCCAGCGAGTTCAGGCCTTGGGGCGCTCGCGCCGATCGAGCATGTACAGGGCCAACTTGGACGGTTCGAGAGCGCGCACCGCGTGCGGCAGCCTCGTCCCAAAGTGAATGACATCGCCCGGCTTCAGGACGACGCTGCGTCCGTCCGCCTCGATCTCGAGAGAGCCTTCGAGCGTGTGCAAGATGGCGGGCATCGCGGCCGTGTGCTCGCTGAGGAGCTCGCCCGTGTCGAAGCTGAAGAGGACCAGCCGGACGCCCTCGGCGTGCATGACCGTGCGCGAGACCGTGGCCCCCTCGTTGACCTGAATCATTGAGGCGATGTCCTGCAGGTCCGTCATGATGGGCGTGGGAACCTCGGTGTTCGATTCGGGCGACAGGCTCATTGATCCTCCTTGGGTTTGCGCGCGACGATAGCAACGCCGCACAGGTTGTGGTCGTACTTGTTGAATGTGCGCGCCATCGTCATGACGCGTGTGCGCAGGTCCTTGTCCCGCGCGACGTTGCGGAGGATGCGCAGGGCGCCCCCCAGTCCCTCGTCGGCGATCACACGGCCGGGTCGAAGCAGGGCCATGGGAGCCGTGCGCGTCTCCTCCACGACCAGGCCGGCCTCCTCCAGGCAGGCACGCCACTGGGCCACCGTCAGGGGCCTGGCGTTGACGTTGATTGCCCGAGCGAGGGCGCGGCGAATCTCGGTCGCTGCCTCCTCGCCGATGGTGGTGGGCGTCATCGCCAGCTCGTGGATCACGTAGCGGCCGCCGGGGCGCAGGATGCGGGCAGCCTCGCCGACGATGGCGCGCTTGGTTTTCTCTCCCTGCATGCTGAGCATCGCCTCGCCGACCACGACGTCCGCGCTCTGGTCGGCCAGACCCGTCTCGGCGGCATCCGCGTTGACGCAGCGGCCAACCCCCGACGCGATGGCATTGACGCGCGCGCAGGCATCCGGGTCCCGCTCCACTCCGACGTAGGAGGCGGGACCAACCCCGATGATCGCGGCGGCCGTCACCCCCAATCCGGGGGCGAATTCGACGACGTGGGCGCCGGGTATGCCGGCGCGCTTGAGCGCCCAGGTGCTGAGTGCGAGTCCCCCGGGACGCAGGACCTTCTTTCCGGCGCGGGCGAGCACCCAGTGGCCGGGAGCCCGCTCGACGGGCCGGTCGGCGAAAGGCAGGGTGTTCGCCGACGTTTCTGCATGAGTTGCCATATACGCAAGTATAGCGTTAGCTATTTCACTGCGCAGGCCTCCGCAGAAGAAACGCCGACGAACACCCCGCCGCCATCACAGCCCGATGATCTGACCAAACTCCCGCTTGATGCGCTCGAGGCGCTCCCGCGCGTCCTCCCACGGAACCGGCCCGCCCTCGGGTGCCGGGAGGATAACCTCCAGGTAGCACTTGAGCTTCGGCTCCGTGCCCGAGGGGCGGGCGATGACGCGGTCACCGTCGCGGGTGAGCACCAGCACGCCGTCCGTGGGGGGCAGCCCCTGGTATCCCTCCGAGAGGTCCGAGACCTCGACGACCGGTGAACCCGCCAGCTCGCTCGGCGGCTGGGCGCGCAGGCGCGCCATGCCCTGGGCGATCTGCTCGATCTGGTCGACCCGGAAGGTCAAAGGACCGGTCACGTGTAGGCCGTGGAGGCGCGCCAGCCGATCCAGCTCGTCCCAGGCGCTGCGACCGGCGGCCTTGAAGGCGGCAACCATCGAGGCCGCGACCACGGAGGTGGCGATGCCGTCCTTGTCGCGCACGATGCCCGGGTTGGGGCAAAAGCCGATGGCCTCCTCGTAGCCGAAGGCCAGCGAGGGCGCGCGGGCGATCCACTTGAAGCCGGTGAGGGTCGTGTGGTGGGCCAGCCCGTGCTCGCGCGCGATGCACGCCAGGAGCCGGGAGGAGACGATCGAGTTTGCCAGCGATCCATCGAGGCCGCGCGCGGCCAGGAACTCACCCACGAGGCATCCGATCTGGTCTCCGCTGAGGGGCCGCCAGCCCGCCGCCGATGCGGGGTCGGGCACGGCGAGAGCGCAGCGGTCCGCGTCGGGGTCGACGGCGATGATGAGGTCCGCACCCTGCCCCCTGGCCTGCTCGATCGCCATGTCGAGGGCGCCGGCCTCCTCGGGGTTGGGGAAGGGGACGGTCGGGAAATCCGGGTCCGGTTCGGCCTGGGCGGCAACCAGCGTCACGTTGGTGAAGCCGGCCTCGCGCAGGACGCGGGAGGTGATGGCCCCGCCCACGCCGTGCATGGCGGTCAGGACGATGCGCAGGTCCTCTCGCGCGGAGGCCTCGCCCGAGGCCAGCGCCACGGCGGAGGCCACGTACTCGTCGCGGGGGTCGACCGCCTCGATGAGGTCGTCGTTCATGGGCACCTGGTCGGCGGGCGGGGTGGCCTTGATGGCCTCGGCGATCTCGGCGTCGAAGGGCGGCACGATCTGGACACCCTGCCCGTCGCCGGTGACGACGCTGCCACCCAGGTAGACCTTGTACCCGTTGTCGGGTGCGGGGTTGTGCGAGGCCGTCACCATGACGCCCGCGTCGGCGCCGAAGTGGCGCACCGCGAAGGAGGTGAGCGGAGTCGGGTTCGCCTGGGGCAGGGCGAGGACCCGCACTCCGGCAGCCGAGGCGACGCGGCACGCGGCCGTGGCGAACTCGGAGGAGCCGTAGCGGGCGTCGCACCCGACGACGAGGGTTGGGGTCCCCGTCGCGTGGCGCTTGACGACCTCGCACAGGCCCGCGGTGGCGCGGATGACGACGGCGAGGTTCATGCGGGATTCGCCGGGGCCGACGACGCCGCGCAGCCCGGCGGTGCCGAACTCGAGGGGGCCGTTCATGGCGGCGCGAACCCTGTCGAGGGCGGCCGTATCGCCGCCGCGAGCCGCGTCAATGTCCGTCCTCAGAGCCGAGGCGGTCGTCGGATCCGGGTCGTGGTCCGCCCAGAGCTGGGCGCGCTCACAAATCTCCATAGCCTTCTTCACTCCTCCAGTCCGGCCAGAATGGCGTTGGTGGCCGAGACACCCAGGCGGGAGGCACCGGCGTCGATCATGGCGAGCGCCGTCTCGGCGTCTCGGATGCCTCCGGATGCTTTGACACCCAGGGCGTCACCGACGGTGGCGCGCATGAGGGCGACCGCGTGCGTCGACGCGCCCCCGGCGGGGTGGAAGCCCGTGGATGTCTTGACGAAGTCGGCCCCAGCTTGCGCGGATGCCCGGCAGGCGGCGACGATCTCGTCGTCGGTGAGGGCAGCGGATTCAATGATGACCTTGAGGACGCGCGGGGCGGGCACGGCCCGGCGCACGGCCTCGATCTCGCGCTGCAGCTCGGCAAGACGCCCATCCTTGAGCAGCTCAATGTTGATGACCATGTCGATCTCGTCGGCACCGTCCGCGACGGCGAGGGCCGCCTCGAAGGCCTTGACCTCGGGCTTGAGGGCTCCCGAGGGGAAGCCGACCACGCAGGCAACCTTGAGCCCCTCGGGCACGTCGAGGGGCAGCATGGAGGGCGAGACGCACACCGAGTAGGTGCCGGCCCTGGCTCCCTCCTCAACGATGCGCGCCACGTCCGCGCGTGTCGCTTCCGGCTTGAGGATCGTGTGGTCGATCATCGCGGCCACGTCACGTTTGTTCATGAAGCGTTCGTCTCCTTCGCTCACAGCGCTGCCAGGGGCAGAGCCAGCTCCATCATCGTCGTGAAGGCAGTCTGTCGGGACTGCGCGTCCGTCACCTCGCCCGTGACGAGGGAGTCCGAGACCGTGAAGATACCGAGTGCCTCGACGCCCGCGTGCGCGGCGGTCGCGTACAGGCCCGCGGTCTCCATCTCGACGGCGAGGATTCCCATGCGCGTCCACGCCTCGTTAAAGTCGGGGTTTGCGTTGTAGAAGACGTCGGAGGACATGATGTTGCCGACGTGGAAGGGCACTCCCCGCTCGCGTGCGCGGCGCACGACGTCGTCAATGAGGCGGAAGGAGCCGATCGGGGCGAAGGTGCCGGGGAGGCGGTACTGATCCATGAACGCCGAATTCGTGCAGGCTCCCTGGGCGACCACAACGTCGTAGAGGTGCAGGTCGGGCTGCAGGGCGCCACACGTTCCGACGCGCACCAGGCGTCGGCAGCCGAAGACGTGGATGAGCTCGTAGGCGTACAGGGAGATGGAGGGAATGCCCATGCCGGATCCCATGACGGACACCGGGGTGCCCTGGTAGGTGCCGGTGAAGCCGAGCATGTTACGCACCGCGTTGAACTGTTGGACGTCCTCCAGGTAGGTCTCGGCGATGAACTTCGCGCGCAGGGGGTCTCCCGGAAGCAGGATCGTCTCGGCGATGGGAGCGGTGGGATCAATGTGCGGTGTGGAACGCATGTGTCGTGTCCTTCGTTGTGGCGAGGAGAACTGGGCTCCTCTCGGCGTCTTTACCTGTGTGTCAAGGCTAAGCCCCGTATTGCAAATGTGTCAATGGCGATTTGACAAATGTTCTCATCCTCCTGGGGTTGCGTCATCCACCTCCTCCGACACTTCCTCGTCCGCCTCATCCAGCAGTGCGACGGCGAGATCCTGATCGACCACCAGGTGGGTGGCCAACCCCATGCGAAGCCCCGCCAGCAGAGCCCGGGTCTTGACGCGCCCACCGGCAACGAGGAGACGAACCGGACGGGCACGCAGGTCCTCCAGGGAGATGCTCACCGTCCGACGCTCGATCTGCGGATGCGCGATGGTTCCACGCTCCGTATAGAAATGCGAGAAGACGTCTCCGACGGCATCGCGCAGGAGTGCGTCCACCTCCGCCTCGTCCAACTGCCCGAGGTTCAAGGAGATGACCTCCCTGCCCATCGCGCCGACCGTGAAGACGGCGACGTCAACGCCCCGCCCCTCCTGAAGGATCGCCGCGATCGCCCGGTCCTGGCACACGATGGATAACGTCGCCGTGTCCTGAAAGATGACGGGGAGAGGCAGGTACCGGGGTTCGGCGGAGAACGCCTCGCAGAAGGCACGCATGACCTCGAAGTCATGCGTCCCGCGCTCGGAGAAGGAGGTCCCTCCCTTGAGCTGGACGATACGCACCCCCGATCGCGGGGACCTGGGCAGGTGGGACGCGAGCGCGTTCATCGTGCGCCCCCAGGAAATGCCCACGCTCATGCCATCGTGGACGAGCTGGCTCACCAGGTCGGCACCGACGCGCCCGACCTGGTCGATGGCCTCCTCCTCCCTCATCGCTCGGCCGTGTGCGACGCGCGCACAGGCCAGCCCAAAGCGCCTCTCCAGGCGCGCCGCGAGCTCGGAGGCCTCGTCGCGCGGATCGTGGATGTCGATGGTCACGAAGCCCCGCGCGTGGCCATGGGCGAGGAGCTTGGCCACCGTCGGGCGCGAACACCCCATGCGGGAGGCAACCTCGGCCTGACTCAAGTTCTGCTGGTAGTAGAGCTTGAGGGCCTCGATCGACTGCTCGTCGCGCTTCTCCACGATTCCTCCTTCCCCGCGCCGCGCCCGCCTCAGGACACCGTGTCCAAGACGACGCCCCGGTCCTCGACGACGCCTCCGTCAGCGATCATGATCGCGCCCGCGAGGCTCTCCACGGCACGTTCGATGCGCCACTCGTCGTCCGTGTGGAGCGTCAGCAGCGGCTGCCCCGCTCGCACCCTCTCGCCGGGCTTGGCGTGAATCTCGATGCCGGCACCCGCTTGGACGGAGTCCTCCTTGACCGCGCGCCCCGCGCCCAGGCGCCAGGACGCAACCCCGACACCGAGGGCGTCCATGCCGACGATCGTCCCGTCGGCCTCGGCACGCACCTGGTGCGCGTGGGCGGCTCGAGGCATCGGCGCATCCGGATCGCCGCCCTGCTCGCGGATCATCGCGCGCCAACGGTCCATGGCGCGCCCATCGCGCAGGGGGGCCTCAACATCCGCGTCGCGGACGCCCGCCAGGTCCAGCATGTTCCGGGCGAGGTCGCAGGTCAGCTCGACGACGTCGGCGGGGCCGCCGCCCGCGAGAACCTCGACCGATTCCTCGACTTCAAGGGCGTTGCCGATCTTGCGTCCGAGGGGCACCGACATGTCGGTCAGCAGGGCGCGCGTCGCGACGCCCGCGTCGCGCCCCAGGTCCACCATGGTGCGTGCGAGCTCGCGCGCGGTGTCCAGGTCCTTCATGAAGGCACCCGACCCGACCTTGACGTCGAGGACGAGAGCGCCGGTTCCCTCCGCGATCTTCTTGCTCATGATGGAGCTGGCGATGAGGGGGATGGACTCCACGGTGGAGGTGATGTCGCGCAGCGCGTAGAGCTTCTTATCCGCGGGGGCCAAGCCTGCCCCGGCCGCGCAGATGACCGCGCCGCATCCGCTCCCCAGCTGCGCCATGATCTCCTCGTTGCTCAGCTGCGCACGCCAGCCGGGGATCGACTCCAGCTTGTCCAGGGTACCTCCCGTGTGTCCCAGGCCTCGGCCCGACAGCTGCGGGACGGCCACCCCGAAGCACGCGACGAGCGGCGCCAGAGGCAGGGTGATCTTGTCCCCGACGCCTCCCGTTGAGTGCTTGTCGGCGGTCGGCCTGCCGATCCCGGAGAAGTCCATGCGCTCCCCCGATCGGATCATCGCATCCGTCCACCGGGCGATCTCCTCGCGGTTCATTCCGCGCAGGAAGATCGCCATGGCCAGGGCGGCCATCTGCTCGTCCTTGACGACGCCGGAGGTGTAGGCGTCGATCACCCAGTCGATCTGCTCGGGGGTCAGGGACCCCCCGTCGCGTTTCGTTCGAATAATGTCAACGGCGTCAAAGATCGCCATCGTTTCCTTCTTTCGTGTCGGGCGAGGCCGACGCACGTGTCGCGCCCGCCGCGTCCAGGTCATGGGGTCCGAAAGCACCGGGGAGGACCTCGCTCATGGGAGCAACCCCGCCGGGCATCAGGACAAGGCAGGAGGGCCCTCCGTGCTCGAAGATGAGCTGGCGGCACCTCCCGCACGGGGAGACGGGAACCGCGTCACCGTTGACGGCGACGACCGCAATCAGTGAGCCTCCGCCGGAGCGGATCAGGTCCGAGACCATGCCGCACTCGGCGCACAGGGTCACCCCGTAGCCGGCGTTTTCGACGTTGCAGCCGCTGACGATCCGCCCCTGTGCCGTCAGTCCAGCCGCGCCCACGGGGAACCTCGAATAGGGGCAATACGCGTGACGCATGGCTTCGGTGGCCTCTGCCACCAGGGCGTCCCAATCGATGGAGTTCATCGCCTCTGCCCCGTCACTTCACGTAGGGGACGTTCTCGGCGGCGGGCGCCCGGGACTTACCGACGAAGCCAGCAACCGCAACGATGGTGACGACGTAGGGGATCATCGACACCAGGTTGGAGGGGACCGCGCTGGTCAGGTTGGGCAGCATGTGGGCCAGCGCCTGAGCGAAGCCGAACATGACGGCCGCGCTCATCGCCCCCAGCGGGTTCCACTTGCCCAGGATCATCGCCGCCAGGGCGATGTAGCCGTTGCCCGCGGAGATGTTGTCCGTGAATGCCAAACCCGAGCCGATCGTGAAGAACGCGCCCCCCAGGCCCGCGAAGGCGGAGCCGAGAATCGTGTTGGTCGTGCGCGTGCGCTGCACGTTGATGCCGACCGTGTCGGCGGCGCGCGGGTGCTCGCCACACGCCCGCAGGCGCAGACCCCAACGGGAGCGGAACAGGAAGAACGCCAGCGCGATAACCGCCGCGTACATCAGGTACACGAGGATCGACTGGTTGAACAGGGCGGGACCCACCACGGGAATCTCCGCCAGGAGCGGGATCTTGATGCTCGACAGCGAGTACTGGTTCGTGTTCAGGCTCACCGCGGGATTCTTCATGACGGTCCCCGCGAAGAACGTCGTGAGCCCGAGTGCCAGGACGTTGAGGACCACGCCGACGATGATCTGATCGACCCCGTACTTCACGGAGAACAGCGCCAGCAGCACGCCCAGGGCGGCTCCCGCAAGAGGAGCGGCGAGCAGCCCGGCGTACGGGTTCTGGAAGAACGAGGCCGCCATGACTCCCGCGAAGGCGCCGACCAGGAGGTCTCCCTCGATGGCGATGTTGACCACGCCGACCCGTTCGGAGATGACACCCGACAGCGCGCCGAAGATCAGCGGCGTCGACAGGGCCACCGTCGAGACGAGGGTCGAGGTCAGGGTGACGGAGCCGGTGGCCGACCCCGAACCCGCGTACACGAGGAACCCGAACACCGTCGACACACCGACGACAACCATCGCGCCGACACGAGCCCACGACGGGGAGGAGGCTCGACGCAGCGTCGAGACGATCGTCCACGCGGTGATCACAATCGTGACGAGGGCCAGCCCCCACACGACGGGGGCACCCGCCACGACGACGTCGGGAATCGAGTACGACTGCGACTTGTCGTTGAGGAGCACCCGCACGTCTCCGCGCGTGGCGGCGGCGAGAATAACCAGGAGGATACAGGCCGCCGTGTAGACGCCCGGGAGCTTCCAGGACCGTTTGGCTTCAACCTGCGTGCGCGCTCCGCGCTCACTTGTGCTCATCACTGCTCCCCTTTCGAAGTTCTTCCACGCGCCTGGCGGTGGGCAGCCGGAACAGCCACCGCACGAGCGCCGGAGCGGCGATCAACAGCACGATCACCGACTGCAGGATCAAGATCATGTCGATGGGCACACCCTTGGTTTGCATCAGGTAACCACCAGCCTTGAAGGCGCCGAACAACAGGCCAGCGCCGAAGGTGCCCAGCGGCTTGTTGCGCCCCAGCAGGGCGACGGTGATCGCGTCGAAACCGATCGACCCGGCGACGTCGCGCGAGACGTAGCCGAGGGTACCCAGCGCCTCGTTGGCACCGGCCAGGCCCAGGAACGCCCCCGAGAGCACCATCGTCACCGCCGTGATGCGCTCCACCGATATTCCGGCCGTGCGCGCCGCGGCCGCGTTCGCCCCGACCGCCCGAATCTTGAAGCCGAGGGTCGAGCGCTCCATCAGCCACCAGAAGGCCGCGAGAGCGATGATGGCCACGATGATACCCGCGTGCAGCTTGAAGGGGGCAGACAGCAGACGCGTCAACTGGGCGCTCGGGTCAACATTTGGGGTGATGGGCTGATTAGACCCGGGGGCTTGCCAAGCCTTTTGGCCCAGGAGGTAGCCCAGGCCGAGGGTGGCCACCGAATTCAGCATGATCGTCACGATGACCTCGTTGGCCCCCGTCTTTGCTTTCAGCACGCCAGCGATGCCCCCGTACAGGCCTCCCGCGATGATCGCCGCGGCGAGAGCCACCAGGGTGTGGAGGACGGGAGGCAGGTGCAGCGAGAATCCGACCCACACGGCGGCAAGCGCCCCCATGATGATCTGACCTTTGCCGCCGATGTTGAACAGGCCCGCCCGGAAGCCGAGGGCAAGCCCCAGGCCCGAGATGATCAGCGGAATCGAGAAGAACAGCGAGTTCGTCAGGGGCACGATCATGCGGGTGAACGTCGCGGCCTCCGGGTCCACGATCGCGCCGCGGAACATCGCGTAGTACGCGTCCGTCACCGACGCCCCCGACATCGCGATCAGGATCGCGCCGATCACGAAGGCGATCAGGACCGCCAGCACCGACACGAACCACTGCGAGGCAAGGACTCGGGTGATCGCGACCCGGGCTCCGCTCTTGTGCGTAGTCATTTCTTTTCCTCCCCGTCAACGCCCTCGGTGTCGGCGGATCCCCTCGACGCGGCCACGGCCTCATCGAGGGGGACGCCGGCCATCATGAGGCCCAGCACGTCGCGCCCCGTGTCCGGCGGGACGATGCCGACGAGGCGTCCCCGGTACATGACGGCGATACGATCCGCCAGTGCCACAACCTCGTCCAGCTCCGACGAGATGAGCAGGACCGCGCAGCCCTGGTCCCGCACGTCGACGATCCTGCGGTGAATGAACTCGATGGACCCGACGTCAACGCCACGCGTGGGTTGGTTGGCCACCAGGAGCGTCAGGTCCTTGGAAATCTCCCGTGCCACAACCACCTTCTGCTGGTTGCCTCCCGACAGGGAGGAGATCGGGTCGGACACGGACGTCAGGCGAATGTCGTACTCTTTTTCCTTCTCGCGGGCGTTGCGCGCGATAGCGCCGAGCTTGAGGGAACCGCCCGCCGAGAACTCTCGGGAGGTGAACTGGTCCAGGACCAGGTTGTCCGCGATGGAGAAGGAGGCGATGATGCCGTCGGTTGACCTGTCCTCGGGGATGAACCCGACGCCCGCGTCCAGGGAATCACGCGGATTGGCGCGGGTGACGTCGGCATCCCCCAGGCGGATCTGCCCGCTGTGGGGGGTGCGCAGGCCCAGGATCACCTCGGCGAGCTCGGTCTGGCCGTTACCCTGCACGCCGGCGACGGCCAGAATCTCTCCCTGACGAACGTCGAAAGACACGTGGTCGAGGAGGGGAACGCCCCCCGAGCCGAGCAGGGACACGTCCTCGAAGGCCAGCCCCGCTCCCGTGGGGTTGGCGGGTTCCTTCTTGACCCGCATGAGCACCTCGCGTCCCACCATCTGGGTGGCGAGGGACGCCTCGGAGTCCGTGGGCGAGGCGTGGCCGACGACGCGACCGCGCCGGATCACCGTGATGTCGTCTGCGACCGCTCGGATCTCGCGCAGCTTGTGGGTGATGAACACGATGGAGGTTCCCGCGTCCGCGAGCTGACGCATGATGGTCATGAGCTCGTCGGTCTCCTGCGGGGTCAACACCGCGGTGGGCTCGTCCAGGATGAGGACCTTTGCCTCGCGCGACAGGGCCTTGACGATCTCGACGCGCTGCTGGGCGCCCACGGGCAGGTCTTCGATGAGCGCGTCGGGGTCCAGGTCGAAGCCAAATCGCGCCGACACCTCTCGCACGGTGTGCCGCGCGCGCTCGCGGCTGATGATCCCCGCGGGACCCGTCGGCTCAAAGCCCAGCGCGATGGACTCGGCAACGGTGAAGACCGGAATGAGCATGAAGTGCTGGTGCACCATGCCGATGCCCGCCGCCACTGCGTCGCCCGGCCCCTTGAACGTGACGGGCGTCCCGTCGATGAGGATCTGCCCCTCGTCGGGAGCGTGCATCCCGTACAGGACGTTCATCAGTGTGGACTTGCCTGCCCCGTTCTCGCCCAGCAGGGCGTGTATCTTTCCCTCTTCGATCGTCAGGTCGATCGAGTCGTTTGCGGTGAGGGGGCCAAACCTCTTCGTGATCCCCCGCAGCTCTAACTTCATTCCTTCGTCCTTCCCCCCGCTTGGGCCCGCGCGCCCGATAGGCGGGTGGGGCTGGCCTCGTCATCGCGGCCAGCCCCACCACCGGGCGTCACTTCGGAGCGTTCTGCGATTCGACCGTCAGCTTGCCCGCCTTGATGTCCTCGGTGAGCTTTTGCAGGTCATCCTTCAGCTCCGCGGGAACCTTCGCATCGAAGTCGTGGAACGGTGCCAGGGAGACTCCGCCGTTGGCCAGGGTGCCCACGTACGGGGTCGCCGAGAAGTTACCGTTGACCGAGTCGGTGATGGCCTGCTCAACGGACGCGCCGATCTCCTTCATGACGGAGGTCAGCACGATCGAGGAGTAGTCGGGGTTGGCCTCGTACCAGTCGGAGTCCACGCCGATGATCGACGTGTTGCCATCGGCCATGGCTGCGGCCGCGGCACCCAGGCCGACGGGGCCGGCCACCGGCATGATGATGTCGGCTCCCTGAGAGATGAACTGCTGGGCCTGCTGCTTGCCGAGCGCCTGGTCGTCGAAGGACTGCGTGAAGGAGCCGGTCTGGCTCGCCTTGTCCCAGCCCAGGAGCTGGACCGAGGTGCCCTTGGCCTTGTTATAGGCATCGACTCCATCCGCGAAGCCATCCATGAACACCGTCACGGAGGGGATCTGGATGCCGCCGAAGGTGGCGACCTTTCCGCTCTGGGTCATCCCGGCGGCGGCGTATCCGGCGAGGTAGGCGGCCTCGGCGGTGTTGAACAGCAGCGGACGTCCGTTCTCAACGGTCACCGTGTTGTTGTTGCCGTCACTGAAGCTGGAGTCGACCAGGGCATAGTGCAGGTCCTTGTTTTCGTCGGCCGATGCGTGCATGGCCTTCTCGAGGTTGAAGCCCACCCCGATGATCAGGTTGCAGTTGTCGGAGACCATCGTCTCCACGTTCGGCTTGAAGTCGGCGTCCGAGCTTGACTCGGCCGTGTTGATCTGGATGCCGAGCTTGGACTGTGCGGCCTTCAGGCCGTTGTAGGCGGACTCGTTGAAGGACTTGTCGTCCCAGCCGCCGGCGTCGGAGACGGCGCACGCCTTAAACGAGGCGGCGTCCTTGGCTTGGCCGGTCTGTCCGGCGCTTCCTCCCCCGCCGCAACCAGCCAAGGCGAGCGTAGCAACTCCCGCAGCAGCAAGGAGTTTTGTGAGGTGCTTCATGAGTTTTATCCTCCGTTGATGTGGATTCTTCCTTGAACAGGTGGCGGCGCGGATCGCAGAGGCACTCCACGCACCCGGTACGCGAACATTTGTCACGATGGACTTTTGCGTATGCTACGAGTCTCCCGCGCCGCCACCGGTGTGTCAACAACAACTAGTTCTCGCTTTGGTAACGATTCGCACGTCGACGAGCGAGAACCCCCGCGCCGCCGATCGCGGCGATGGCCGCCGCGCCGAGCAGCGCCTCGGCGTAGGCGCCGGTGCGGGCCAGCCCGCCCCGCTTGGCGCTCGGGCTGGGCGAGGCGGAAGGCGTCGGAGCACTCGGCGTCGCGTCACCACCGGCGTCGGGGGTCGGGGACGGCTGGGCCGCGCTGTCTCCGGCGCAGGCGACGGGGATCGTCACCCCGTCCGAGGCCTCGACGACCGTGGCGAAGTCGGTTGCCACACTCACCGGCGCCCCCACGACTTCTCCGGCTGCCTTGCCGCGGCAGGAACCCACGACCGTCACGGAAACGGTGGCCTGACCGGCGCCATCGGTCGTGATGATCGAGGCGGCGTCGGAGGCGTGCGCATCAACGAGGGAGTTGTCGACATCCGCCACGGCCTGCGCGCCGCCCGCGCTCACGCGCACCTTCGAGGTCATCGACGGGCCCTCGGAGAAGGACAGGCCGCGCAGCGGAATCGTCACGGACGCACCATCGGCAACCGGCTCGGTTGGCAGCGTCAGCCCGATCGAGGACTTCGCCTCGCGCGGAGTCAGGGTACTCATCGCCTGGGCGCCGCCCTTCTTCCCACCCGAGTTCTCCATGAGGTAGTCGTTGAAGGAGTCGCGGTCGAGGTTGCCGTTCGTGGTGGCCGCTCCCCCGCGGGTCAGGGCCTCGAAGGAGTCGCCGCCAGCGAGAAGGAAGGACACGGACCCGACCGTGTACGTCGCGTCGGCCTTCAGGGGCTCTCCGTTGATCGTCACCGAGGTAATGTGCTCCCCGTAGGGCTTGGCCGGGTCGTAGGTGTAGCGCACATTCGAGGACAGGCTGAGCTTGAGCATGGGCCGGGAGTTCTGCGAGTTCAGGTCTGTTTTCCACTGCTGCTCGAGCGCGTCCTTGACGTCCGATCCCTTGAGCGTGACGTATCCCAGCTCGTTGGAGAAGGGCTCGACCTCGTAGGTCTGCGCGTAGGTGATCGTGCCATCCTCGTTCGGCACTAGGTCGGCGCGCAGGTCGCCCGCGTTGATCATGCCGATGTCGACGTTCTTTCCATCCGGGGTGAGGATGGACTCGCGCAGGGAGTCGGCCACCAGGTCCCCCAGTGAGGATTCGATGCCCCGGTTCGACCCGGGATCCGTCGCCCCTTCGGGCGTCGTAAAGACTCCGCGCCTGAAGGCCTCCGTGTAGCCCGTGGCGACGACGCGCTTGCCCGCCTCCTTCGAATCGGCTTCGGCCTTGTCGACGACCGCCTGGGTCGCGGGATCCGCACCGCACGCCGCGACGTCGGCGGCGGGAATGAGAATCGAATCCGCCGAGCTGACCTTGCGCGTCTTGGGGTCGATCGTCAGGCGGATCAGCCCCAGGTTGTCCGTGTAGGAGCCCGACGCGATTCCTGCCAGCAGGGGGTTGGCCGAGTCGAAACGCTCGTGGGAGTTGACGTGGTCGAACTCGTAGGGCACGTGGGTGTCGCCGCCCATCAGGCCGTCCACGTCCTTGCCGACCTTCGGGTAGTTGTTCTTCACGTCATCGTCGAGCATCGCAATGACGATGTCGGCCGTCCCGCTGCTCTTGAGCTGCGCGGCCAGGGAGTCGATGCGCTTGATCGGGTCGGTGAAGGTCAGTCCCGCGGTCGTTCCCGGGCTCAGCTTGTAGGGGACGTCCTCGGCGATCGCGCCGATGAACGCGACGGTAATACCGGAGGGAGACTTCCACAGCTTGTAGTCGCCGAGGTAGGGGGTCCCCTCCCCGTACGTGCCCATGCCCTGGATATTGGCTCCGAGGTAGGGGAAGGTGGCCTGAACGAACTCGCTCGGGTTGGACCCGTCGACTCGCTGCTTGAAGACCGCCTGTCCCATGTCGAGCTCGTGATTGCCGATGGTCGAGGCCAGCGGATTCATCGTGTTGAGGGCCGCGATCGTCGGGTTGTCCTTGAGGGCGCCCGAGATGTAGGGGGATGCTCCGATGTTGTCTCCCAGCAGGGTGAAGGAGGAGTTCGGATTCTCCTGGGTCGCCTTCTTCAGGTAGCAGTTCATGGCGGGCAGTCCCGCCTCGCGAACCACTCCCTTCTTGGACACCTGCTGAATGTGCCCGTGGACGTCCGTCAGGTTGTACAGGTCCAGGGTGATGGGGGTGTCCGTGCCCTCCTGGGCGTCCGCGAGCGCCGCCGTCGGCACGAATGCCAGGGCGATCGCCGCAGTCGATGCGAGCGCTACGTATCTCCAGGGTGTGCGCATGGTGTGTTCCTTTCTGAGCGGCTACCGTGCCGCATCAAGCGTGTTGGTTGGGATGAAGGGGCGCTCAGCTCCGACGCCTCCAGCGCCGCGACACGCCCAGGGTCACGCCCCCTGCGCAGGCCAGGAGCGATCCGAGGAGGACGGCGTGATCAGCGTGTGAACCGGTGGCCGCCAGGCGGCGCTTGTGCGCCGCCGAGGGCGCCTGGGGCTGCTTCGAGCCGGGCGGAGGCGATGGGAGCGCGGAGGGGGCCGGCCCTCCCGGCTCCGCCGATGGGCTCGGATCGGCTCCGGGGGTCGGGGTGAGCAGGGTGAGGCCGATGATCTCGGGGTTGTGGTCCGAGGATCGGTAGGGGTTGTCCGCCTCGACCCTCAGGTGTGCGTTCATCCCGGCCCGCGAGTACTCGAAGGCGACGGATTCCTGGGCGTTCACCGCCCAGCTGGTCACGCCCGCCAGGAGGGGTGTGGCGGCCGCGTTGGCAAAGACGTGATCGAGGGAACCGGAGCGACCCGAATACACGTAGGATGCTTCCCCCTGGCCCGAGACGCGTTTCCACCCTCTGTCGGTCAGGGCTCGGACGGGGTCTTCCTGCGAGTAGGAGTTGAAGTCGCCAACCAGCAGGGTCGGCTTGTCGGCAAAGCGGGCGGCGAAGGTGGCGAGGGCCGAGGCCTGGGCGACTCGGATCGCGTTCGCGTTGCCCTGGCCGTCTCCGTTGTCGCGGTTGCCCTCCCCCACCCCGTCGGGGACGGATCCCTTGGACTTGAAGTGGTTGGCGATCACGACGAAGGACGCGGAGCTCGCACCCGTGCGCGCGAACTCCTGGGCGAGCGGCTGGCGCGCCAGTCCGGTGAAGGCCGGGTCGTCGTGAATGAGGGAGTCGCCCACCGGGGTGACGATCGCGGGCTTGTAGATGAAGGCGACGCGAATGACGTCCTCTCCCGCCGGGGTGATCGGGGGCGATGGGACGTATGCCCACTCGGCTGTGCCCGCCGCCTTGTTCAGCGCAGACACGAGTCGAGCCAGGGAGGCGTCTCGATCGGTTCCCACCCCCACGCCGACCGGGTTCTCAATCTCCTCGAGAGCAACGACGTGTGCGCCCAGGGCATTGATCGCCGAGACGATCTTGGCTTCCTGGTTCGCAAAAGCCTCCCTCGAGTAGGCTCCACGCACCCTGCACTTCTTGGTGGTGACGAAGGCGCCGGTGCGGTCGGGGTACCCCGTGCATCCAGCCTCGTCAACCCCCAGATCGGAGAAGTAGTTGAGGACGTTGAAGGTGGCGACTCGGGTGTCGCCGCCAACCGTCGGGGCGCTGGGGCGCGCCCCCGTGATCGTGATGGGGGAACGGTCGGGGTGCGCGGCGACCATGGAGGTGGGCTGGAGGATCCAGGAGCCGTGCCTGACGTCAAGGATGACCGGGGCTGAGAAGGTCGCGTGGTATCCGACGCGCGCGGGAGACCCGTTCGCCAGGTACGCGTAGGGGGCTTCGGTGGCCGTTCCCTTCTGGAGGTTGGTGTTGGCGCCGTCGTCGAGCTCGATGGCCTTCGAGGCGTTGTCCGCTTCGTAGTCGCGGGCCGCCTGACCGGGGGCGACAACATCGGTGGCGGCTCGCAGCGGGGCGTCGCCCGGCGTCAGGGTAAGGGTTCCGTAGAGGTTGGCCTGGTAGTTGTCGGTGATCGTCCAGGTGCCCTGGGGGGCGAGCAGCATGGATTCGTAGGCTTCCGCCGATGCACCCCGGGGCACGCCCGTCATCGGCGTCGGCTTCGGTGCCTGGCAACCGCTCACCTCGGTGACGGTCGTGGCGGCGAGCTGGGTGAGGCTCTCTGGGTTTCCTTTCGCGGTCGTGGCGGGAAGCTCACCGACCGTTCCGCTCACGCGCACGCAGGTGCCGACCGCCGGGATTGTGCCCTCCTTACCCGCGTAGACGAAGAGAGCGTCGGACCGGCTCTTCCCCTCCTCCCAGGTGCCACCCGTTCCCGGAGTCTGGATCGTGTAGCCGTCCAGGGTGCCGGTCAGGGACGACTCGCCTGCCGGATAGGAGGCGGTCACGACACCGAGCGTCGTGACCGACGTGCCGGTCAGGGCGGAGTCGTCGCCCTCACCGAGAGCTTGGATGTCCGCGATGGGGGTGTCCGCCTCCGATTCTTGGGAGGTCACCGCCTCGGCGCCGGGGCCACTCTGTGCGGCCTCGGGGCTGGGCGAGGGGGAGGCCCCCTCCCCGCTCATCGTGGACTCGGTGGGCGTCGGCGCGGGCTGGGCGCTCACCGTGCCGATGCCCGCACCCCCAGGCGCGGCAGCCTCGTCTTCTCCCACGTCCCGCGCCCACGAGGCCGGGGAAAGCCCCAGGGCACACAGCGCGAGCGCTCCAACGACTGCTAGTGAACGTTTCCCGTACGTCATCGGGTGTCCTCTTCTCAACCTCACGTCGTCGTGAGGGACCAGTAGGCCCCATGCATTGGCCATCCTTACCCAATGCAACACGAGTATTGACAAGTGTAAACGACATCCGGCGAAAATGGAAACAGTCGGGACACTCCCCCGTCACATTCCGCGCGGGGGATGAACTCGCTCTCAGGACGCCGAGTAGGGGGAGACGACCACCTGGGCGCGCTGGAGATCCTTGACCTCCGAATACCCCGTCGAGGCCATGGTCCGCTTGAGTGCGCCCACAAAGTTCAGGGAACCGTCCGCGCGCGTCGAGGGGCCGTAGAGGATCTGCTCGAGCGTGCCCGTCGTCCCCACGCGCACGCGCTGGCCACGCGGCATGTCCGGGTGCGTGGCCTCCGACCCCCAGTGCCAGCCCCTGCCCGGAGCCTCCTCGGCGCGAGCGATTGCGGCACCCAGCATGACCGCGTCGGCTCCGCAGGCGATCGCTCGCGACAGGTCGCCGCTGCGCCCAATCCCCCCGTCGGCGATGACGTGTACGTAGCGTCCACCGGATTCGTCCATGTAGTCCCGACGCGCGGCAGCCACGTCCGCGATCGCGGTTGCCATCGGCGCGTGGACGCCCAGCGACCGACGGGTCGAGTGCGCCGCTCCCCCGCCGAAGCCAACGAGGACCCCGGCCGCGCCCGTGCGCATCAGGTGCAGGGCGGCGGTGTCGGTGCACACGCCACCAACGATCACGGGAACATCCAGCTCGTAGATGAAACGCTTGAGGTTGAGGGGTTCGCGATGCGACGAGACGTGCTCGGCCGACACCGTCGATCCGCGAATGATGAACAGGTCGACGCCGGCGTCGACGACCGCGCGCCAGTACTTCTGGACGCGCTGGGGCGAGAGCTTGCCCGCAACGACCACTCCCGCCTCGCGCAGCTGCCTGAGGCGCGCCGTGATGAGCGAGGGCTTGATCGGCTCGGAATACACTCGCTGAAGCGTCGCGATCGACTCTTCCTGCCCGAGGCGCGCGATCTCCTCCAGGATGGGCGTCGGATCCTCGTACCTCGTCCACAGGCCATCTAAGTCAAGGACGCCGATGCCGCCGAGGCGCCCGAACGCGATCGCCGTCTCCGGGCTCATCACCGAGTCCATGGGGGCTGCCATGAGGGGTGTGTCCACGTGGTAGGCGTCTATCTGCCAGCCCACGTTGACGTCCTCGGGGTCGCGGGTGCGTCGTGCTGGCACGAGCGCGATGTCGTCCAGGGTGTAGGCGCGCCGACCGCGCTTACCGCGCCCAATCTCCACTTCGTGGCTCATGAGCCGATTCTACTGCCTCCGCGACGCAGATGCGCCCACCCTCTGCCACACTGGAGTCACAGGCGAGAACAGGAGCAATCATGAGCTGGATCGACGACCCGTGGATGGGTTTTGACACCGAGACGACGGGCGTTCGCCCCCTCAAGGACCGTCTGGTCACCGCTGCTCTCGTCCTGCGCATCGACGGCGCCTCCTACCGTTTTGGCGTCAGCGCACCCGATCAGGTCGCCACGTGGCTGACGGATCCGGGCGTCGAGATCCCGGAGCAGGCGACGGCCGTCCACGGGATCACGACGGAGCAGGCGCGTCGCGACGGCCGCCCGATCGAGGAGGTCCTCCACGAGCTCGCGGGTTCCATCGTTGAGCACTGGTTGCGCGGCTATCCCCTCGTCGCGTTTAACGCGAGCTACGACATCACGTTGGTGAACCAGGAGCTGCGCCGACATCGCCTGGGGTCTTTCGAAGAGCGCCTCGAGGGTGCGCCCATGCTGGTCGTCGATCCCCTGGTCCTGGATCGTAAGCTTGATCGCTTTCGCAAGGGGAAGAAGACCCTCACGGAGATGGCCCCCGTCTACGGGGCTACGGTCTCCCCCGACGCGCACACTGCCGAGGTGGACGTGGCCATGACCCTCGACGTGCTGGCCGGAATCGCCGACAAGTACCCGCAGCTGGCAGACATGAGCGCCCTGGAAGTGACCGACTACCAGCGCCAGGCCCACCAGGAGTGGGCCGAGGACTTCGAGAAGTACCTGCGCAAGCAGGGGCGCGAGGCCACCATCGACCGGGAGTGGCCGCAGATCACCCCCCGGGGGCGCGGCGGCGATCAGGAGTAGGACTCTTCGGGCGGGGGTCGGCGGGCGCCGGCCCCCGCTTTCGCGAGCTTGACGCGGCGAACAGTCTCGAATGTTGTGGCTCAAGCGGATGGCACAGCGACCGATCGAGGGGATGACACCCTTTCGGGGACGTTACACCCTTTGGGGAGCATGACACCCGATCAGAAGCGGTGTAATACTCCCGATCGGGTGTAGGCCTTCCTGCAACAGGCATAATCGCGGCCCCGTAGGCGGCAACGCTCATCGCGAGTCATCGGTGCGGAGGACACCGGCGGGACCGCAGGGCCTGGCCGGGCTTCGCTCGGCGCGCCGAGCGAAGCCCGCGGCGCGGACGGCGAGCGGGCCCGACGGCACTGCCAGCAGAAACACCGACAGTTCCTGGAACACCGACGGTGCTCGCAACACCGGAGGCGCAGCCAGCAGCAACACCGGTGGTGTAAAAGGCCCGGAGGCGCAGCACCGCCTCCGGGCCTCGACACAAGGCTCACTTTTCCTTGATGAGATCCAGCCACGTGCGGCGCTCACCCACGAGGAACCCAAAGTCGCGGTTCTGATCCGCGATCGCCGCGTCCGTCGCCGGGTTCTTGATGAGTGCCGCCAGGACGTCGGGCGCGGCGGTGATGGCACCGACGCCCTGGCGGACCAGCTCAAGGACCTGCTCGGAGTTCTTGAAGGATGCGGCCAGCACGTCGGCCTGCAGGTCGTAGGAGCGCAATGTCCGGTGGATCTCGGAGGCGACGCGTACGCCGTCAATGCCGTAGTTGTCCATCCGGTTGACATAGGGGGCAACGTAGCGGGCCCCGGCCTTGGCGGCCATGAAGCCCTGCATGGACGAGTGGATGCCCGTGGCCGTGACCTGCATGCCTTCGCGCACGATGCGTGGGATCGCGGCGAAGCCCTCGCGCGTCACCGGCAGCTTGATGAAGAGGTTGCCTCCGATCTCGCCGCGCAGGGCGCGGGCCTCGGCGACCATGTCGTCGGCGCGCTGGGAGACGATCTGGACGTGCAGCTGAGCGCCGTCGGGCAGGATCGACTTGATCGAGTGCAGGACGTCGAGGGGCTCCTTGCCCTCGCGATACAGGATCGTCGGGTTGGTCGTCACGCCGTCGATGGGCAGGTATTCCAGGGTCTTGGCGATGGAATCGACGTTCGCGTGATCGATGAGGATGAGCATGTGTGCAGCTCCTTTGCGCAGTCGTGGGTTTTCGCTCTCCTAGGATAGCGCGGGCGGGAGCGGCCCACCGGCCTCTCCCGCCCGCTTCCTCGAAGGATCCGGAGACTACCGAGCGGAGGAGTGATAGTTCGGCGCCTCCGTCGTCATCTGCACGTCGTGGGGGTGCGACTCGCGTAGCCCCGCGGAGGTGATGCGCACGAAGCGCCCGTTGGCCTTGATCTGGGCGATCGTGGAGGCGCCCAGATAGAACATGGTCTGATGCAGGCCACCCACGAGCTGATAGATGACCGAGGCAAGGGAACCCGTGTAGGGAACCTGGCCCTCAATCCCCTCGGGAACAATCTTGTCGTCCGAGGTGACATCGGCCTGGAAGTAGCGGTCCTTGGAGTAGGACTTGCGGCCGCGCGAACTCATGGCTCCCAGCGACCCCATGCCACGGTACCGCTTGAACTGCTTACCATTGGTGAACACGACTTCGCCCGGCGACTCCTCGCAGCCCGCCAGCAGGGAGCCGAGCATGACGGTGTCGGCTCCCGCTACCAGGGCCTTACCGATGTCGCCCGAGTACTGCAGTCCGCCGTCCGCGATGAGCGGGACCCCGGCGGGACCGCACGCCTGGGCGGCCAGATGGATCGCGGTGATCTGGGGGACGCCGACGCCTGCGACGACTCGGGTCGTGCAGATCGACCCCGGTCCCACACCGACCTTGACGGCGTCAACACCGGCGTCGATGAGCGCCTGGGCGCCCTCGGTCGTGGCAACGTTGCCGCCGATGATGTCGATCCCCTCAAACGTCGGATCAGCCTTGATTCGTCGGATCATGTCGAGAGCAAGCTGCGCCCCACCGTTGGCGGTATCGACGACCAGGACATCCACCCCGGCCTCGGCCAGCGCGCTCGCGCGCTCCCAGGTGTCACCCCAGTAGCCGACGGCCGCCCCGACGACGAGGCGTCCACGCGAGTCCTTCGTGGCGTTGGGGTACTGCTCGGTCTTGACGAAGTCCTTGACGGTAATGAGGCCCGTGAGTCGATCATTCTCATCCACGATCGGCAGCTTTTCGACGCGATGCTCAGCAAGCAGGTGCTTGGCATGCTCGCGGGAGATGCCCACCTGACCGACGACCAGCTGATCGCGCGGGGTCATGCAGTCGCGCACGCGCAGCGTCGCCCACTCTTCCTGGGGAACAAAACGCAGGTCTCGGTTCGTGATGATGCCCAGGAGCGAGCCGTCGTCACTGACGACGGGCAGGCCTGAGACGCGGTAATGGCCACACAGGCGATCGAGTTCGTCGATGGTGGCGTCGGGACCGACGGTCACGGGGTCTTCCACCATGCCGGACTCGCTGCGCTTCACCTGGCGGACCTGCGCGGCTTGCTCCTCAATCGAGAGGTTGCGGTGCAGGATACCGATTCCCCCCTGGCGCGCCATGGCGATAGCCATCCGCGCCTCGGTGACGGTATCCATCGCGGCGGACAGGAGCGGCACGCGCAGCGAGATGTTCGTCGTCAGGCGGCTCGTCGTGTCCACGGATGAAGGAACGACGTCCGTGAGCTCCGGTAGAAGCAGGACGTCGTCGTAGGTGAGGCCGGTCAGGCCGAAAGGATCGTGTGTAGCGAGTTCTCCCATGGGCCAATTGTAGGCAGTCGACGCGGCTTTCGCGTACCGGCCTCAGCCGGGCAGGCAGGGACTCGCCCACCCCGACGCGCCCGGCTCCTCTCATTCGTCGCCGCGCCCGTGGGCGCAGCGCGCACGCGCCATCGTGGCTCCCGTGACTGTGAGATCAATCGGCGCGGCTCCCCGCGCCAGCATGCGGGCAGCGGTGAGAGCGTCGGGGCGTCCCTCCCACACCCGCATCGACACGGAGCCATCGGGGCCGACCTCGTGAATCCACCGGCCCATTCCTGCCCGCGCGTGCGAGTCGGCCCACGCCACCGCGCGCGCGTAATCGACCGCAAGAGCCTCGGCGCGGTCGGCGGGGACGAGTTCGGCGAGGACGCGGGCCGCGCTCGCGGCCTCGCACACCACCCAGTGCATGCGCTCGGGTGCCGCGACCGATCCGGTGGGGTCCAGCGTGTAGACGAAGCCGCCGATTCCCCGGTCCGTCCACCCGTCGGCGAGGGCCCGGTCGTACAAGGCGATGGCCGTGTCCAGCATCCACGCTCCGGGCTCCTCACCCATGGTGCGCAGGATCGCGATCACCTGTCCGATGAGGCGCGCCGCCTTGAAGCCCAATCCCGGCACGGTGTCCAGGGGGCGGATGAGTTCCCTCGCCGCCTCGTCGTCGGCAGCCGACAGGGGCCGCCACTGCGCGTCGTAGAGGTCGGGCAGGGCGAAACCGACGCGCGCGGCGACCTCGCCGACGAGGCGCATGATGGCACGCGCCCGATCGAACCAGGCACGCCGGGAGGTCGCCTCCCACGCAGCGAGGTAGGCCTGCGCCGTGTCGAGGTTGGTGGACAGGCGTCGCAGGGGCGAGCGGAGGCCGCTCGCCGCGTCGATCTCCTCGCGCACGCTGCCCGTACGCGGATCCCACCAGCGCCGATCCTGATCCGCGTCAAGTTCGTCGAGCAGATGCGCGGCACCCTCGTGGTCGAGCATGGAGGCCGCCGCGGCCGCGCCGATCATCGCCGACTGCGCCCGCTGGGACAGGAGGGCGCGCGGAACCGGCGTGGCGCTATCCTGCGAGGTCGGCACCACTTCGGCGTACCACGCCCCCTGCTCGGCGCGCAGCGGGCCGCGCATCGCGGCGAGGCCGTGGGAGACGAGGTGAGAGGCTCCTTCGATACCTCGCATCTGCGCAAGGGCGAAGACGTGGGTCATGCGAGCGCTAATCCGGGCGTCCAGGGGACGACCGAGATCGGCCTGCCCGTCCGCGCGCAGGAAAGCAAAGCCGACGCGCGCCTTCGACCGGGAGGCGAAGGCGACGAGCGCGTTAAAGTCGGCGTCGAAGGCACGGCGCAGGTCTTCGTTGTTCCAGGGGGCGTTCATGACTGTTCTCCTACCGGGACGTACCCTCACCGTAGCACCTGACCAGGTCATTTCGCCCCAGCGAGCACCTTGTGTGCCAACGACGTCTAGCCTGGGGGCCCACACCCTTACCGGTCGGCTCAGGAACGGCCAACCAGCTGCAGGTCGGCCTGGGGAGCGAGAAGCGCGAGGGCCTCCTCCACGCACGCGCTGACGGTGCGTACCCTTTGCACCCGGGGCGAGAGGACCTCGGGGGAATCGGTTCCCACCACGATCATGGGAACGCCGTAGCGCGCGTCAAGTTCCTCGATCGTGTCCGCGCACGTGGCCCCGCAGCCGAAGACGACCGCGAGCGCCGGCACCCCGCCGCGCACGTACTCGCGGAATCGATCACAGGCGGTCGCGCCGTCGTAGTCCTCACTGGACAGGACTCGCACCTCGCACCCGTACCAGGCCAGGGCGATGCCGATGACCTGGGCTGCCGTCTCGTGGGGAGCGTCGCTGATGAGGGCGACCCGGTCTCCCCCGACGAGTGCGCGCGTGGGACGCGAGTGGTAGACGCCGCGACACACGCGCTGGAAGGCGTTGACCAGCATGAGCGCGGGGGCGGCTCCGACGGGGTCGCCGGCGGGGGCGGAACGCAGGGATTTGAGGGTGGGCTCGACGAAGCGCGACCACGTGTGAACGAGGCCGTGGCTGGCGACCGTCGCCTCAAGAACCTCCTCAAGGCGCGGGTAGTCGTCGCCGAGGGCGACCGTTCGCAGCTGGGCGGCGTTGGCAGGTCCCACGCGCGGATGTAGGGACGTTTCGGCGAGCGCTCGGCGGGCTGCTTGGGCTGCGGGCATCCCCGCTCGGATGTGGTTGATCATGGCACGCAGGCGCTCGACGTCCTCGGGCATGTAGCGGCGGCGGGCACCCGCCTGTCGCCCCGTCGGGCCGAGGCCGTAGCGTCTCTCCCAGGTCCGCAGGGTCGAGGCCGAGACGCCCAGTTCGTCGGCGACGGAGGAGACCGTGCGACAGCGATTGGCCTGCGTGGACTGCGTGAGAATCGCCCGCGGCATGTCCCCTCCCCCTTTTGTTCATGCTGGTATGACTTCGATTGTTGCGTGTTCTCCGCACAATCGCCACAGGAGGAACCTCGAGATTTGCCACTAAGTTATTCACGTAGTTGTTCATATTTCGTTCAGCATTTGCAGCATACTTTTTTCAGCATTTTTACAGACATTTTCTTTCATTCTGAGAACTGGCTCATACTTCAAGAAAGATGCTTGAATAACTACCGCACAAGTGTCTATCCTTGCCAGCATCGTGTGCCGAAAATGTCGGCACGACAGACATGAAGGAGGCACCCAAGTGACTGACGTCTCCCGCCTGCCCGGCCCCATGATCGACGCATGGGAGTGGCAGTACGAAGCGGCGTGCCGAGACCTGGACACGGAGCTGTTCTTCCACCCCGAGGGTGAGCGCGGCTCCACGCGCCGACGCCGCGCGGCAAACGCCAAGGCGATCTGCGCGACCTGCCCGGTCATCGAGCAGTGCCGATCCTACGCTCTGGCCGCTCAGGAGCCCTACGGCATCTGGGGCGGAATGACCGAGGAAGAGCGCCGCGAGGAGATCCGCTCCTCGGGGCGCGGACGCCGCGTTTCCTGACCCGCGACGCAAACGCCGGTGCGGCATCGCCACCGCGATGCCGCACCATTTTACTGCCCACGCGACCCGCGAGACCCGATCGACGACCACCTACCAGAGAGCACCCATGACCACCAACGAGGCCAAGGAGGCGGCGAGCACGTCGCCCGGCAAGCATCCGTCCACCCCTTACAAGACGCTGTTCTTCGTCACCGCTCCCATCACGGCGATTCTCGCAGGAGCCTGCGTGTGGATGGGCGTTCAGCTTGCCTCCACCCCATCGGCATCCTCATCGCCAACCCCGACGGCAGCCGCAACGGCCGCCGGACAGGCACCCGCCAACGCCGAGACCGCCGCCCCCAGTCAAACGAATCAGAACAACCTGACGATCATGGAGTCGTTCGTGCGTCACCAGGCGGATGACCCCCAGGCCAAGGGCGACATCAACGCCCCGGTGACGCTGGTGATCTTCTCCGACTTCGCCTGCCCGTACTGCACCAAGTTCGCCCAGGAGATCGACCCGGCACTGGCCGACCTCGTCGAGGACGGCACGCTGCGTGTCGAGTGGTACGACCTGGCGCAGATCACCGAGTCGTCACCGCTCGCCGCTCAGGCGGGCATCGCAGCCGGCGAGCAGGGCAAGTTCTGGGAGTTTCACGACGTCGTCTACGCCGCCGCCGACCCGACGGGGCACCCCCAGTATTCGCAGGATGCACTCGTTGACTTTGCGGCCAAGGCTGGCGTCTCGGACCTGGAGAAGTTCCGGGCGACCATGCTGGACGAGCACACCGCCGCGAAGGTGAGTGCCGCCAAGGAACGCGCCCACCAGGCGGGCATCACCGGCACCCCCACGATGTTCATCAACAAGGCTTTCGTCAGCGGCTACCGGGACGCTTCCTATGTGCGCGCGACGATTATGGACCAGGCTGCTCAGGCCATCTCCTGACGTCCCGCGTCGGCGGCCCGAGGGCTCCGGCATGGAAGCGCGTTTCGCCGGAGTGCTCCCCCGCAGGAGCGGGACGCCGCGACACGATCACAAAAGGGGCGGCCCGGAAGGAATCCTTCCGGGCCGCCCCCCATCGCCCGTGAGGCGATCTCAGAGACCTCAGCGCTCGACAACCGCCAAGACGTCACGCGAGGACAGGATCTGGAACTCCTGGCCGTCGTACTTGACCTCGGTGCCACCGTAACGCGAGTAGATGACGGTGTCGCCGACCTTGACGTCGACGGGAACACGATTGCCGTTGTCGTCAACGCGACCCGGACCCACGGCGACAACCTCGCCTTCCTGGGGCTTTTCCTTGGCGGTATCCGGGATGACCAGGCCGGAGGCGGTGGTCTGCTCGGCCTCAACCTGACGGATGACGATGCGGTCCTCGAGGGGCTTGATGGAGATCGACATTGTCGCTCCCTTTCTTTTTGTCACGAAGGTGCTCGTCCTTTCCCTGCCGTCGCGGGGGTCAGGTGCAGGACCGGTCGCGGATGTTCCGCGTTTCCTCTCCAGAGTGTAGGCGCGCTCCTGGCACTCGGGCAACCCGAGTGCCAGGAGCGTTCACCCTCGGCGTGAAGCGGACGAGGTCGCGCGTCGTCCGTGAAGACCGGATGCCCCGCCGGAGCAGCGAAGATGAAACAATGGCCCGGTGAGCACCCTAACCCCCGTCCTCTCCTCGCCCGGCTGGGAGCTGCTGGAATCCCTCCAGGCCCGCCAGGGCACCACCCCCGTACCCCTGCCCGAGCTGGCGGGCGCCCTGCGTTCCTCCGGCGTGCCAGCCGAGCTCGCGGCCGCAGTTGTCACCCAGCTCGCCCTACGTCACGCGGCGCGCGCAAAGTTTGGCCCCATCGCCTCGCACATGGTGTTCACCCGTGACGGTCTCGAACAGGCGACCCGTCTCGTCGTGGCCGCCCGCCACGCCCAGCGCTTCCGAGACGCGGGCGTGAGGCGGGTCGCCGACCTGGGGTGCGGGATCGGCGCAGACTCCGTTGCGATCGCGGGCCTCGGGATGGGAGTGCTCGCCGTCGACATTGATCCGGAGGCCGCCCAGGCGGCGGCCGCCAACCTGCGCGACTTCGACGACGCTCAGGTGCGCCTGGGCGACGTCATGGATCTCGACATCGCCGAGCTGGCCGGTGACGGGGTCGACGCCATCTTCGCCGATCCCGCCAGGCGCACGGGAGCAGCACGCGGTTCAAGCCGCATCACCGACCCCGAGCGCTGGTCTCCTCCCCTGTCCTCCACCCTGAGGTGGGCCCAGACGATCAGCGCTGTCGGGGTGAAGGTCGCGCCCGGCATCGCCTACGATCGGATCCCACCCACGTGGCACGCCCAGTGGGTCAGCGTGGGAGGCGACCTCGTCGAAGCATCGCTGTGGTCTCCCGCTCTCGCCCCCGAGGGACCGGGGCGCTCGTGCCTCCTCCTGGACGAGAGCGGGGCCGCCCACGACATCTCCTCGCGCGACGGTCAGGAGGCCAACGCTCCCGCCGAGGTCGTCGACGTGGTACCGCTGGGGAACACGATCGCAGAGCCGGACCCGGCGGTCATTCGCTCGGGGATGCTTGCCCAGCTCGCTCGGCGCGTCGGCGCCGGGATCGTCTCACCCTCGATCGCATACCTGACTGGGGACGATTTACCCGCCAGCCCCTTCTACGACCGATTCGAAGTCCTGGAGGTGACGAACCTGCGGGCGAAGGCGATCTCCGCGGCGCTGCGAACGCTTGACGTGGGCAGCGTGGAGATCAAGAAACGTGGAGCGGACATCGATCCCGAAGCCCTGCGCAAGTCCCTGAAGCTGAGCGGAGTGGGCCAGGCCACTGTCATCGCGACGCGCGTCGACGGGCGCCACCGTGCCATCGTCTGCAGGCGCTTGCCCGCAAACCTGTAAGGAAGCTCTCCGCCGATGACCCGCCTTCGCCTGCCACAATGAAGGCACCCAGCGAAAGGAACGACATGCCTCTGCCCTTCGGTTCCTCGGAGCGCTCAACGATCGGAGTGGAGTGGGAGCTCCAGCTCGTGGATCGTGACTCCCACGACCTGCGCCAGAGCGCCGACGCCATCATCAACCGGGCCACGACTCATGGACAGCTCTACCCCGGCGTCCATCGGGAGATGCTGCTCAACACCATCGAGGTCGTCTCCAAGCCTCGTTCCACGGTCGCCGAGTGCCTCGCCGATCTCACGGACTGCGTTGATTTCCTCACGCCCCTGGCATCCGACCTGCGCATCGACCTGGCCACGGCCGGGACCCACCCCTTCGCCCGCCCGGGCAGACAGCGGGTCACGGACTCGGACCGATACGCTCAGCTCGTCGAACGCACCGCCTACTGGGGACACCAGATGCTGCTGTACGGGGTCCACGTCCACGTCGGTGTCGAGGACCGCGCGAAGATCCTGCCCATCCAGGCCGCGCTCACCGCCCACCTCGGGCACCTGCAGGCGCTGTCGGCCTCCTCCCCCTTCTGGGCGGGCGAGGACACCGGCTACGCCTCCAACCGGGCGATGGTCTTCCAGCAGCTGCCCACGGCGGGTATCCCCCGTCAGTTCGACACGTGGGAGGACCTGGAGGCATACACCGAGGACATGGTCCGCACCGGCGTCATCGAGGGTTTCGACGAGGTGCGCTGGGATATCCGCCCCTCGCCCGCGTTCGGGACGATCGAGAACCGCGTCTACGATGCTGCGACCAATGCGTTCGAGGTCGGCGTTTTTGCCGCGGTCACCCACGTCCTTGTCGAGCACTTCTCACGGCTCTACGATGCCGGAGAGCCTCTCCCGTTTCTTCCCGATTGGTTCGTCGCCGAGAACAAGTGGCGGTCGGCCCGCTACGGTATGGACGCGACCTTGATCGTCTCGCGTGACGGTGCCACGGAAAGTGCCCGGGACGGGCTTGCGCGCCTGGCGCAGGAGCTCGCCCCCGTCGCCGCGGACCTCGGCTGTGCCAGTGAGTTTGCGGGTGTGGAGACAATCCTCACCATCGGCGCCTCCTACGAGCGCCAGCGCGCCGTGGCTGCGGCCGCTCGCCCCGGACAGGGTCTTGATGCCGTCGTCGACCTGATGCGCGCCGAGATGGGTGCCGGGCGTCCCCTGGCTCTGGCTGAATTCGCCACCCTCAACGCCCAACCCTAGGGGCGTACGCCGGCTTCCCTCGATTCGCCCGTCCGCCAGCACGTGTGCCGCCCGTGGCGCCTCGCACCCGACGCCCGAGGCCTGGGTCAGCGGGCCGACGTCCGCGCGGGACCGACACTTTATCAGCGCGTTTTCAGGCCCCTTTCAGGCCGACGGCGTATCCTTGACGCCGGACAAGAAGATACCGGAGAGGACACTAGACCGTGGTTGAGGACCTGCACGGCTCACATACACCCGCGCCGACAGAACCCCCACTGAGAAGGCTTATCACCCCGGTCGCAAACACCCTCGCGACGCTGTGGCTTCTCCTGTCGTCCCTGGCCCGCCTCACTGCACGGTGGCTCTCTCGATGCCCGGCCACGGCGATCGTCACGGTCGCCCTCACCGCGTGCTCGGCGAGCTACTGGGTGTGGCGTGACCAGTTCGTCACCCTTGAGGCCTCCCCGTCCTACTCGCACTGGTGGTCGATTTTCTCCTCGATCGGCGCGATCCCCGGCAGTTTCATCGCCACGGCGGTGCTCGGCATCATCACCATGATCCTCGCCGGGGGTGCGGCGGAACGTCACCTGGGTACCCGCGCATGGGTGATGGCTGCCCTCGCCGGGCAGGTCATCGGGGTCACCGCGACCTGGCTGACCCTCCCCCTTCTGACCGCCACGTTCTCCATGTGGGGCAACGCCATCGGCAGCGGCACCCTGTGGGGAACGAGCCTCATCCTCGTTGCCCTCGCCGGGGCAGCTGCCGAATCCCTCGGCTCGCGCTGGCGCTGGCGCGCCCGCTTCCTGCTCATCGGTGTTCTCGTGCTGTCGTCCGCCGTCCTCGGATCCGCGATCTCCTACGCGCGCGTCTGGGCGCTCCTGGCGGGAATGGTGGCCGCGCGACTGGCCGGTGTCCACGGGGCGAGGTCCGAATCGAGCGACGACATTACCATCCGACGCCAGCTCGCCTCTATCGCCGCCCTGTGCTGGGCGTGCGCCGCCGCGCTCACCGTCGTCTCCTCCACGCAGGAGGGGCCCCTGGCACAGATGCGCTGGTCGCTGGGCCCGGCCTGGTGGCTCGAGGGCCGCACGGGGGTCTTCGCCACGCTCCTGTGCCTCATGCCCATCACCCTGCAGGTGATCTTCGCGTACGGGCTGCGCAAAGGTCGGCGCCTGGCCTACGTGGGGACTCTCACACTCCAAACCGTCCTCGGTCTCTCAACGATCATCTCCAGCGCCGTCGCCCTCCTCGAAGGGGTCACTCCCGATGGGGACATCGCCCCCGAGTTGTTCACCACCGCGACCTTCCTCCTCGTTCCCGTCATCCTCAATCTGACGATGTGCATCATCGTGTTTTGGATGCGCCGGGCGTTTTCGATTCACGCCCAGCGATCCACGACGATCACGCTGCTGCGGCGCTGGGCGATCCTGATGATTGGCTGCGCGGCGGCCGCCCTCGCCCTCGGCGCCCTCACGAGCGATTCTTTCGTTCCCTTCGAGGTGCTCGCTTCCAGCGACGAGCTCACCGTCACCGACTATGCGACACCCCTGCAGGTCTTCCACGACTACCTCCTGGCGCTCCTGCCCACCGCCACCGCCTCGATCTTCGAGCCGACCCTCGTCCCCATGACCCTCATCGCGGAGGCTCCCGTCCTGTGGCTTCCGCTCATCGCCTGGGTGGGCACCCTCGGAATCATCCTGAGCGCGTTGCTCTCACGTCCGCGCATTCCTCGCTCGTGCCCGCCCGAGGAACTGACCTCGCTCGTGCGCACCCACGGAGGGGGCACCCTGGGGTGGATGAGCACGTGGGAGGGCAACCTCGTGTGGCTCTCCCCCACAGGGGACGCCGGTGGGGCCTACCGGGGTTCGGGCGGCGTTGCCCTGACCGTGGCGGACCTCGCCTACGCCCCGGGGAAGGCGAGCGCCGCGATCACCCAGTTCTCTGAGTTTGCTCTCGCCTCTGGTCTGACCCCCGCCCTCTACTCCATCCACGAGGAGCTCGCGCAGGCCGCGAAGGACGCGGGTTGGACCATCATGCAGGTGGCCGAGGAGTCCGTCCTCGACCTTCCGGACCTGGCCTTCCGCGGCAAGGCCTACCAGGACGTGCGCACCGCCATGAACCACGCGAAACGCGAAGGCGTCGAGGCCGTGTGGACCACCTGGGACGAGTGCCCGGAGGGCTGGAAGGACCAGATCACCGTCATCTCGGACGCGTGGAGCGCGGACAAGGCCCTGCCCGAAATGGGCTTCACGCTTGGCGGGGTGCGCGAACTCTCCGTTCCCGAGACTCGAATCCTCGTCGCAATCGACTCCGATCACACGATCCACGCCGTGACCTCGTGGCTGCCGATCTACCGCGATGGGCAGGTGATCGGGCTGACCCTGGACGTGATGCGTAGGCGCGCCGAGGGCTGGCGCCCGGCCATCGAATTCCTCATCGGCAAGGCCGCTCTGTCCGCCCAGGAGGAGGGGCTGAGCATCCTCTCCCTCTCCGGTGCTCCCCTGGCTCGTTCCGAGGACGATACCTCGGCGTTCGGGCCGCTCATTGACGCGCTGGCGTCCATCATGGAGCCTCTCTACGGCTTCTCCTCTCTGCACGCCTTCAAACGCAAGTTCAAGCCCCGCACCCAGTCCCTCTATCTGGCTGTTCCCGATCCCACCTCCCTGGCCACCGTCGGGCTGGCCATCGCTCACGCCTACGTTCCCTCGGTTCGTCCGGCGCAGACGCTCGCGCTCGTCGCCTCGGTGGCAGGCGGGCTTGCGAAGCGTGCCGCTCGGGGGGTCGGTGACCTGCGTTCCTCCCGAGGTATCGGACACCAGGATGCGCCGACCTCTCACCCCGGGGCCGGGCGCGATGTAGAGGGTTCTCAACCATCGTCGAATAACGGCAAGAAGGATCAGCAATGAGCGTCCTTGGCTCTATCTCCCTCACCTCCTTTCGCACCCTGGCGGTTGTGGCCGCTCTGGCGCTCGTCTCCCTGCTCGCGGGGGCATTCTTCCTTCCTCGCCTCACCCCCGCGCATTGCCCGGGCCGCGCACGGCGATGGCTCGGGCGAACCGCCGTCATCCTGGTTCCCACGCTGCTCGTCACTGCGACTGGAGGACTGGTTTTCAACCGTTCTCTCGGCATCGTCAAGACCAGCGGAGACCTCGGTCGGCTCGCCGCGGCCACACTGTTGGGCACGAAGAAGGCCGCGGGTGAGGAGACCAAACCCGAGCGCCAGCCCATCGAGGCTTCCGAACTCGACGCCACCTTCGAGCGCGGCGACGACGGGATGCTCACGGCCACGTGGACGGGACCCACGAGCGGGATCACTCAGCCCGTGTACGTCATCGTCCCCCGCGACTACGCGCCGGGCGACGGCAAGACCTACGGTGTCATCGAGCTCCTCCACGGCTACCCCGGCGCTGCCGACGGCATCTTGCAGAACCTCAGCATCCAGGAGGATCTCGACAACGCGATCGATGCCGGGATCATCCCGCCTTCGATCGTCGTCGCCCCCTCCCTGAACGTCGACGAGAACGAGCACGATTGCGCGGACTTTAGCGGACGCCCCGCGGTCTTCACGTGGACCGCGCACGAGGTTCCAGCGATGATTCGGCACAACTTCCCGGGGGTTTCCTCCGACCGCAACGCGTGGATGATCGGTGGTTTCTCCTCGGGCGCATACTGCGCCGTGTGGACCGCCCTGCGTACGCCCGAGACCTTCGGCGCCGCCGCAATGCTCTCCGGCTATGACACGCAGATCGAAGGCCAGATGAAGACCCAGGGGACGCAGTACCTTGCGGACAATACCCTCTCCACGATGCTCGCGACGCGCGCGCCCGACGGAATGCGGATCTACGCCATGGCGGCGGCCGACGACGGCGCCGGTGGGGCGCCCGCGGCTCTTGCGATGGCGAACGCCGTGAAGGAACCCGACAGCGTCACCACCGACATTCCTCCGACGGGCGGGCACGCCGGGCCCCTGTGGGTCGAGAAGGTGCCGACGATGCTTGCCTGGTGGGGGTCCTCCGACGTCGTGTCCTCCGCGGTTGGTGCCCCACCCACGGCGCAGACGGCGCGCGCATCGAGCGCCTTCGGTTCGATCGTCGCCGCCACGACCGTCACTCACCGCTCGCGTCCGCTGGCCCCCAACACCTTCGCGGCCCTCGCCGTCATGTGCGCGCTCGCGCTGTGTTTCGTGATTCTCACGTGGCGCGTGGCCGGCAACTGGCGGTTGCTCGACAAGAATGAGCTCGCCGACATAGCGCTCTCGCGGTCGCGCTTTTGCCGCCCCACCGTTGCCGCGGTGCTGAGTGCTCTTCCGCGTCCCATCGGTGCGGGAGCGGCCTACCTGGCCCGCTTGGGTTGCCTCGGCCTCGCGGTCTCGGCCTCGTCGGTCCTCATCGGCATTGCGTCAAACATCGCCGGAGGATTCTACACCTCGTGGGGTTCCGTGGCTCTGACGCTCACGAGGACCCTCGGCTAGGCGCCCGCGCACCCGGGCGGGCACCCGTGCGCGGGCGGCCCCCTCGGACAGCGAGGCAGGCCGACTGCCGGCGCCCGCTTCCTCTCCTACGCCCTGGGCGCGACGTAGGTCTGCGTCAGCTCCATCCCGGAGTCGGGCGAGAAATCCCAGTCCGACGGGGGCAGTCCCGCTGCAACCAGCTCCGATCCGATCGCCGCGATCTGCGCACCGTTGTCGGTGCAGAACCGCAGGGGCGGCATGCGCACACGGATGCCGACCGCGTCGGCGCGTTGCACGAGCAGGGAGCGCAGCCGAGAGTTGGCGGAAAAACCACCCCCGACGACGATGTCGTGGCAGCCCCTGTCGCGGGCCGCCTGCACGGCCTTGGCCGTGAGGGAGTCGTTCACCGCCTCGGAGAACGCGGCGCACACGTCGGCGGCGCTCACGTCCTCGCCCCTGGCGCGCGTGCCCTCAAGGTAGCGGGCAACCGCCGTCTTCAGGCCCGAGAAAGAGAAGTCGTAGCGGTGGCGTTCCTTGTCTTTGCCTGCGGCGAGGCCGCGCGGAAAGCGCAGTGCCTCGCGGTCTCCCTCGCGCGAGAGACGGTCAACGTGAGGCCCGCCGGGATAGGGAAGATCCAGCAGGCGCCCCACCTTGTCGAAGGCCTCGCCCGCCGCGTCGTCGAGGGTTCCACCCAGCTCGACAACGTCCGTGGCAATGCTGCGCACCTCGAGGATGTTGGAATGACCGCCGGAGACGACCAGGCCGATGAAGTGCTCCGGCAGCGGGCCGTCGGCGAGCTTATCCACGGCGAGGTGTCCGATCACATGGTTGACGCCGTACAGCGGCTTTCCCAGGGAGGAGGCCAGGGCCTTCGCCGCGCAGATGCCGACGGTCAGGGATCCGACGAGGCCGGGGCCAGCCGCAACCGCGATCGCGTCGACGTCCGCCAGGGATACCCCCGCCTCGTCCAGGGCGGCATTCAGCGTCGGAAGGAAGGACTCCAGGTGTGCGCGCGAGGCGATTTCGGGGATGATGCCGCCGTAGCGCGCGTACTCATCCATCGAGGTCGCCGTGCGGTCGACGAGCAGATCCGTACCGCGCACGAGGCCGACACCCGTCTCGTCGCACGTTGACTCGATACCTAGGACAAGGGGTTCACTCACGCGCACTAGTGTAGGCCGCATGCCTGCGCGCCGCCCGGGCGCACGTGCCCCGGTCCCCTAGTCCGTTTCGTCCTCGCTCCGGCCCCTCGCGTTTGCCACGAACATCGCCACGCCCGCGACCGCGAACACCAGCAGCGACCACGGGAAGAGCGAATCGGCGAGAGGTTTGATCGACGCCGATCCAAAGAGGACACCGAGAAGGAGGAGGATCGACAGGAGTGCGAAGGCGGCCATCGCGCCGATCCCGACGGTGGCGCCAACCCGGTAGCGCCGCGTGTGCGTGTTGGGGCCGCTCTCATCGAAGTGCATGGCTCTGTTCCTCTCCGCGCCGACGATGCCATCATGATACGCCTCGGCGGGTGCGCAGCCGCACGGATGGAGCCTCGAATCTGCCCGCTGGCCGACTCGCCGCCTTGCGGCAATCAGGAGGGGAACATCGAGGCCCCGCACCCGGAGCAGAACCTAGCGTCCTCGGTCTCGAGATACCCGCAGGCGGTGCAACGGACCCTGATCTGCGGTTGTCCCGCGGCCCCCTGTGCGACCGCGTCGCGGACGATCGGCATCTCCTCGAGAGCGTCTTGCATCTGGGCTCCCCGCGAACGCCGCCACGGTTCGGCATCCCGGGCCTCCCCTTCGGGCGAAAGAACAACTCCGGAACCCGCGAGCCCCCGACGCCCCACGGCGCGAAGGCCCTGCCCCGCCAGGATGAGAAAGAAGCCCACGAACGCCAACGGAAAGTCCCGGAAGGCAACGAAAGACCCGGGGCCGGATCCGCCCGAACCCGAGGAGAGACCGTCGAAGAAGGAGAAGACGGAGAGGAAGGGAACGAAGAACAGGACGAAGCCCAGCAGCATCAGCGCCGCGCCCGCGTAGTAGGCGATCTTGCGCCAGGTCTGGACGTCGTAGCGAGGCTCCGCGTCCGACTCGTACGGGGAGCCGCTTCCCCTCTTTCCACTCGTTCCGTGATGCGCGCTCATGCCAACCTCCCGTGACGGTGTCTAACTAGACAGCATACCCCAGCCACGAGGGGGAGTGGGGCGTTCGGGGACGGCGCCGCGCCCTGGGTAGGCGCGCGGGGGCCCGGCGCGTGGCGCCGGGCCCCCGCGATCACGACGGTCGATCAGACGCCCTTGAAGGCGGCCTTTCCGAGCTGTCGGTTCAGATTCGCGATCACGTCGAGAGGGATCTGCTTGGGGCACACCGCCGCACACTCTCCGATGTTGGAGCAGGAACCGAAGCCCTCCTCGTCCATCTGGTTGAGCATGTTGACGACGCGCTTGTAGTTCTCGGGCTTGCCCTGCGGGAGCAGGCCCAGGTGCGTGACCTTGGCCGAGGTGAAGAGCATGGCCGATGCGTTCGGGCAGGCCGCCACGCAGGCACCGCAGCCGATGCAGGCCGCGGCCTCGAAGGCGCGTTCCGCGTCCTGCTTGGGCACCGGGGTCGCATGGGCGTCGGGGGCGGCGCCGGTGTTGACCGAGATGTAGCCTCCCGCCTGGATGATGCGATCCAGGGCGGAGCGGTTGACCACCAGGTCCTTGATGATCGGGAAGCCTTCGGCGCGCCACGGCTCGATCGTGATGACATCGCCATCGTTGAAGGAGCGCATGTGCAGCTGGCAGGTCGTGGTGACCTCCGGGCCGTGTGCGATGCCGTTGATGACGATGCCGCACTGCCCGCAGATGCCTTCGCGGCAGTCGGAGTCGAAGGCGATGGGTTCCTCGCCTCGCGCGAAGAGCTCTTCGTTCAGGACGTCGAGCATCTCCAGGAACGAGGACTCTTCCGAGATTCCCTTCACCTGGTATTCATGAATTGCGCCCTTGTCGTCGGGACCGTTTTGGCGCCAGATCCTCAGTGTCAGGTTCACTTGTAGCTCCGCTGCTTCAGCTCGATGTCGTTGTAAATCAGGTCTTCCTTGTGGAGGATCGGGGGCTCGCCGTCACCAGCGAACTCCCAGGCCGCCACGTACAGGAACTTGTCGTCGTGGCGCAGGGCCTCGCCCTCGGGAGTCTGAGACTCCGCGCGGAAGTGGCCGCCGCACGACTCTTCGCGGTGCAGCGCGTCAATGCACATGAGCTCGCCCAGCTCCATGAAGTCGGCCACGCGGCCGGCCTTCTCGAGGGACTGGTTGAGTTCACCGATCGACTTGCCGGGAACGCGAACGTTCTTCCAGTAGTCGGCGCGCAGCTCCCGAATCATGCCGATGGCCTTCTTCAGGCCTTCCTCGGTGCGCTCCATGCCGCAGTACTCCCACATGATCTTGCCCAGCTCCTTGTGGAAGGAGTCCACCGAGCGAGTTCCGTTGATCGACATGAGCGTGTCGATGCGTCCCTGAGCCGCGTCGAGGGCTTCCTTCACGGACGGCGAGTTCTCGTCGAGCGTGGGCAGGTGGAAGCAGTGTGCCAGGTAGTCGTTGATCGTGTTGGGCAGGACGAAGTATCCGTCCGACAGGCCCTGCATGAGCGCCGAGGCACCCAGGCGGTTTGCGCCGTGATCGGAGAAGTTCGCCTCGCCGGCCACGTACAGGCCCGGCAGGTTCGATTCGAGGTCGTAGTCAACCCACAGGCCACCCATCGTGTAGTGAACGGCCGGGTAGATGCGCATGGGCACCTCGTAGGGGTTGTCGCCCGTGATGCGCTCGTACATGTCAAAGAGGTTGCCGTACTTGGCGGACACGGCCGGACGCCCCATGCGGGAGATGGCCTCGGAGAAGTCGAGGTAGACGCCGCGGGCGACGCCGTCGATCTTCGGGCCGACGCCTCGTCCCTCGTCGCACATGTTCTTGGCCTGGCGGCTCGCGATATCGCGGGGAACGAGGTTACCGAAGGAGGGGTAGATGCGCTCCAGGTAGTAGTCGCGATCCTCCTCGGGAATATCGCGCGGGTCCTTCTCGCAGTCTTCGGCGCGCTTGGGAACCCAGATGCGGCCGTCGTTACGCAGCGACTCGCTCATGAGGGTCAGCTTCGACTGCTGGTCGCCGTGCTGGGGGATGCAGGTCGGGTGAATCTGCGTGAAGCAGGGGTTTCCGAAGTAGGCACCCTTGCGGTAGGCGCGCCAGATGGCGGTGCCGTTGCACCCCATGGCGTTGGTCGACAGGAAGAAGACGTTGCCGTAGCCTCCCGTGGCGAGCACGACCGCGTCGGCGATGAAGGTCTGAAGCTCGCCGGTCGACATGTCGCGCGCGACGATGCCGCGCGCCTTGCCGTCGTCAACGATGAGCTCGACCATCTCGTGGCGGGCGTACTCCTTGACGGTGCCTGCTGCCACCTGACGCTCGAGCGCCTGGTAGGCGCCGATCAGGAGCTGCTGTCCGGTCTGGCCGCGGGCGTAGAAGGTACGAGAGACCTGCACGCCACCGAAGGAGCGGTTGTCGAGGAGACCGCCGTACTCGCGGGCGAAGGGGACGCCCTGAGCGACGCACTGGTCGATGATGTTCGCGCTGACCTCGGCCAGGCGATAGACGTTGTCCTCGCGGGCACGGTAGTCGCCGCCCTTGACCGTGTCGTAGAAGAGGCGGTACACGGAGTCGTTGTCGTTGCGGTAGTTCTTCGCGGCGTTGATGCCACCCTGCGCGGCGATCGAGTGCGCACGGCGTGCGGAGTCCTGGTAGAAGAAGCAGTCGACGTTGTAGCCCATCTCGCCCAGCGAGGCGGCGGCCGCGCCGCCCGCGAGGCCCGACCCGACGATGATGACGCGCAGCTTGCGTCGGTTGGCGGGGTTGACCAGCGCGGCGGTGAACTTACGCTGTTCCCAGCGCCGCTCGATCGGAACGTCGTGGGGCGCCTTGGCGTCGGCGATCTTCTCGCCTTCGCGGTACAGGCCGTGGATGATTGTGTCGGTCATGATTGCGTGCCCTTCCTCAGTGAATCAAGCCGGTGACGATGGCGACGGGCGGGGCCATGAACATCACGAAGATGACGAGGCCAACCAAGCCCGAGAGGACGACCAGGGGTCGGCGCGTCGCGGGGCGAGCCCAGCCGAGCGACTGGAACATGGACCAGAAGCCGTGCGAGACGTGGATGCAGGCGCAGCCGACGAACACGGCGTAGAGGATCACGAGGACCGGCGACTGGAAGGAAGCGATCATGCGAGCGTAGGGAGTGGTGACGTCAGCGCCGAAGTTCGCGAGCTTCGCGGGCAGGCTCACGGTCGTGAAGTGAGCGATGTGGAAGATCAGGATCAGCAGGATGAGAACACCGCTCATGCGCATGGTGCGGGCCGCGTAGGAGTCCGTCACGGACTTCTTCACGACGTAGCGGGTGGAGCGAGCACGACGCGAGCGGTTCCACGTGTAGGCGGCGGCCCACAGGTGGATGATGAGCATGAGCACCATGGCGGCGCGGAAGACCCAGATGAATCCGCCGTGCGGGAAGATCGGCACGAAAGCCTCTTCATGCAGCCAGTGCGCGTAGTCGTTGTAGACCTGCTCGCCCAGGAACATCTTGAGGTTGCCGTAGGAGTGGAACAGCAAGAAGAAAACGAAAACGAAGCCCGACACTGCCATCAGCTGCTTGACGAAAACGCTGGTGGTCCACGCGCGGCGCTTCTTCGTTGCGACATTTTGAGTGGCCATGGCTTGAGCATATCGGTGGGATTGTGCCCGCTCGTAGGACCATGGCACGCTCCCGCCACGCACCCCCTGACACACGCCGCCGCTTTCCGCTATTTTCCGCCATTCTCAGGACTATTTTTTCCTACGATTGCAAGGAAAACTTCTGGGACCATCGACCCCGTAGGCGAGCCTGCGCATGTCGATTTTTGATACACCAACGATGCCTATTTGGCGGCCGTCGTTGCATCCGCGCGGGTCAGGGGTGCTCGCATCTCCACGGCATCCTCGACGGGGTTGCGAAAGTAGCGAGGTCGGCGCCCAATCTCGACGAAACCTCGCGATTCATACAGGCTGATGGCCGCGGCGTTGGATGGACGCACGTCGAGGAAGATCTCGTGGGCACCCGCGGCGGCGGCCCACCTCACGAGGGTGTCCAGGAGGGCCGCTCCCAGGCCGCGGCCGCGGGCCTCGGGGCGCACTCCGATGGTCATGACGTCGGCCTGGTCGCCGCCGATCTTGACGCCTGCGTAGCCGAGCGGCGTGTCGTCCTCGCCGCGAGCGATCCAGTAGCGCGACGCCGGGGAGGCAAGTTCCTCGGCGAGCATGACGTCACTCCACGGGTCCTCAGGGAAGGTCAGCGCCTCGAGACCGATGAGCGTTTCCAGGTCGCTCGGGAGCGCGCGGCTCAGGCAGGTGCTCATAGGCGCGCTGTCGGCTGGCCGTGGATGTCCGGCCGACGCAGGTAGAGGGGGTCCGTGCGCAGTCGGCCTTCGTCACCCGCCGCGAGCCTCGTCGCGGCGATGCGACTCATAACGGCCGGGTCGAGCCTCACCTGGGGGCCGAGGTCGGCGCGCGCCAGAGCGTGGGCGCTGTGCTCGGGAATGTCCGCTCCGGCGACAACGAGGCCGGGGGCGGTGCGCATGGCCGCGAGGAGGGAGGTGACGTCGCCCACCTCGAGGCGTCCTTCGAGGGTCACGTCGTGCGGTCCGGCGGCCACGTAGGCACCCCAGTAGAGTTCGCGCCGCCGCGCGTCCGCGATCGCGTAGACCCTCGTCTCGGGCGGGAGGAGATCCAGGCCCTGGCGGGCGATCACGTCCAGCGCCGACACGCCGTAGACGGGCACCCCGGCGGCGGCGGCGAGGACGCGGGCGGACACCAACCCGGCTCGCAGCCCGGTGAAGGGTGCGGGTCCCGTACCGACCAGCACCCGGTCGAGCGAGGCGTCCGCGAGAACCGGCGAGAGCCCCGCCTCGGTGAGGGCGGCGCGAACGAGCGGGATGATCGATTCGGCGTGGTGGCGCCCCGAGTCGTTGTGGGCGCGGGCACGCACGCGGCCGTCCTCGAGGACGGCGACGGTCGTGGATGCTTGGGTGTCCAGGGCTATCTCTCGCACGCTGCGATCCTACTCGTCGGAGTCTGCCTCGTCACCGCAAGCGGGGGGAGCACCGGGGTCGGGCGCCTCGGGAGCGTCGAGGCGCCGTCCGCCGTGCGCCGCAACAAGCCCGTCGAGGATGCCATTCCAGCGGCTTCCGTGCGCGTGTAGGACGATGCTGCGCATCCCATCGTCCATGTACTCCAGGTCTATGACGTGCCCGTCCCGGCACGCCTGTCCTCCCTCGGCCCGTCGCACGTCGATGACGAGGCGCTCGGGGCTCATGGCTTCCGTCTTTCCCTCTCCCCATTCGACGACGGTGACGGCCTCGTCCAGGGAGGAATCCAGGTCCAGGGTCTCGAGGTCGCCGAGGTCGGTGATGCGGTAGGCGTCGGCGTGGATCAGGTCGGGGCCACCGCGAAGCGAGGGGTGAACGCGGGCGACGATGAACGTCGGGGAGGCGACGCGACCGCGCACCCCCATGCCCACCCCGATGCCCTGAGTGAGCGTCGTCTTTCCCGCCCCGAGGCCGCCGGAGAGCATGACGAGGTCGCCGGCGCGAAGCAACCGCCCCAGGTCCGCACCGAGGTCACGGGTCTGGTCTGCGTCGCTCGTGCGGACCTCAAACGAGGCGGTGGGTCGGTCAGTCATGGGGGTTCCTCCCGTGCTGTGTCCTCTCGGCTCCGCTGCGCACGTACGTGCGGGGGATGTGGGCGCCGAGGCGAGTGACGATCTCGTAGTTGATGGTGTCGGCCGCGTCTGCCCACTCGTCGGCGAGCGGCTCGCCACCCGCTCCGTTTCCCAGTAGGATCGCGTCGTCTCCGACGCGTGCGGGCGGCTGGCCGGCGTGGGCGGTGGCCTCCCCGGCGCCCCCTGCCGCCTCCCCCAGGTCGATCATGAACTGGTCCATGCACACGCGTCCGACGACGGGGGCGCTGAGCGGCCCAGACGCGGTGTGTACCAGGACCCGCGCCCGGTTGGAGGAGGCACGCAAGATTCCGTCGCCGTAGCCCAGGGGAACCAGGCCGATCCAGCGGCGGGTGGGGGCCGCCCAGGTTCCCCCGTAGGAGACCGGGCTCCCCTCCTCGATGACCTTGACCGAGGTCAGCGGCGCGCGCAGCGTCAGCGCGGGGATCAGGCCGAGGTCGGCGGCGCTAGCGACCGCGGGGTCGGGGCTGAGTCCGTAGAGGCCGATGCCGACTCGGACCATGTCGTAGTGGGTCTGGGGGTGCCACAGGATGCCGGAGGTTGCTGCCAGGTGGCGGATGCGCGGGCGGACACCGGCCTCGCTAAGGATCCGCAGCCCTTCCTCGAAGATTCGCACGTGGCTCGCGGTCGATGCGTTGCCGCCGTCACTCGGGTCGTCGGCGCGGGACATGTGGCTCCAGGCTCCGACAACGTCGATCAGTCCGTCGTCGCTCGCGGCCTTGAGGGCAGCGGCCAGGGTCGGAAGGTCGGCGAGGGTGGAGCCGGCGCGCGACATTCCGGTGTCGATCTTGACGTGGACGCGCGCGGGGCGACCTGCCTGGCAGGCTGCGGCGCAGATGTCTGCGAGGACCCAGGTCCACGACACGGACAGGTCGATGTCGGCGGCGATGGCCGCCGCGAAGTCGGAGGAGGACGTGGAAATCCACGCGAGGATCGGCGAGTTTTCGCGGGCGACACCCGCAGCGTCCAGGCCCTCGCGCAGGGCGAATGCCTCGGCCAGCTGGGCGACGCCGAGCCAGTCGGCGCCCGCTTCCAGGGCGGCGCGGGCGACGGGAATGAGGCCGTGGCCGTACGCGTTGGCCTTGACGGTCGCGAGTTGGAGGGCGCCGGGTGCGGCGGCGCGCAGGACCTTCAGATTGTGGCCGATGGCGGCCAGGTCGATGCTCGCGCACGAGGGGTAGTCCCTGCCCTGGCCTCGTTGTTGTGTGGAAATCACTCCCCTAGTATCGCACGCCCGGGGCGCGCTGTTTCGTCACCCGCGAGGGGTGTGCGCACCTCGCCGCTCCGGGTCGGCCAGCACGCGCGGGATCTCTGCGGCAATATCTGCCGCCTGAATGGGCGCCCTGCCCCGGTGGCGGTCCGCTGCCAGGCGGGCGGCGCGCCCGTGGAGCCAGACGGCCGCGGCGAGGCGTTCCATCGTCACGGGGAGCGCATTCGCCTCGCCGGGGGGCGCCGTTGGCTCGGGGCGTGCCAGGACGCCGGCGATCAGGCCTGCCAGGACGTCACCGCTACCCGCGACGCCGGCCCAGGGTGTGCCCGCCGGGCTCACGCTGGCGCGGCATCCGCTTCTCCGCCGCGTGTCCGCGGTCTGCGGCGATTCCTCGCCCCCGTCGCCTCCTCGCCCACCCGCCTGGGCCGGCACCCGCGCGACCGCGTCCGAGCAGACGATCGTGACGGGGCCTTTGAGGACGACGTGGCAGCCGGTGGCGTCGTGGAGAGCGCGCGCGAAACGCAGCGGGTGGGCGCCAATCTGCGCCTTTGTCGTCGCCTGCCCGAGGAGCCCGAGCAGGCGCGCGGCCTCCCCGTAGTGCGGGGTCAGCACGGTGACGTCGGGCTGAAGCGAGCCCAACAACTCGGGAACGAGATCGAGCGCCCACGCGTCGATGACGAGGGGCATGCCCGAGCGTCCACAGAACTGAGCGAGTTCGAGCGCGTCCTCACGGCGTTCATCGTCGAGGCCGGGGCCGATGAGGGCGGACTGGATGCGCCCGCCGACGGTGACGACTCCGGGCTGGTCGGCGAGCACGAGATCCTGCACGCGCCTCGTGGAGTTGAGACGAACCATGCCCACGCCGGCAGCCAGGGCGCCGCGCGTCGCGAGGAGACCCGCGCCGGGATAGGTATCGGATCCCGCGACGAGGCCGACCACGCCGCGCGCGTACTTGTCCTGCGCGAAGCCGGGGGCCGGGACCACCATCGCCGCTGCCGTCGTCCCGGCGCCGTAGGATAGCGCAACCGCGTCCTCGTCCTCTTCCCCCATCGGACCCGAGCCGCTCCACGGCATCGCGACGATGCTCAGATCGCCGGAATATTCGACGGCGGGAGGGAGAATCTCAGCGCGCTTGTAGGTGCCGACCGCCATCGTGCGCGTCGCCCGGAGGATGGGGCCGCGGATTGCGCCGTCGTCGTCAGTCAGGCCGGACGGCACATCGATTGCGACGATATGCCGGGGTCGAGCGGCGGCGATCCCGTTCAGGAGCGTCACGGCCTCGGCGAGCTCGCCGGTCAGGGGTCCCTGTGCCCCGATGCCGACCATGCCGTCGATCCAGATGTCTGCACCCCAGATCGTGTCCCATTCCGGGGTCCCCTCGATGGACCGCAGGGAGCGGTCTGACAGGTCCACGATGGTCACGCCCGCTTCCCGTGCGGCGGCGAGGGCACGGCGATGGCAGCGCTTCTTGAGGAGGTATGCGGTCGCGCCGATTCCTCCACGCGCGAGGATCGCGCTGGCGTAGAGTGCATCGCCGCCGTTATCTCCGCCTCCGACGAAGGCGATGACGCGGTTGGGGATCCAGTCGGTGCCTTCCGCCTCGCTGCGGTCATCGGAGTCTGCTTCGGAGGCGCTCTCCTGACCGTTCCAGCCAACGGGCAGGCTGGCCAGCCGCGCGACCGCGGCCGAGACCTCCCTCGCGACGCCGATCATGTAGCGGTCCGGATCCCCCTCGGAAACCGCCCGGTCAACGAACTTTCTCTCCAGTTCTCGCGCGTCGGCGAAGGACAGGGCAGCTCCATCAATCGTGAACATGGGCCATATTGTTCCACAGCGTGTCCGGCTCGGGAAGGTGCTTGAGCACCAGCAGAGGCGGCGCTTATGCGCATGCGCCGCGGGCCTCGTTCCACTCAGGGACGAGGCCCAGGATAGGTTTCAGAACGGGACCGCCTGCGCTGCGCGTGAAACGCCGGCGCGTCACTTAGGCGACATCGAGGGTCTTGGCGACTCCCGCCAGGACCGCGCCCACGATCACGAGGGCGACACCGATGATGGTCCAGCGCAGCTCCTTGCGCGAGCGCGTCTCGTGGAGCCACAGGATGCCAAGCGGTGTGGAGATCAGGATTCCGAGCTGGGAGAGGGTGAAGCCCGTGCCCGCGCCCAGGTTGTTGGAGTTGAGCTGGAGCAGCAGAATCGCGGTGCCCCACAGGACGCCGTTGAAGGTCGAGGGAAGCATGCGGCGGTGGCGCAGCGAGTCTTCGGGGTCGACGCCGCCGCGCCCCTGGATCGCGAAGAAGATCGCGCAGTAGACGGTGTAGCCGACCGCCTGCGGCAGGAGGAACTCGGCGGGCTGGATCCCAAAGAACTTGATGATGAGCGGGAAGGCGACGAGGCCCAGAGTCGAGGTGGTCAGCAGGAACGCACCGCGTTTCCAGTCGAGGGAGGCCGCGTCGGAACCGGACTCGGAGCGCGACAGGAACCAGATACCGATGATGAGGACGGCGATGGCGGCGAGGCCGTAGGGTAGCGCGCCGCCGTGGAGCCACTCACCGAAGATCGCGATGCCCGCCAGGGACATGAGGACCAGCTGGCCGCCGGTGGACAGGGGCATCGTGCGGCTCATCCCTAAGACGGAGTAGGAACGCAGCTGATCGCAGACACCGACGCCGAGGAGAAGTCCGGTCAGTAAGGAGACACCCAGATTCAACGGCGTCCACGCGGGGTACAGGAAGGGGGTGGCGACGGCGGCCATGAGCAGGCCGCCGAGGACGGCGCCCATGACTCGCTGGCGGTCCGAGCCGCCGGTCTTTCCCATCAACGTCGTGGCGACGCCGAAGAAGACTGAGGGCAGGATGCCGATAAGGACTGTGGACAGGGTCATGTGCGCACCTCCCGGGGTGGTTGCGTCCGTTGTGTGACGAGGCCGGGGCGGCTTGCGTTGTTGGGTGCGGTGGGCTTCCCGACACCTCTTCCACGCTAGTCGCCCCCTCCCCCTCGCCCGCAATCTCCATCGTCGTTTTGGCTACTGTTTCACAGGGCTTTTTTCACAGGGCTTTTCGTGATGACCGTCAGGCTGTACCGTCCATTCGATGACGCAGCACACCGAGACATATCTCTTTCTGACACGATGCCGAACGCGCCGCGGACCTCGTCCCACGAGGGAACGAGGCCCGTGAACGCGCGCGAGGCCGCAGCCTGGCGCAGCTGGTTACTCCACCGTCACTGATTTCGCGAGGTTTCGGGGCTGGTCCACGTCCAGCCCCTTGACGGTGGCAAGCTCGCAGGCGAAGATCTGCAGCGGCACGACGGTCAGAAGCGGCGCGTAGAGCGTCGGGGCGGGCGGGACGCGGAAGACGACCTCGGCGAACTCGTCGACGGAGGTGTCTCCTTCCTCGGCGACGATGATCGTGCGGGCTCCGCGGGCTCGCACCTCAGCGATGTTGGCCAGGACCTTCCCGTGGAGTTCGGGCCGGCGCGGAGTCGGGACAATGACGATGACCGGCTGCCCCTCGTCGACCAGGGCGATGGGGCCGTGCTTGAGCTCTCCCGCCGCGAAGCCCTCGGCGTGGATGTAGCAGATTTCCTTGAGTTTGAGCGCGCCCTCGAGGGCAACGGGGAAGCCCACGTGGCGTCCGAGGTAGATGACCGAGGTCGCGTCTTTCATCGTGCGGGCGAACTGGCGCACGCTCTCCCCGCCGCGCAGAACCGTGGCGATGGCGTCCGGAATGCGCGCGAGCTTGTCCATGTAGTCCGCGATCTCGTCCGCGTATTTGTTGCCGCGCACCTGGGCCAGGTACAGGCCCAGGATGTAGCAGGCCGTGACCTGGGCCGTGAATGCCTTGGTGGAGGCGACGGCGATCTCGGGTCCGGCGTGCGTGAGGATCACGGCGTCGGATTCGCGTGAAATCGTCGACCCCGGAGTGTTCACGATCGCGACGACCTTTGCTCCCTGCTCGCGAGCGTGGCGAATCGCCTGGATGGTGTCCATGGTTTCGCCGCTCTGTGAGATGGCCACGACCAGGGTCTTTTCGCCGACGACGGGATCGCGGTAGCGGAATTCGCTGGAGAGTTCGACCTCGACGGGGATGCGGCACCAGTGTTCGATGGCGTAGCGCGCCACCTGGCCCGCGTAGGACGCGGTGCCGCAGCCGATCATGATGACCTTGTCCACGCTGCGCAGCACGTGCTCGGAAATGCGTACCTCGTCCAGGGCGAGGTGTCCGTGGGAGTCGATGCGGTCGGCCAGCGTGGCGCCCACCGCCTCGGGCTGCTCGTGGATCTCCTTCTCCATGAAGGTCGGCCACCCGTTCTTGGTGGCGTTGTCGGAAGCGAAGTCGATCTCGTACTCCCTGGGCTCCACGGGTGTTCCGTCCGGGTCGATGACGGTGACGTCTGTCGCCGAGACGACGACGATCTGGTCCTGATCGACCTCGACGGCGCGCCTGGTGTGCTCGACGAAGGCAAGCACGTCCGACCCCAGGAAGTTCTCGCCCTCCCCCAGCCCGATGACGAGCGGGGACGAGCGGCGCGCGGCGACAATGACGTCCGGCGACTGGTTGCTCAGCGCCAGGAGCGTGAACGTGCCGCGAAGCTGGCGGGTGACCTCGCGCATGGCGACGACGAGCCGACGCGCGACCTCCTCGTTGGTCCCGGTCAGGCCCGCGACCGCACCCTGGTACGAGGCCTCGCTGGCCGCATCGTAGGCTCGTGCGAGCATGTGGACGACAACCTCGGTGTCGGTCTCGGAGGAGAAGCTCTCTCCGGCGGCGATGAGCTCGGCACGCAGCACGTCGGCGTTTTCGATGATCCCGTTGTGGACGAGGGAGAAGCGCCCGTCCGGGCTGGTGTGTGGGTGGGCGTTAGCCACCGTCGGGCGCCCGTGGGTGGCCCAGCGGGTGTGTCCGATTCCGGCGTACGCGTCCTCGGGCGAGTCGGCGTCGAGGGCCTCGACGAGGTTGACCAGCTTGCCGACCGCTCGGCGCACGTAGAGGCGGCCCGGCGACGCCAGGGCGATACCGGCCGAGTCGTAGCCGCGATACTCCAGGCGCGCCAGCCCGCCGAGGACGACCTCGCGACTGCGCTGGGACGCCTTGCATGCAATATGTCCAACGATTCCGCACATGCTTCCCATTCCAGCACACCGGCACCCCATCGGTCACCTGACGTGTGTTGCTTCACGCCGTGGACGTCCTCGCGCGCCCATCCCCTTGTGGGGGACAATTGCGCTGTGAGCATCACCGAGTCCTTCGCGTCTTCCCCCTCTCCGGCCTCGTCCGTTCAGTTGGGCGCCAGCGCACGCACCGACCCCAGCCCCTACGCGCGATTCGATCGGGCGGCCTGGGACCAGCTGGCAGACCGCGCTCCCCTGCCGCTCACGCAGGCAGACATCGACCGCATCGCATCCCTGGGCGACCCGATCGACATGAGCGAGGTGGACGCCATCTACCGGCCCCTCAGCGCCCTCCTGCAGCTCTACATCGACGGACGTCGGCGCACCGCCACCGAGCGGCACGCTTTCCTGGGCGAACCGGCGGCGTGCTCCACCCCTTTCGTGATCGGGATTGCCGGTTCCGTCGCGGTCGGCAAGTCCACGGTCGCTCGTCTGCTCCAGCTCCTCCTGTCGCGGTGGGATTCCACCCCGCGCGTCGACCTGGTGACCACCGACGGCTTTCTTTTCCCCAACCGCGTCCTTCAGGAGCGTTCCCTGATCGCACGCAAGGGCTTCCCCGAGTCCTACGACCGCTCGGCTCTCATTTCTTTCCTTGCTTCCGTCAAGGCGGGTATCCCGCACACCAAGGCACCCGTCTACTCGCATGTCACCTACGACATCGTCCCGGACGCCTACGTGGAGGTGGATCGGCCCGACATCTTGATCGTGGAGGGCCTGAACGTCTTGCAGCCTCCGCGCTTAGCCCCGGGTTCGGTCTCCGTTGCGGTCTCCGACTACTTTGATTTCTCCATCTATGTGGACGCCGACGAGGCCAACATCGAGCAGTGGTACGTCGATCGCTTCCTGAAGCTGCGCGCGACTGCGTTCTCGCGCGAGGATTCCTACTTCAAGACCTACGCCTCGTTGACCGATCCGGAGGCGGTATCGACCGCCCACATGGTGTGGAACGCGATCAACCTGCCCAATCTGCGCGAGAATATCCGCCCGACCCGCGAGCGCGCGACCCTGATCTTCACCAAGGGCGGCAACCACCGCGTCGAGTCCCTGGCCATCCGCAAGGACTAGGAGCGTCATCCCCACGCGTCGCCGACGCGCACCGCCCGAAAGGAGGGGGAGGCCGCAGTCAGCATCTCCGGCTGCGGCCTCCCCCTTCTGAGGAGTCGGTTATTCGATCCAGGCGCCCGAGGACGCGAACTGGTACCAGGTTCCGCCGATGCGCTCCCAGCCGGTGGCCATGGAGCCGTTGCCACGCAGGTAGTACCAGGTGGGGCCTTCCTTGTACCAGCCGGTCGTCATCGCTCCGTTGCCCTCCAGGTGGTACCACTGGCCGGAGACGCTGAGCCAGCCGGTGGCCATCGAACCGGAGGGGGTCAGGTAGTACCAGGCGCCTCCGTCACGCAGCCAACCGGTGCGCATGGCGCCGTTGCTGGACAGGTAGAACCACGAGTCGCCGACCTTGGCCCAGCCGGTCGCCATGATGCCCGTGTCGGGATCGAGGTAGTACCACTGTCCGCGCTCCTGGAGCCAGCCGTGCTGCTGCGCCCCGGATGAGGCGTGGTAGTACCAGTGTCCCTGGTCGTAGACCCACCCGAGCTTCAGGTAGCCGCTGGCGTCGAAGCGGTAGGTCTTGCCGTCGATGACGAGGGTCTCGTTGGCGGCGTAGGTTCCGTCGGGGTAGCTGTACCACCATCCGAAGTATCCGGACTTCCACTCGCCCGTGCGAGGCTGGGGCTGGGGATCCGGGTTCGGCTGGGGGTCGGGGTTCGGCTGGGGGTCGGGGTTCGGCTGCGGGTCCGGGTTCGAGGCGTTCCTCGTGACCCAGTACAGGAAGCGCGAGTCGCCGCCGCCGACGGCCTTGAGGGTGACCTGCGAGGTCTCACCCGCGCCGAGCTCCACCTCGCGGGTGGTCTTGTCAGCGGGGTTGACCAGCATCAGGTGCGCGTCGGCACTGGGCTTCTTGACCGTGAGCGTGATGTCCTGAGCGGTCTCGGCCAGCGACCCGTTGTCGGTGCGCGGATCGAGCAGCGTCGAGGGGTACTTGGTCGTGCCTGTCAGGGCGTTGACAACCATGAAGCCCCTGGGGACGGTCGTGGACTCTCCGAAGATTTCCGCGGACTTGGCGGTATCCAGGCCCTGGAGCTGATCGAAGTATCCGATCACGACGTCGCCGGGAAGTCCGTCGTTGACGGAACCGACGTTGGTCACCGAGACATCCACCAGACCCACGCCCTGGTTCGCCGCCGTGGCTTCCTCGCCCGTGGCGAAGTTGCCGTAGCGGTAGCCGCTCAGCATGGGGGCTTCGCCGCGGCCGTCGTACTGGCCGGGCTTGAGGGCGACGAAGGAGGAGTCCATGGCCTTCGTGTAGTTTCCGATGTAGGAGACGTTGCCGAAGATGTTGGAGAACTCGTAGAAGGAGCGCGTGGGCGCACCGTCGTGGTCAATGATGGAGGAGCGGTCGTAGCCGTTGTACTCCATGCGGAACAGGCCGAACCACTTCTGGCCGGTCGCGAGTCCCAGCGAGGGAACGATCGACTTTTCGGAGGCCGAGACGTTGGCGTCCCAGTTGTAGTCCAGGTACTGGCCGTACAGGATCGGGCTGGAGCCGTCACCGGTGAGTCCCTTGAGGCCGTACTCGCGCTGCTTCTTCCAGGTGTTGGTGTTCAGGAGGCTCAGGACGACGTTGCGCGGTGCGGGGCCACCATTGGCGCCCCAGTAGTACTTGTCCCAGCTCAGCAGGTCGGGCTTGGCGTTCTTCACGTAGTAGCTCAGGTTGGCGTCGCGGTACCAGGAGGGGTCGTCCCAGGAGTTGGCGTGGACGACCGCGCCGGGGATGTTCTGCTTGGACCAGGAGAACCAGTTTTTGAAGCACTCGGACTCGACCCGGTTGAAGCCTCCCTCGTCGCCGTACTGAATGTCGACGAGCGTGGACGCGTAGGGCAACATGTACTCGTTCATGAACTCACGCGGATCGCCCGCGTTGCACATGCTGTTCTTTCCGAAGGGTGCCTTCGCGAGCGCCCAGGGCGCTCCCTTGCCCAGGGATTCCATCATCGCGGTGTTGAACATGGGCAGGTCGTAGAACATGGGGAACGCGCCGCCGGTGAGGTCGCGCTCGTGGGCGTCGAATCCGCCGCGCCCGTATCCTTCCGAGGGCACCCACGCGGGCATCATGACGCCGTACTGGAGGGCGAGGGTCTGTGCGCGGTTGACGCCCCACTTGCCCTCACCCGGGTCGAATCCGGAGTAGCGCTCGTACATGGAGTTGTCGACCTCGGGCTTGGTCGGGGTCTGCCCCGCGGGAAGGCCCCACACCTCGACGTCGTTGAAGGTCACGGCCGTGGCGATGTTCTGGGGAGTCTGCGGCTCGGTTTCATCGTTCATCCAGATGCGGATGTTCTTGGCCAGGTGATAGGCGTTGAAGTCCCAGTACCACAGGCCTCGCGCGTCGCGCGTGAGGGAGCCGTGGGTGACGATGGTCTTCCATTCGCCCCCGTCCGTTTCCTGGACGGCGATGGCTACCGAGTTACCGCCGTGCCAGGACTGGGCGCCCGCGGGCAGGGTGGGCGTTCCCCATCCGTTCACGCGGTGCACGTAGCGCGCCTCGCCCAGGTGCAGCTCGATGCCGGTGACCGAGTCGGACCACTCGCTCGCGCGCACGAGCGGGTCGGAGGTCCACGTCGTCGCGGGGTTGAGGTCGGTCAGGGCGGCGTTGTCGGCCTCGGAGCCGCCGTTGGCCTTGGCCGCGGCGGGCACAAGGACGTTGCCGCGGAAGTCGGTGTCGACCTTGGTGATGTTGGCAACGTAGGTGGCTTCCGCGCCGTCCTTGCTGACGGTCGCGGTGATGACGTTGAGGCCGGTCTCGAGGTCGAGGTTGGCGACTCGTCCGTCGGCATCGGGGGTGGCGCCGTTGATGGTGACGCTCGCGCCTTCGACCGTGCGGATGCGCGCGGAGACGGTCTTGGCGTGGAAGTATCCGGTGGCCTGGTAGGTGTGGGTGCCGGGTGCGAAGTCGACAGGCTTGCCGGGTTCGCCGTAGGGCAGCTGGTCGATGACGAAGTCGACGACGAGGTTATCGACGCCCGATCCGCTGGCCGGCGTATCGGGGTGTGGAACGGTCGGCCGGGGGCCAGCGTTGCCGCCTCCACCCTGATCGGTGCCGTAGGACGTGATCGCGTTGCCGTCGGAGTCGCAGGGTAGGAGCTTGATGTCGCTGAGCGCCATGTCGGACTTGCCCGGAGCCAGGGAGCGCAGGCCTGCCAGGGCGATGACGCGCTTGGTCGTGGCCTTGAAGGTCACGTACTGTTCCTTGTTGCCGAAGGTCAGGTTCGTGCCGTGCGTGACCTCGGTACCGCCCTCCCAGGTTCCCTTCGCGACGGATGTCTTCCAGTCGGCGAACGAGGCGCCGGAGGCGGGGTTGCCGGGATCCTCGTCGAAGGCGAAGACGCGGTACTCGCCCGGGAACTGGTCGTTTCCGAGTGTCGAGTCGTATGTCGGACGGGGGGTCAGGCCCAGGCCGCAGACCTGGGTGCCGGGGGTTGGGTTCTGGACGGCGAGGGCGTGGGGGTAGGTGTCCATGCCTCCCTTCCACTTGGTGGTCCAGAAGGTCTTGGTTGCGTCCGTTCGCGCGCTGTCATCGTCGGTGAGGGCTGCGATGGTGCCGTTGGGGGCGCCTTCTCCGACTTTTTCCTCGGATGTCGCCCACAGGACGGTCGGGTGATAGGGGGTTTCGGGAGCGGCAACGGCCGCCGTGGGTGCCAGCCCGAGCATGGTGGCCGCGAGTACCGGGGCTCCGAGGGCTGCGATGATAGGTCTATTCCCCATGAGAGTAACTCCTTCGTCAGTATGGGGGCCAGGGCAGGGATCCGTCGTCGAGCGAGTGTGGACCCACAGAACCTAACACGTGTTAGCTTTTGTGACGTGTCCTCCTTTCGGGCGGTGAAACATCCTCGCGGGCAACGCGCCCGCGAGGATGACATCAGAACTTCAGTCCACCGTCCTCGATGCCGCGGAAGAAGAACTTCTGGCTGAAGGCAAAGACCACGACGACGGGAACCATAGCGACGACCGCGCCGGCCAGGACAAGCTGATAGGTCACGCCCTGGGGCGAATTCTGAATCGCCGTGAGCGTGAGCATCAGGGTCTGCTTCTCGGGATCGGGCAGCATGAGCAGCGGGAAGATGAAGTCGGACCACGCGCCGATGAACGAGGTCAGGCCTACCACCGTGAGAGTCCCGCGCACCTGGGGAAGGAAGATCGACCAGAAACGCCGCAGCTCACCGGCACCGTCGATGAGCGCCGCATCCTCGATCTCGTCGGGGATGCCCATGAAGGCGGCACGCATCATGAGGATCTGGAAGGGGCCGATCATCGCAACCATCCACACGCCGGGAAGGGTGTTGTACAGGTCGAGGTTGACCATCATCTTGAACAGGGAGAGCATGATCGACTCAAACGGGAAGATCATGGCGGACAACACGACGAAGTACATGATGTTGCGCCCGGTCCATCCGCGCCGCGAGAGCATGTAGCCGCCCACGCACGACAGGATGACGTTGGAGGTGACGGTCAGGGCCGCGATGATCGCCGAGTTGCGGATCGAACCCAGGATGTTGGTGCGCTCGAAAAGCACGACGAAGGAATCCAGCGACCACTGCTGCGGCAGCAGCGTCGCCCCCTGTCCGAAGACGGATTCCCCGGGGGCCTTGAACGCCGCCATGAGCGGGAGCACCAGGGGGCCGACGAGAATGATCGCGACGACGACCAGGAGAACGTAGCGGCCGACGAGGGCGCCGCCGCGCATCTGGCGCGACGCGACGTTGCGGCTCTGGCGCTCGAGACGGCGCTCCTTGCGCCACTGGGCGAAACGCGCGCCCATCGAGGTCGAATCGGATTGCGAAACTGCGGTGCTCATGAGTCTTCAGCCTTCCTCTGCAGGCTCTGCGAAGCGATGATGAAGCCGAAGGTGATGAGGAAGAGGCACACCGACGCGGCGTCGCCCTGCCCCAGGGACCCGAAGGTGGGATCGACTATGCGGTCGCGAATGTACATGGTGAGCGTCTTGGTCGGCGAGGCCGAGCCGCCGAGCAGGTAGACCTCGGTGAAGATCTTCAGGCAGCCGATCGTCGTCAGGGTCGCCACCAGGAACATCATGACCTTGACGCCGGGGACGGTCACGGTCAGGAAGCGGCGCACGGGACCGGCACCGTCCAGCTCGGCGGCCTCGTACAGGGACTTGTCGACGTTCGCCAGGGCCGACAAGTAGAGGATCATGTAGTAGGGCAGGCCCTGCCAGAGGGTGATGATCATCGCGCAGAAGAGGATGAACCACTTGTCGGACAGGAAGGGAACGGGATCCATTCCCCACGACGCCAACAGGTTGTTGATGGGTCCGCGCTGGTCCAGCAGGTAGCGCCAGGCGAGGGAGATCACGACCAGCGAGGAGATTGCCGGCAGGTAGTACACGGCGCGGAAGAAGCCGATGCCGGGGACGTGCGACTTCACGAGGAGCGCGAGGAGCAGGGGAAGAAGCACCATGAGCGGCACGACGCACACGGCGTAGAGCAGCGAGTTTCCGAGCGACTGCCAGAATTCGCCGTCGCTCAGGATGGTCATGTAGTTGTCGATGCCGACGAATCGTCCGATACGTCCCACGGGCTTCGTCTTGGTGAAGGAGACGAAGACGGTGGTGATAAAGGGATAGATGTAGAACGAGATGACGGCTAGCACCGGCAGGGTGACCCACAGCCAGGGAACCCACGCCGGACGGAATCGGGCGGCGCCATTGAGGGAGCGCGTCTGTGCGCCCTTACGTTTCGGCATTCCATTGTCCTTCATAGGGGTGCGCGTGGCCGTGAGCGGGCGGACGCGCCGGTTGAGAAATCCGTGGGGGGCCGAGGCCACGCCTCGGCCCCCCACCGGTCAATCAGTTGTTGAGAGCCTTGAGCTTCTCATTCATCTGATCCTGTGCGGTCTTGAGGGCGGTCTTGGGATCGACCTCACCACGGATAGCCTTGTTGACGTTCTCGATGAGGGCATCCTTGACGGCGCCGGTTGCGTAGAACACGTCGGTGTAGGCCTCGGCGTCCTTGGCTGCCTTGGCGGCCTCCTCGTAGGCGGCCTTGAAGACCGGGTCATCGGCAATCTGCGGCGGGTTGGCGACCAGCTCATCAAGCGACTCGGCAACGGCCGGGAAGATGATCGCACCGCCATCGCGCGTCCAGGCAAGTTCGTTCTCCGCGTTGGTGATCCACTCGGCGAACTTCATGGCCAGGGGGGCGTTCTTCGTGGTGACGGAGACTCCGATGTACTGTCCCTCGAAGACAGGCTTGATGCCAGGGTTCGTCGGGAAGGGGCCGACTCCGGTGTTTTCGTAGACGGTCGCGTTGTTGTTCTTCACGGACTTCAGGAACGAGGCGTTGGGGGTGCCGAAGGCGAGGTTGCCGTCGGTGTAGGCCTTGCCGGGATCGGGTTCGCCGGTCAGGGAGTCCTTCGGAATCGCGCCGTTGGCGTAGAGCTCGGCGAGCTTCGTCACGTACTTGACAGCGTTCTCATCGTTGGCGAAGTCGAAGGCGGTCTTGTCGTCGTTGAGGAGGTCAACGCCCATCCCGTGCAGCTGGGCGACCATGTACCATTCGGGCGAACCGTAGATGCCGTAGTCGCCCTGGCCGTCGGCTCCGACCTTCGCGGCCGCTTCGAAGAGCTCGTCCATGGTCTTGGGAGACGCGTTCTCGTCAAGCCCGGCGCGCTTGAAGACTTCCTTGTTGTAGGTGGTGATGTAGGGGCCGAAGTACCACGGAAGCGCGGTGTGGTGATCGTTTGCTCCCAGTGCGGTCGAGTCCCAGATGGACTTGACGAACTTGTCGCCGATGCCGGGAGCCTTGACATCGTAGTCCATGAGCAGGTTCGACTTGGACAGGGCGAGGATGGTCGAGGAGGGGACGTTGACGACGTCGGCCATCTTGCAGTTGGAGGCCTGGGCGGTGATCGTCTGATCGAACTCGGCGCCGCCGCCCTGGTCGGTCCAGTTGATCGTAACGCCGGGGTTGGCCTCCTCGAACTCCTTGATCTTGGCCTTGAAGAAGTCTCCGAAGTCGTTCTGCAGGCCCTGGGTCTGGAAGGTGATCTCACCGTCAACCTTCGACGTGTCGATCTTAGACTCGTCAACGTTGCCCGAGGGGATATCGCAGGACACGTCGGGGGTGGGAATGGAACCGGAGGCGGAGCCACCGCCGCCGGATGCGGAGCCGTCATGACAGGCGGCCAGGCCAAGGGTGCCGAACATGGCGAGGGCGACTGCGCCTGCGGCCATCTTCTTCTTCAACATGCGAAACCTCCATTGGTCCGATTGGCTGGTCGATCGATGGGATCGAGTCACTAACTATCTCGTGTTAGTTGATACCTGAATCATAGCGACCCGTGGCGCTCAGCGCATCATTTGCCAGAAACTTAGCGCATCGTTACCAAGCCGCAACATTAGTGTCCGCGCGCCCAATCGCCCGTTACCTGGGCAATCACGAACGCCACCTCCCGCTCGCTCATGTGGGCGCCGTATTCCGGACGGGCGTCGGGCCCGCACGAGCGGGTGCCGATCCCATCCTGGAACGCATCAAGCCACAGGAAGAGACGGCGAGGAGCGGGCAGTTCCTCCCAGTGCGTTGCCGCACAGAGCTCGCGCTCGCTCCAGGGGCTGGCGCTCCACCCGAGCTGCGTGCCGGGGAGAATGAGGAGCTCTCCAGACTCGCCACGCAGGGAGAGAGCCTCAAGTCCGGGCCTGTGGCCGCCTTCCTGGGGGCGCACGCACACGTCCCACAGGTCCGCCACGTTTGCGTGACCATATCCGCGGGTGCCCGGCACACGCATGTCGGGGTATCCGATGAGCGTGTCACCGAGCCACGACGCCTCCCAGGAGGCACCCGGAAGCTCGATGCGTACGCCGAGGCGCGGCACGCGTTCGGGCCAGCGCCCGTAGGGCTCAACGCGGGCGGACACGGCCAGGCCGACCGAGGTGCCGCTACCGATGCGCACGGGCGTGTACTCCCACGTCAGGGTCGCACCAAATTGCGCGGCGGGAGGAGCCCACCGCTCGACGACCCTGCGGCAGGGGGCATCCCCCTCGATCGAGACGAGGCGTCGGCGGAGAAGGTGCAGGCGCGCCCTCTCCCAGCGCGCGGCGTGCGAGGTCCCGGCCTGGCCGCGACCAACCCCGAGGGGCCCCAGGTCTTCCCTCCCGACACCCCAGTAGTCGACGGGGCCGCGACCGCGGTCGTTGTCGGTGGGAGCTCGGTAGACGCTGAGCTCGATCGACACGGGCACGGCGCCGATTCGCGTCAGGCGGCCACGCGGGTCGATCTCGTAGGCGTCGGCCTGATCCTCTCCCGTCAGGGCACGGATGGGCGCCTGCGCCAATGCCGCGAGGCGCTGCCCTCCCCCGTCCGAGCTCGCCGCCCCTTCGATGGCCGCGGCCAATGCGGGGGCGTGCGGGGCCATGGCCGCCACCCACGCCCACGTGCCGGCGTAGGGGCGCGAGAGCGCGTCAATGAGGCCGTCGCAGACGAAGTTGCCATCGTGAACGTCCTCGCCGAAGTCGCCGCCGTAGGACAGGACGCGGCGCCCATCGGGCAGGGTTGTCCACAGGGTGTGGTCGCGCCACTCCCACACGAATCCTCCCGCGTGGCGGGGGTGGGACATCTGCGCCGCGTATCCGTCGGCTCCGCCCGGCCCGGTTCCCATCGCATGGAGGTACTCGCACAGGAGGTAGGGCGCTCGGCGGATGCGCTCGCGCGCGGCGTCGTCGACCCGTGCGGCGACGTGCGTGGGCACGGCGACGGGGGCATGGGGGTCAGATTCGTCGAGGACCGCGTCGATTTCCTCGAGGGTGGGGTACATCCGCGAGTAGATGTCGGCGTACTCCATCGCGTGGTCGCCCTCGTAGTGGACGATCGCGCGCCCGCGAGTGCGTTCGTGAATCCAGCGTGCGCATGCGGCCAGGTTTGCGCCGGTGCCCGATTCGTTGCCCAGGCTCCAGCTGAAGATCGAGGGGTGGTTCTTGTCTCGCTCGAAGGCGCGGGCGGTGCGATCCAGATAGGACTCGACCCAGCGCGCGTCGTCGGAGGGGTTGTCGATCCACTCCCCCGTGCCTTCGAATCCGTGCGTCTCAATATCTCCCTCGAGCATGACCCACAGTCCGATCTCGTCGGCAAGGTCGAGCAGGCGAGGGTGCGGAGGGTAGTGGGAGGTTCGAATCGCGTTGACGCCCATCGATTTCATGAGGGCCAGGTCCTCCCTGGCCCACCGCTCGTCGAAGACGCGCCCCTCGTCGGCGCGAATCTCGTGGCGATTGACCCCGTTGAGCGTCAGGGGCGCGCCGTTGGCCCTGAGGACGCCGTCGACGATGTCGACGCGTCGGAAGCCCACCCTCAGGCGTCTCCCCGCGTCGGCACCGCCCTCCACGAGCACGCGCACGCCGTAGAGTACCGGATCCTCGGCGCTCCACGGACGCACGATTCCCACCTCGATGCGCTCGCTGCGGTAGCGCCCGTCGGGGCCTCGACGCAGGTTGATGCGGTGGGTGTCACCGCCCTCGATCTCGAGGCGCGCCGAGAGGGTGTCGTCCATGGCTGCGAGGACCCGCGCCTCGACGGTCGCGAAGCCCACCCCGCCCTCGTAGTCGGTGTCGACCCACAGATCGTCGAGGCTTCCGGCAGCGAGGTAGCGAAGGCTCACGGAGCGGAAGATGCCCGGGAGCCACCACTGGTCCTGGTCCTCCAGGTAGGAACCGGCACTAAACTGGTGGACCCGCACCGTGAGCGTGTTGTGTCCGGGTCGTACCACGTCGGTGACGTCGAATTCGTGGGCGAGCCGCGAGCCTCGCGCCACCCCGACCCAGCTGCCGTTGACCCAGACGCTGGCCTGGCTTTCGACGCCATCGAAACGCAGGGCGATGAGTCCCGTGTCCCACCCTGCGGGAAGCGAGAAGCTGCGGCGGTAGTCGCCGACGGGGTTCATGTCCGGCGGGAATGGTGGGTCAACCGGGAAGGGAAAGTCGACGTTCGTGTAAGCGGGGTGACCGAATCGGCCCTCGCCGCGCAGCACCCAGTGACTGGGCACGTCGATCTCGGCCATCTCCCCCGTGGCCTCGGGTTCGTCCCAGGGGCGTTCAACGTCAGTGAAGGGGGCGGGGTCGGTGCGGTGGTAGGAGAAGCTCCAGATTCCATCAAGGCTGAGGTGCGCCGAATCGTCGGCGAAGTGCGCGCGCGGGGGCAGAAGCGCGCCCGCGCCGGGGGCGTAGGAAGGTATCATCGTGTTCACGTCTGGGTGCCTTTCGGATGTCGTCGTCGAAACTCCGATCGTCACCGTAAGACTAACACGTTATAGTTGTTGTGTTTCAACGAAACACCACCGAGCATCCGGAGCCGTTTATGGAGCGCGCAACCCGGGCAGACGTCGCTCACGCGGCGGGCGTCGCCCCCTCCACCGTCTCACTCGTCCTCAACGGGCGGGGGCGAGACGTCAAGATCGCTCCCGCCACGATCGAGCGCGTCCGGCGGGCCGCCCGCGATCTGAACTACATCCCCAACGCCGCCGCCCGCTCGCTGCGGCGCGGAAAGTCCCACCTCATCGCCCTCCTCATGGCCGAGCTGCCCGACGACCCCTTCGTTCCCGTCGTCCACACGGTGCTCACCACCGCCATGATCAACATTCAGCGCCGCGGTTACCTCCTGCTCCCCCTCTTCCAGTCCGGGGATGGCGCCTCCGACGCCGAGGTGATCCGGGGGGTCCTGGGCGACACGCAGCTGGCCGGCATCATCCGCGAAACCACCTCGGCGGAGGCTTTCACCTCACGCCTCTTGGCGAATCTGGGGATTCCCGTCGTCTCGATGTCCATGATCGAGGCGGAGACCACCGGCTCCGAGTCGGCCCTCGTTCGCATTGACGAGGGGGCCGGGGTGCGCGACATTCTCTCGGCCTGCGCACTCATTGCCCCGGGCAAGCCCCTCGCCGCCGGTCGCGCCGTCTTCCTGGCGGGTCCCAACACGAACCACGCGCGCCAGAACCCAATCGCACGGGCGTTTGGCACGAGCTTCACTCTCTACTCGCTACCCGATTGGGAGGCCACCACGGCATACCAGGCGGCCCTGCGCCTGCTGGCCGACGACCCCTCGATCTCGCTCGTCGCGCTGGCGGATGACTCGCAGGCCCCCGGCGTCTTTCAGGCGGCAACCGACCTGGGCCTTGCCGTGCCCTCCGACCTGTCGATCCTCGGCTTTGGCAACCAGGACCACCGCAGCGCCTCGGCGCTCGGCCTGACGACGGTCGACTGGCCCCTCAAGGAGATGACCGAGGCCGCGGTCGCGTCGATCATCAACGTTATCGAGGGACGCCCACCCACACTGGACGTCCTCCCCGGCGCGATCCTCGACGAGGACACCCCCGGCGCGGCGCCCATCGCGACGATCCCGACGCGCCCGGTGTGGCGTTCCTCGGTCGCGAGGCGCGCATAGAACGATCCTTGACACGACAAAAGGGAGGGGCAGATACCGCTTGGCATCCGCCCCTCCCCGACATTTAGGCCTCGCGCCGGGCGCCTCCCGCACGCTCACGTATTGCGGGAGCACCGCCCGGCGATGTCCTCACTCACCGAGGCCGCAGGCCCGATAGATGTTTGTCAGCATCGCTAGGCGCTGCTCGAGAGATGCGTCCTTGGGGACGCAGACCTTAGCCCCGAGGTACTTGGCCCCGCCCGCGATGGCGGCCTGTGCGCAGCGAGCGATCTCGGCCTCATCCATGAGCGAGGTCGGCTCGTCGGCCTGCGCCGGGAGGTGGCCGTCGATCCAGGAGTAGCCGTACTGGGTTTCCTCCGGGCCCGCGCCCGAGAAGATGATGCCATCCAGGACGCCGCGCTTGCCCGCCTCAAGCACGTGCTCATAAGCCGTGTCGGCGCTGCGGCCTTCCACGGCGGAACGGCCCCAGTTGAGGTGGATGCCGATGCCGGCCTCGGCGGCGATGTCGATCTCGGTGTCCAGGGAGAGGAAGCCCTTTTCGGGTTTCTGCTCGGCGATGTACCTGTCGCAGTGCTCAATAACGAGGTGAGCCCCACACCAGTCCCAGTGCGCAAGGTCCGCGAGCGAACGCTTGAACGCGTCAGGGTGAGCGAGGCGCGTGGGCGCCGAGTGCAACTGTACGCGGGCGACCAGCTGGCGACCCGCGCGCTCACACAGGGCGGCAAGGTCATCGCGCAGCGCGCGGGTGAAGTCGAGAGCGGCGGCGCGTCCAGCCTCGTCGGGCGAGGCCAGACCGAAGGCCTCGTTCTTCCACACATTCTGCATGGTGCCGGGGATCGCGGTGATCGTATTGAAATCCCAGCGGGACGCCAGGTGGGAGGCCAGGACCTCACTGTCGGTGGCGAGCTGCCCCGGGTAGGGGATCTCGACGCCGCTGACCCAGGGCTGCTCGGCGAGGAGGGCGTAGTAGTCGCCTTCCAGTTCGGGCGCCGGATGCGACGCGTAGGCGCCGATAACGAAAGGAAGTGTCATGGGGATCATCCTTCTTTGATGATTTCGTCGTTTCCATCTTCAGGACGAACATACTCCGGTCCCACCATCTTCTGCAGCAGACGCGGGATATTCGCACCAATGGAGACCATGACGATCGCGGCGAATCCGAAGGACAGAATCGCGAGGGCCATACCCAGGCCGAGCTGGTCGGCGATAGCAGCGCCCAGGACGGGACCGACCGCGCCACCGAGGGCACCGACGTTGTAGCAGAAGCCGAGTCCGGCGGCGCGCTTGTCGACCGGGAAGTAGGAGGAGACCCACTTGGGCAGCAGGCCCGAGACGCCCTGGCCGAACATCTGCTGGAAGAAGAGCAGACCCGCCACGAGAGCGACGTACTTCCCATCCTGCGTGAACAGCGGGAAGACGATCACCTGCGAGAGCAGGAGGGAGATGGCGTACCAGCGACGCATACCGAAGCGGTCGCCGGCGAAGCCCGCGATGATGTAGCCCACGGCATTGCCGAGGCCGGCGAAGGACACGACATTCGCAACGACCTTCTGGTCCATGCCAACACCGTGCAGGTAGGTCGGCAGGAGGCCCTGGATCGGCCAGGTATACATGAAGGACGCGAAGATCGTCAGCATGATCGCGATGCCGATGATCCAGCGATTCGAGTCGAACTGGATGATCAGGTAGATGAAGACGATCGCGCACACGACGCCGACGAGGCTGACGAGCGCGACACCGCCCACCTGCTGGGTGAAGATGAGCAGCAGACCGACGAAGGCGACGCTCACGACGATGTAGTTGATGACCTTGCGCTGCCCACCGAAGAGCACCGCGAGCATGTCGTTCTTCTCGTCGCCCCCCTTCTCCTTGGCTTCGCTCCAGTCTGCGGCCTCGGGCAGGGTGCGCCGCATGTAGATGGCGACGACGATCGGGACGATACCCGTGAGGAACAGGGCTCGCCAGCCCCAGCCGGGGTGCATCGAGTCAACCCAGGTCACGAAGTACTTGTCGACCTGGGCGGCAGCAATAACACCGAAGGCATAGCCGGAGAGCAGGAAGCCCGAGGCCTTGTTACGCATGTGCTTGGGCCACGACTCGATGACATACGCGGCAGATGCGGAATACTCGCCTGCCATCGCGAAGCCGATGATGAGACGCAGGACGAAGAGGATCCAGAAGTTCGGAGCGAGCGCGCAGGCGATGGAGCCAAAAGCGAACATGAAGATCGACAGGACCATCGCGGGCTTACGTCCGTAGCGGTCGCCGATAGCTCCAAGCACGAGACCACCGATCCAGCGGCTAATGAAGGCAGCCGAAATCAGGGATGCGCTCTGGACGAGCGTCAGGCTGAACGCCTCCTTGATCGCGGGGAGCGCGAAGGAGATGAGGACGAAGTCGTAGCCATCCAACAGAACGCCGATCCATGCGGCGAAGAAGGCCTTGCGATCTTCTTTGGTCAGGTATTGGTACCAGGGCTTTTTGGGAAGCGCCTGTGCGGGGGACGTACTCATGATGAGTGCCTTCCTGAAATTTCATCGTCGAATAACGAGGGGCTATGAGTCCAGATGTCTAACTAGCAAGTTGTCAGACAACTTGTGGCAATGTTAGCCCCCTCTCACTCTTGAGTCAAGGTGAAACTTTGACCCAATCTGCATATTGCCAACGAAAGAAGGTGGTGATAATCTGTCTGACAACTTCATAGTTGTGACCGACCACACGCTCCGCTTCGTAACGATGCGAGATGAAACGAGCAACTAACAGAAAGGTGTCAAGCATGACTATCGACGCAGGTCACCCGGGATTTTCCTGGACCCTACAGTTCCGCGCACGCATCGACGGAACGCTGATCAAGCTCAGCAGCGCGGATGACACAGGGTGGGACCTGTTCATCCGCTCCAGCGCACTCTTCCTCGAGGGATCAACGAGCTCCATGACGTTCGCCCTGGACATGGAGGACACTGCCTCCGTCACAGACGGCACGTGGCATTCGCTTGCGTTAACTGCGACGAGCGCCGGATCGAAGATCTTCCTCGACGGCTACCAGTGCTTCTCGACCTGCGCAGACCTTTCTCCCGCCGGAAGTGGCCCCGACGCCACACTCGTACTCACCCCGGGAGCTGGCATCGAGATCCGTTCCTTTGCAGAGCACGCCGCCGTCCTCTCCGCTGAAGAGATCCTGGCTCTCTCCCCCGCCCCCACCCCCCTCATCGAGTTTGCCGCCGCCCACCTGTCGGATTACGACGTCGCCGAGCTGTCCGAGCTCACCGCTGGCACGATATTCGCCCGCTATCGCGTGCGCGGCCCCGGCCAGCACGGAACGATTCTCGCAGCCGGTGGCGCCGGCACCGAACAGCTCAACCTGTCCGTCACGGCGGAGGGCATCGAGTACAAGGTCCTAGGCCGCAGGGGCCAGTGGCGTACATTCACCGCACACGGCCACTGGGATCAGGGGCACTGGCACGACGTCGTCGTTCGCGTCGGGCACGGTGCGGTGCAGATCTACGTGGACGGCTACCTTGAGGCCCACCTGCCCGGCCAGGCGTTTTTCGCCGCCGTCGATTCCCTCGACGAGGTCGTTATCGGCCAGGACACCTCGGGCTCGCGCCTATTCGGCGAGGTCCGAAACGCGGCACTCTACTCGTCGGTCCTCAACGATTCGCAGATCAAGAAGCTATCTTCGGTCGCCCCGGTCGACACGCAGTGCCTGTTCGATGCCGGGTTTCACGACTCGATCAGCTACCGCATTCCCTCGCTGATCACCCTGGAATCCGGAGTGGTCGTCGCGGGGGCCGACCAGCGCGAGACCATCGCGAATGACTCGCCCAACTCGATCAACTTCACCGTTCGCCGCTCCTTCGACGGCGGGCACACCTGGGGCGACCTCCAGACGGTACTCTCCTACCCCGGTCACGGGGCGAAGGGTGCATCGGTCATCGATTCGTGCGTCGTGCAGGATCGCCGAAACGGCCGCCTGGTCGTCCTCATCGACCACTTCCCGGGCGGCATCGGTCAGCCAAACGCTGAGGCCGGCCTCGGCGTCGATGAGAAGGGCCGCTACATCCTGCACGATGCCAACGGCGCCAGCTACACCTGGAACGAGGACGGCAGCGTCACGGACTGCGACGGGCAGGCAACCCCCTACAGGGTTTCTGAGCGCGGCGACGTCACCGTCACCGAGGGCGGGCAGGAATCTCCCGGTGGCAACGTGTTCCTCGCCGATGATGTGGACCCTCACCAGACGCTGCTGACGGCCCGCACCTGCTTCCTGCAGATGATCTACTCCGACGACGACGGCGAGACCTGGTCCGACCCCTTCAACCTCAACCAGGACGTGAAGGAAGAATGGATGTCCTTCTGCGGCACCTCCCCGGGCACGGGCGTACAGCTGCGCAGCGGACGCCTCGTCATCCCGATCTACTACAACGGGGACCACAAGCGTCACTTCTCGGCGTCGGTCGTCTACTCCGATGACGGCGGCGCGACATGGAAGCGCGGCAAGTCTCCCAACGACGGGCGCGTCTTCGAGGGCCGCGAGATCGACTCGCGCACGCTCGACACCGAAGCGGCCGCGACGCACGAGGCCACGCTCATCGAGCGCGCCGACGGTTCACTCCTGATGCTCATGCGCAACCAGCACCCCAGCGGAAAGGTCGCGGCGACCGTCAGCACCGACGGAGGCGAAACCTGGTCCGACGTGTTCTTCGCACAGGAGATCACCGAGATCTTCTGCCAGCCGAACGCGGTTCCCTGGCCGACGGACGATTGCCCCGAACGTGTGGTGTTCGCGAACGCCTCTCAGATGCGCCCCTACCGCGGCCGTGGCGTCCTGCGTTTGTCCGAAGATGGCGGACGCACGTGGATCGCATCGCGCACGTTCAACCCGGCCCACTACGTCTACCAGTGCATGACGATCCTCCCCGACGGGACTCTTGGCCTACTCTGGGAGCGTGAGATGCAGGGCCTGTATTTCAGTCGCATTCCGCTGGAGTGGATCGAGGCCGCCAAGATCTGACGGTTCGTCAAACCCCGACACGAGGCCGCCTGCCACACACTCCAGATAGGAGGGGGCAGGCGGCCTCGTACATCACGCACGGGGGGCGGTCGGCCATCGCTGCCCGCCCCCGCCCGGATACTGCCTACGCTCTCACAGCGCCAGGTTCTCCTTGACGACGTCAGCCAGGGAGGCGGCGACGGAATCGGCCTCCTCCTGGGTGGCGGCCTCGACCATGACACGGACGAGCGGCTCGGTGCCCGAGGGGCGCAGGAGCACGCGCCCGGTGTCCCCGAGGCGGGCCTCGGCGGCGGCCACCGCGTCGGCGACAGCCCGGTTGGTCGCTGCGCCAGCCCGGTCCACGCCCCCCACGTTGATGAGGGTCTGCGGCAGGCGCTTGATGAACGAGGTGAGGTCGGCCAGAGAACGGCCGGACTCCTTGACCATGCGTGACACGAGGAGGGAGGAGAGGATGCCGTCGCCAGTGGTCGCGTGGTCACGGGCGATAATGTGCCCGGACTGCTCTCCGCCGAGGGAGTAGCCCGACGCCAGCATCTCCTCCAGCACGTAGCGATCACCCACACCCGTCTGAACCGTCTTGATCCCCTCCTCGCGCATGGCCAGGAGGAGGCCCAGGTTGCTCATCACGGTCACGACCAACGTGTCCTTGGCCAGGGCTCCCCGGTCGCGCGCGTTGACTGCCAGGGCCCCCATGATCTTGTCCCCGTCAATGAGATGCCCCTCGTGGTCGACGGCCAGGCAACGGTCCGCGTCACCGTCGTAGGCGACGCCGAAATCGGCTCCCGCGGCGACGACGGCCGCCTGCAGGGACTCGGGATGGGTCGAGCCCGCATTCAGGTTGATGTTGCGCCCGTCGGGAGACGCGTTGATGACCGTGATATCCGCACCGAGCTCACGGAAGACCGCCGGGCCCAGCTCGGAGGCTGCGCCATTCGCGCAGTCGATCGCGATCTTCATGCCCCGCAGGTCGGTGCCGACCGCGCCGACGAGGTGCGCAATGTAGGAGTCCTTGGCCCACGCGTGGTCGGCGTTCACCTCGCCGACGGCCTCACCCGTGGGGCGATCCCACTCGGTGTTCACGAGAGCCTCAATCTGGTCCTCGACGGCGTCGGCCAGCTTGTAGCCGCCGTGGGCGAAGAACTTAATCCCGTTGTCGGGCATCGGGTTGTGGGAAGCGGAGATCATGACCCCGAGGTCGACGCTCTCCTCCGTTGCCGTCAGGTGCGCCACAGTCGGCGTCGTCACCACGCCGATGCGCGTCACATCCATGCCCGCGCTGGCCAGGCCCGCTGCCAGGGCATGGTCCAGGAACTCACCCGAAATACGGGTATCGCGCCCGATGATCGCGCGGGGCTTCGAGCCGTCCGCTCGCGGGGAGCCGCCGAACTGGCGGGCGGCCGCCTCCCCCAGCTGCAGAGCAAGATCCGCGGTGATATCAACGTTCGCCAGTCCTCGCACGCCGTCCGTGCCGAACATCCTGGGCATAGTCTCTCCATTCGGTGGGTCATTCGACTGCACTAAGCCTACCGCGCCAGCGCCCGCGCACACGCGCGAGGTCGTGACGCGGACAGGCCGATCGCTTCCGTACGCGAAAGCCGCGCCCCGCAGGTGCGGGGCGCGGCCATCGACGATGTGCTCGAAAGAATCAGCGCTTCGAGAACTGCGAAGCCTTGCGGGCCTTCTTGAGGCCTGCCTTCTTGCGCTCGGTGGCGCGGGCATCGCGAGTAAGGAAGCCAGCCTTCTTGAGAGCCGGACGGTTGGCGTCGCGGTCGATCTCGTTGAGGGCGCGCGACACACCCAGGCGCAGGGCACCGGCCTGGCCGGAGACGCCGCCGCCGTTGATGCGGGCGATGACGTCGAAGCGGCCGTCAATGTCAAGCAGGACGAAGGGGGACTTCACCAGCTGCTGGTGCAGCTTGTTGGGGAAGTAGTCCTCGAGGGTGCGGCCGTTGATGGTCCACTTGCCGGAGCCGGGGACCAGGCGAACGCGGGCGACGGCCTCCTTGCGGCGGCCCAGGCCCGCGCCGGGCGCGGTGATGGACTGACCGGCGCCGGCGGGAGCCGACTCGGTCTCGGACGTGTAGGAGCTGGGGACGACTTCCTCGTCCAGCTCAGCGGAAACGATGGTCTCAGCCACGGTTCTCCTCAGTGTTAAAGGTGTCAGCGACCGGTGGTCACTGAGCCACCTGGGTCAGTTCGTAGGGAACCGGCGACTGGCCGGCGTGGGGGTGCTCCGGGCCTGCGTAGACGTGCAGCTTCTTGAACTGCGCGCGGCCGAGGGAGTTGTGGGGAAGCATGCCCTTGACGGCCTTCTCGACGGCGCGCTCGGGGGCGGCGGCGAGGAGGTCGCGGTAAGCGGTCGCGGTCAGGCCGCCGGGACGCCCGGAGTGGCGGTACGCCATCTTCTGGTCGAGCTTCTTGCCGGTCAGAGCAACCTTGTCCGCGTTGATGATGATGACGTTGTCGCCCATATCCATGTGAGGGGCGAACGTCGGCTTGTGCTTCCCACGGAGGAGGGCAGCGGTCTGGGCTGCCAGGCGACCGAGGACGACGTCGGTGGCGTCAATGACGTACCACTTCTTGTCCGCGTCCCCAGGCTTGGGTGAATAGGTGCGCACGGGCGTAACCTTCAATTCTTGTTGGTCATGGGACGCCGCGCCGATTTTTCGGGGGCGTCCGCGATGAAACGGTTCGCGCGAGGCGTCGGCGAGGCTTCCTAGCGAGTGGGAGACACTAGGTGCTCTGCTGACGCACAGCACTAGCCATATTATCGGCGCACGCGCCGACGGTCAAAGCGCGGCGGCTACTGTGTCACATTCCTCAGGCATCATCGCCACAGCAGGAGTCCCGCCTGGCGCGCGCCTGTGCGGCTCGGGCTGCCCATTCCTCGGGCGCGGGGTAATCCACCCCTTCAAGGGTCAGTCCGTGAGCGGGCGCGATGGGAGCCGCGCTCGCTCGCGAACGCGCGCGAAGCACCCGCGCGGGATAGTCAATGTCGCGCGCCCCGGATCCGACGAGGAGCAGTGCTCCCACGAGGGAGCGAACCATTGAGTGGCAGAATGCGTCCGCTTCGACGCGGAAGGCGAGGGTTCCGTCCGCCTCCCGCACCGCGCGCAGCGTGCGGAGGGTGCGAATGGTTGTCGCTCCTTCGCGGGGGCGACAGTATCCGAGGAAGTCGTGTTGCCCGAGCAGGGGCACCGCGGCGTCATTCATCGCCTGGTCGTCAAGGGGCTCGTCGACCCACAGGCGGTCCCAGCGCGCCAGCGGGTCTGGCGCGTCCGACACCCTGTAGGTGTAGCGGCGGGCCAGAGCGGAAAAGCGCGCGTCGAAGGAGGCGTCGACGACGCGCGCGGCGAAGATTCTCACGTCGCAGGTGCCGCGTGCCACGCCCACGCCTCGGGTGCGGGAACGCTCGCCGTATCGTCCCGAGAGAATCTTGTTGAGCCTGCGGACGATCGACGTGGCGGCGTCATCCTCGGAGCGCGCTGCCCTGGGCGCGAGCCGCGCCCACGCCTGGCGGGACAGATCCAGGTGACAGACCTGGTGGCGTGCGTGAACGCCTGCATCCGTGCGCCCCGCGACGGTCGTCGCCACCTCCTGCCGGGCGACCAACGCGATGGCGGCCTCGATTTCTCCTTGGACGGTGCGCAGGCCGGGCTGCGCGGCCCAGCCTCGAAAGTCCGTGCCGTCGTAGCCGAGATCGAGCCGCAGGCGCCGCGCGCTCACAGCTCCCACGCGCGAACGCCTCCGATGATCCCGGCGTCGTTGGGGACGACGATGACGTCCTCCCCCATCGCTCGTAGGTTCGACGCCGTGATCCGCTTCGAGTTTCCGCCCCCCAAGTACAGGCGGTCCCACATGTACATCGGGCGCAGTCCATCAACGACCCGCCGGACGCGACGAGACCAGTGGACGTCGCCCAGGCGCAGCCGCTCGTGCTCCCCGATGTAGTCGTCGTAGGTGAGTCCCCAGCGC